>Ga0209676_1000066_pt1 | contig 317897 bp, 298 predicted proteins | sample AraplaCvi_mLB_r2_FD_184282 | JGI IMG/M metagenome (GOLD analysis project Ga0209676, IMG submission 184282) | Arabidopsis root microbial communities from North Carolina, USA - plate scrape MF_Cvi_mLB_r2 (SPAdes) (version 2) | ecosystem: Host-associated > Plants > Roots > Endosphere | place... | reverse complement strand
GTGCCTGACTCCAGCCCTGCCGTCTCGCGATAGGGCACCCGCAGTTCGGGCTGATAGATGTAATGGTCGATGTCGTCACCGAACACCACAATTTCGCCAAATTTCCCCGGCGCGAAGTAGCAATACATGCCTTCCTGCTCCATCAGCAGGCGCACGTAATCCCAGTCGGACATCTGGTACTGCAGGCGGAACTTGTGCTCGGGATACTCGCGCCGTAGCCGAAAAGCGAACTGATGGCCTTCGAGTTCGTGGCTGCGCAGGATCGCCTCGATGATCTGCGGCGCGGTCTTGTGCTGATAGACGCGGCTGCGTGGTGTCAGCCGCAGGCGTGTCACCGGCGGTTCCACGACCATCTCGTAGCCATGGAAGTCGCGCGTCTGGCGAGTCTTCGAGAACGCCGGAATCCAGCCGGCAAAACGGCGCGGCTCGCTGCCATCGCAGGGGTCGATGACGAAGGTCGCCGGACGATTCAGGTAGTCGGCACGGTCGAGTTCCAGCGGATGGGTCAGCTGGACGGTGACCCGGTAAGGCTTGCCGAGTGTCTCGACGGCCTTGAACGAGACCACCGACAGTGCGATGGCGGTGGGGGCGGCGGGGACTTCGAGGCGGTAGGTGGGCCGCCCTGCATTCTGGAGAAACCACTGCCCGCCGGATACCAGAGCGTCTTTGTCGATCATCGGTTTACGCCACGCGCTGTTTGCTGTGCGTGGCACGCTACACCGACTTATTGCCGAGCGCGTCAACGAATCGGCAGCGAACTAATCCGACGCAACCTGTCGTCACAATCGCCGCGTTGCGATTGACAATTGTGCGTGCTGAACGAGACCTGTGATCGGGCCGCCGTATAGGCAGGGCCGGCGAATTTGTCGCTCAGAAAAGCCCGGAGCCGCCTCAGACTTCGACGACCTTGGCCCAGTCGAACATGGCGTTCTCGGGTACGCCGGTTCTGCGCGAGATATAGCCGCGCGGGTTGCAGACCACGCGCGTGTCGTCGATCCAGTAATCGAAGCTGGTGTGCGTGTGGCCGTGGATCCAGAGATCGGCCTGGGCCACGAGGTCGGGACGCCGTGAGATAAAGCCGGCGGAGACGATGTCGTGGGCGTAGCGCGCATCGAGGCTGCCGAGGTCGGGGCCGTGGTGGGTGACCACGACGGTCTTCCCGTCGAAGGGCTGCGCCAGCGTGTCGGCCAGCCAGGCCGTGGCCGCCTGGTGGCGCGCCAGGGCGTCGGCCGGCGTGTACGGGCGGAGCAGGCCGTCGTCGCCAGCGGTGGCGATCAGCCGGTGGTCGACCATCACCTTGGCGCAGGCGGCCATGGCCTCGTCGATGCGGTTCTCGCCGTACAGCGCATAGTCGGTCCACCACGTGGTGCCGATTATCCTCACCGGGCCGCCCGGGGCGTCCGAAAATTCCGCCACCGCGCCATTGAGCAGCGTTACATTGCCGGACGCGGCGGCGCCTTCGGCCATCTGTCGGTCCACGGGATCGAACGCGCTTTCGTAGTATTCGTGGTTGCCGGGGACATACAGCACGGGGCCCGCGAACGTACGGGCGGCCCAGTCGATACCGTCGCGGCCGTTGGCGATGTCGCCGGCCAGGATCGTCAGATCCGCACTGCAGCCGGGGACATCCTCCGGCATGTGGTGTTCGATGTGGAGATCACTCAGGATGCGGATTTTCATGGGGCTGCCCCCCGTATCTGCATACGGGCGCGAATTGGTCTGCAAGCATTCTTAAGAAGACTTGCGCATCGGTCAAGCTGCGCGGTTGCCTTGGCGGCGCGTTGGCGGCGCGCCAAGCAGAAAAGCCCGGACTCGTCCGGGCAAGACTGTCTTCCTGGTATTGCACCAGGGGAGGACAGCCGGGGGAACCGCTATGACAATGCGCCGCTTGATGTGGCGTTAGTTGCCGCCCGCCATGGTGGGCAGCAGAACCCGGTAGATCTGGATGAACGCCGGCCCCAGCAGGACCAGCAGCAGCGTGGGGAAAATCGTGAAGATCAGCGGGAACAGCAGCTTCAGCGCGATCTTCGCGGCCTGTTCCTCGGCACGCATGCGGCGCTTGGTCCGCAGCATGTCGGACAGCACCCGCAGGGACTCGCCCAGGCTGGTGCCGAAGCGGTCGGCCTGGATCAGCATCGATGCGAACTTGTCGACATCTTCCACGCCGGTGCGCAGCGACAGATTGCCGAGCGCCTTCTCCTTCGAGAATCCGGAGCGCAGTTCCAGCAGCATCAGCTGCAGCTCATCGGCAAGCACGGGGCAACGCAGCGCCAGTTCGTCGGCCACGCGCATCAGCGCGGCGTCGAGCCCCAGGCCGGCTTCCACGCAGACGGTCAGCAGGTCGATGACGTCCGGGAATTCCTCGAACACCGTCCGCTGGCGCGTGGCGACCTTGCGCGACAGCAGGATGTTCGGAATGTAGTAGCCGATGGCCGCCAGCACCGCGAGCATCGCGAACATTGCGCTTTCCTGCTGGAATGCCGGGGTGCTGGCCGTTGCCACCAGTCCAAGCATCGGCAGCGCCACCGCCAGCAGCGTCTTGGCCGCGAAGTACAGCGGGGCGGCATTCGCGTTGCGCCAGCCGGCGTTCATGAACCGGACGCGCAGCTGCGAACTTTCCCAGCCCTCCTTGGGCAGCGACAGCCGCGAGACAGGCTGGGCCCATCGGACGATGGTCTCGATCAGGGCCTGATGTTGCCCGGCGTCGCCGGTGAAGCCGCCGGTCTCGCTGGCAATCTGCTCCATCCGGCCGCGCACCCGGTCGGGCGAAAACGCGTAGAGCACGCCGAATACGGTGCCGAACGCTGCGACGAAGATCAGCGCCAGCACGATCCACTGATCTATCCGAAACCCCTGCATGATGTCTTGCATGACCAAACTCCCCCTCAGGTTGACCGTCGAAGCCTGCCTGTTGTTATCCGACTCATACCCGGATGCGGATGATCTTGCGCATCCACACCACACCGAAGATCATCGACGTGATGGCGCCGCCAATCATTCGCCATCCAAGCGGGTCTTCCCAGAGCACCTTCATGAAGTCGGGGTTGACGACGAGGATCATGCCGGCCGTGCCGAACGGCAGCAGGCCAAGAATCCAGGCGGAGAGCCGGCCCTCCGCCGACAACACCCGAATCTTGTCGAAGAGCTTGAGCCGCTCGCGCACCATCGTCGCGATGGTGTCGAGGATCTCCGCCAGGTTGCCGCCGCTCTCGCGCTGGATCAGCACGGCGATGACAAAGTAGCGGAGGTCGGCCACCGGCACCCGGATGGCGAGGTTCGTCATGGCCTCGTCAAGCGCAACACCGTAGTTGATCTCTTCGAACGTGGTGCGGAACTCGGGGCCCAGCGGCGCCTTGATTTCCTGTCCGACCATGCCCAGCGCACCGGAAAACGAGTGGCCGGCGCGCAGCGCCCGACTGATCATGTCCACCGCGTCGGGCAGCTGCAGTTCCAGCTGCTTGAGTCGCCTGGCGCGTTGCCGCATGACATGCAGGAAGGGCAGGATCCACGCGAACGCCGCGCCGCCGAGCATGACGGACATTGGCACCGGCACGACGGGAATCAGGGCCACCGTGCAGAGCACCACCAGTCCGCAGTAGCCGAGCAACTGCGCCACCGACCATGAACTGCCGGACTGTTCCAGCCAGCGGTCCAGCGCGCCGATGCGCGGCACGTTCATCAGCCAGCGTTGCATGCGCGGCGAATCGCTGAGCAGCCGCTTCTTGAGAATCGACAGGCGCTCGGCGCTGACATGGCCGCCGGCCGACAGCGCCCGCAGGCGCGCCTCGATGCGCCTGGCCGCGGGGCCGTGGGCGTTGTTCCACCATAGATAGATGGCTTCGACACCGAGCACCACGGCGACGAACAGCAGGATGCCGAAGGCATAGAAGATCGTGCTCATGTGTTACCCCCCGGGGATGTTGACGTTGGCGCGTGCGCGGGCTCAGACCTCGAAGCGGCGCGCGGGATCGTAGATTTCGTCCGGCAGGCCGACGCCGAATACACGCAGCCGCTCGGCGAACTTCGGATACACGCCGGTGGCCTTGAAGTGGCCCCGGACCGTGCCATCCTCGGCCACGCCGGTGCGCTGGAAGTTGAAGATCTCCTGCGTGTTGATGATGTCGCCTTCCATGCCGGTGATTTCCTGGATGCTGATGATCTTGCGCCTGCCGTCTGTCATGCGCGCGGCCTGGACGACGACGGTAATCGCGGAGGCGATCTGTTGCCGCATGGCCTTGGCGGGCATCGTCAGGCCGGCCATGCTGACCATGTTCTCGAGCCGGGTCAGTGCGTCGCGCGGCGTATTGGCGTGGATGGTGGTCAGCGAACCCTCGTGGCCGGTGTTCATCGCGTTGAGCATGTCCAGCGCCTCGCCGCCACGGATTTCGCCGAGGATGATGCGGTCGGGCCGCATCCGCAGCGCGTTGCGCACCAGGGCGCGCTGCGTGATCTCGCCCTTGCCCTCGATGTTGGGCGGCCGGGTTTCCAGCCGCAGCACATGGGGCTGGCGCAGCTGCAGCTCGGCGGCATCCTCGATGGTCACCACGCGCTCGTCTTCGGGGATGAAGCCGGACAGGATGTTCAGCAGCGTGGTCTTGCCGCTGCCCGTGCCGCCCGAGACCAGCACGTTCACCTTCGCGTGCGCCAGCGCCTGCAGCAACTGGGCCATCGGTTGCGTCAGGCTTTTCAGCGCCACCAGGTCAGCCACCTGCAGCGGATTCACCGAGAACCGGCGAATCGACAGCAGCGGCCCGTCGATGGCGGAGGGCGGGATGATGGCGTTGACGCGGGAGCCGTCCGGCAGCCGGGCATCCACCATGGGGCTGGTCTCGTCGATCCGGCGGCCCACGCGCGACACGATCTTCTCGATCACTTTCATCAGATGGGCGTCGTCATAGAACACCACGTTCGTCAGTTCGAGCTTGCCGCGCCGCTCCACATACGTCTGCCGCGCGGTATTGACCAGGATGTCGGACACGGTGGGGTCGTTCAGCAGCGGCTCCAGCGGGCCGAAGCCGAACATTTCGTCGTAGATCTCCACGGTCAGCTGGCGACGCTCGTTGTCGTTGAGCAGCACCTTCTGTTCCTCGATGATGAGGTTCACCAGTGTGGAAATCTCCTGACGCACCTGCTCCTGCGGAAAGTGCGCCAGGCGCTCCAGTTCCACGCGGTCGAGCACGGTCTCGTGGACATCGCGCTTGAGCGCGTGGTATCCGGGTGAGTTCGTGTTGGCGGCGACGCCGAAATGGATCGCGGCATGGCCGTTGGCCGTGAAGGGCGTCCCGGCATTGGCGAGCTGTTCGCGGATTGACATGATGGGCTCCTGGCTTGGCGGGTTCGGTTCCGGGGGATCGGCGGATCAGTCTGACTGGGGCCGGCGGCTTCAGGTGCTGCGGGCGCGCAGCATCAGCTTGCGCAGGGGCGACACGCTTTCCTGCCGGCTGCGGCGCTCGGCCTCCTGGCTGGGAGCCAGCTGCATGGCCATCGACTGCAGTGCGCGCGCAATGCTGCTGCGCTTGCTCAGCTTGGCCACCGGCTCGCCGTGGCTGACGGCCTCGTCCACGGTCGCGGGGTCGTCCGGCAGGGTGAACGCTACCTTCATGCCGAAGATCTCTTCCATCGTGGCGCGCGGCACTTCGTTCTTGCGGCCCGTGCGGTTCAGTACCACCCGGATCTTGTCGTCGGGGTAGTGCAGCGCGCGCAGGATGTCGAGCAGCCGCCGGCTGGGGCGGCCGAAAGCGATGCTGGGTTCGGTCACCACGCAGATCCGGTCGCTGTGGTCCAGCATGCTGATCGACAGCGGATCGATGCTCTGGCCCACGTCGAAGATCACATAGTCGTAGTTTGGCTGCATGACCGACAGGATCCACTCCAGCTTTTCCTTCTGGATCTGGCTGGCCCGCACCGGGTCCGCGGCGCCCGCGAGCATGTCGAAGCCGTCGCCGACGCGCACGAGGCAGGCCTCCAGGAACGCCGCGTCCATGCGGTCGATCTGGCTGCAGATTTCCGACAGCGTGCTAGGCGGCGCCTTGTCGGTCACGATGTAGGTGAGATCGCCGAAGTGCCGGTTCAGGTCCACCACCAGCACGCGCTTGCCAAAGTGGCGGGACAGCGCATCGCCCAGGTTCGCGGCGATGAAGCTGGTGCCTGCGCCGCCCTTGCAGGAGATCATCGACACCACCTGGGCCACTTCCTGCGACCGCGGCACGTGCGTGGCTTCGACGCGTTTCAGGGCTTCGGCCAGCTGGCTCTTGTCCAGCGGCCAGGAAAGCACATCGCGCACGCCGGCGCGCATGGCCTGGATCAGCACGCTGGAATCGTGCGATTGCGTGATCAGGATGCACGGCAGGTCGGGATGCTGCTGGCGCAGGGTCTCCACCGCGAACATCTGGGCGGGCCCGATATCGGGCAGCTCCAGGATCAGCAGGTCCGCCATGCGCAGCCGGCTCGCCTGCAGCGGCAGGCGGGCCAACCCTTCCTGCATCGACATGGTCTGGAAGTTGCCGGCGTTGGCCGTGAGCCGGTTGACCTCAGCCAGCCGTTCGGCGTCGTCGGATGCGATCAGGATCTTGAGCATGGTGTCCTCGCGATGTTCGGGTCGGATGGAGCGAATGGGTGTCTGGGCGTCAGCTGCAAACCGACCCGCCGGTCGATGTCTGCATGCTTTCGCGTGTCATGGTCGTGGTGAACGCCGGCATGCCGATACGCAGGCGCATCACCGGGATCACCGTGGCAATCGTCACGTTGGTCACGCTGACGGTCACGGACTGGCAGCTGGCGCGCGCGGTGGCCGGATCGCTGTCGCAGCCCGTGGGCGAGTAGGCCACGCTGATGTTCGAGTTCTGCAGCAATGGCAGCATGTTCTCCATCTTTGTCTTGATGATGCCGGCGTTCGAGTCGCAGACCACGGCCGACCGGGCGGCCAGGCGCGTGACCTCGGCGGCGGTGTTCCAGTAGAAGAGCACACGCGAGAATTCGATGATGCCGATCAGCAGCGTGAAGAACACGCCCGCGATCAGCGCGAACTCCACCGCGGCAACGCCGCGCTGCCGGGCAAACCTGAGGGGGTGGGCACGATGTTTCATAGCACTTGCCTCATGACGGTGGTGATGTCGCCGAACTTCATCCCGGAAAGGTTGATGAACGACTGCAGCGGCGAGTAGGCGAAGCCGCTGATCCGGACGGCCACCAGGTTCACGGTGCCGGCCTGCGTGCCGGTGCCCGCAGGGTTGTCGTACGTAGCGACGTTGCTGAAGGCTTGTCCCGGGCACCCGGTGCCATCGACGCGGTCGCAGATGACGACCATCGCCGTGGTCAGCCCCGGCGCCAGCGGCTGGCCGGAGCAGCCGGTGTTCCCATAGGCGGCCAGGCACTTGGTCGCCGCCGTGGGGTACGTGACGTCGTCCGGCGAGAATTGCGACAGATACCGGGCCGCCGAGCGCGTGGCCTTGGTCAGCGTGTCGTACTGATAGACCGCGCGTCCGAATTCGGCGACGCCGCAGGCCATCAGCACCATCGGCACGAGCAGGATGCCGAACTCGACGGCGGCCACGCCGCGCTGGCGCCTGCGGGTGTGGGGTCGGGAGTGTGTCAGCCGTTTCATGATCGGCTCCTATTGCACCAGCACGGGAACGAGCGGACCGACGCCGGTACTGGCGCCTGGCATGCCCTGCGTGGCACAGGGACTGCCCGGCAAGCTAGAGTCGCCGCGATACTCCAGGTGTACCGTGTCGTTGGCGCCGCCCTTTTGCATCGGGTCGAGCATCAGCAGGCAGGCCCAGCCCGTCACCGGAACCTGATGCGTGCCCGGCGTGCTGAGCGAAGAGCAGTCGACGACCGGGGCCAGCACCAGGCGCCGGTCGGCACCGCTCTGATAGGTGGCGGCGCTTGCCGTGTTGCCTTGCGTGGTCAGCCCTGCGGCCGAGTCGCCCTGGTACGGCTTGTACGCCCTGCGGGCGGTCAGGAAGTTCGACTGCGGGACACCTGTGGTGTTGGACGACGCGCCGTTGTAGGCATTGCTTTTTGCCGTCCACGACGTCGGCGTATAGGCGAAGCCCGTGAAGTCCGTCACGCCCACGGTGCTGCCCTTGACGATGCCGAAGCGGCTGTTCCATTCGTCGGCGATCGACGCCTTGTTGCCGGTCGTGCCGATCATGGCACCCGTCGCCGGCAGGTTGCATTGCCCGGCCCCTTTGAGCTGGTTGGCCAGGTCCTTGGCGTTGCTGCCGCCGCTCAGATCCGCCCAGCCGAAGTTACCGCCTCCGTAGGACAGGTCCTGCACATCCGATGTGCCGGCCTTGGTTGTCAGCCATTGCCCGATCGTGTATCCGCCGGGCACCGGCGGCGTAGCCGTGTCGGCCCGGCAGACGAACACCGGAATCGCGCAGGTGGTCTGCGCCGAGGTGGTGGTGGCCACGGCAAACGCGGCGACCGTGCTCGGACCGATGTTCGTGCCGGGCAGGGCGTTGAGCACCTGCGCGAACCAGTTGGCGATGCCGGCGCGCGAGACTTCGCACTTCACGTACTTGATGGTGTTGAGCGGGTACGTGACCGAGTTCTTGTCGAGGAAGGGGTTCGCCAGCGAATCGGTAAAGGTCACCGCCTCGGTCGACGTGATGCCCGGCTGCTGTTCCAGCTTGCCCTGGAACAGCACCAGGTTGCGGGCCCCGGCCGTGAAGCCCGCGGCCTCCGACACCGTGAGCGGGGTGGCGCCGGTCAGGTCGCGCGCCGCGGCCAGCGCGCACGAGTCTGCCCGGTTCTGCAGTTCGCTCTTGCTCACGTACAGCTTGCCCAGATCGAGTGCCAGGCCGATGAAGCCGACCAGCACCGCGATCATGAGGCCGACGATGATGGCAACGGCGCCGCGCTGCCGCGCATGGATGCGAGGCAGAGACTTGCCGCGAGGCCTGGTTCTGGACATGATGGCACCCTCCCGGAAAGCGTTGCGTTTGCCTCAGCGTTGGCCGCCGCCCATGCCGACGCCGCCGTAGCCGCCGCCCGAGCCGAAGTCGATGCCGAACACGCTGGGCGAGCTGCCGGCGCCCTGCTGCGTCCGCATCAGCGAGCGGTCGAAATTGCGCATGGCGGCCACGGCCGTCTTGCCGTCCGTGCCTTCGACGGTGGGCAGTCCGGCCGGTGCATCGGGGTTGATGATCTGCTGCTGCTTGATGGCGGCCAGCGCCTCGCCCCGGTGATGGTCCCAAACGGGGGTCGAAGTCATGCAGGCCGACAGCCCGATGCAGGTGAGGGTGCCGAGCACCAGCGTGGCGGCGCTGCGTGAAAGCTTGCGTGTCTTGTTCATGATCGTTCTCCTGGTGGCGCGGCGGATCAGTTGCTGCCCGTGGTGCCGGGGCCGGTGGCCGTCGCAGCCCGGGCCTGGGCCAGGCGCTGCGCGGTGGCTTCGATGCGCGCGACGCGCGCGCTGTGGTCCTCGACCGTGACGGTCGGTGCGGTGCCGGTCGCGGGCGCCCGGGGTGGCCGTGATCCGGCTGCAGCCACGGGTGCGACCGGGGACGCGCGGCCCGACGGCGCCGGTTCGTCCAGCACCTTGCCGACCGGGACCGTCGGGACCGACGTGCCCGGGGTGGTCTCGGTGCGCGGTGCCGAAGGGGCGGGTGCCGGGGCCGTGGCCGGTGCGGCGGGTTGCGAAGGGGCCGGGGCGGGCTGCTGCGGCGGCTTGCCACGGCCTTCCATGTTGCCCATGAAGTAGAGCGACAGCGGGTCGGGCGTGGTGAAGCCGTCGGTCGGCAGCGGGTAGTTCTGGTTCGCCATCGGCTTGACCAGGCGCGGCGTGATGATGAACACCAGCTCGGTCAGGTCCTGCTGGAACTGCGTGCTGCGGAACAGCGTGCCAAGCACCGGCACTTCGCCCGCGCCGGGCAGGGCCTTCAACGCGCCACGCGCGCTGTCCTGCAGCAGGCCGCCGATCGCGAAGCTCTCGCCATCGCGCATCTGCACGGTGGTGGATGCGCGCCGCGTCGTGATGAGCGGCAGGATGGTCTGGCCGGTCAGGGTGCTGCCGCTGACCGTGGCGCCCGTGGGCGACAGTTCCGACACTTCCGGCGACACCTTCAGGTGGATCCGGCCGTTGGCCAGTACCGTGGGCGTGAACTTGAGCCCGACGCCGTATTCCTCTTCCTGCAGCGTGATGGTCGATGCGCCGCCCAGCGCGTTGCTCTGCGCCACGGGGATGTAGATCTTGCCGCCCGCCAGGAAGCTGGCTTCCTGGCCGCTGATGGTGACCAGGTTCGGCTCGGCCAGCACCTTCACGAGGCTGTCGTTCTTCTGCGCGTCGATGGCCAGGTCGAACGGCCTGTTGTTGGCCTTGCTGCCGAAGAAGCCGGCCGCAGCGCCCGTGAGCAGGTTGGTGAGCACGCCGCCGGTCCACGATCCGAAGCCGCCCTGGATGTTGACGGCCGATCCCAGCTGGTTCAGCAGCGTCTTGGAGACCTCGGCAACCTTCACTTCAAGCATCACCTGCTGCGGGGTATCCACCGACATCATGTTGAGCACGCCGCCCTTTTTGGTATTGGCGCCGTCGCCCTGGGCCGCGTTGGCATAGGCCTGGGCGATGTCCATGGCCTGCAGGGCCGCCTGCGAGCTGGACACGCTGCCGGTCAGCACCAGGTTGTCGGCGGCGGTCATGACGCGGATGCCCGATTCACCGGGCAGCAGCTGCGCCAGCGATGTCTGCAGACCGTTCGAGTCCGCGTTGACCACCACGTTGATGATGCTGCAGGCGCCGCTGCGGCCCTGCACGATCATGTTGGTGGTGCCCACGGTGCGACCCAGCACATAGAGCGTTTGCGGAGACACCATCGTGGCCTGCACGACGTTCGGGTTGCCCAGCGTGCGGTTGCGAACCGGCTCGGGCAGCGGAATCAGCTGCGACTTGCCCACCGGCACGATCACGCTCGATTCATTGCGGATCGCGCCGGAGCAGTTCGGCCCCCGGGCGTCGGCCGCGACCGACGGCGCGGCCGGAACCGGCGTCATGCTGATGGTCATCTGCACGGGGCCGCCCGTTGCCGGTACCTTGACCCCGGGTGCCGCGGCTGCCGCCGGCGTGGTGGCCTTGGCGACGTTGCCGGCATCGACGGCGACCTGGGCCGCGGAGGCCAGCGGTGTGCAGAGGATGGCTGCCAGCACGACCAGGCGTGTGCCGCGTGCTGCTTCGGATGTCTTCTCGTTCATTTTGGGTCTCCCCCCGGAGATGGATTCGGATGGATGCGTTGAGCGTCTCGTTAGTCACCGTTCATGTTCAGAAGCACTCAAGGCTGCCCTGGACACCTGCCAGCACCCCGACGCAGTTGCCCGGGCGTGCCGGCGCGGCCACGATGGTGCGGGTCTTGACCACGGTGCGCGGTGCGGCGGCCGGCGCGGCGGCCGGAGCCGGCGCGGGCGGATCGGTCCGGCCCAGCAGCGTGTGCTTGGTGGCGCCGCCGGTGTTGATGTCGGCCACGTCCATCTGGTTGCGCAGCACCAGCGACAGCGTGCCCACGCTGCGTGCCACGTCGAGCTTTTCGGCCTGGTCGGGGGTGACCTCCAGCGTCACGGCGTTGACCACCTTCGGCTGCGTGTCGTCGCGGCTCACCTGCTGGGCCACGGCCAGCACCAGGATCTTCTCGAGCACGATCTTCGAGATATTGCCGTTCTGGGCGCTCTTGGCTTCCTCGTTCGTGTTGACGATCACGTCGACGTAGTTGCCGGGCAGCGCGAAGCCGGCCACGCCCACCACGTCGTTGACCCGAACCGTGATGGCGCGCTTGCCGTCGTTGATGACCGCCGACAGGCCGCCCTTGGTGCCGATCGGCGCGAGCTTGGCGTCGAGGATGGGCTCGCCGCGCTGCAGGCTGGTACGTACCACGCGCCCATCGAGGGCCTTGAGGTCCTCGAATGCGCCCGGCGGCACGCTGGCAGCCGGCCAGCTCACGAGCTTGAGCTGGCTGCCATTGAGCGGCTGCCCAAGGTCCAGGTCGTTGGCAGCCACCACCACCTGCCTGATCGAACTCGACGACTGCTGGAGCAGCCATCGGGATGCGGATACCACCGCTGCCGCGCCGGCGACCAGCGCAACCAGCAGCATCAGGATTGCTCGCGTGTTCTTCATGATGACTCTCCCCTACGTATGGACGTGCTTCCTGGTTGGGCTGGTTCAGCCCGCCGCACGATGGCCGACTGGCCAGCGGTGTTCGCTGGTGACGGGTGACGACACTTCCGGCCTGGCACGCAGGCCGTAGTAGCTCTGCCAGGCCCGGCAAAGCCCCTCCGCGGTTACGTGCGGGGCATCGTCGTGGTAGCGCAAATGCGACGCCACGAGCCGCAGCAGGTCGCGCGGAATGCAGGCCAGCAACGGGATGTCGCTGGAGAAGTGCAGGCTCTCCAGCAGGAAATCGAAGGCCGGTTCGGGCCAGGCGAGGCCCAGGTCGGCGGCCGTGCGCAGGCAGACCTCGCGATAGTCGTCGACCGACAGCGGCCCGACGTAGAGCTTGCTGCCCAGCCGGCGCAGGAACGCGTCGTCGCTGAGCTGGCTCGGTTCCAGGTTCGTGGAAAACACCGGCCATACGTCGAAGGGCACCGAGAACCGCACGCCGCTGTGCAGCGTGAACATGTCGATGCCGCGATCGAGCGGCACGATCCAGCGGTTCAGCAGCTGTTCCACACCCACCATCTGGCGGCCCAGGTCGTCCACGATGTAGATGCCGTTGTTGGCCTTCATGTGCGGCGGCGCCTGGTAGAAGCCCGAGGCGCTGTCGTAGCGCAGGTCCAGCATCGACAGCGTCAGCTCGCCGCCGGTCAGCACCACGGGCCGATGGCAGACCACCCAGCGGCGGTCCATGGCGCGGTGGGAACCCGGTGTGTCGCCGGCGGCAACCGGCGTATGCACCAGCGGGTCCAGCACCTGGATGATCTCGCCCGCCACCGTGATCGCGTGGGGCACGGGCACGGCGCCGGGCAGCAGCGCGCCAAGGCGCTGCGCCAGGTAGGTCTTGCCGCTGCCCGGCGGGCCGTAGATCATCAGCGCCCGTGCGGTGTTCAGGGCCATGCCGATCGATTCGAGCAGCGCGCCCGGCACCACCAGGTCCTGGAAGGCGCGGGCCACGTCGGTCCTGGTCACCGACGTATGGTGGATCGAGTGCAGGGCGATGGCATCGATGTAGGCCTGCAGCGTGACCGGCGCGGCGCCCGTGTAGCTGCAGCGCGCGGTGGTCTCGGCGGCGCGGGCGTAGCCGGCGTCTGTGAGGCGGAATCGCACGTCGATGTCGCTGGCGCCACGATGCGCCACCTCGAGCAGCCGTTCGCGCACGCCCAGCGCCGCGACCTCGTTCACCACCGAAGCGGGCAGCCTGAGCGTATCCATCAGGATGGCCAGCGAGACGCTGCGGTGCAGGTAGGCAGCCTTCAGCAGCAGGCCCAGCAGCAGCGACACCTCCAGCCCGGTATCTGCGATGGTACGCGGCGGCACGGCCCAGGCGGGTGGCGGCGCCTGATCGATCTGGGCGTGCCGGACCACCGAGGCGAGTGCCTCGGGGAGTTGTGTCGCCTGGTCTTCGTGGTGTTCTGACATTGCCATTCCCCTTGAGTGTTGGTCTGCAATTCCGTTGCGTTGCGTGGCGCCGCCCGGTGGCATCGATTGGCCCGTCATGTCCGGGCGAACAGCATGGTCAGCGTGCCGGCGGCGATTGCCACGCCGTAGGGCAGCGAGCCCACCGACGGGCCCGCCTGGCCGGTGAGCGCGATGCCGCCGAGGTTGCGCAGCAACTGCCGGCCCTTGCCGGTCGCGAGCACCAGCATCAGCGCCCAGGCGCCGCCGATCACGAAACAGGCCAGCGCGATCCATGCGGCAAGACTGGCGCCCAGCCAGGCGCCCACGGCGGCCATCAGCTTGACGTCGCCCGCAGCCATGCCGCGGAGCAGATATACGGGCAGGAAGATGCCGAATCCGGTCAGCCAGCCGAGCGCCCATGCGGAGATTCCCGCAGCCGGCCCGTGCACCATCATCTGGACGGGCAGCGCCAACAGCCATGCGCCGAACGTCAGCCAGTTCGGGATGCGGCGGCGCTGCAGGTCCGTGGCGGCGGCAGTCAGTACCACCGCGATGGCGATGGGGCCGACAAAGGGCGAGAGCGATGGGATCGTGGACATGGCGGACTCGGTTCGTCTGGGTTGGCGTGGCCGTTTCAGGGCATCTCCGCTGCAATGAATTCGTAGAGCGTCTTGACGTTGCCGCCCAGGACGCTCACGGCACCTATGATCACCATCGCGATCAATGCGCCCAGCAATGCGTATTCGATTGCCGTCACACCGCGTGTATCGCGCCGGAAGGTCCGGGTCCGGCAGAAGATTCGAATGCCGCGCATGGTGGTCTCCTCACAGGGGCCGTTGTCCGTTGACGGTTCGGTCAGGTCAGCTCCGAGCCGATGAAGCTGAAGACGGCGCTCAGGTTCGTGCCGACGATCTGCACGGTGGCGATGATCACCACAGCGATGAGCGCGGCGATCAGGCCGTACTCGATGGCGGTGACACCGTCGTCGTTGCGAACAAAGGCATTCAGGCTGGCGATGGGGTTGCGCATGGTCTCTCCTGGATGGGGGGCGGTGATCTCTGGCGTCGCAGGTTCCGCAGCGTGGGGCACGCACGCGCCACGCCGCGGAACCTGCGGTCCGTCAGGCCAGCTCGGCGCCGATGTAGCTGAACACGCCGGACAGGTTGGTGCCGACGGTCTTCACCGTGGCGATGATCACCACCGCGATGAGTGCGGCAATCAGCCCATATTCGATGGCGGTCACGCCGTCGTCGTCACGGACAAAACGCTTCAGGTTTTGGGTCAGTCGTTGCATGGCAAGCTCCTTCTGTTGTGGAACAAACGCTTCGGTGGGAATTACGTAAGGACAATCGGAAACTCAGATACCGACACGGCAACAGCGCGGCGGCGCGCAGATGGCGCAGCAGTGGAATGGCCACCGGCCGGCGCCTGTGCCGGGGCCCTGCGGGCTGCGTGCCTGCAGACGGCGTTCGGCGGAGGCATGGATACACCGTGCCGCATGTTGTGCGTGGCTGGCGCGTGCCATGCAGCGGAAGGGCACGCTGCCGCCGCCGCGGGCGGAGACGGTGCGACCCTGTGCCCGGTGCAATCTCACGAGCGGACCGATAGCTGGCATGGTGTGGCTCCCCGAATCGTTGTTGTCGTCTGCCTGCAATCACAGTCCTCGCGGGCAGTGCGGCAGTCCGGTGAATCGGTGCCGCATGCCAGGCATAGGCAAACCGCAGGCCAGCCTCGGCCAGATCCTTATGCCGCAAGGCTTTGCGGGCAGGTGTGTCCGTCGGCGGGCGAGGCGATGCGCGCTGCAGCGCCGTTTCGGGCCTTCGTCGTTGCCGGCCGGAAACGCTGGCAGGCGATTTTTTTTGGATGAGGCCGCGCAGGGTTGAGTGCGGTCCGACCGGCTTTCCGGTGTCACGTGGTTGCGGGGCGGCCGCGTTCATCCGAAAGCATGAGGCGGACGAGGCCGATGGCCGGCCCTGGTCACGCAGTTGGATGACAACCGCCGGGGTGGATCCATGCGGCGCATGGCATGGCCCGTCTGATGGATGAACCGCCCGGCGCCGGGGGCGACGTTTCCGAATGGAATCATCCACGGCGCCGTCGTGTGCCGGCCAACGCGCGCGCCGGCTGTTCGCGTGGGCCGCAAACGCTTGCGCGGCGCCATTTCCGGTCAGGAACCCAGCCGTGATTCAGAACGGAAACGTTGTCGGCGGCCAGCGGGTTTCACGCGGCCTCCAGGCCGTTTTTGCCGCCTGGCGCGGCTTGCGCAAACGTCCTCGCATGACAAGACTTAGGCAACGCCAGGCATTGCCGAGGTTCATGGAACGGCGACAAACGGCCTGCAGGACAACAACGGAACGGGGCAAGTCATGAATCAGGAAGCGGTCCGGACAGACACCGGGAAGCATGGCCAGCACGCCGGGCGCGCATGGCTGGATCTGGACCGGGCGCGCGCCTACAGCGCGGCGGTGCTGGTCCTGTTCGTCCTGCTGATGGTGACCTGGGCCTGGTACAGCCGTGGCTTCACCGACAGCCATGTCAGCCGGCCCGGCATCGACTTTGCCGTGTTCTGGAGCGCGTCGTACCTGGCACTGAGCGAAGGCGCGGTGCATGCCTACGACGTGGCCAGGCACCTCGATGTGATGGCGGCCTACGGGCCGCTCGGCGCCGACAGCACGGCCGTGCTGCCCTGGCTGTATCCGCCCACGTTCCTGCTCGTCGTGCTGCCGCTGGCGGCACTGCCACTGGCGTTCAGCTATGTGCTGTTCGTGCTGGCAGGCGCCTGCGCCTACCTGCGGGCGATCGCGGGGCTGGTGGGCGCCGGATCACTGCTGCGGCGCGGCCTGTGGCTGCCGGTGCTGGCGTCGCCGGCCGTCCTGATTTCCGTCATCCTGGGCCAGAACTCGCTGCTGACGGCGTCGCTGATCGGCGGGGCGGTGTGCCTGGTGGGCAGGCGTCCGGTGCTTGCCGGCGTGCTGATCGGGCTGCTGGCCATCAAGCCCCAGCTGGCGCTGCTGGTGCCGGTGGCGCTGATCGCGGGGCGCCATTTCCGGACGCTGGCGAGCGCAGCGGCCACGGCCGCGATCTTCGCGGCTGTCAGCGTGGCCATATGCGGCTGGGAAACCATCCCGGCCTTCCTGCGCAGCATCGCGTGGGCCCGCGCCAATCTCGTGGAAGGCACGCCCGAGGGCTGGTACGGCATGCCGTCCGTTCTGGCGGCCGCGCAGCTGGCCGGATTGGGCACTTCAGCGGCCTATGCGGTGCAGGGTCTGGCTGCCGCGGCGGCGGCGGCATCCGTGGCCTATGTCTGGTCCCGCACGCGGGAGGTGCCGCTCTGCGTGGCGGTACTGGCCGCCGGCGCGTTGCTGGCCACGCCGTACGTTCGCCACTACGAACTGACATGGATGGGGCTTGCCGCGGCGGGTCTGGTCGGTGACGGCATCCGCCACGGGCTGGGCGGCCGCGAGCGCGCGCTGCTGCTGGTGGTGTGGTGGCTGCCTGTCTTCGAAAATCTGAATCCCAAGCTCGGCATGCCGCAGATCGGCCCGGTCGTATCGGCATTGCTGGTGCTGGTGGCGGTGCGCCGGGTCATGGCTCGCACCGCTTCCGCGCCGGTTCCGGCGCCTGTGGGGACCTGACATGGCCACGGTACACGCCGCCGCCCACCGCAGCGGGGCCGCTGCGTCGCCGGCGCATTGGCTCGACCAGCGGCGCCTGCGCCTCTACGCAAGCGTGGCGCTGGGGTGCTACGCGCTGTATTTCGGCATCTGGCTGCTTCGCGCCTGCGTGCTGAAGCGCCCTGGCGTGTTTGCGCCGGGCGGCGACTTCGTGGTGTTCTGGAGTGCGGCAAAGCTGGCACTGTCCAGCGGGGCGGCCGCACCGTACGACTTCGGCGCGCTGCGGCAGATGGAGCTGTCCGCCGTGCCCGGCCTTGCCATTGGCGACGGGGTGCTGCCGTGGCTGTATCCGCCCGCATCGCTGTGGTTCGTGCTGCCGTTCGGGCTGCTGCCCTATGGGCTGGCCACCTTTGTCTTTCTGGCGGGGGGCGTGGCCTGGTACGCATGGGCCATGCACCGCACGCTGCCCTGGCGTGATGCGCGTCTGGCGGCGGTGGCGTTTCCGGGCATCGTCGTCGTGCTGGCTACCGGACAGAACGCACTGTGGCTGGCAGGCTGCACTGGACTCGCGCTGACCTGCCTGCAACGGCGTCCGGTGCTCGCGGGCGTGCTGCTGGGCGTGGTGGCGATGAAGCCGCAGCTTGCGCTGATGTTTCCGGTAGCGCTGCTTTGTGCGCGCGCCTGGCGTGCGCTGGGCGCCATGGTTGCCACGACGCTGGTGCTGACGCTGATGTCGCTGCTCGCGTTCGGCACCGAGCCGTTCGCCGCGTTCCTGCGCAACGCCGCCATGGCGCGCGCATCGGTGGAGCAGGGCGCCGCGCTGTTGGCCCGCATGCCCACGGTGTTTGCGGCGGTGAAGCTGATCAGTGGCGGCGTGCTGCTGCCCTATGCCGTCCACGGCGTGGTGGCGGCGGCTGCGCTGGCATCGGTCATGTACGCGTGGACCGGGACCTGCAGCTTTGCACTGCGCGCGGCGGTGCTTGTCGCCGGCGGGCTGCTGCTGCCTGCCTACCTGTACGACTACGACCTGGTGTTTCTCGGGCTGGCCATTGCGTGGCTTGGCGTGCATGGACATCGGGCGGGCTGGCTGCGTGGCGAGCGGGAACTGCTGGCCGTGCTGTGGCTGATGCCACTGTGGACCCGCGTGACCGATGCGGAGATCGGATTCCAGCCGCTGCCGCTTGGGCTGATGCTTGCCCTGGGCCTCGGCGTGTGGCGAATCCGGATGGAAAGGATGGGGGGCATCGCCTGATGCCGGGAGACGTGGCGCGCGACCAGACGCGCCGGGAGGAAAGAGATCATGGCTGACTATGACGAAAACCAGCTCTTGTCGCTGGTGGTGCCGTTCTACAACGAGGGTGACGCCTTGCAGGCATTCTTCGCGCGCGTGGTGCCGGTGCTGGAATCGGTGCCGCGGACGCGCTTCGAGATTGTCTGCGTCAACGACGGGAGCAGCGACGACACGCTGGCGCGGCTGATCGCGGTATCGCGACGCGATGCACGTGTCCGCGTGATCGATCTGACGCGCAACTTCGGCAAGGAGGCGGCGCTGACCGCCGGCATCGACGAGGCGTTTGGCGACGCGGTGATCCCGATCGACGCCGACCTGCAGGACCCGCCCGAGCTGATTCCCGCGCTGGTCGAGAAATGGCGCGACGGTGCCGAGGTGGTGCTGGCGCAACGCGCCAGCCGCGCCAGCGATACCTTCCTGAAGCGCGTGACCGCCACCGCCTACTACCGCGTGCACAACTGGCTGTCGGACCTCAAGATTCCCGAGAACGTCGGCGACTTCAGGCTGATGGACCGCTCGGTGGTCAACGCGCTGAAGCAGCTGCCCGAGCGGCACCGGTTCATGAAGGGCCTGTTCGCCTGGGTGGGCTTCACCACGGCGATCGTGCAGTACGAGCGGGCCCCGCGCAGCGCTGGCGAGTCCAAGTTTTCCGGCTGGCGGCTCTGGAACCTGGCGCTGGAAGGGATCACCAGTTTCAGCACGCTGCCGCTGCGCAGCTGGACCTACGTCGGCTCGTTCGTCGCCATGATCGCGTTCTGCTACGGCTCGTTCATCGTGGCCCGGACGATTGTCCTCGGTGTCGATGTGCCCGGCTATGCGTCGGTGCTCTCGCTGCTGCTGTTCTTCGGCGGGCTGCAGCTGATCGGGCTGGGCGTGCTGGGCGAGTACATCGGCCGCATCTACGATGAATCGAAGGCGCGCCCGATCTACCTGGTCAAGCGCCGCTATCAGGACCGCCGGCCGCAAGGGCGCTTCGGCAGCGGCGGCCGGGTGATCTCGATCGCGGCGGGCGGCAAGCGGCAGTAGGTTTTCCGGGGTTTTTTCCGGGGGGGCGCCGCCCGGTCCGCTCAGGATCGGGCGGCGTTGCTTTGATGCCGCGCCACGATCAGCGCAAGCAGGCCGGCCAGCACGAAGGGAGTGAACTGCGGCATGACATCGATCACCAGCGGGCTCATCGCCTGCGCCGGGACCAGCCACGTGATCGCCAGCAGCAGGCGCTCCCACGCACGGCTGCCATGCCGGACCATGTCCACGCACAGGAGCGCCAGCGGTATCGCCAGCCAGGCCAGATCGTAGTGGATCAGATAGGGCTGGACGATCAGGGTGCCCACCACCAATGCCGACGCCCCCAGCGCAGGCCGCGCCCGGCCACACCACATCCACACGCATGCGGCCACCGCGCACAGCGCCACGGTGGCATGTACGGCGTAGGCCAGCGGCACGTCGATGCCGGCCACACGCAACATGCCGAAGATCGTCGGCGCGAGACGCAGGATGCCGCTGTTGACCGCCACCGCCTCGCGGAACATCGCCATGCTGCGGAAGAACGCCGGATAGACGTCCACGCCGAAGGCAGCGATAGTCAGGCCGACGAACAGCGCCGTACAGCCCGCCGCCGCCGCAAACGCCACCCAGCGCCGCTCGCAAAGCAGCATCAGCGGAAACAGCACGCCGAGTTGCGGCTTGGCGCACAGCAGCGCGATGCAGGCGCCAGCGGCAATGGGGTGGCGGCGCAGCAGCCAGAGCGCCCCGCCGGCGGCCACGGCGGTGAACAGCGAGTTCTGGCCCGGGATCAGCGCCCCCCACACGCCGGGGAAGGCCAGTGCCGGCACGAACCAGTAGCGGTGTATCCCGCCAATCACGGTACGCAGGTAGCCGAGGTACACCGCGATGCCGGCCAGCGAGAACAGCACCAGCGCCAGCCCGAACGGCAGCAGGGCCAGCGGATAGATCAGCAGCAGGAACGTCGGCGGATAGGCAAACGGGCCGAAGGTGTTCGGCAGCAGCGAGCGCTCGGCGGCGCGCAGCAGCTCCCAGTCATAGGCTGCCGGTGCGCCATGCAGGTGCCCGAGCGAAGCCGCGCACCAGTACACCACGAAGTCCCATCCCATCCCCGGCACGGTCGGGTTGGCGATGATCGCGTGGCTGTACCACCATGCGCCGGTCACGATGCACTCCAGGACCAGCAAGGTGGCTGCATAGAGGCAGATCCGTCCGGGCGTCAGCCAGCGGGCGGGTTGCGCGCCGTCGTGTGTCGCGGGCGTGGGAATGTCGGTGGCCGCTGGCATGGGGGCTCCTCTTGATGGGCCGGTCCGGCCGGATGGAAGTGAGGGCCGGCCCGGCTAGCGATACGTCCAGGCCCGGTGCAATACGAAGGTGACGGCCGGGACCACCGACAGGATCATGGCGAGGCCGGCCCAGTAGCCGAGCCCCAGCGCCTGCGCGCCGGCCGATATGGCAAGCGTCAGGCCCAGGCCCAGCAGCGATACGATCAGAAAGCGCGCGTAGCTGTCGCGCGAGGGCGTGGCGCCGAAGCTCCACAGCGTGTTGAGCAGGTACGACGCGATATTGGCAACCACGAATGCCACGCCGTTGGCGCTGACCTGCGATGCATGCAGCAGGTAGATCAGCGGCGTAGCCACCGCCACGTGAATGCCCGTGGCGATGACGCCGGACACGCCGAAGCGAACCAGCCGCGCGAAGGTGTCCCGCGACGGCATGCGCTGCCAGATCGTCGGTCTGACCGTCGTCTGGCCTGGCGCACCGCCGTCGCGGAGGCGCGATGGAGACTGGGCGTGCTGCATGGTCGAACTCCGTATCGGCTGCCGGCTACCGAATGCCGGCTGATCCGCTGATCTGTTCAGTTCTGGACGCAGACCAGTCCCACGTTGCCCTTGCGCACCTGCAGCTTGTAGTCGCGCATGAGCCGGAACAGCGTGACGCGCGAGATGCCAAGCTCGGCCGCCACGTCGATCAGGCGCTCGTGGTGCCGCTGCAGGGCTTCGATGATCGCGTTCTGCTCGGCTGTTTCCCGAATCGCCGCCAGCGTGGGCGGTTTGGTCTCCACGGGTGCGCCCAGTTCGAGATCCGACGGCTGGATCACGCCGTTCTCGCACATGGCGGCGGCCAGACGAATGCGGTTCAGCAGTTCGCGCACATTGCCGGGCCAGGAGTGGGCTGTGATGGCGCGCAATGCCAGCGGCGAAAAGCCGCGGATATGCTCGGGCGAATCCTTGCGCACGGCCTCCAGGATGTGCTCGGCCAGCAGCAGCACATCGGATCCGCGTTCGCGCAGCGGCGGTTGCTTGACGCGCAGCACGCACAGGCGGTGATACAGGTCGCCACGGAACCGCTCGGCCGCCACGGCCGCTTCAAGGTCGACGTGCGTGGCCGAGATGACCCGGACATCGACCGCCACCGATTCCGTGCCGCCCAGCCGTTCGATGCGCCCGGTTTCCAGGAAGCGCAGCAGGCTGGTCTGGCTTTCGAGTGGCATGTCGCCGATTTCGTCCAGGAACAGCGTGCCGCCTTGCGCCATCTCGATCCGGCCCGGCTTGCGCTTGGTGGCGCCGGTGAAGGCGCCGCGCTCGTAGCCGAACAGTTCGGACATCAGCAGGGTGGGCGGGATGGCCGCGCAGTTGACCGCCACGAACGGCTGGCTGGCACGGCGCGACGCACGGTGGATGGCCTGTGCCGCGAGTTCCTTGCCGGTGCCGGACTCGCCCGAGATCAGCACCGGCGTGTCCCACCTGGACACCTTATCGATGCTGCGGTACAGCGCCTGCATGGCGTTGCATTCGCCGATGATGCCGTGCGGACGCGCCTCGGGCACTGCCGGCTGCTCGCGCCCCGGCCGCAGGGCCGCCATGCCGACCGCGTGACCGAGCGCGCGGCTCAGATCGGCCGTGTTGAACGGTGCCGTGTAGTAGTCGATGAAGTACAGCGTCAGCAGCTTGCGCGTGGTGTCGGTCAGTGCGTCAGCGCTGCTGATCGCGCCGATCCAGCCGATGTGGCGCGCGGCCAGCCACGGCTCCATCAACTCGATTTCGGCGTCGCCGAAGCCGCTGTGGAAATCGAACAGCCCCGCCGAGAACGGTCCGTCAAGCGGCAGACCGGCCAGATCCTCGAGGCTGTTGGCAAATACCAGCTTCCATCCCTGTCCGGACAGAAAGCGGCACAACGACGCATCGTGATGCCTGGACAGATACAGCAACGGGCGGTTGACGTAATAGCTCATGATTTCCCCCAGCATTTTTTGTTTTTTCCAACTGCCGTGGCGACGAGTCAAATACGGACTCCACCACCTGGCTTGCGGGAGAAAAGGAAACGTTGAATCGCTGGAGGCACGCCCATCCGGCGCGGTGGCGCCTGATCGAGCATAGCGGCGGTAATGCGTGACCCATGCCGCTGCTTCGTGATGAGTATCCCCCGGTTCCGGCTATGAATTCGCCGATTCCCGTTTTCCCGCAAACTTCCCGGCCGGCCCGCCGGATACACTGCTCACCCCATTCGGCCGCATGCAACAGAAGAAAAAACCCTGGGCATATATGTCGTGGCGGCAATCCGGCTCGTTGCCCCGGATGCCGCCACGCGGATTGGATCTGCACATTGCTGCATCAGTCCATCACTGGTTGCGGGTTTGGCTCGCCTGGGAACGCTCCAACTCCGCAAGACCGACCCGTCCCTGGAATCAGCCCTTTGATGGCAATATAGTCACCCATCGTCATCATGTGTTAAGTCTTTGATTTATATCGTGTTTTTTTCTTGACTGAAATTTCCGGACGCGTGAGGAAGCAAAAGTGTTCCATTTATGAAACTCGGCCCCCGGCTGGCCGGGGTGGAAGGGCCCTCATTTTCCGGGGGCACCCCTCATGAGTGACAAAATCGCCCTCTCGCTATTGCATCATTCGCCCCACCGAAGTTGGGGTGTGGAATGTTTTCGGCACTTCCCGAGAGGCGGATCGTGGATGACATTTCTGTGGAAGGATGTCTCTCCTTTGATACTTTGACTGGGCGGCACCCGTGCGGCGCGTTTTAGACCTGTGCGGTTGCCTTAATGAAGGCTAAAGAAACCGCGCGGGGGTTGAAAATCATTATCGATATCAAGCCTCCGCAGGAGAGGACGCCGCGGTTCCCGTCGGTCATTTGGTCGATTTTCGGCGTTCGGCCTCGCCTGTACGGATGAGTTTGGATGGGATTTGCACTCGCCTTCCAACCTTTGCGCCAAATGGTTGCAAACGTGAAACAAGCGGTCAGGCGTTATGCGCAGTCTGTTTCACTGCTGTAGTTCCTCAGCAGGCGCAATCCCCGCAATCTGCTCCTTGAGCCACGCGTGAAAGCGATGGATGGCCTTTTCGCGCGGATTGCCTTCGCGCCAGGTCACCCAGTAATGCAGGCTGGACGGAATACGCGTGGTGCCGATCTGCACCAGTTGGCCGCTCGCCAGGTAGTCGTGCGCCAGTTGCGCGCGGGCCGTGGCCACGCCCAGGCCGGCCACGGCCGATTGCAGCATCAGCCCGGCGTCCTGAAAGATCGGGCCGCGCTCGGGTTCCTCGGGTGGCAGCCCGGCCATCAGCAGCCAGTCGCGCCACGGCCGCAGCGCAAATCGCAGCATCGGCAACCGGGGCAGGTCGGCCACGGTAAAGCCGGGATACCTGGCCAGCAAGGCCGGGCTGGCCACGGCAATCACATGGTCTTCAATGAGGTTGTGGCACTCGAAGCCGGGCAGGTCCACGCGCTGGTGCCAGATGCCGACATCCACCGAATACGGGTCGGGTGGGGAAATTTCCGCATGCAGGCGCAGGTGCAGATCCAGTTCTGGCGCCTGCGCATGGAGGCTGGGCAACCGCCGGATCAGCCACGCGTTGGCGAGGTCGGCCATGACGCTGACCTGCAGCCGGACCACGGGCGGGGCCGCCACGTCGCTGGCTTCGCGCAGCGCCACTTCCAGCTGGTCCAGTGCGCCGCGCACCTGTTCGGCCAGCCGGGCGCCGGCGCTGGTCGGCGTCATTGTCAGCCCGGTGCGCCGGAACAGCTTGGTGCCAAGGTTGTTTTCCAGGGCGCGGATGTGATGGCTGATGGCACTGTGCGTCAGCGCCAGTTCTTCGGCGGCACGCGAGAAGCTGCGGTGCCGGGCGGCGGCTTCCAGCGCGCGCAGCGCCTGGAGCGGGGGCAGGTGAGGGGGGCGACTGTTGACCATGGCAGGGCGGGATGTCGTCAAATTCTACTCACAATTGCCGCGGGTATCTTTCGCTGGTCTTGCACCACGCTGGTGATCACAATGCAGGGCATGAACACTTCCACCGCCCATTCCACGCAACCGGCTGCCGCGGCGGCGCAGCCGAAACATGCCTCGCCGGCGCGCTGGCGTGTCATGGCGTTCTTTTCGCTCGGATTTCTGGTGTCGTACATCTTCCGTGGCGTGAACCTCGGTTTCGCGCCGTTCCTGACGCGCGAGCTGGGACTGACCGCCGGCGACCTGGGTTTGCTGACCAGTTTCTACTTCCTTGGCTTCGCCTGCGCGCAATTGCCCGCCGGCATCCTGCTGGACCGTTTCGGCCCGCGCCGCACCGAGGCCGCGCTGCTGATGCTGGCGGTGGCCGGATCGCTGGTGTTTGCCTGGGCGCCGGGCATGGTCGGCCTGGCCGTGGGCCGCGCGATGATCGGCGTAGGGGTGTCGGTGTGCCTGGGCGCCGCCATCCAGGCGCTGTCGATGTGGTTTCCGCTCTCGCGCATGCCGCTGCTGAACGGGCTGGTGATGGCCATTGGCGGCCTGGGCGCCGTGGTGGTGGGCGCCCCGCTGTCGTGGCTGCTGTCATGGACGGACTGGCGCACGCTCAGTGCCGGCCTGGCGGCGATTTCGTTCGGCATGGCCGTCGTGCTCTGGTTCGGCGTGCCCGACGTCAAGCGCGTGGGCAAGGAGAGCTTTGCCGAGCAGCTGCGCGGTACACGGACGATCCTGAGCAGCGAACGTTTCTGGCGCGTGGTGCCGCTGACCCTGCTGAACCAGGGCATCTTCCTGGCCGTGCAGACGTTGTGGGTCAGCGCCTATATGCGCGATGTGCAGGGCCTGACCGCGGGCGCGGGCGCGCGGCTGGTGTCCGTGATCGGTATCGCGATGATGGCCGGCTGCGTGGGCGCGGGCTGGGCGGCCCGCCATCTGGAACGGCGCGGCATCAGCCTCTATGCCTTCGCCGGTTTCGGCATGATCGGATTTATCGTGATCCAGCTGCTGCTGATGGCCCGCCTGCCGTTCATCCCGCTTGCCGTGCTGTGGGGCGCCTATGGCGTGTTCGGCTCCAGCGGCATCCTGACCTATGCGTTGCTGGCCAGGCGCTTCCCCGATGCGCTGATCGGCCGCGCCACCACGGCCATGACGCTGACCGTGTTCCTGGCCACGTTCGTGTTCCAGGTGGGCATCGGCTTCGTGCTCGATTTCTTCCCGGCCACGGGCGGCCACTATCCGGCAGCGGCCCATTTGTGGGTCTGGGCCGGGCTGGTGGCGGTCCAGGTGCTGGCGGCGATCTGGTATCTGATGGAGACGCAGCCCTAGGGCGCGGCCCGGCACTGGCGGCGCGCGGTCACAGAACGATGGGCCGGTCGTCGAGTTCGTTGGGGTTGCGCCCGCCGTCGGTGGGAAAATGCGTGGTCAGCAGCGCGTGGATCTGCGCGATGGCGTCGAGCACGGGCTTGACCGACAGGTCGCTGGCCAGCCCCTGCGCCAGCTGCGCGCAGATCTGTTGCCATTGCCTGGACGTGACGCAGGCGTCGATGCCGCGATCGGCGAGCAGTTCCACGGCATGATCGGCCAGATTGATATACAGCAGCACCCCCGTATGGTCCTCGGTATTCCAGACCTCCAGCGCGCCGAATAGCGCCCGCGCGCGTTCGCGTGCCGAGGTGCCGCGCCACGCCAGTGCCAGCGGCAGACTGGCTTCGATCACGACGCGCACCTCGCCACGATGATGCTGCTCGCCCTTGTGTACGGCCACCTGGAGCTGATGGCGCGCTTCGTCGGGAAAGGCCTTGCGGGCCGTGCCGGGGCCGGTGCCCAGATGGCGCAGCGCGCGCCTGAGCGACCGCCTGGAGGCGGGGTGCGACGCCTGGGGTTTGTGCATCGGATCTTCGTTACCCACGATTAGCCACCGTTATCCGCCGTTACCAGTTGCCGGACGCGCCGCCGCCATCGAAGCCGCCGCCACCGCCGCCGCCAAAGCCACCGCCCCCGCCGCCCCCGCCGCCAAAGCCGCCGCCGCCGCTACCCCAGTGGCGTCCGATCTCGTAGCCGGTCATGCCGCCCAGCCCGCCAGCCGTGCCGGTTGGCCAGCCGCGGCGGCCCGTCACCACATATGGGCTGCCGCCGCGCCGCAGCATGGCCGACAGGAAGAAGAACACGATGATCGCCAGCGGAAACAGCACCGGCAGCCAGTCGCCGATATCGACATTGCCCTGCGGCTTGCGGCGGTCCGGCGCGGCCAGGCCTTCCTTGTCGATGGCGGCCTGGATGGCCGAGATGCCGGCGGCCAGCCCGCCATAAAAATCGTTCTGGCGGAAATGCGGCGCCATCACGTCGCGCAGGATGCGCCCGGACATGGCATCGGTCAGCGACCCCTGCACGCCGCGCCCTGCCTCGATGCGCATCTTGCGCAGGCCGGGCGGATTGTCCTTGGCGACGATCACGATCACGCCGTCGTCGATTCCCTTGCGGCCCGCGCGCCACGCTTCCGCCACGCGGATGCTGTAGGCGTCGATCGTCTCGGGGTCGGTGGTGGGCAGCATCAGCACGAAGATCTGGCTGCCGCGCTGCTGCTCGTACTCGGCCAGCACGTTTTCCAGCGCGTTGCGCTGGTCGGCGCTCAGGGTGCCGGTCAGGTCGGTCACGCGCGCGTTCAGCGGCGGAACGGCCACGAAGCCGTCGGCGGCCCGGGCCGGTGCCGCCAGCACGATGGCCAGCATCCATGCCAGGAACGAGAGCGTGACCAGTCTTCGCATGATGCCCTTCCGGGTTTCGCGTTTCAGTGCCGGGCGCTCAGAACTTCACGGCCGGCGGGGTGGAAATGGCTTTCTCGTTTTCCACGGTGAACGATGGCTTGACCGGGTACTTGAAGATCATCGCCGTCACGTTGGTCGGAAAGCTGCGCGCCAGCACGTTGTAGTCCTGCACGGCGGCGATATATCGCTGCCGGGCCACGGTGATGCGGTTCTCGGTACCTTCCAGTTGGCTCTGCAGGTCGCGGAACGACGCGTCGGCCTTCAGGTTCGGATAGTTCTCGGACACCGCCAGCAGCCGTGACAGCGCGTTGGTCAGCTGGCCCTGCGCCTGCTGGAAGCGGGCAAACGCTTCGGGGTCGTTCAGCGTTTCGGGCGTGACCTGGATGCTGGTGGCCTGCGCGCGGGCCTTGGTCACGGCCTCGAGCGTCTCGCGCTCGTGGCTGGCGTAGCCCTTCACGGTGGCCACCAGATTCGGAATCAGGTCGGCGCGCCGCTGGTACTGGTTGACCACTTCGCCCCAGGCGGCCTTGACGGCCTCGTCCTTCTTCTGGAAATCGTTGTAGCCGCAGGCGGAAAGCAGGCTGGCCAGCAGGCCGAGCAGCAGCCAGCGGAACAGGGCGGGGGTGGTGGCAGGGGCGGTGGCGGTGCGCATCAAGGGACTCCTCGATCTCCGGAATGGCAATTCTGCAGTGTAGCGCAGCGTTGTCATGCCGCCGGGCAAAGTACGTGCCGCTTGACGACGGTCGATGCCGGCCGGTAGATTGCATGCCCATGCCGCGCGCCAACCGCCTTTCCTTTGTCCTGTCCGTACCCGTCCTGGGCGCGATGGGCCAGGCCGCGCGCGCCAAAGCCAAAAAACAGTCGCTCGTCTGACCGGAGCGCGCTGTTCCGTCAGATGGGCGACGGAACAGCACCCACCGGCTGAGAGGGCGGACCCGCCTGGTTTTCATCCCCTTGCCGCAAGTCCTGCCTCGTCGCGCATCGACGGTTTCCTGAACCGGTCGATCCGGAGTGTATGGATGCAAGCCACGCAAACTTCCTTCCAGGGCATCTGGCTGCCGCTGGTGACCCCCTTTATCGACCATGCCGTCGATCATGCCGCACTGCGCCGCCTGGTGATGCACTACCGTGCCACCGGGCTGGCCGGGTTCGTGGTCTGCGGCAGCACGGGCGAGGCAGCCGCGCTCGACGCGTCCGAGCAACTGGCCGTGCTCGATACCGTGCTGGAAGCGGCCGCCGGCCTGCCGGTGGTGATGGGGCTGGCCGGCAACCACATGGGGCATGCCATGGCGCGGCTGGAGCGGCTCAATAGCTGTCCGCTGGCCGGGGTGCTGGCGCCCGCGCCTTACTACATCCGCCCGTCCCAGGCGGGGTTGCGCGACTGGTTCATTCGGCTGGCCGATGCCGCCCGGGCACCGCTGGTGCTCTATGACATTCCCTATCGCACTGGCGCCACGCTGACGCTGGATACCCTGCTGGCACTGGCTGACCACGACAATATCGTCGCCATCAAGGATTGCGGCGGCAATGCGCAGACCACCCAGGCGCTGATCGCGGACGGCAGGCTGTCGGTGCTGGCGGGGGAGGATCACCAGCTGCTGGGCACGCTGGCGTTGGGCGGGAGCGGGGCGATCATCGCCTCGGCGCATTTCCGGCCCGAACTGTTCGTGGAGATCTGGCGCGCGGTGCAAGCAGGACGTCTTGCCGACGCGCGCCGCCTGTTCCATGCACTGATGCCGCTGGTGCAGGCGCTGTTCACCGAGCCTAATCCGGGACCGGCCAAGGCGCTGCTGGCCCGGCTTGGATGGATGCGCGACGAACTGCGCGCGCCGATGACCGGGGCATCGCCAGAACTGGCGAACCAGCTCGCGGCGCTGCACGGCAGGATTTCTGGTTGACGGTCTGCTCCCCGCTTCCGCGAGGCGGGAGCGGGGCTGTGGGAGAAGGCGGGCGTATCAAGCCCCGCCGCGCCGGATCCAACCGGCAGCCCCTTTCCGGTCGGGGTTGTCAGCCCGCCTTGAACGCCTTTTCGGCGGCCTTGATCGTTGCGTCGAGGATGGCGTCGTCGTGCTTTGCCGAGACAAAGCCGGCCTCGAAGGCCGACGGCGCGAGGTACACGCCTTCGGCCAGCATGGCGTGGAAGAAGCGGTTGAAGCGGCCCACGTCGGCCTGGGTGACCTCCGCGAAGCTGGCCGGTACGGCGTTGGTGAAGTAAAGGCCGAACATGCCGCCGATGGCATCGGACGAGAACGGCACGCCGGCCGCGCGGGCGGCGGCGGTCAGGCCGTCGGTCAGCTTGCGCGTCTGCGCGGCCAGGCGGTCGTAGAAGCCCGGTGCCTGGATCAGCTTCAGCGTGGCCAGGCCCGCGGCCACGGCCAGCGGGTTGCCCGACAGCGTGCCGGCCTGGTAGACGCCGCCCAGCGGGGCCAGCCTGGCCATGATGTCGCGCCGGCCGCCAAACGCCGCTGCCGGCATGCCGCCGCCGATGACCTTGCCCAGGCAGGTCATGTCCGGGGTGATGCCGTAGTGCGACTGCGCGCCGCCCAGCGCCACACGGAAGCCAGTCATCACTTCGTCAAAGATCAGCACGCTGCCGTGTTCGCTGCACAGGTTGCGCATCGAATTCAGGAAGGCCTCGCTGGCGCGCACCAGGTTCATGTTGCCGGCCACGGGCTCGACGATGACCGCCGCAATCTCGCCCTTGTGGCGCGCGAACGCTTCTTCGAGCTGGGTCACGTTGTTGTACTCGAGCACCATCGTATGGCGCGTCACGTCGGCGGGCACGCCGGCCGACGACGGCGCGTTCTGCGTGGTATCGGCAAACGTGAGCAGGCCCGAACCGGCCTTGACCAGCAGGCTGTCGGCGTGACCGTGGTAGCAGCCCTCGAACTTGATGATCAGGTCGCGGCCCGTGAAGCCGCGCGCCAGGCGCAGCGCGCTCATGGTGGCCTCGGTGCCCGACGACACCAGCCGCACCTGCTCGATCGACGGCACGAGCTTGCAGATTTCCTCGGCCATCACGATCTCGGCCTCGGTGGGGGCGCCGAACGAGAAGCTCTGCACGGCGGTTTCCTGCACGGCGCGCACCACGTCCGGGTGCGCGTGACCGACGATCATCGGACCCCAGGAGCCGATGTAGTCGATGTACTGCTGGCCGTCGGCATCCCACATGTACGCGCCCTCGGCACGGGTGATGAAGCGCGGCGTGCCGCCGACGGAACGGAAGGCGCGCACGGGCGAGTTGACGCCGCCGGGAATGGTCTGCTGGGCGCGGTCGAAGAGCTGCTGGTTACGGGACATGGGAATCTGGCCAAAAGAGAAGACTCGGGTAAGACAGGCGTCCGGCCGGGGGGCGGCTTGCTCGTGCCTGCGGCGGTCTGCCCGAAATGCGGGCAATCCTGGCCGAAAGGGTGCCGTTCAGGCGGCATCTGCACGTCAAATTGCACGAACGCAGCGATATTGGGCCGATTGCGCCGGCCCATGGGTGGCGTCATCGGCGCCGATTGGGTACCATCATGCGCTGGATTTTAATGGAGAGTGGCAAGAGCCTGCATATGGAATACAAGACTTGGATGTGCCTGATTTGTGGCTGGATCTATGACGAGGCCACCGGCGCGCCGGAAGACGGCATCGCCCCGGGTACCAAATGGGAGGACGTGCCCATCAACTGGACCTGCCCGGAATGCGGAGCACGCAAGGAAGATTTCGAGATGGTGGCCATCTGAGGCCTGTCGTCCGGAAATGGCCGTGCGTCGCGCCAAAGCGACAGAACGGCCCGTGACGCCGGGGTGTCCGGATTGACGGCCCCCCCCACGAGTTGTCACACTCTGCGGCAAAACTGAACATCCGTCCGGCCGCGCCGCCACTGGCAGGCTGAAGACGGGGTGCCGCGGCACAAGAGCATTGCAGTAACGGGCAGGCGCGGACAAGAAGCGCGCCGCCACCGGCCGGGTTGCCGGGTATTTTTTTGACTGGGAATTGGAAAATCGGGGGCCGCCGGCCAGCCATTCATGGCGCCGTGCGGAAGTTCTCAAGTGAATGCCTACGCCTGTTGTGTCATGCAGGACGTGGGTCGCGGGAACACGATGCGGGTCACTCAAACAGAACAAGACACGTCTGTCGATGGGGTCAACGCCGGCGGCACCGCCGGTGCCAGCGAGGCATCCACAGCGCGCAAGGCCGCTGTGAAAGTGCTCGTGATCGACGACTCCAGCACCATCCGCCGGACGGCGGAGATCTTTCTGACGCAGGCAGGCTTCCAGGTCATGCTGGCCGAGGACGGCTTCGAGGCGCTCGCCAAGGTGGGCGACCTGCATCCGGACGTCATCTTCTGCGACATCCTCATGCCGCGGCTCGACGGCTACCAGACCTGCTCCCTGATCAAGAAAAGCCCACGCTTCCACGCCATCCCCGTGATCATGCTGTCGTCCCGCGACGGCGTGTTCGACCGCTCGCGCGGCAAGCTCGTCGGCGCGCACAACCATCTGGCCAAGCCGTTTTCCCGCGAAGCCCTGCTGCAGGCAGTGCAGGCCTGCCTGGCGGGCTGCGTGCCGGAAGAGGGTGCGGCCGTGGCGGCATGACGCATGCCGCCCGAAGTATCCAGGAATGAAACAATGACCATCAGCAAAATCCTTATCGTCGACGATTCGCCCACCGAAGCCCTGTTCATGTCCGACCTGCTCGGCAAGAAGGGTTTCAAGGTCTCAGTGGCCGGCAACAGCGAACAGGCCATGACGCGCCTCGAGGCGGAAACCTTCGACCTGATCCTGATGGATGTGGTGATGCCTGGCCAGAACGGCTACCAGGCCACCCGCGCGATCAAGCGCGACGACCGTTTCAAGGACATCCCCGTCATCATGTGCACCAGCAAGGGCCTGGAGACGGACCGCATCTGGGGCATTCGCCAGGGCGCGTCCGACTACATCGTCAAGCCGGTGGACGGCGAGGAACTGCTTTCGAAGATCGCCGCGCTGGCGCACTGAGCGCCGCGGCAGCCTAGGGGCCGGAGTGGGCGCGGGTGTCCTGTCAGGGACGCCGGCGGCGCCCGCGCACGGCCATGACAACCGGTCTCACCACTGGTTTCCAGGATTCACTGGTATCCGATCATGAACGCGCCGCGCCAAGACATCCGAACCCGCCAGACTCGCCAGACCCGCCTGCATGACTATCAGGCCATGCTGGCGCGGCGCCTGCGCGAGGCGCGCAACCTGCCCGCCGTCGACAGCTACCTGGGCGTGCTGGTGGGCCAGCGCAACTGGCTGCTGCCGCTGATGGACACCGGCGAGGTGCTGGAAATGCGCGCGCCGGCCGCCGTGCCGCTGACGCAGCCGTGGTATCGCGGCCTGGTCAACGCGCGGGGCAACCTGCTGGGCGTGATCGATTTCGGCATGTTCTGCGGCGACGGTCCGACCCCGGTGCAGCCGGGCAGCAAGATCGTGGTGCTGTCGCGCCACGTCGAACGTGCCTGCGGCATCATCGCCACGCGCGTGGTTGGGCTGCGGCACGCGGTGGACCTGACACCGGCCGGTGGCGCCGAGCCCGAGGCCTGGCGCGGTGCCGCCTTCGCGGACCGGGACGGGCGCGACTGGCAGGTGCTGGACATCCGCCAGTTGCTGGATGCCCCGGCATTCCTGCAGGCTGGCCGCGATGCGGCCTGAAGCCTGACGTCTGAGCACAAGAACCAAACAGAAAACGAACGAACAGAGGGGTTGCCATGGGAATCAAGAAGATCAGCCTGGGCCGTCGCACCGCTACCGCCGGTGCCGCTGCCGACGCGGCGGCGCCGCGCGCATCGGTATTCGCCAAGGCCGGCACGGGCAAGGGTGGCGCGGGCCGGACGCCGGTGGAAATGATGTCGGGCTGGCTGACGCGCATGCCGTTCTCTTCCCAGCAACGGTTGCTGACCGGCGGCGTGGTGGCGTCGCTGCTGGCGCTGCTGGCATCGGTCTATCTTGATAACCGCCAGGCCAACAACGGCGCGGCGCAGATCGAGATCGCCGGTAACATGCTGATGCACTCGCAGCGTCTGGGTAAAGCGGTGCCGGTGGCGCTGCTCGGTAACGCGCAGGCGTTCACGCAGCTGCGCCAGTCCAAGGAGCAGCTGACCGCCGACTTGCTGGCGCTGCAGAACGGCAGCGACGAAAAGCACGTGCGCGCCACGTCCGGCCCGGCCGAGCCGCTGCTCGAAAAGGCATTCGGATCATGGAAGCGATCGGAAAAGAGCGCGGCCGACGTGCTGGCCCAGCAGCCCATCCTGACGACGATCGGTCAGACGCTGCAGATCTTCAACGCGTCGAACCCGGAACTGCTCGAAGCGGCCGAACAGGTGGCCGCCATCAAGCTGCAGGCTGGATCGAACACGCGCGAGGTGGCCGCTTCCGCGCAGCTGGTGATGCTGACGCAGCGCCTGGGTAAGAACCTGAACGAATTCCTCTCGGGCGAAGGCGTCAACCCCGAAACCGCGTTCCTGCTGGGCAAGGACACCAACACCTTCCGCGAAACGCTGGACGGCCTGACCAACGGCTCCGAAGCCCTGCGCCTGGCGCCGGCCACCGACGCCGAGACGCGCAACTACCTGCAGCAGCTGTCGCAGCGTTTCGAGGCGGTGCAGAAGACCACCCAGACCATCCTGCAGAACCTGCCGGGCCTGATCGCCGCCAAGCGCGCGCAGCAGCAGATCTTCAACGACAACGAGGCGCTGCGCGGCGAGCTGGCCGAACTGCAGACGGCATACGCCGAAGGGGCGCGGTTCCGCCCGTGGACGTTTGGCGCGATGGTGATATCGGCCGTGGCCACGCTGCTGTGCCTGGCCGGGCTGGCGGCGCTGTACCTGCGCGATTCGCGCGTGCGTGCGCTGGAAGCCGAAGCGCGCGAGCGCGAGGCCGAAGCGCGCCGCCTGGAGGAAAAGCGCAACAACGACGCCACCCAGAAGGCCATTCTGCAGTTGATGAACGAGCTGCAGGACATCGCTGACGGCGACCTGACGCGCCAGGCCACCGTGACCGAGGACATCACCGGCGCCATCGCCGACTCGGTGAACTATACGGTGGAAGAACTGAAAGAGTTGGTGGGCCGCGTGCAGCAGACCGCCGGGCAGGTGCAGCACGCTTCGTCGCAGGTGCAGGACACCTCCGTACAGCTGGCGGCCACCACCGAAGAGCAGTCGCGCCAGATCCGCCAGACCGGCGAGTCGGTGGTGGAGATGGCGGACCGCATCACGCAGGTATCGCGCGGCGCGGCCGAATCCGCCAACGTGGCGCGTGCGTCGCTGTCGGCTGCCGAACAGGGCCAGCAGGCGGTGCAGAACGCCATCGCGGGCATGAACGACATTCGCGACCAGATTCAGGAAACCTCGAAGCGGATCAAGCGCCTGGGCGAATCGTCGCAGGAGATCGGTGAAATCGTCGAGCTGATCTCGGACATTACCGAACAGACCAACGTGCTGGCACTGAACGCCGCCATCCAGGCGGCTTCGGCAGGTGAAGCCGGGCGCGGCTTCTCGGTGGTGGCGGAAGAAGTGCAGCGCCTGGCCGAACGCTCGGGCGAGGCAACCAAGCAGATTGGCGCGCTGATCCGCACGATTCAGACCGACACGCAGGACGCCGTGCACGCCATGGAGCAGAGCACGGCGGGCGTGGTGGAAGGGGCGCGGCTGTCGGACAATGCCGGCGCCGCCCTGGTGGAGATCGGCCGCGTGTCGCGCCAGCTGGCCGAGCTGATCGAGCAGATCGCGCAGACCACGTCGCACGAGGCGGGCCTGGCCACCAACGTGGCCCATCACATCGAAGGCATCCTGCAGGTCACCGCGCAAACGACGGCGGGCACGCGCCACACCGCCGCGTCGGTGCGTCAGCTGACCGCGCTGACCGAAGAGCTGCGTAACTCGGTGTCGCGATTCAAGATCGCCTGACGCCCGCCCGTACGTTGACGGCCGCACCGGAACTGGTCATGTCCCTGAATTCCATCCTCACCAGCGACGAGGCCGCCACGGCCGCGCCGCAATCGCATGCCACGCCGGATACGGCCGCAGCCGGGGTTCCGGCTGCCCCGCAGCGCGACCTCTCGGTGCTGGCCTGGCTCGCGCCAAGCCTGCGTACCGCGCTGGACGACGCCGCGACCGAGCTGGGCCACTATGTCGACGAAATCCGGCAAACGCCGGAAGCACTGGGCGCCCGGGACACCACATCGCTGCGCCTGGCCGGACAGCACCTGCACCAGGCTGCCGGCGCCGTGCATATCGTTGGCCTGCGCGGGGTGGATGCCTATTGCCAGGCGCTGCGCCGCCTGCTGGAAGCGGTCGATGCCGGCACGGTGGCCGCCGACGCCGCCATGCTGGCGGTGTTCCGCACCGGCGTGCAGGCACTGGCCGAATACGTCGACGACCTGATGGCGGGCGACGCGGAAGACCCGCTGCGCCTGTTCCAGCCCTATGCCGCCGCGCTCTCGATGATGAAGGACGAGCGCGTGCATCCGGCCGACCTGTGGCTGGACGAGCTGCAGATGCTGCCCGGCATCGTGCTGCCCACCCGCTCGGCGTCCGCCGTGACCCGCGCGCGCCAGCGTTTCGAGGCCGCGTTGCTGAAGGCGCTGCGCCTGCCCACGCCGTGCACCGAAACGTCGCTGCTGCGCGAGGCCTGGCTGCCGCTGCAGTCGGCGCTGGACGACGTGCGCAACCACGAGCAGGACGCGCGCCGCACCACCGACACGCCCGATCGCGGCATCTGGCACACGCTGGCCATGGTGTTCCGCGCGCTGGCCCACGGCCTGCTGCCGACCGATCTGCTGGCCAAGCGTTTTGCCGCCCGTACCCACCTGCTGGTGCGCCAGTACCTGCAGGGCCAGGTGCGCGTGCCGCAGGCGCTGCTTAACGACGCCGTCTTCCTGCTCGTCAGCACCGGCCTGACCCCGGACGGCCCCGAGGACACCACGCCGCCCGTGGTGCAGGCCGCCGTGCAGGTGCTGCGCGTCGATATCGCGCGCAGCCTGCAGGCGTACCGGGTAGACCCGGCGCACGTGGTGGCGCGGGCCGATTACCGGCAACGCTACTACGGCTGGCTCGATCCGATCGATACGCGCAACCTGCAGCACGCGGCCACCGCGATCGAGCGGGCCGCCGCCGACGACCAGTCGGGATGGGAGCTTGCGCTGGCGTCGCTGGCCGAGGCCGCCATGCCCCTGGCACAGCCGGCGCTGCAGCAGTGCCTGACCGCAGCCGCCGCCTACGCGGGCCAACGGCCGGCGGGCGATGCGCTGGGCCGGGGCGGCGTGGCGCTGTTCCTGTCGCGGGCGCTGGCCATGCCCTGGCGCGTCCACGGCAAATCCGGCCACGCATCGGCCGCCGAGTTCGCCATGCGCTGCGAGACGCTGACCGCCTGCCTGGCCGATGCCGATGCGGCAGCGCCCGCGTGGCTGGCCGAACTGGTGCAGTCCGCTGGTGCCCAGGCGCAGCGCACCGAAGCCGTGGCGCAGGTGCGTGCCCAGCTGGACAGCGGCGAATCGTGGCTCGATACCTATGACCGCAATGCGGCGCGCGCCGATGGGGGCAATGCCCTGGACGACGCCGCGCACGCCTTTGGCGCGCTGCTGGCCTCGATCGAACGCATCCACGGCAGTGCCGCGCTGCCCGAGGGCATCAACGACGAGACCGAAGCCGCGCTGGCGTCGGTGCGCTCGGTGCTGCAGCGCCTAGGCGTGCTGCGTGAAACCACCGACCACGCCGCGCGTATCGATCAGTTGTCGGATATCGCCGCCGAACTGGGCACGGTCCATGCGTTTGCCGACCTGCTCGAATTCGGCCGCAAACAGAACGATGCCGCCAGCGACGATCCGTTCGCGCTGCGCACGCAACGCCAGGACGCCGCCCCGCAAGGCGCGCTGGGCGCGGCGCGCAGTGCAGCGATGGATGCCATTCGGGTGGCCGCCACCGCCGATTCTCCCGAGATCCAGCGGCTGCGTGCCGCGCTGCAGGCGGTAGCCGATCAGGCTGCCATCGACGACGACGCCGCGCTGCGCCGCCAGGCCAGCGAGGCCACGACGCAGCTGCACGCCTGGCTGGCCGGCAGCGAATCGGCGGCCGAGCGCATGGTGGTGGCTCTGGCCGACCCATTGCCAGCCGCCGTCGCGCCGGTGACGGCTGCGCCCGCCGCCGCGTCGATGCCGTCCGATGCGGCCGCGATCGACGCCGAACTGCTGGAAATCTTCCTGTCCGAAGCCGAAGAGGTGCTGGGCAATATCGCCACCGACCTGGCTGGCGGCCTGGACGCCCTGCGCGATACCGACGTGCTGAGCCGTCTGCGCCGCGCCTTCCATACGCTCAAGGGATCGAGCCGCATGGTTGGCCTGAACCGCTATGGCGAAGCGGCCTGGGCCGTCGAACAGGTGATGAACCTGTGGATCGCCGAGGCGCGCGAGCCGGTGCCCGAACTGCCTGCCTTGCTGCAACAGGCGCAAGACCTGCTGCGCGAATGGGCGCTGGCCCTGCTTGAGGATCCGTCGACGCTGCGCGAGATCGATCCGCTGGTGGATGCCGCGCAGGCGCTGCGCGAGCCGGGCGGCATGGCATCGGGCGAGGCCGATGGCGGCCAGATCGATTCGCTCGATGCGCTGCTGGCGCAGGCGTCCGCGCCGCTGGTACCGGTGAACAGCCGGTTGTCTTCCGCCGAACCGGCAGACCTGCCGGCCCCCGTCGATCTTGCCGGGTCCGCTGCCGCCGACCCGCTAGATGCCGCCGACCCGCTGGATGCCGCCGGGGCCGCGCCGGCCGACGACAACGTGCTGCCGTTCCGGCTGTCCGGCGGGCTGGCCGACGAGGACGAGGGCTACAAGGTCATTGGTCCGGTTCGCATCGGCCTGGCGCTGTACAACGTCTACCTGCAGGAGGCCGACGACCTGCTGCGCCAGTTCGCCACGGACCTGTCCGAGTGGCGGCACGAAAATCATCCGTGTCCGAGCGAGCTGGCCATGCGCGTGGCGCACACGCTGCAGGGCAGCGCGTCGACGGTCGGCCTGGAGCCGGTGCGCGAGATTGCCGAGGCGCTCGAACATCTGCTGTTGCTGCTGGGCCGTCATCCGGTGGTCATGCACCCGGCGGACTTCCGCCTGCTGGACATGGCCGTGGAGCGCCTGCGCGCGATGCTGCACCAGTTTGCCGCCGGCATCTGGCCCGATGCCGATGCCTCGCTGTGCCGCGACCTGAACGATTTTGGCGAGCGCGCGCTGGTACGTCCGCGCGCCGCGCTGCCGGCCGCCCAGTCCACCGGACAGGAAGGCTCGGTGTCGCAACTGTTCGGTCAGAATTCGACGACGTCCCAGCCGCTGCCCGAGATCGACGCCGACGCAAAGGCGCCCGTGGCGGAACTGCCGCCCGTGAAGCTGACGCCGATCACGTCGCTGCCGCCGGTGTCGGTGCCGACGGGCCCGGTGCTGACACCCGTCACCCCGGTGCAGGACGCCGTGGTGATTTCGCTGCCGACCGCGCCGCGTCATGATTCGATCGCCGTGGCGCACGTCACGCCGCATTCGCCCGACGCGCCCGATACGCCCGATACGCTGCCCGAGGACACCTCGACCGATGCCTCGGCGCTGGACCCGGCCCTGGTCGAGATCTTCCTGGAAGAAGCCCATGGCGCGCTGCCCGATCTCGGTAAGCTGGTGCGCACGTGGGAAGCCTCGCCCGACGATGCGCAGCACGGCGGCCTGATCCTGCGCGGCCTGCACACGCTGAAGGGCAGTGCGCGGATGGCCGGGGCCATGGCGCTGGGCCAGGCGGCGCACGAAATGGAAACGCTGCTCGAAGCCAGCGTGCGCGGCCAGCGCGTGTCGCCGGACCTGTTCGGCAAGCTGTACGCGTGGTACGACCGCATCCTGGCGCACGTGGACGCGCTGCAGAACGGCCGCCTGCTGCCGTTGGACGATGCCGACGTCGTCAACGGGCTGGTTGCCGCGCCTGCTGGCGCCGCCGCGCTGGCGACATCGGCCGAGGCGATGGACGCGTCCGCTCCGGCAGCGCCGCAGCACGCGGCAGTCCCGGTGGCGCCGCTGATGCCCGCTGCGCCGGCCGCCTTGCCGACCGACGCCGACCGCCAGCGCGCACTGGTGCGCGTGCAGGCCCGCGCGCTGGACACGCTGATCAACGACGCCGGCGAAGTGAGCGCGACGCGCGCCCGCCTGGACAGCGAACTGGAAGCATTGCGCAGCTATCTGGGCGAACTGAACGACAACGTCGCCCGTCTGCGCATGCAGCTGCGCGAGATCGAAATCCAGGCCGAAACGCAGATGGCATCGCGGATCGCCGACCAGCAGCACAACCAGGAATTCGATCCGCTGGAATTCGACCGCTTCACGCGCTTCCAGGAGCTGACGCGGATGATGGCGGAGTCGGTCAACGACGTGGCCACCGTGGAGCAGAACCTGCAGCGCGGCTTCGACCGCGCGTCGGGTGACCTGGCGGCGCAGGCGCGGCTGACACGTGGGCTGCAGCGCGGCCTGATGCAGGCGCGCATGGTGCAGTTCGATGCGCTGGCCGAACGTCTGTACCGCGTGGCACGCCAGTCGGCCACCGAAACCGGCAAGGAAGTGCGCCTGCTGATCAAGGGCGGTACCGTGGAGATCGACCGCTCGGTGCTGGACCGCATGGCCGGGCCGATCGAGCACCTGATCCGCAACGCCGTGGTGCATGGCATCGAGCCGGCCGATGTGCGACGTGCGGCGGGCAAGTCCGCCACCGGCGCGCTGACGCTGGAAGTGCAGCAGGAAGGCAACGAAGTGGTGCTGACGTTCTTCGACGACGGCAGCGGCCTGAACCTGCCGCGCATTCGCGAGCGTGCCGTCGCGCGCCAGCTGATGGCCCCCGACGAAGACGCCAGCGAGGCCCGCCTGACCGAAATGATCTTCGCGCCGGGGTTTTCGACCGCCGACGCGGTGTCGGAACTGGCGGGCCGTGGCGTCGGGATGGACGTGGTGCGTGCGGAAACGGTGGCGCTGGGCGGCCGTATCACGCTGTCGACCGAGGCCGGCCGTGGCACCAGCTTCACCGTGCACCTGCCGCTGACCACGGCGATCACGCAGGTGCTGCTGGTGTCGCTGGGCGGACGCCTGTTCGCCATGCCGAGCGGCATGATCGACCAGGTCCACCAGTTGCGCGAGAAGCCGCTGCTGGAGGCCTATAACGCCGGGCGCTTCAGCGCAGCCGGCATCGAGGTGCCGTTCTTCTATTTTGGCGCGCTGCTGGAGGAAGCCGCCGGCATGGCGTCGGGGCGCAAGTATTCGCCGGTGGTGGTGGTGCGCTCGGGTGCCGAGCGCGTGGCCGTGCATGTGGACGACGTGCTGGGCAACCGCGAAGTGGTGGTGAAGCACATCGGCCCGCATCTGGCACGTATGGAAGGCATTGCCGGCGCGACCACGCTGGGCGATGGCGAGATCGTGCTGATCTACAACCCGGTGGTGCTGGCCCAGCGTTGGGAGCGCGAGCGCGGCGCCACGGCGCCGGCCAGGCCGGTGCTGGCCGCGCTGCAACACAGCGGCCAGACCGGCGCAGTTGCAGAGTTCGTCGACGCCGGCGCGGCAGTGCCCGTGCCGGGGCTGATGACGCAGCCGACCGTGATGGTGGTGGATGATTCACTCACCGTGCGCAAGGCCAGCCAGCGACTGCTGACGCGTGCCGGCTACCAGGTGGTACTGGCCCGCGACGGCGTGGACGCGCTGCGTCAGCTCCAGGAAGTGATGCCCGACGCGATGCTGGTCGATATCGAGATGCCGAACATGGACGGCTTCGACCTGACGCGCAACGTGCGGGCCGATGCCCGCACCAGCCGCATGCCGCTGGTCATGATCACGTCGCGTACGGCGGAGAAGCATCGCCGTTATGCGGCGGAGATTGGCGTGAACGTCTATCTGGGCAAGCCGTTCAACGAGGACGAACTGCTGCGCACGCTGCAGCAGTTGATCGGCGAGAAAGCCGCCGCCACCGCATCGTCAGTGGCGCAGATGCTGGGCGAGGCGTAAGCCGGCATTACCCGGTTTATTGGCCCCTCTCCCACTTGTGGGAGAGGGGGCGCTCCAACTTTCGCGCTCCAACTTTCGATCAACCAGCCTTCTTTCCCACCATCCTGGCCGGCACCGACAGCGTCAGGGCCGCGCCCACCACCATGCAGGCGGCCAGCAGGTACATGCCCGAGTCCGTGCTGTGCGTCATGTCCTTGAGCCAGCCGACCGCATAAGGGCTGATAAAGCCCGCCAGGTTGCCCAGCGAATTGATCAGTGCAATGCCGGCGGCGGCGCCGGTGCCGGCAAGGAAGGCCGTCGGCAGGCTCCAGAACAGCGGCAGCGTGGTCAGGATGCCGATGGTGGCCAGCGTCAGCGCCACCATGGCCATCGTCGTATCGCCATGCCACTGCACCGACAGCACCAGCCCCAGCGCGCCCAGCAGCGCCGGCACGGCGATATGCCAGCGGCGCTCGCCCCGGCGGTCGGCGCTGTGGGCGAACAGGATCATGCCCACCACGGCGCAGCCGTACGGAATGGCGGTGAGCAGGCCTACATCGAGTGCGCCCTTGACGCCGGTCTGCTTGATGATCGTCGGCAGCCAGAAGCTCACGCCGTACAGGCCCATCACGAAGCTGAAGTAGATCGCGCTCATCAGCCAGACGCGCGGGCTCGACAGCACCTGCATGACGGGCGGATCTTCCTTGTGCTGGTCCTCGGTCGCGATATTGCGCTGGAGCAGCGCCTTTTCGTCGTCGCTCAGCCACCTGGCGTGGGCGATGCGGTCGTCCAGGTACAGCAGCACCCAGATGCCGACCAGGATAGACGGGATGCCTTCCACCAGGAACATCCACTGCCAGCCGGCCCAGCCATTGTGGCCGTCGAACGACTGCATGATCCAGCCCGACAGCGGGCCGCCGATCACCCCCGAGAGCGCGATGGCCGTCATGAAGAACGTGGTGGTGCGCCCGCGCCGGCTGGCCGGATACCAGTAGGTCAGGTACAGGATGATGCCGGGGAAGAAGCCGGCTTCGGCGATACCCAGCAGGAAGCGCAGTACGTAGAACATCGTCGGCGTGGTGACGAACATCATCGCCGCCGAGATCAGGCCCCACGTGATCATGATCCGGGCGATCCAGATGCGTGCGCCCACCTTGTGCAGGATCACGTTGCTCGGCACTTCGAACAGGAAATAGCCGATGAAGAAGATGCCGGCGCCCAGCCCGTAGATGGTTTCGCTGAACTGGAGGTCGTTGAGCATCTGCAGCTTGGCAAAGCCCACGTTGACGCGGTCCAGGTAGGCCACGACGTAGCAGAGCAGCAGAAACGGCACCAGGCGCCACGTCACCTTGCGGTAAGTGGCGTCCTCGAAGCCGGCGTCGTGCGCGCCGGCGTTGACTGCGGTGGTTGTCATCGGTGTCTCCTCATTGGGATGTGGTTCTAGTTGTGTTGCGGATGCCCGCGGATGGTCAGACGCAGCGGCCGCCATCCACCTCGATGCAGGTGCCGGTGATGAAGCTGGCGTCGTCCGACGCCAGGTACAGGCAGGCATTGGCCACGTCCTGCGGCGTCGACATGCGTCCCATGGGGATGGTCGCCAGGAACCGCGCGCGGTTCTCGGGGGTGTCGGGCACGCCCATGAACTGCTCCAGCAGGCCCGTGGCGCCGATCACCGGGTTCACGCAGTTGACGCGGATGTTGTCGGGGCCCAGTTCGGCCGCCATGGCCTTGCTGGCCACGATCACGGCGCCCTTGCTGCCGTTGTACCAGACCAGGCCGGGGCGCGGCCGGATGCCGGCCGTCGAGGCCACGTTGACGAAGTTGCCGCCGCCCCGCTGGCGGAAGTGCGGGATGAAATGGTGCGCCGACCAGTAGATGCTTTTCACGTTGACCGCGTAGACGCGGTCGAACTCATCCTCGGTGACTTCCAGGATCGGCTTGTTGCGATGGGTGGTGCCGGCGTTGTTGACCACGCAGTGGACGTCGCCAAAGGCGGCCAGCGTGGCATCGCGCATGGCGGCCACGTCGTCTCCCCGCGATACATCGGCGCGCACCGCGTCGGCCTTGCCGCCCGCATCGCGGATGGCCGCGGCCACGCGATGGGCGGCGTCGAGGTTCAGGTCGGCCACCATCACGCTGGCGCCTTCGCGCGCAAACGTATGCGCGATGCCTTCGCCAAATCCCGAGCCGCCGCCCGTCACTACCGCTACCTTGCCAGCCAGTCTGGTCATTGCCTTGTCTCCAGTTGCGTGAAGCCCGGCGCGGTCTGTTGCCGCGCTACGGGCGGAACATCGGAATTATCGGATCAGTGGAAGGGGCCTTTGTTCTGCAGGGCGTTGGCCACCATCATGATGCCGAGCAGGAAGGGCAGGGCCACGTAGAGGCACCAGTGGACGCGGTCGCCCACGGTGTCGCCCCACTTGCGCTTGAACACCTGCAGGCGGGGCATGCCGGACGGATTGGTGGCGCGCTTGTTTCGCACATGCCACGCCATCCAGAAAAAGAAGATGGCGAACGTGACCGATAGAAAGTTGATGCTACCCATGTTGAATGGCGATGGTTTTCAGAGTGGTGAATCCGTACAGGGCCTCGAAGCCCTTCTCGCGGCCATAGCCCGACTGGCCGGTGCCGCCGAACGGCAGCTCGACGCCGCCACCGGCGCCATAGTTGTTGATGAAGACCTGGCCGGCCCGCAGCTTGCGCGCCAGCCGCATCTGGCGGCCGCCGTCGCGCGTCCAGACCCCGGCCACCAGGCCATACGCGGTGCCGTTGGCCAGGCGGATGGCCTCGTCCTCGGTATCGAACGGCATGGCAGCCAGCAGCGGGCCGAACACTTCTTCCTGGGCCAGCCGGTGCGTGGCGGGCACGTCGCGGAACAGCATCGGCACCTGGTAGTAGCCGGACTCCGGCGCCTCGCCCACGATCTGGCCCTGGGCCACCACGGCGATGCCGGCGTGCTGGGCATCGGACACGAAATCCCACACGCGCTGCTGCTGCTTGCGACTGATCAGCGGGCCGCATTCCAGGTCGAGTGCCGACGGACCCACACGCAGCGACTCGAACACGCCTGACAGGCGGTCGAGCAGGGCCTCGTAGACGGGCCGCTCCACCAGCAGGCGGCTGCCGGCCGAGCAGGTCTGGCCCGCATTCTGCACGATGCCGTTGACCACCACGGGCAGCACCGCGTCGAGGTCGGCATCGGCAAACACCACCTGGGGCGACTTGCCGCCCAGTTCCAGCGTCACCGGCACGTGGTTCTCGGATGCCAGTTGCGATACGAGCTTGCCCGTGTCCGGCGACCCCGTGAACGAAATATGGTTGATGCCCGGATGGCGGGCCAGCGCGGCGCCGGCCTCGTGGCCATAGCCCGTGACGATGTTCAGCGCGCCTTCGGGCAGCCCGGCCTCGGCGGCCAGTTCGGCCACGCGCAGGATCGACAGGCAGGCGTCCTCGGCCGGCTTGACCACGCAGGCGTTGCCGGTGGCCAGTGCCGCGCCCACGCTGCGGCCGAAGATCTGCAGCGGGTAGTTCCACGGGATGATGTGGCCGGTCACGCCGTGCGGTTCACGCACGGTGAGTACCGTGTAGCCGGTGGTGTAGGGAATGGTCTCGCCGTGCAGCTTGTCGGCCGCGCCCGCGTAGAACTCGAAATAGCGGGCCACGGCGCGGGCGTCGGCGCGGGCCTGGCGCAGCGGCTTGCCGGTGTCGCGCGCTTCCAGCGCGGCCAGTTCGTCCTCGTGCTCGATCAGCTTGAGCGCCACGCGGTTCAGCAGGCGCACGCGGTCGGCCGGGTTCATCGCGCCCCATTCGCCTTCGAAGGCCTGGCGGGCGGCGCGGACGGCCACGCTGATATCGGTGGCATTGCCGCGGGCGATCTCGGCGAACGGCTCGCCGTTGGAGGGATCGAACACCTTGATGCGCAGGCCGGAATCGGCGGCGATCAGGCGGTTGGCGACGAAATGCTGGGCATGCATGCAGGTCTCCATGGCTCCGGTTATGGAGCAAATGCTGAAATCGGGAATGCCGCATTATCGCGCACCGCGCCCGGCGCGCAAGGCATTAACCGCCACTCGGCGCAGCGACGGTTGTCAGGCTGCGGTCAGGGCCGACCCGCTATAATGCCGCCCATCCCATTCCACAGGTATTCGGAGAACTCGCATGAGCTTCAACCTCGTCTCCCCGGGCAAGGACCTTCCCAACGATTTCAACGTCATCATCGAGATCTCCGCGCAAAGCGATCCGGTGAAGTACGAGGCCGACAAGGAAACCGGCCTGCTGTTCGTGGACCGCTTCATCGGCACGGGCATGCGCTACCCGGCCAACTACGGCTTCATCCCGCAGACGCTGTCGGGCGATGGCGACCCCGTGGACGTGCTGGTGCTGACCCCGTTCCCGATCCTGGCCGGTGCCGTCGTGCGCTGCCGCGCCCTGGGCATGCTGAAGATGACCGACGAGTCGGGCGTGGACGCCAAGCTGGTGGCCGTGCCCGTGGACAAGCTGAGCCCCGCCACCGCCCACATCAAGGGCCTGTCCGATGTGGCGCAAAATACGCTCGACCAGATCAAGCACTTCTTTGAGAACTACAAGGCACTCGAAGCAGGCAAGTGGGTGAAGGTCGAAGGCTGGGCCGGCATCGAGGAAGCCCACAAGGAAATCACCGACGGCGTGGCGAACTTCAAGAAGTAATCGCGTCGCTGCCGATGGTCCGAGGAAAACCCCGCCCGATGGCGGGGTTTTTTGTTGGGGCGATGACCGGCCGCAAGGCGAGGCACCGGACCAGGCCCTAAGCTTCCGGCGGATCCCCACAACCAAATGGAGTACCGATGCCTGTTCTCAAAGGCACCGCGGCCGCGCCCGACGCGGCCGCGTTCGCCCGCTATGACGCGGTGGCCATTGCGTTCCACTGGCTGATGTTCGTGCTGGTGGCCGTGGCGTACGCCGCAATCGAACTGCGCGGCTTTACCGACAAGGGAACCGCCGCCCGCATGGTGGCCATGGAAGTCCACAAGTGGTCGGGCGCGCTGGTGCTGGCCTTGATCGTGCCGCGCCTGCTCTGGCGTGCGGTGCGCGGTGCGCCGGCGCCCGAATCGTATCCGCGCCTGGGCCAGCTGGCCGGCGCGGCCGTGCATGGCCTGCTGTACCTGTTCCTGGTGGCGCAGCCTATCCTGGGCATCCTGATGATGAACGCCGCCGGACGCGAATTGATGCTGCCGGGCACGGGCATCGGACTGCCGCCGCTGATCGCGCCCGACGCCGGGCTCAAGGACTTGCTGGGTGAGATCCACGAGATAATCGGCAAGGCCTTCTATCTGGTGATCGGCCTGCACGCGATGGCCGCGCTGTTCCACCACTACATGCTGGGCGACAACACGATGCGGCGGATGCTGCCGCGCCGATAGGACGCCTTGCTGGCCCGGTGTGCCTCAGTCGCCGCCGGGCGGCCGCGCAAACGGGTTGCGGTCGTTCAGCTCGTCCAGGTAGGCATCCATGCCCTGGCGCTCGCGCGCCAGGAAGCGTTCCACGGCGTCGGCAAAGGACGGATGGGCCAGCCAGTGCGCCGAACGGGTGGCCACGGGCAGGAAGCCGCGCGCCATCTTGTGCTCGCCCTGCGCCCCGCCTTCGAACGTGCCGATGCCCTCGGCGATGCAGAATTCCAGCGGCTGGTAGTAGGCCGTCTCGAAGTGCAGGCAGGGGTGGTGTTCCAGCGCGCCCCAGTAGCGGCCGTACAGCGTGCTGACAGCCGGATCGGCATCGTAGACCAGCAGGGAGCTGGCGATGTCCGCGCCGTCGCGCGTGGCGACGACGAGCAGCAGGTTCTCCGGCATCGCCTGGCCAATGCGCCGGAAGAAATCCAGGTTCAGGTAAGGCGTGGAATGGTGCTCGCGGTACGTCTGCCGGTAGCAGCGGTTGAAGAACTTCCAGGCCGCGTCGTCGATCGCGGCGCCGCGCAGCTGGCGGAACGTGATGCCGGCCTCGGCTACCCGGCGCCGTTCGGCGCGGATGTTCTTGCGCTTCTTCTGCGACAGCGTGGCCAGGAAGGCGTCGAAATCGGCGTAGCCCGGGTTGGTCCAGTGGAACTGCACGCCGTGGCGCATCATCATGCCGGCCTCCTGCATCAGGTCGGCCTCGTGGTCGGACGGAAACAAGATGTGCAGCGACGACAGCTGGCTTTCCTCGGCCAGCGCCAGCGCGAACCGCAGCAGCACCGTGCGCGCCAGATCGTCCTCGGCCAGCAGCCGGGCGCCGCGCACCGGCGTGAACGGCACCGCCGCCAGCCACTTCGGGTAGTAATCGAGCCCGTGCTGGCGATAGGCGTCGGCCCAGGCCCAGTCGAAGACGTATTCGCCATACGAGTGGGACTTGGCATAGAGCGGCATGGCTGCCGCCAGACGGTCGCGGCCCGGCTCGTTGCCGTCGGGGACCCAGAGCGTCAGGAAGCGGGGCGACCAGCCGGTGTCGTCGGTGGCGCTGCCGCTGGCCTGCATGGCGTGCAGGAAGGCGTGGCGCAGGAACGGCGTGGGTTCGGCCTGTGCGGCCAGCAGCGCGTCCCAGGCCGCGGCATCGATGTCGGCAAGGTCCAGCACGATTTCCGTGCGGTAGTTGGGGCGCGAATCACTCATGGACGGGTTGGCGTAGGTGCCGGGCGAGTCTACCGGAATTGAAATTGTGCTGCAGGCGTCGTCAGCGTGACGCTGACGCCGGGCTGCCGCAGGGCGTCGTAGAATGCGCATATCCGTTTTCCGATGTCCACTCCCCCGACGTGCCTTTCCGGTACGGGTCCAGACATGACGAACCCCTCGCACCCCTTCTTCAACCTCTATTCCCACGGCTTTGCGCGCGTGGCCGTCGGCGTGCCCGAGTGCCGCGTGGCCGATCCCGCCTACAACGCCGAACAGACCATTGCCCTGGCGCGCCAGGCGGCCGACGGCGGCGCCGTGCTGGTGGCGTTTCCCGAGCTTGGCCTGCCGGCCTACACCTGTGACGATCTGTTCCACCAGCGGGCGCTGCTGCGCGAATGCGAACTGGCGCTGCAGGCCATCGTCGAAGCCTCGGCCGGCATCGGCGCCGCCATGATCGTCGGCATGCCCGTGCTGGTGGAGCACCAGCTGTTCAATTGCGCCGTGGTGGTGGCCAACGGCGCGGTGCAGGGCGTGGTGCCGAAGACCTACCTGCCGAACTACTGGGAATTCTACGAGGCGCGCCAGTTCAGCAGTGCCGACTGTGCGGCCGTCGACACGGTGTCGCTGCTGGGCGCCGAAGTGCCGTTCGGGGCGAACCTGCTGTTCGACATCGAGAACATCCCGTTCTTCCGCTTCCATGCCGAAATCTGCGAGGACGTCTGGGTGCCGATTCCGCCGTCGTCGTTCGCGGCGCTGGCCGGCGCCACGGTGCTGGTGAACCTGTCGGCGTCGAATATCGTGGTCGGCAAGTCGGGCTACCGCCACCAGCTGGTGTCGCAGCAATCGGCGCGCTGCCTGGCGGCCTACCTCTACACGTCGGCCGGCAAGGGCGAATCGACCACCGACCTGGCCTGGGACGGCCAGGCGCTGATTTACGAAAACGGCGAGCTGCTGGGCGAATCCGAGCGCTTTGCCGACACCTCGCACCTGCTGTTCGCCGATATCGACCTGGAGCGGCTGTCGCGCGAACGCATGCACCAGACGTCGTTCGGCCAGTCGGTGCGCCGGCACAAGGAAGAGGTCGAGAAGTTCGACGTGGTGGCTTTCCAGATGGAACTGCCGACGGTCCAGGCGCTGCCGCTGGAGCGCAAGGTCGAGCGGTTCCCGTATGTGCCGGCCGACCCGCGCCGCCGCGATGAACGCTGCATGGAGGTCTACAACATCCAGGTGCAGGCGCTGGTGCAGCGGCTGTCGTCAAGCCGGATCCAGAAGGTGGTGATAGGCGTGTCGGGCGGGCTCGATTCCACGCATGCGCTGCTGGTCTGCGCCAAGGCAATGGACCGCCTGGGCCTGCCGCGCGCCAATATCCTGGCCTATACGATGCCGGGCTTCGCCACCAGCGACCGCACGCTGAAGCAGGCGCGCGAACTGATGCAGGCGGTGGGCTGCACGGCGCGCGAGATCGACATCCGGCCAAGCTGCCTGGCCATGCTGAAGGATCTGGATCACCCCTATGCACGCGGCGAGCCGGTCTATGACGTCACGTTCGAGAACGTGCAGGCCGGGGAGCGTACCAATCACCTGTTCCGGCTGGCCAACCACAATGGCGCCATTGTGATCGGCACCGGCGATCTCAGCGAACTGGCGCTGGGCTGGTGCACCTATGGCGTGGGCGATCACATGTCGCACTACAACGTCAACGCCAGCGTGCCCAAGACGCTGATCAGCCACCTGGTGCGCTGGGTGGCCGAAACCAGCCAGATTGGCGAAGGCGGCGAGGACGTGCTGCTGGCGGTGCTGGATACCGATATCAGCCCTGAACTGGTGCCGAGCGCCCCCGCCGCCAGCGGGCAGGACGAGGCGCCCGGGCAGAAGACCGAGCAGATCATCGGGCCGTACGAGCTGCAGGATTTCAACCTGTACTACACGCTGCGCTATGGCTATGCGCCGTCCAAGGTCGCGTTCCTGGCGCTGCACGCCTGGGGCGACGTGGAGCGCGGCACGTGGCCGAACGGCCCGCATGTCGCCCGGAACAGCTATCAACTGCCGGAAATCAAGCGCATCCTCGGGATTTTCGTCGACAGGTTCTTCCGGACCAGCCAGTTCAAGCGGTCGTGCATCCCGAACGCGCCCAAGGTGGGGTCGGGTGGCTCCCTGTCGCCGCGCGGCGACTGGCGGGCGCCGAGCGACGGCGAGTCGGTCGTGTGGGTGCGCGATCTGGCCCGGATTCCGGACCAGGCGGGCTGATTGTCACGGCGTCTGGCACGCCGATTGCGGACAATGTGGGTCTTCCCGCAATCGGCGTGTGGTGTTTCGGGCTAGAATCTGACATCTTCCGACACCTTTAGAGACAGAGGCCAGCCATGAAGCAGATTACCGCCATCATCAAACCGTTCAAGCTTGACGAAGTGCGCGAAGCACTGGCCGACGTGGGCGTGACCGGTCTGACGGTGACCGAGGTAAAGGGGTTTGGCCGCCAGAAAGGTCATACCGAGCTGTACCGCGGCGCCGAGTATGTGGTCGACTTCCTGCCGAAGATCAAGATCGAAGTGGTGGTGGCTGAGAACCAGCTGGACACCGTGCTCGATGCCATCGTCAAGGCCGCCCACACGGGCAAGATTGGCGACGGCAAGATCTTCGTGACCGAAATCGAGCGCGTGATCCGCATCCGTACCGGCGAACAGGACGAAGCGGCGGTCTGAGCCCCACCATGTTCGAAGAAAAGCCGGCCTCTGGGCCGGTTTTTTTATGCCTGTGCGTGGCTAACTCGGCAGCTTCCACCCGAACTGGACCGACAGCAGCCGCATTCCCATCGTCACCAGCGCGCCGGACAGCAGCGCCACCTCCTGGTCGGCGCGCAGCCACGTCAGCCCCACGTAGACCCAGCAGCCCACGAACGAACAGGTGGCATAGGGCGAGCGGTCGCGCAGGATCATCGGCACTTCGTTGCAGAGCACGTCGCGCAGCACGCCGCCGAACACGGCGGAGATGATGCCCATCATGACGGCCACGGTCGGGGTCATCTGCGCCACCAGCGCCAGCGACGTGCCCGTGACCGAGAACAGTCCCAGGCCGACGGCATCCGCCACCAGCATCGCGCGGTCGGACGCCACGGTGCTGACCACCCGGAACACCATCGCCGCGCCAATCGACATCGCAAAGATCAGCAGCACGTAGTATTCGTGCTCGACCCAGTAGAACGGCCGCCGGTCCAGCAGCACGTCACGTACGGTGCCGCCGCCAAAGGCCGTGGCGAAGGCGACGATGAACGTGCCCACCGCGTCCAGCCTTTGCTTGCGGGCGTCCACCACGCCCGACACGGCAAACGCCAGTACCCCGGTGATCTCCATGACATGGAGGATCAGGGGCAGCCGCCCCATCAGCAGATCGAACGGCAGGTGAAGGTGCATAGGGGGGCGTCAGGGTTTCGGCTGGCGCAGCAGGACCATCAGGGCGCCCGCGCCGCCTTGCGACTCGCGGGCCTGGACGAATGCGATCACTTCTTCCTTCTGCACCAGCCAGCTGCGGACCTTGCCCTTGAGCACGGGCAGCTTGTCCGGCGAGCCGATGCCCTTGCCGTGGATCACCCGCACACAACGCACGCCGTTGCGCACCGAGCGGCGCAGGAAATTGGCCAGCGCCTCGCGGGCTTCGTCGCTGCGCAGGCCGTGCAGGTCCACCTTGTCCTGCGGCACCCACTCGCCACGGCGCAGCTTCTTGATCACATCCTCGCCGATGCCGGGCCGGCGGAACGACATGGTCTCGTCGATATCGAGCAGGTTCTCGACGTCGAATTCGTCCGACAGCGATGCTTCGAGCACGGCCTTGTCGTTGAGCTGGGTCTGTACCGGAATAGGGGCGGGTGCCTTGGCGGCGTGCTGCACGCGGTTGCGGTCGCGCAGGGAACTGACCGAGCCGATACTGGACCGGAAGACATTGGCTTCTTCCTCGGCCCGCTTCGCAGCAGCCTCGGCCGCCTTGCGTTCGGCTTCGCGGCGCTCGGCATCGGCCTTGAGGCCGTCACGCACCGCGGCCAGATCGTGCAGGCCGAATCGCTTGGGAGGGGTTTTGGCGCCTTGCGACATAGCAGAAATCTCTGAAAGCTCGGCACCGATTATAAGGAAAACGAGGACGGCCGCTGCAAGGCGGGCGTCCCCGTGGGCTTTGCGCCAGGGCCGGCCAGCGGCCGGCCTGCTGGAAGTTACTTCAGTGCTTCCACATAACGCTGGGCGTCCAGCGCGGCCATGCAGCCCGTGCCGGCGCTGGTGATGGCCTGGCGGTAGACGTGGTCCTGCACGTCACCGGCGGCGAACACGCCCGGGATGCTGGTGGCCGTCGCATCGCCCGACAGGCCGCTCTTGGTCACGATGTAGCCGTTCTTCATTTCCAGCTGGCCCACGAACAGGTCGGTGTTCGGCTTGTGGCCGATGGCCACGAACAGGCCCGAAAGCTTCAGATCCTCGGTCTTCGTCGTGTCCTTGGTGCTGCGGATACGCAGGCCGGTCACGCCGGACTGGTCACCCAGCACTTCGTCCAGCGTATGGTCGTAGCGCAGTTCCACGCGGCCTTCCTTGACGCGCTGGAGCAGGCGGTCCACCAGGATCGGCTCGGCGCGGAACTTGTCGCGGCGGTGGATCACGGTAACCTTGCTGGCGATATGCGACAGGTAGAGCGCCTCTTCCACGGCCGTATTGCCGCCGCCGATCACTGCCACCTCCTGGTTCTTGTAGAAGAAACCGTCGCAGGTGGCGCAGGCGGACACGCCGCGGCCCATGAAGCTTTCTTCCGACGGCAGGCCGAGGTACTGTGCCGAGGCGCCGGTGGCGATGATCAGCGCGTCGCAGGTGTACTCGCCGGCGTCGCCGACGAGCCGGATCGGCTTTTCGGTCAGGTTGGCCGTATGAATGTGATCGAAAATGATTTCGGTGTTGAAACGCTCCGCATGCGCCAGGAACCGCTGCATCAAGTCCGGGCCCTGGACGCCGTTAGCGTCAGCGGGCCAGTTTTCCACGTCGGTCGTGGTCATCAGCTGGCCGCCCTGGGCCAGGCCGGTGATCAGCACCGGGTTCAGATTGGCGCGGGCCGCGTAGACGGCGGCGGTATAGCCGGCCGGGCCGGACCCGAGAATCAGCACTTTTGCGTGTTTTGCGGACATGATGCGTTCCTGTAGACAGCAAGTGAGCCGGTGCGGCATTCGCCCCGGTGTCACTCGAAACCGCCATTATATGTGGCGCGGCGTTTGCCGACTGTTGCAAATTCCAATGAAGGCGATAGGGGCAGGCGAGGTTAAAATGGCCGCCATCGTCCACTTCGCACGATCGAACAGACCCTGACGCATGGCTCGCGCAACCACGACTACCCGGACCGACCCGTCGGCACTTCCATCGCGCATCGGCAAGCTGCTTGGCGAGGTGCGCTGGTTCCTGCTGCTTGCCGTGACGCTCGGCTTCCTGTGCGTGCTGGCCAGCTACAGCAAGGCCGATCCAGGCTGGTCGCATGCCAGCCAGGTGTCCGATATCCGCAACCTTGGCGGCCGCGTGGGCGCCTGGGTGGCCGACATCCTCTTCTTCATCTTCGGCTTTTCGGCCTACTGGTGGAGTGTGCTGCTGATCCGCCGCTGCTGGCGCGGCTGGCGCGTGCTGACCGCCGAACTGCCCGAGCGCGTGCCGGATCCCCAGCACAGCACCGCCATCAGCTGGATCGGCTTTGCGCTGACGCTGGTGTCCAGCATGGGCCTGGAAGCCATCCGCATGTACCCGCTGCGCGCGGCCCTGCCGCGCGCGCCCGGCGGGGTACTGGGCGACCTGCTCGGCGGCTGGCTGCAGCTGGCGCTGGGGTTCTCGGGCGCCACGCTGTTGCTGCTGCTGATGTTTGCCATCGGCCTGTCGTTGTTCTTCCATTTCTCGTGGCTGTCGGTGGCCGAGCACGTGGGCGGCTTTGTCGAGACGATGTTCATGGGCTTCAAGGCCCGCCGCGAGAAGAAGCAGGACCGCATCATCGGCGCGGCCGCCAAGGTGGAACGCACCGAAACCGTTGAAGTGCAGCGCGTGAAGCAGGAAGAAGCCGCGCCAGTGCAGATCGTTCGCCCGCAGGCCGTGCCCAAGCACGAGCGCGTGGAGCGCGAAAAACAGCAGCCGCTGTTTGCCGATATCCAGGATACGGACCTGCCGCCGCTGTCGCTGCTGGACGCCGTGCCGGCCCATCAGGAAACGGTGAGCGCCGAGACGCTGGAATACACGTCGCGCCTGATCGAGAAGAAGCTCAAGGACTTTGGCGTCGAGGTCAAGGTCGTGGCCGCCTATCCGGGCCCGGTGATCACGCGCTACGAGATCGAACCGGCCACGGGCGTGAAGGGCAGCCAGGTGGTGAACCTGGCGCGCGACCTGGCGCGCAGCCTGTCGCTGGTGTCGATCCGCGTGGTCGAGACGATCCCGGGCAAGAACTACATGGGCCTGGAACTGCCGAATCCGAAGCGCCAGACCGTGCGGCTGGCGGAGATTCTGGGCTCGCAGGTCTACAACGAGAGCGTGTCGAACCTGACCATGGCGCTGGGCAAGGACATTGCCGGCAAGCCCATGGTGGCCGACCTGGCCAAGATGCCGCACTGCATGGTGGCCGGTACCACGGGCTCGGGCAAGTCGGTGGGCATCAACGCGATGATCCTGTCGTTGCTCTACAAGGCTCGCGCCGACCAGGTGCGCCTGATCCTGATCGACCCGAAGATGCTCGAAATGAGCGTCTACGAGGGTATTCCGCACCTGCTGTGCCCGGTGGTGACCGACATGCGCCAGGCCGGCAACGCGCTGAACTGGGCGGTGGGCGAGATGGAGCGCCGCTACAAGCTCATGAGCAAGCTGGGCGTGCGCAACCTGGCCGGCTACAACAAGAAGATCGACGAGGCCGCGGCAAAGGAAGAGAAGATTCCGAACCCGTTCAGCCTGACGCCGGACGCCCCGGAGCCGCTGGACAAGCTGCCGACGATCGTCATCGTGATCGACGAACTGGCCGACCTGATGATGGTGGTGGGCAAGAAGGTCGAGGAGCTGATCGCCCGCATCGCGCAGAAAGCCCGTGCCGCCGGCCTGCACCTGGTGCTGGCGACGCAGCGGCCGTCGGTGGACGTGATTACCGGCCTGATCAAGGCTAACGTGCCGACGCGTATCGCGTTCCAGGTCAGCAGCAAGATCGATTCGCGCACGATCCTGGACCAGCAGGGTGCCGAGGCGCTGCTGGGCATGGGCGACATGCTCTACCTGGCGCCGGGTACCGGCATGCCGGTGCGGGTGCACGGCGCGTTCGTGTCCGACGATGAAGTTCACCGCGTGGTCGAGAAGCTCAAGGAAGGCGGCGAGGCCAACTATATCGAGGGCATCCTCGAAGGCGGGCTGGTCGATGGCGAAGGCGCCGGCGACAGCCTGGGCGGTGGCGCCGGCATCGGCGGTTCGGGCGGGGGCGAGGCCGATCCGCTCTACGACCAGGCCGTGGAAGTGGTGATCAAGAACCGCCGGGCATCGATTTCGCTGGTGCAGCGGCATCTGCGCATCGGCTACAACCGCGCCGCACGGCTGCTGGAAGACATGGAAAAGGCCGGCCTGGTCTCGGCCATGTCGGGCAACGGCAACCGCGACATCCTGGTGCCTGCCGGCAGCAGCGCCACGGCCGAAGACTGACGCCCGAGCCTTCCGCACAGGCTGAAGTGACGGGTAATATACCGTTACGCCCGTCACAGCCTGTCGCGGAATTGCCGATCCGCGGCGTGTTCTAATCGGACATCAGCCGAATCATAAGGGAAGGATCCATGCGACATCGCATTCTTGCGCCGCTTTGCGCGTCGTTGGCGTTGCTGGCCGCCGTGCCTGCCGCGCACGCTGCCGCCACCGACCAGCTTCAGACCTTTGTGACCAGCGTGAAGAGCGCGCGTGGCGAATTCACGCAGAAGCAGATCAAGGGGCAGGGGGGCGATGCCAAGGTGGCCGGCACGTCGAGCGGCACCTTCGCGTTCTCGCGTCCCGGCAAGTTCACGTGGCGCTATATCAAGCCCTATGACCAGCTGCTGCAGGCCGATGGCCAGACGCTCTATATCTACGACAAGGACCTGAACCAGGTCACCGAGCGCAAGCTGGACAACGCGCTGGGCTCCAGCCCGGCCGCCATCCTGTTCGGCAGCAACGACCTGTCGAAGAACTTCGACGTGAAGAACGGCGCCACGCGCGATGGCGTGGAATGGCTGGAACTGACGCCGAAGTCGAAGGACACGCAGTTCGAGCGCATCGGCATCGGCTTCAAGAGCGGCAACCTCGAAGCGATGGAGCTGCGCGACGCGTTCGGCAATACCACGTTGCTGACGTTCACGGCCATCCAGAAGAATCCGTCGCTGCCGGCGGACACCTTCCGCTTCACGGTGCCCAAGGGCGCCGACGTGATGAAGCAGTAAGGCGCGAGCCCGAGAAGCCAGACAGCGCGAAACAGAGCCAGAACGACGCCAGAGGACAGCCATGAAAGACGCCCCCGCCTTCCCCCGACTGCCGAGCCTGCGCCCGGTATCCCGCCTGGCCGCCCCTGGTGGCGCGCTGGCCGCCGCGCTGGTCCTGTCCGCCTGCGCGCACAGCCAGGCCAGCAAGTTCGACGTCGATGCGTTTCTGCGCGGCTCGGACACTGCGCTGCCCGAAGTGCTGGGCAATACCGACTTTCTGAAGGCCACGCGCATCGCGCAGAGCGAGTGTGCCTCGCTGCTGCAGTCTCCGCACAACGGTGTGCTGGAAGACCTGCCGGCCAGCAACACGGCGCGCGGCCCGGCGTGGGTGCTGCACCCTGCAGGCTCACCGGAGAAGGTCTGGCTGATCGTTGGGCAGGCCAATGGCGAGCGCAGCTGCCACGGGCCGCTGCCCGCGGATGCGATGAAGACCCTGACCGACCGGGCCAGGGGCTGACTGCTCCTCTCGCCGCGGCGTCGTCAGGACACAGCGCGCGAGGCTGGCGCCCTACGCCGCCAATGACTCGCGGGCGTAACGCTGGCGCGGCTTCGGCAGCGCCTGCAATTGTTCGCGCCGGATGCGGATCGCCTCTTCATTGCCTCGCTTGATGGCGGCGCGCAACTTGAGCACTGCTTTCTTGTATTGCTTCTTCTTGCGCATGCGGGTGGTGATGGCCATGGCAGTGGTGTCCTCGTGATCCTGTCAGGCCGGTGCGGTCGCGCCGGCTGCCAGCCATGGTACGGCGACCCCATCCCGGCGCGCCCCATTTCAAAAGAATTCAGATCGGACCACGAGCGCGCTCATTGCTGCGCCGCGCAATGACTCCCGCCTGGCGTGCCCGTCAGAGCAGGAAGCGCCGGTTGTCGTTTTCGTCGTAACGCGGTTCCACCTTGCGGAACTTGAGCCTGGTGCTGCTCTTGAGCTTGCGGCCCGCCAGCTTGCGTTGCAACTGGCGGTGGACGGCGCGGATATGACCGACCGAATCCTGAGCGTATGGCTTGCCATCGGTGGCGCCGGCAAGCCCGCCCCCGGCGGCCAGCGCCTCGTTGTGAGCGGCCGCGGAGCGCGCGATCAGCACATCCAGATACTGGCGGGCGCGCACGGCCGCATGCAGCATGCCGTCGGCGGGATTCTGCTTGGCGCGCACGGCGTCCTGCGGCAGCTTGACATTGGCCGCGATGCGGCGCAGCGAGGCGCGCACTTCGGCGCCGTCCATGTCGGCTTCCTGAACAATCCAGACCGCGTCATGGCGGATCCAGCCTTCCACGTCGATCATGCGGCGCAGCAGCGCCGCCTGCAGCAGGCGGCCGCCGTAGCGCCGGGAGCGGCGGATGGCGGCAAGGCCGATGCGGCGCACGTGGGCGTTTTCATGCTCGAACAGGTCGGTGATGACCTGATCTGCCTCTTCCTGCGATTCGATCAGTTCGGCAAACTGCCCGGCCAGCGAGATTTCTTCCACGCCGTTGAGCTTGTTCTTGCTCGCCAGCCGGTTCAGCTTGAACATCAGCATGCGGTATCGCAGCATACAAATCCCCGAATTTCGCAAACAGTGAGTGGTTCTGAAGTGAGCCGCCGGTCGTTGTGCCGGCGTCGACCTTCCCGCGCGCGTGAAACGCGGGCCATTGGACGTTATCGGCAGATCCGGAGCAGACTTTAGGGGCGGGCGCAAAATTATCGGGCCGGCCCCGATCGTCTACACTGTGGCGTTCCGTGCCGCCTGTGGCGGCGCTACCACACGACAAAGGCTACCGTACCGTGGCGGATTCGCTGTTCTCCGACCCTCCTGAACGTTCCCGACAGCCGCTGGCCGAGCGCCTGCGCCCGCGCAATATCGACGAGGTCATCGGCCAGCAGCACCTGCTGGGCGCCGGCCGCCCGCTGCGCGTGGCCTTTGCCTCTGGCGAACCGCATTCGATGATCCTGTGGGGCCCGCCCGGGGTGGGCAAGACCACGCTGGCGCGGCTGATGGCCAATGCGTTCGACGCGGAATTCATCGCGCTGTCGGCGGTGCTGTCAGGGGTCAAGGACATCCGCGAGGCGGTGGAGCGCGCCGAACAGTACCGCGCCCATGGCCGCCGCACGCTGGTGTTCGTGGACGAAGTGCACCGCTTCAACAAGAGCCAGCAGGACGCGTTCCTGCCGCATGTGGAAAGCGGGCTGTTCGTGTTCATTGGCGCCACCACCGAGAACCCGTCGTTCGAGGTCAACGGCGCCTTGCTGTCGCGGGCCGCGGTCTACGTGCTCAAGACCCTGGACGAGGCCGAACTGAAGCAGCTGGTGCAGCGCGCCAGCGAGGAGCTGGGCGGCGTGCAGTGGGACGACGAGGCGATGGGCCTGATCGTCGCATCGGCCGACGGCGACGGGCGCAAGCTGCTCAACAACGTGGAAATCGTGGTGCGCGCCGCGCGTAATGCCGGCGTGCAGACCATCGACACGGCCCTGCTGGGCAGCGCGCTGTCCGAGAACCTGCGGCGCTTCGACAAGGGCGGCGACGCGTTCTACGACCAGATCAGCGCGTTGCACAAGTCGGTGCGCGGCTCCGACCCCGATGGCGCACTGTACTGGTTCTGCCGCATGCTCGATGGCGGCGCCGACCCGCGCTACCTGGCGCGCCGCATCGTGCGGATGGCGTGGGAAGACATCGGCCTGGCCGATCCGCGCGCCGCCCGCATCACGCTTGACGCGTCCGAAACCTACGAGCGGCTGGGATCGCCCGAAGGCGAACTGGCCCTGGCCCAGGCATTGATCTATCTGGCCGTGGCGCCCAAGTCGAATGCCGGATACAACGCCTACAACGCGGCGCGGGCCTTTGTCTCGAAGGACAAGTCGCGCCCGGTGCCGGTGCATCTGCGCAACGCGCCGACCAAGCTGATGAAGGAACTGGGCTACGGCCACGCCTACCGCTACGCGCACGACGAGCCCGAAGCCTATGCGGCCGGCGAGCACTACCTGCCGGACGACCTGCGCCGCCAGGACTGGTACCAGCCCACGCCGCGCGGGCTGGAGGGCAAGATTGCCGACAAGCTGCGTCATCTGCGCGACCTGGACGCCGCCTGGCATCGGGACAACCGGGGCAAGCCGGAAGACGGCAACAAGGGCTGAGCGGCCCTTTACGGGCAGGATCCGGCGCCGAATGCCCGAAAAGCATAGGAAATCCGGCCAGATTCGGTGCTGTGCGGCCATGCCGGTGCAGTAAAATGTCGCGTTCGCCGGCATGTCGCCGGCACTGCACACCGATTGCAACATGCTCGACATCCAGCTTTTCCGCAAAGACATCGACGCCGTGGCCCAGCGCCTGGCCACGCGCGGCTTTCAACTCGACGTGGCCACGTTCCAGGCCCTGGAGGCCGAACGCAAGCAGCTGCAGACCCAGACCGAGGACCTGCAGGCGCGCCGCAACACGCTGTCCAAGCAAATCGGCATGCTCAAGGGCAAGGGCGAGGACGCCTCGGCCCCGATGGCCGAAGTGGCCGGCATCGGCGACACGCTGAAGGCGTCGGCCGAGCGTCTGGCCCAGATCCAGAGCCAGCTCAACGACGCGATGATGTCGATCCCGAACCTGCCGCACGAGAGCGTGCCGGTGGGCAAGGACGAAACCCAGAACGTGGAAGTGCGCCGGGTCGGCACGCCGCGCACGTTCGATTTCGAGGTGAAGGACCACGTCGACGTTGGCGCCCGGCTGGGTCTCGACTTCGAGACGGCCTCGAAGGTGACCGGCTCGCGCTTCTCGTTCCTGCGCGGCGGCGTGGCGCGCATGCATCGCGCGCTGGTGCAGTTGATGGTGGATACCCACACGCTGGAGCACGGCTACACCGAGATGTACGTGCCGTACATCGTCAATGCCGCGTCGATGCGTGGCACGGGCCAGCTGCCGAAATTCGAGGACGACCTGTTCAAGGTGCCGCGCAAGGTGGGCGGCGAGGACGGCCAGGACACGATCGAGAACTTCTATCTGATCCCGACCGCCGAAGTGCCGCTGACCAACATCGTGCGCGATGCGATCGTCGCGGCCGAAAAGCTGCCGATGCGCTTCGTGGCCCATACCCCGTGCTTCCGCTCGGAAGCCGGTTCGTATGGCAAGGACACGCGCGGCATGATCCGCCAGCACCAGTTCGACAAGGTGGAGATGGTGCAGGTGGTGCCGGCGGACCAGTCGATGGATGCGCTGGAGCAGATGACCGGCCACGCCGAGGCGATCCTGAAGAAGCTTGAACTGCCGTTCCGCACTGTGGTGCTGTGTACCGGCGACATGGGCTTCGGCAGCACCAAGACCTATGACATCGAGGTGTGGATCCCGGCGCAGAACACCTACCGTGAGATCAGCTCGTGCTCGAGCATGGGCGATTTCCAGGCTCGCCGTATGCAGGCGCGTGCGCGGGCCGGCCAGGGCAAGCCGGAACTGGTACATACGCTGAACGGTTCCGGCCTGGCCGTGGGCCGCACGCTGGTGGCCATTCTGGAGAACTACCAGAACGCCGACGGTTCGCTCACCGTGCCCAAGGCACTGCAGCCCTACATGGGCGGCATCGAGCGCCTGGAACCGGAAGCATAAAAATTTCTGCGAAAGGGGCTTGCGCAGCGGGTAGCAATGTCCCTATAATCTTGGTTTCGCTGCTAACGCAACGACCAAGTTACCGGAGAGGTGGCAGAGTGGTCGAATGTACCTGACTCGAAATCAGGCGTACCGGCAACGGTACCGTGGGTTCGAATCCCACCCTCTCCGCCAAACAAGAAGCTGCCGACTGATTCGACCACCGGCAGACAAAAACAGCGTAGTAAAACTCAAGCCGACGTACTGTGAAAACAGACGTCGGTTTTGTTTTTGTGCGTTCGAATCCGGCGTGTTACCTTGCGTGCAAACAACAAGAGGGATAACGACATGCGCGCGGTTCGGGGATTTTCCGTGATGGTCATCGCCATGCTGGCCGCCCTTGCCAGCGGCGGGGCGCTTGCCATGACCAAATGCCAGAAGGGCGCCAGCACGCTCTATACCGAGTCGGCGACCTGCCCGACCGGCTATGCCAACGTTACCAACTCGATGGGTGGCAATTTCTCCACGATTGGCAAGGACGATTCGGTGCTTCAGCAGGAGCAGTCGATCCTCGACAGCGGCGCGAAGGCACGGGCCGCAACCAAGGCCAGCGCCGCGCAGGCCGAACAGGCCGCTGCGCAACAGCAGCCAGCATCGAGGGCGTTGATGTGCGGCGCGATTGCCGACCAGATGCGCGCGCTGGAGACCGACATGCAGCAGCGCCACACCCGGCAATCGATCGAGCAGGCCAGCGATCAGTACCAGCGGCTGCGCGAGCAGCAGTTGCGCGGCCAGTGCTGAGCCTGGCACGGGGAGCGGCAGGCTGCGCGGTCAGGCAATGCCGCGCGGCGGTTCTCCGGTTTGGCCCTGCTGTGCACCCAGCCGCGATACCAGCAACTGGTCGATCTTGTGATGGTCGATGTCGAGCACTTCGAAGCGGAAGCCCGCCACGCTGATCGACTCCGATTTCTTCGGAATCCGCTTCAGCGAATAGATGACCAGCCCGGCCGCGGTGTCGACATAGTCCTCGCCGGGCAGCGTATCGAGTTCCAGCGCCTTCTTCAGGTCCACCAGCGGCGTCAGGCCGTCCACCAGCCACGACGTGGCATCGCGCCGCACGATCTGTTCGTCTTCGGCCGAGTAGAGGATGTCGCCCATCACCGCGCCGACGATGTCGTCCAGCGTGACGATACCCACCACCAGCCCGTATTCGTTCATCACCACGGCAAAGCTCTCGTGCATCTCGCGAAAGCGCGTCAGCGACTCGGACAGCGTCAGGGTGTCCGGGATCACCAGCACGTTCTTGTCATAGTGCTTGCCGATGTCGTCCAGCACCGACGCGTTCTCGTTGGCCAGCAGCAATTGCAGGATGTCCTTGGAATCCATGCAGCCAAGCACGTCGTCGATGGTCTTGCCGCAGACCGGGTACTGCGCGTGCGGCTGCTTGACCAGCTTGCGCCGCACGCTGTCGGCCGATTCGTCGAGCGTCAGGAACACCACGTCGTCGCGCGGGGTCATGATCGCGGTGATCGGTTTCGAGTCCAGTTCGAACACATTTTCGATCAGGTGCAACTCGTGCTTGTGCAGCACGCCGGCCTCGGCCCCGGCATCGACCATGGCCGCGATGTCTTCGGTCGTGATCTGGTCCACCGGCTTGGTCGGGATGCCCAGCAGCTTCAGCATTGCGTCGGCGGCCGCATTGAACACCCACACCACGGGCTTGAACAGCCTCAGCATCGTCAGCATCGGACCAATCACGTTGACCGCGCAGGTCTCGGGAAAGGTCATGGCCACGCGCTTGGGAATCAGGTCGGCAAACTGGATGAACAGCAGCGTCACCACCAGGAACGATCCGATATTGGCCACGCGCTGCGCGATGTCGGGGCTGAGCCAGGGCAGCAGCGCGTCGAAGAGCAGGTCGGAGACGTGTTTCTCCCCCAGGATACCGGCCAGGATCGCCACGCTGTTCACGCCGATCTGCACGACGGTGAAGAAGTTGCCGGGCTCTTCCTTGAGCAGCAATACCTTGGTGGCGCGGCGGTCGCCGCGATCGGAGAGGACTTGGAGCTTGGTGCGCCGGGCCGCGGTCAGGGCGATCTCCGAGATCGAGAAGAACGCGCTCACCAGCACCAGCAGGACTAGGGTCAGGACGAACATAGGAAGGTCACGCGCCCGTCGGGGCGCATTGATGATGGTGTACGCCGTGGTGCGCTGTCAATTGACTGCGCAATGTCCGTTCCGCGTTTGTTCGATGTCATGGCGCCTGCCGGACCGTCGCGTCGAACTGCGCGGCCCGGGCTTCCAGCCGGTGGTCCAGCGTTGCATCCAGGGCCTGGGCCGCCGCGGCGAACTGGGCGTGCATATCGTCCACCAGACTCGACGCACCCCGATGGCTGGCGCGCAGCATCTGGATCTCGAAACCCAGCTCGGGCTGGACATCGTGCAGCGCCACATTGGCCGGATTGGCACTCAGCGCCGTGTACTGATCCAGCAGCGTGAGGCCGAGGCCGGCGTCTACCAGGGCCAGCGCCAGCGAATAGGTTTGCACCTCCAGCGTCGAATGCGGTTCCAGCGCGTGGCGGGCCAATGTCTGGCGCACCAGCAGGCCCAGCGAACTGTCGTCGTCATAGCCGATGAACGGCCGCTCCAGCACCTTTCGGATGGGCACCACGCCGCGTTTGCCGCCGGCCGGCAGTGGCTGGGCCCGCGGAACGGCCAGCAGCATGCGGCCGGTGGCCACGGGCACGCTGGATATCGCCTCATGCCGGGGCGGCGAGAACGCGAAACCCACGTCGATCTGGTTGGCCAGCAGCGCCGCCACGATTTCATTGGTGTGGTGGGTCAGCACCTGCACCTGGGTATCGGGGTGCCGCGCGCAGAAGCGCCGCACGGCGGGCACCAGCAGCGGGTTGGCCAGACTGGGCGTGGCGGCCACGCGCAGGCGTCCCGCGCCCTTGTGGCGCAGGCTTTCCGATACACGGCGCACCCGTTCGATCTCGCCATATAGCCTTTCGACATCCCCATACAGGGCCTGGGCTTCCGGGGTGGGCTGCAGACGGCCGCGCTGCCGATCGAACAGCCGGAAGCCTAAAGAGGCCTCGGCATGCTGCAGGACGCGCGTCACCACGGGCTGGGAGACATGGAGCAGGCGCGCGGCCTCGCTGACAGTGCCGGTCAGCATGACGGCACGAAAAACCTCGATCTGACGCAGACGCATCGTTGTGGTGCCCGAAAAAGGCCGGTTTGGTGCGAAAAATGGTGCTTTGCACTACGGGTAGACCCGGGTGGCGCGACCTATAGCCTGGGGACATATTCTGGCACGTATTGGCATTGGGCAAGCCGTGCACAGTGTTCTACGCTCTGTCCCATCGTTTGAAATGGGAAGGCAAGGGCGAAGTCAGATGCGCGTAGCGATCGTGGGTGCCGGTGTGGTCGGCATGACTACCGCGTGGCGGTTGGCCAATGACGGTCATGAGGTGACGGTGGTCGAGCGCCACGACGGTCCCGGCGAGGAAACCAGCTTTGCCAACGGTGGCCAGCTCAGCTACAGCTATGTGGCGCCGCTGGCCGGGCCGGGCGTACTGTCGAAGGTGCCGGGCTGGCTGCTCGACCGCGATTCGCCGATGCGCTTCCGGCCGTCGATGGACCCCGACCAATGGCGCTGGCTGATGGCCTTCGTGCAGGCGTGCAATGCCACGACCAGCGAGGCCACCACGCGCAAGCTGTTGCGACTGGCCTTTTATTCGCGCGACCTGATGCAGGCCTTCGTGAACCGGCCCGAGGCGCGCGAGGAAGGTGGCGGATTCGATTTTGCGCGGCGCGGCAAGCTGGTGGTGCATCGCGACGCATCGGCGTACGCGTCGGCATGCCGCTTGCTGGACTATCAGGCCAGCCTGGGCTGCGAGCAGCAGGCGCTGGACCGCGACGCCACCGTGGCGCTGGAGCCGGCGCTGGGGGGCATCCGCCAGGACATCGCCGGGGCCATCTATACGCCGAGCGAGGAAGTGGGCGATTGCCACCTGTTCTGCGTGTCGCTGGCCCATCTGTTGCAAGGCAACCCGGCCGTGACGCTGAAGTTCGGCACGCGGGTGACCGAACTGGTGCGCAGCGGCGACCGGGTGACCGGGCTGCGCACCGACCATGGCGATATCGTCGCCGATGTGGTGATCGTGTCTGGCGGTATCGGCAGCGTGCCGCTGCTGAGGCCGACGGGCATCCGGCCGATGTTGTGGCCGCTCAAGGGGTACAGCATCACGGTGCCGATTGCCGATGGCGCGCGGGCCCCGCACATCAGCGTGACGGACTTCGCCAACAAGATCGTCTACGCGCGCATCGGCAATACGCTGCGTGTGGCGGGGATGGCCGATATCGTGCGCGGTGGGGCGGTCATCGACCGCGAGCGGGCCCAGACGCTGGTCACGCAGACGCGCTCGGTGTTCGGCAACGTGATGAACGGCGCCGACCTCGATGGGCTGCAGCCCTGGGCGGGTTTGCGCCCCGCCACGCCGACCGGGCTCCCGATGATCGGCGAGTCGCGGCTGCGCGGCCTGTGGCTGAACCTTGGCCATGGCGCGCTCGGCTTCACGCTGGCCATGGGCAGCGCGGGCCTGCTGGCCGACCGGCTGGCCGGTCGCACGCCGGCGATCGACGCGGAAGATTTCAGTGCAGCGTCGGCCTGAGGCCCTCGGGACAGGCTGCCGCAACACGGGTTGCGCTGGAAGTTGAGTAGTACGTTGGGTAGTGAGATTGCCTCAAGTTCGAAGTCTATTAAACCAAGCCCCTTGAAGGAGCGAACCATGAAGTCACTGTCTGTCCGTTCGACCCCCATCCACCGCCTGGTGGCTGCCGCCGTGCTGGCCGGTGCCGCCGCCGGCGCCCACGCCGCCGATGGCGACACGCTCAAGAAGATCAAGGACAGCGGTGTGATTTCGCTGGGCTATCGTGAATCGTCCATTCCGTTCTCGTATTCGGACGGCAGCCAGGTGATGGGCTATTCGCACGACTACCTGCTGGCCATCGTCGACAAGGTGAAGTCGACGCTGAACATGCCGAACCTGCAGGTCAAGATGACGCCGATCACGTCGCAGAACCGCATTCCGCTGGTGCAGAACGGCACGATCGACATCGAGTGCGGCAGCACCACCAACAACACCGAGCGTCAGAAGCAGGTGGCCTTCTCGAACAGCCTGTTCATCTACGGCATCCGCATGCTGACGAAGAAGGACTCGGGCGTGACCGACTTCCCGCAGCTCAAGGGCAAGAACGTGGTGACCACGGCCGGCACCACCGGCGAGCGCCTGCTGGTGAAGATGAATGGCGAAGGCATGAACATGAACCTGACCAGCGCCAAGGACCATGGCCAGGCCTTCCTGATCCTGGAATCGGGCCGCGCGGTGGCCTTCGTGATGGACGAACCGCTGCTGTATGGCGAACGCACCAAGGCCAAGAACGCCGCCGACTGGGTCGTGGCCGGTACGCCGCTGCAAACCGAGAACTATGCCTGCATGTTCCGCAAGGACGATCCGTCGTTCAAGAAGCTCGTGGACGGCGTGGTGACCGATATCCAGAAGAGCGGCCGTGCCGAAAAGCTCTACACCAAGTGGTTCCTGCAACCGATCCCGCCGCGCAACATCAATATGAACTACGCGCTGTCGCCGGAGATGAAGCAGCTGTTCGCGGAGCCGAACGACAAGGCATTCCAGTAAGTCGCCAGCCGGCCGGTGGCCCGCCCCCCGCCTTCGGCATGAGGGGCGGGCGGCCCGCTGTGCAGAATCGGTTATATAGCCATATCGAATCGTTATTTCGCCATCGATAGTATTTGCGGTACCTTGGAGCCCGTTATAGGCTCATAGAACCGTCGGATTTCCCTCAAAAGGGGCACCGGCACGCAAACCGCATCCACTGGAGAAGATATGCGAACGATTCGATCGGGTTGGTTCAAATCCCTGCTGGCTACTGCCCTGGTAGCTGGCGCCACTGGCCTTGCCGCGACGGCTGCGCAAGCCGCCGACCTGCTGGACACGGTCAAACAGGCTGGCGTGCTCAAGGTCGGCCTGGAAGGAACCTATCCCCCGTTCGGATATCGCGGCGCCAACAATGAACTGGACGGCTTCGACGTCGAAGTCGCGCGCGCCGTGGCCGGCAAGCTCGGCGTCAAGCCCGAATTCGTGACGACCGAATGGAGCGCGATCATCGCGGGCCTGCAAGCCGGCAAGTTTGACATCATCGTCAACCAGGTCTCGGTCACACCCCAGCGCAAGCAGGTGCTGGATTTCTCGACGCCGTACGTTTATTCGGCCGCCCAACTGATCCAGCGCAAGGACGACAAGCGCGAGTTTGCATCGCTCGACGCGCTGAAGGGCCACAAGCTGGGCGTGAGCCTGGGCAGCAACTACAACGACCTGGCCAAGTCGGTGCCGGGCATCGACGTCAAGACCTATCCGGGCGCCCCCGAATACCTGCGCGATCTGGCCGCCCAGCGCGTGGACGCTGCGCTCAATGACCGCCTGATGGTCAACTACCTGATCAAGCAGGCCAACCTGCCGCTGCGCCCCGGTGCCGTTCTGCCGGGCGCAAACAGCGAAGTGGCCATCCCGTTCCGCAAGGACAACCCGAAGTTCGCCGCAGCCATCGACAAGGCGCTGGACGACCTCCGCAAGGATGGCACGCTGGCCAAGCTGTCGAACAAGTGGTTCGGCTCGGACGTGACCAAGCCGCTCAAGTAAATAGCAGCCGAAACCGCCGGAAGTCGTAGGCCCGCTTGCGGAGCTTCCGGCTCCGGATCCACTTCCCGTCAGCGTGATACGGGCGGATGAGGATGTTGCATTCCTCTGGCGCGATCATCGACGGCACGCCCCGGATTGCCGAGCGAGCCTCGGCAGTCCATGGTTCGCCAGAGTCGTGGCGGGTCTTGCCCGGCGGCACGGCGTCCCGCTGCGGTCCGAATCTTCCCCAAGCCGGCTGCACCGTCTCTGCTGACGTCGTCCGCGAGGTGCGACGTCGCTGCCGTGGCAGCTCCATACGGTGATCCTGGGCACATCATGTCGAGCATGTGCCCCGAACGGTTCGTTCTGCCGCCCGGCGCCGCGTTTCACGTATGATCGCGGCATTCCAGCCCCAGATTGACCGATCCCAGCCCCGCCATGTCCGCGCTCCAGCTCGTCATTGATTCGCTTCCCGTATTGCTGCAGGGCACGCTGCTCACGCTGAAGTTCGCCGTGTTGTCGATGGCTTTCGGCCTGGTAATCGGGATTTTGGTGGCGCTGATGGGGATCGGTAATCAGCGGATTCTCAAAGTGATGGCGCGCGTGTACGTCAGCATCATGCGCGGCACGCCGCTGCTGGTGCAGATCTTCGTCGTCTATTACGGCTTGCCGGGCATCGGCATTGCGCTGGAGCCCACGCCGGCCGGCGTGCTGACGCTGAGCCTCAACGTGGGCGCCTACCTGTCGGAGAGCATGCGCGGGGCCATCCTCGGCGTGCCGCGCGGGCAGTGGCTGGCGGCCTACAGCCTGGGCATGACACCGGTGCAGACGCTGCGCCATGTGGTGGGGCCGCAGGCATTGCGGCTGGCCGTGCCGAGCCTGTCGAACAGCCTGATCAGCCTGATCAAGGATACGTCGCTCGTGTCGGTGATCACCGTGACGGAACTGCTGCGCACTTCGCAGGAAATCATCGCGGCCACCTACCAGCCCTTGCCGCTGTATCTGGCGGCCGCCGCGATCTACTGGATCCTCAGTACGGCCCTATCGGCGTTCCAGCACGTGCTCGAACGGCGCCTGTCGCTGCCGACGCGTCACTGATCCTGCATCGCCGGCGACTGCGCCGAGGGGGCTGGCGGCGGCTTGGGCGCCTCGACATTGAGCTGGCGCCCCGTTTCCAGCAGCGTCTTCAGGCCGGCCAGGATCAGCGGCCAGCCGTTGCGCCCGCCCTGCAGGATCTGTTCGTCCAGCGGTTCCTGATGCAGTTCGCTGACCGTCAGCCGCACGGCCTCGTCGCCCAGCGCGTCGATCTGCCAGGTGACGACCACCTCGGGCAACAGGCGGAACGCTTCCAGCCATTCCACGCGCCACGTGACCGACAGCCGGTAGGGTGGCTCGGCGGCCAGTACAACGCCCTGCGAATCGACCTTGCCGTCGTCCATCCGCAGCACGAAGGGGCTGCCTACCTGCCAGTCGGATTCGACGCGGCGCCCGAAAAAGTACTTCACGCTTAGCACGGGATCGGTCAGGGCCTGCCACACCTGTTCCGCGGTCGCGGCGATATAGGTGACGACAACGGTTTGCGGTGTAGACATATGCGGTCTCCTCGTCGACGGACGGGGCGGCGGCCGTTGGCGTGGCGATGGGAGTCGGTACGGGATACTGTCGCACCGAATGACGGTGGACGGCAAGGGGTGGGGCAGGGGAGAAAACCCCCTCCCGGCGGGTGGGAGAGGGCAGCGGAGCGGGCTGGATTACTGCCCGGCGACGCGTTTGGCGATGTGGTCCAGCGCTTCCTCGACCTGGTCGATCAGGATCAGGCACAGGTCGCCCGGCTGCAGGCGCGCCAGCCCCGTGTCGATGGCCAGGAATTCGCCGCGGATTTCCTCGGTATGGCTGGTGCGTTGCGCACCGACCAGGCCTTCGCGCAGCAGCGCCAGCACTTCGCCGTCTTCACGGCCGCGCTGGCATTGGTCCTGATACAGCAGCACGTCGTCGAACACGCCGCCCAGGATCTGGGTTTGCTTGCGGATGTCCTCGTCGCGACGGTCGCCCGCCCCGCTGATGACCACCACGCGCTTCTTCGACGGCATGGTCTCCACGGCGTTGCACAGCGCCTGGATGGCATCGGGATTGTGGCCGTAGTCGGCAATCAGCGTGGCGCCCTTGTAGTCGAACACGTTGAAGCGGCCCGGCGCGGTGGCGGCGTCGTTGACGAACGTGGTCAGCGCGCGGCGGATCACGTTCCAGTCGATGCCCAGCGCCCAGGCGGCGGCAATCGACGACATGGCGTTTTCCACCTGGAAGCCGATCGAGCCGTTGCGCGTCAGCGGGATGTCGGCCAGCGCAAAACGCACGCTGGTGTCCCCCTCGGTGGCCACGATCTCGCCGCCCTCGACAAACACCACGCGCTTGCCCTGGGCGCGGTGCAGCGCCATGGTCGGCAGCCCCGCATCATGCGCGAAGAACGTGATCGAACCGGGGCAGGCATCGGCCATGCGCGCCACCATCGGGTCGGCCGCGTTCAGCACGGCCATGCCATGCGGTGCGACGTTCTGGACGATCACGCTCTTGAGCACGGCCAGGTCTTCCACGGTGCTGATGTACGACAGCCCGAGGTGGTCGCCTTCGCCCACGTTGGTCACCACGGCCACGTCGCAGCGGTCGAACGCCAGGCCTTCGCGCAGCAGGCCGCCGCGGGCCGTTTCAAACACGGCGGCGTCCACGTCGGGATGCAGCAGCACGTTGCGCGCGCTGCGCGGGCCGCTGCAGTCGCCGGTGTCGATGCGCTGGCCCTGGATATACACGCCATCGGTGCCGGTCATGCCCATGCGCAGGCCGTTGGAGGCCAGGATATGGGTGATCAGGCGCACCGTGGTCGTCTTGCCGTTGGTGCCCGATACGGCTACCACGGGAATGCGGCCATCGTCGCCGTCGGCGAACATGGTCGAGATGATGGCTTCGCCGACCGCGCGGCCCTTGCCATACGACGGCTGCAGGTGCATGCGCAGGCCAGGCGCGGCGTTCACTTCCACAATGCCGCCGGCCTGTTCCTCGAACGGCTTGAGCATCGTCTCGCACACGGCGTCCACGCCGCAGATATCGAGGCCCACCATCTGGGCGGCCGCCACGGCCCGTGCGGCGATGTCCGGGTGGACGTCGTCGGTCACATCGGTGGCACTGCCGCCGGTGGACAGGTTCGCGTTGTTGCGCAGTACCACGCGCGCGCCCTTGGCCGGCACGGCGTCGGCGCTCAGGCCCTGCTTGGCCAGCGTGGCCAGCGCGATGTCATCGAAGCGGATCTTGGTCAGCGACGTGGCGTGGCCCTCGCCGCGGCGCGGGTCACGGTTCACTTCCTCCACGAGCTGGCGCACCGTATGCGTGCCATCGCCAATGACCTGGGGCGGATCGCGGCGCGCCGCGGCCACCAGATGCTTGCCAACCACCAGCAGACGGAAGTCGTGGCCCGGGATATAGCGTTCGACCAGCACGTCCGACGAAATGTCGGCGGCCACTTCGTAGGCCGTCATTACTTCCTCGCGCGTGCGGATGCGCACGGCCACGCCCTTGCCCTGGTTGCCGTCGCGCGGCTTCACCACCACCGGACCGTTGATCTCCTGCGCGGCAGCCCAGGCTTCCTCGGCGCTCCGCACCGAACGGCCCAGCGGCACGGGCACGCCTGCCGCATGCAGCAGCGCCTTGGTCAGTTCCTTGTCCTGGGCGATCGATTCGGACACCGCGCTCGTCATGTCGGTCTCGGCGGCCTGGATGCGGCGTTGCTTGCTGCCCCAGCCGAACTGCACCATCGAGCCCTGCGTCAGGCGGCGATACGGAATGCCGCGCGCCACGGCGGCGTAGACGATCGAGCCCGTGCTGGGCCCCAGGCGCACGTCTTCGTCGAGTTCGCGCAGCCGATGCAGCGCGTCTTCCAGGTCGAAGGGCTTGTCGTCGCGCGCGGCCAGGCACAGCTGCTCCGCCAGTTCGAAGGCCAGGCGGCCCACTTCTTCCTCGCTGTACTGCACCACCACCTGGTAGGTGCCCGGTTCCAGCGTCGGCGCGGCGTGGCTGAACGTTACCGGGCAGCCTGCGGCGGCCTGCAGGCCCAGTGCGGCAGCCTCCAGCGCGTGGGCCATCGAGGGCGAGCCGGCCTCGTCGTCGGGGCGCATCGGGGGGATGGCCGGAAAGCGGGCGCGCAGGCGGTCTTCGAAGCCCGGCAGTTCGGCCAGCAGATGCGATTGGTCCGAGCACGCCACGATGGCTTCGATGGCGGTATGCCGGCACCAGAGATTCGGGCCACGCAGAGCCCGGATACGAGAGACTTCCATAGAATCGTTTGTCCGTTGTTCTTCCGGGCGGGATTACGCGCGGCGTCCGCTGCGGCCCATCCACTGGTGTACCTGCTCGACGGTGCTCTCGGTCGAGGTCTCGTCGCACTGCAGCACCAGCAGGTCACCGGCCACCAGTTGCGACAGCGCGGCTTCCACCGCTTCGCGCCGACCGGCTTCGTCGATGATCTTCGTCACGCGGCGGCCTTCGTACAGGCCCTTCTTCAGCAGCGCGCGGGCTTCGGCATCGGGCAGGTCGCGGCGCACGCTGCGGTCTTCGCACAGGAACACGCGGTCGAACGTCTTGCCGATGACCTTGCCCTGCTGCACCAGGTCTTCGTCGCGGCGCTGCACGCCGGCACCGAACACCAGCATGCGGCGCTCGGCCGGGAAGCGGTCCAGCGCGGCGGCCACGGCTTCCAGCGCCGGCGCATTGTGCGCGTCGTCGACGATCACCGTGGCGCCCTGGCGCTCGAACATCGTGAAGCGGCCCGGCACATCCACCTGGCCCACGTCGAAGGTGACGATGCCGGCGCGGATCAGGTCGTTCGAAATGCCCAGCGCCCAGCCGGTAGCCACGGCGGCCAGCACGTTCTCGATCTGGAAGGCGACCCGGCCGGCATAGGTCAGCGGAATGGCCGACACGTCGGTCAGCGCGCTTTCGCTGGCGCCTGTGGCCATCACCACCTTGCCGTCGCGCACGAACACGGCACGGCGGCCCGCGGCGCGATGCTCGACGATGGCGGGCAGGTCGGCGGACAGGCCGAAGAAGATCACGTCGCCATCGCACAGTTCGGCCATTTCGACCAGGCGCGGATCGGCGGCGTTGAGCACGGCCGCGCCGGTCTTGAGCACAACGTCGATCTGCGTGCGCAGCACGTTGTACATGCGGTCTTCATCCTCGACGTAGTAGTCGCCGAGGTGATCGGGCTGGCCGAAGTTCGTGACCACGCCCACCTGGCAGCGGTCGTACGGCAGGCCCTGCGACAGGATCATGCCGCTGTCGTTCTCGAACACGGCGGCTTCCACCGCGCGGTTCATCAGGATGCGGTGGCCGGCGTCCCAGGTAGCCTTTTCGCCACGGTCGCCCTTTTCCACCTGGCGGCGGTCCAGGAACAGGCCATCGCTGCACGACAGGCCCGTATGCTTGCCCGACAGCTGCAGCAGGCGCGCCACGAGCTTGGCCACCACGGTCTTGCCGTTGGTGCCGGTGATGCCCACCACGGGAATGCGGCCGTCGTCGGCCACGCCGTTGCGGGTCGGGAACAGATGCTCGACGATGGCGGGGCCCACCGGGCGCGGTTCGCCGTCGGCGGGCTTGATGTGCATCAGCAGGCCGGGACCGGCGTTGACCTCGACGATGGCACCGCGCTGGTCGGCCAGCGGGCGCGAGATGTCCTCGGCCACCAGGTCCACGCCGGCGATGTCCAGCCCGACGATGCGCGCGGCCAGCGCGGCATGCGCGGCCACGCTCGGGTGCACGCGGTCGGTCACGTCGAAGGCCACGTTGCCGTTGCGCTGGATCAGCACGGTGCGGCCCTCGGGCGGTACGGCGCTGCCATCGGCATAGCCCTGGCGCTTCAGTTCCAGGCGGGCGGCCGAATCCAGCCGCACGCGGTTCAGCGGATGATCCTCGGTGCTGCCACGGCGCGGATCGGAATTGATCTGCGATTCGATCAGTTCGTCGATGGTCTGCTTGCCGTCACCCACCACGGAGGCGGTCTCGCCCATCGCGCAGGCCACCATGCGGCCGCCCACGATCAGCAGGCGGTGCTCGTTGCCGGGCACGAAGCGTTCGACGATGACACCGTTGCCTTCCTCGATGGCCACGGCGTAGGCGGTCTGCACTTCGTCGCGCGTCATCAGGTTGGTGAACACGCCACGGCCATGGTTGCCGTCGTACGGCTTGACCACCACCGGCAGGCCGATGCTTTCGGCGGCGTCCCAGGCGTCTTCGGCGCTATCGGCCATGCGGCCTTCCGGCACGGGCACGCCGCACGATTCCAGCAGCGACTTGGTCAGGTCCTTGTCGCGCGAGATCGATTCGGCGATGGCGCTGGTGCGGTCTGTCTCGGCCGTCCAGATGCGGCGCTGGCGCGCGCCGTAGCCCAGCTGCACCAGGTTGCCGTCGGACAGGCGGATCGACGGGATGTCGCGGTCGTCGGCGGCATCGACGATGCAGGCGGTGCTGGGTCCCAGGCAGTGTTCGTCGACGAGGTCGCGCAACGTTTCCACGGCCGCGTCCACGTCGAACGGGCGGTCCTCGATGGCGGCCATGACCAGGTCGCGCGCGGCAAACAGCGCGGCGCGTGTCACCTGCTCGTGCCAGGCCCGCACGATGACCTTGTAGACGCCGCGGACCGGGGTCTCGCGCGCCTTGCCGAAACCGCCGGGCATCCCGGCCAGGTTCTGCAGCTCAAGCGTGACGTGTTCCAGGATATGGCCGGGCCAGGTGCCTTCCTTCAACCGCATCAGGAAGCCGCCTCGCACGCCCGGGCTGCAGCGGTGCTCGATCAGCGTGGGCAGCCACGCCGACAGGCGCTCGTAGAACCCCGGAATCTTGTTGGAGGGGAAATCCTCCAGTTCGCCGATATCGACCCATGCCTCCAGCACTGGCCGATATGTCCACATATTCGGGCCGCGCAGCGACATGACATCGAAAATCTCAATGTCCTTCTTTTTCATTGAATTTGCTTGAGGCAGTGGGCGAGTGCCCGGGAAATGGAAAGCTAATCTTTCGTTAACGTTACTGTAGCCTCAGGGTTGACCCTTCGTTACCCTTTGAGACCGGCAACGCATTGTGCAGCGCACCAAGATGCCCGCTTGTTTGCGTTATGTATACTTGCGGGCAAAATTGCGGGCCGCCAGCCTGGCGAACCGCTTAAATTGTTTCAAGTTATGTCCGTTTTTGATCCATTTTTGGGTCTGCGGACGCGCTTTTATCGCTTTTTGCGCCAACAATGACCCAGTCCTCCCCGTCTGCTTCCAACCACCCCGGCCCGCAAGGTCCCTGGGCTGCCGAACTCGGCGCCGGCCTGCTGCCCGGGGAAACCGTCCTGGCCGGGCTGACGCTGGACCTGGACGCAAGGCTGCATTTTACCCAAGGGTGGCTGGTTGTGACGGATCGTCGTCTGATCTCTCGCGCCCCCGGCGAAACCGCGCTGCAAAGCTGGGACATCGCGCCTGACCTGACGCTTGCCCACGGCGATCATGCCGGCGTGGGCACGCTGGAACTGGGCGATGGCCGGGAGCGCCTGGCCACCTGGCGCTACACGCTTGGTTACAATCCTGACGCATTGCGGCTGGCCGACCAGTTCGATGCGCGCCGCAACCTGCTGGCCACCGGGCACGCCGCCGAGCCGGATGCCGAAATCTGCCCGACCTGCAAGGCGCCCATCCCGCCGGGCGAAGAGCAGTGCCCGCAATGCAGCCGCGAGCTGGAGACGCCGCCTTCCACCTGGGCGCTGCTGCGCCTTTGGCGATTTGCACGGCCCTATCGCTGGGAACTGCTGGGCGGCTTCGCGCTGCTGCTGCTGGGTACGGCCGCCACGCTGGTGCCGCCTTACCTGACCATGCCGCTGATGGACAAGGTGCTGATCCCGTATCAGAACGGCGTGCCGATCGACTACGACCTCGTCAAGCTCTACCTGGCCGGCCTGCTGGGCGCCGCGCTGGTGGCCTGGGCGCTGGGCTGGGCCCGTACCTACCTGCTGGCACGCGTGTCGGAGCGCATCAGCGCGGACCTGCGCACCACCACTTACGAACACCTGCTCAAGCTGTCGCTCGAATACTTCGGCGGCAAGCGCACCGGCGACCTGATGGCCCGCATCGGGTCCGAGAGCGACCGCATCAGCGTGTTCCTGTCGCTGCATCTGCTCGACTTCGCCACCGATGTGCTGATGATCGCCATGACGTCGATCATCCTGATTTCCATCAATCCGTGGCTGGCGCTGGTCACGCTGGTGCCGCTGCCGTTCATCGCGTGGATGATCCACATGGTGCGTGACCGCCTGCGTCACGGCTTCGAGAAGATCGACCGCATCTGGTCCGAAATCACGAACGTGCTGGCCGATACGATTCCGGGCATCCGCGTCGTCAAGGCGTTTGCGCAGGAAAAGCGCGAGGTGGTGCGCTTCCGCGAGGCCAATCGTCACAATCTTGCGATCAATGACCGGGTGAACGCCGTGTGGTCGCTGTTCACGCCGACCGTGACGCTGCTGACCGAAGTGGGCCTGCTGGTGGTCTGGATCTTCGGTATCTGGCAGGTCAGCCACAACGCGATTACCGTCGGCGTGCTGGTGGCCTTCCTGACCTATATCAGCCGCTTCTATACGCGCCTGGATTCGATGAGCCGGATCGTGTCGGTGACCCAGAAGGCCGCGGCCGGTGCCAAGCGGATCTTCGATATCCTCGATCACGTGTCGAGCGTGCCCGAGCCGCAGAAGCCCGTGCGTCTGGAAAACGTGCGCGGCGCCATCGAGATGCGCGACCTGGGATTCCGCTATGGCAATCGCGCGGTGATTCGCGGCCTGAACCTGAGCATCGAACCGGGCGAGATGATCGGCCTGGTGGGTCACAGTGGATCGGGCAAGAGCACGCTGGTGAACCTGATTTGCCGTTTCTACGATGTCTCGGAAGGCGCGATCCGGGTGGACGGTGTCGATATCCGTTCGCTGCCGGTATCGGATTTCCGCCAGAACATTGGCCTGGTGCTGCAGGAGCCGTTCCTGTTCTTCGGCACGATTGCGGACAACATCGCCTATGGCAAGCCCGAAGCCACGCGCGAGGAGATCATCGCCGCGGCACGCGCCGCGCACGCGCACGAGTTCATCCTGCGGCTGCCGCACGGCTATGACTCGCTCGTGGGCGAGCGCGGCCAGGCGCTGTCGGGCGGCGAACGGCAGCGTATTTCGATTGCCCGCGCGCTGCTGATCGATCCGCGCATCCTGATCATGGACGAGGCCACGTCGTCGGTGGATACGTCTACGGAAAAGGAAATCCAGAAGGCGCTGGACAACCTCGTGCAGGGTCGCACCACCATCGCCATCGCGCACCGGCTGTCCACGTTGCGCAAGGCCGATCGACTCGTGGTAATGGACCGCGGCCAGATCGTCGAGGTGGGCAGCCACGACGAACTGCTGGCGCGCGAAGGCGCGTACTACAGGCTGTACCAGGCGCAGGCGCGCAATGTCGATACCGACCCGGATGACACGAGCGCCGGTAATCGTGCCGAAGTTGCGGAGGCCGTCAGTGCCCAGTAATCCATCAGTTCAAGAAACGGCTATGCAAACGCCCGAATTCCACCTGTCCCGCAACAGCTTCGGCAAGCTCGTGCTGATATCTGCCGACGGGGCGCAGCACGAGGGCGTGGTGCCCGTGCGCGCGTTTCCGATTTCCGCCGCCGACGATGGGGTAGGGATGATGAGCACCGATGGCAAGGAGCTGGCGTGGATTCCTCGTCTGGACACACTGCCGGCGCAGACCCGTGAACTGATCGAGGCGGAGCTGGCATCGCGCGAGTTCATGCCGGAGATTCGGAAGATTCTGGGTGTATCGACCTACGCCACGCCCAGCGTGTGGACCGTGCAGACGGACCGCGGCCAGACCGACCTGGTATTGCGCGGCGAAGAGAACATCCGGCGGCTGACCGGTACTACGTTGCTGATTTCGGACAGCCACGGCATCCATTACCTGATCCGCGACCAGTTCGCGCTGGACAAGCACAGCCGCAAGATTCTGGATCGCTTCCTCTGATCGGACGTCCGGACACATGCAAAACGGCACGCCTGGGCGTGCCGTTCTTGTTTGAGGGTGCGGTCAGTGCAGGACGGTGGGCGCGTCGTCGTCTTCCTCGTCGTCCCAGTCCTCGTATTCGAGCGGCGCATCGGGTGCCATGTCCCAGACCATCGAATGAAAGCGGACAGTGAACCAGTTGCGGAACATGGCCAGCGACAGGGTTTCGGGCCAGACCGAATCGTCGAACCACTCGCCCAGCATGAATTCGAAAAACGGGCGCCACCGCTTTTCCACCCAGCGCAGCGCGTTCTCGGGCGTGTCGGCCACCTCTGCGGGCAACAGGAAAACGCTCGCGTCGTCGCGCACGTCACTGAGTGACAGCGTGGGGACGGGGTCGGGGTCCACTGCCTGGATCCAGTCAAGAAAGGGTTGCTCGGGCAGGAGCATGACCATGGATCGGCTGACAGTGAAACGCGGGTGATCGGACATGAGGGCAGGGCGTAAGACATCGACGGCCTATTGTAGCGTTCAAGCCAGCGGTAGCCGCATGGATTCGTTTTTACCGATGGATTGATCGCCGGCATGGCAACGACCAGTTTAGGACGATTCCGATTTCCAACGTGTTTTGGCGCGCGTCAAATCGCGCAGCCGTTCTCGACCCACGGCGAGGACCCTGAACCACGTTTTCAAGGAAGATCGCGATGTCCCATAAAGCAATCGGAATCACCTGCCTGGCGCTTGCCGCCGCCGCGCCGCTATCCGCGCACGCACACGGCACGATGGAGCTGCCCGCGAGCCGGGTGCTGACCTGTTACAACGAAGGCGCCGAGCAGCCGAAATCGGGAGCCTGCCAGGCCGCCCGCATGGTAGGCGGCGCGCAGCAGTTCTACGACTGGAACGGTGTGCGCCAGGGCAATGCCGCCGGCAATCACCGCGCATTGATCGCCGACGGGGAGCTTTGCTCGGGCGGATCGGCAAGCTTCCGGGGGCTGGACCTTGCGCGACTCGACTGGCCGCAGACGTCGATCGTGCCCACCGCCAGTGGTGACTACACATTCGTCTGGCGAGCTTCCGCACCGCATGCCACGCAGTATTTCAAGTACTACATCACCCGCGACGACTGGGACCCTGGCATGCCGCTGCGCTGGAGCGATCTTGAAGAATTTGCGACGGTTTCTGGCGCGCAGGCGGTGCAGATAAACGGCAAATACCGCATGAAAGTACAACTGCCGCACGGCAAGAGGGGCAGCCACATCCTCTACAGCATCTGGCAGCGCGGCGACAGCCCCGAGGCGTTCTACGCATGTGCCGACGTCAAGTTCCCCGGGGACGGTCTGGCGGTGCGCGAGATTGGCTGGGAGGATCAAGGTGCGCTGGCGGCCAAGGGCGACCTGGTGGTAGGCACGAAGCTGACGTTCCGTGCCATGGACGGCATGGGACGCGATGCAGGCAAGCATGTGCTGACGATCACCGCCGCCAATGCCAGGGCCCGGACGTGGGCGTATCAGCTGGCGCAGAAGGTCAACGTCGAGTCCCAGATCTTCCGCATCGGCGAGTTGCAGGCGCGCAATGGCGCATCGAGTATCGTGCCGCTGAGTTCTGCCACGGCCAACCGCGTCTATCTGAGCAAGTCGTATCCCGGATATCGCTTCGAGATCGACAAGGAAGCGCCTAGCGCAAGCGGCCGTTCGGGCAGCGGCGGCGGTGGCGCCGCTTCAACGGGGCAGCCGGACGGGAGCACGCTCGATACGTGGCGCGAAGGACCTGCCTATGAGATCGGTCAGGCCGTCACGTACCAAGGCAAACGCTACGTCTGCCTGCAACGTCATACCGCCTGGCGCGGTGCAGGATGGGCCCCTGCCGTGACGCCGGCCCTGTGGCGTTTGATCCGCTAAGTGTTGTTTTTTCGCCGGAACTGTTCGAATCTGTTCCGATTGCTTCAGTTTTCGGCGAAATTGGCCGTCATTGTTGGCATACGGGGTTAGGAGCCGTCTGATGAGTTTTACCTTTCTCCCGCCCGGCGACGCGTTCATGCCGACCATGACGGAACGGTTTGCCGAGGCGGAAAAAATTGAAGATCGCGCCGAGCGTTGGACTGCCCAGGCAGAAATCGCGCTGGATACGGGCGACATGTACCTGGTTGGGCTGGTGCTGTTCAAGGCCATCCAGGAATTCGGGGTCGATGCCTTCGCGGCACACTCGGGCGAGTCGCACGCGCGACTGCAGCGGCTATGGATGCCGGGCATGGTCGGCTCGGTGGATCACGCGAAAAGCCTGTACGCGCACCTGGGCGTCCGCCTGCCGGTGGACCGCTACTACGCCGCCCGGCTCGAAAGCATGCCGGTCGACGGCGTGGTGGTGCATTGAACGGAGCAGCGAAGCATAAAAAAACGGGCCCCAAGGCCCGTTTTTCATTGCCCCGGACGTGCAGCGTGTCCGGAGTGCTGCGGTGTACTGGTGGAGCCGGCGGGAATCGAACCCGCGTCCGCAAGCCCTCCACAGAGAGTTCTACATACTTAGTTCTGTCATTTGATTTAACCGGCGCATCGCGGACGAACACGCTCTACGACGGCGAGTCACTAGGTTTTCGTCCTCGGGCCCGTGACACTCCCGAGGCTTATCTGACGTAAATGACCTCGCTGGTTCTTGCGAACCCTAGCCCGTCAGCGAGCCAGTGCGAGGACGGCGGCCCTTAGGCTGCCAGTGCGTAACGTTCGTCGTTAGCAGTTATTGCATTCCCATTGATTAACGAGGTGACGGGTCCTCGGTATGCCCTCACTGCTTCGTAACCCACGTCGAAACCAGGTCGGCCCCAATGTGCGCTGTGAAACGCGAAGAAAACGGATTGTACCCGGTTTCGACGCCTGTGGCGTGCCTCCGGTTCCGTAGTCCAAGCTGGGGGCTTAGCCCAGCAATTCAAGCAGTTCGGCCGGGTGATGGATCAGGTAATCCGCGCCCCAGGTATCGGGCGGCTCACCTTCGCCGCAGTAGCCATAGGCGGCGGAGACCGTCGCCATGCCTGCGGCCTTGCCGGCCTGGATGTCGCGCAGGTCGTCGCCGACATAGAGGCAGCGCGCCGCAGCCACGCCGCTCAGTTCGGCGGCGTGCAGGAGCGGGGCAGGGTGAGGCTTGGCGTGGGGCGTGGTATCGCCGCTGACCACCGCCGAGGCGCGTGGTGCGAGACCGATGGCGCGGACCAGCGGCACCGTGAAACGCGCGATCTTGTTCGTGACGATGCCCCAGGGCACGCCATCGGCCTCGAGCTTGGCCAGCACCGCATCCATGCCGTCGAACAGCCGCGTATGCACGGCGATGTCGGCCTCGTAGTAATCGAGGAAGGTATCGCGCAGCGCGGGGAATTCGGGGTCTTCCGGCCGTTTGCCAAAGGCCGCGCCGATCAGCCCGCGCGCGCCGTGCGAGGCCACGGGACGAAGCTTCTCGTAGGCGACGGGTGCCATGCCGTGGTCCATGACCAGCCGGTTGGCCGCTGCCGCAAGGTCGGGCGCCGTATCGGCCAGCGTACCGTCTAGATCAAAGAAAACTGCGTCAAACTTCGCCATCGTCATGCCACCTTCCGGAACGCCATCATGTAGTTCACGTCGGTATCGCGACCCAGCGAATAGACCTGCGTCAACGGATTGTAGGTCATGCCGCGCATCTCGACCATCTCCAGGCCGACGTTGCGCGCGAAGCGTGCCATCTCGGAGGGCGTGATGAATTTCTGATAGTCGTGCGTGCCGCGCGGCAGCATGTTCAGCACGTATTCCGCGCCGACGATAGCCAGCAGATAGGCCTTCAGGTTGCGGTTGATCGTCGAGAAGAACACGTGCCCACCGGGTTTGACCAGTGTCATGCAGGCGCGAACGATCGATTGCGGATCGGGCACATGTTCGAGCATTTCCATGCAGGTCACCACGTCGACGCTGGCTGGCGCGCGGGCTGCCAGGTCTTCCACGGCGATTTCCTCGTAGGTAACTGGCACGCCCGATTCCAGGCTGTGCAGGTCGGCCACTTTCAGCGCCTTGCTGGACAGGTCGATGCCCCTGACCGTGGCGCCGATGCGCGCCATGCTTTCCGACAGGATGCCGCCGCCGCAACCCACATCGATGACCTGTTTGCCCGACAGGTGCGCGATGCCGTCGATCCAGCCCAGGCGGAGCGGATTCAGATCATGCAGCGGCTTGAATTCACTGTTCGGGTCCCACCAGCGGTGGGCAAGCTCGCTGAACTTGTCGATCTCTTTTAAATCGGCATTGCGGCCGGTTTGGGACGAGGCGTTGAGGGTGGTCGAATGCGACATCGTTGGCGCCGCGCGGGCGGCAGTCTGATGAGAAGGCTGCGGCAACTTTACCAAAAAAACAGTGCCGCGCCGAATATGGCGGGTCTGACGCGCTGCCGGCAAAACCTTCGGGGGCAGGACGAAAAAAAAGCCCAGCATACGCTGGGCTTTTCTTCATCGGAGAGGATCCGATTAACGTGCGCTGCGGGTGCCGACCACTTCGACTTCCACGCGACGGTTCGGCTGCTGGCAGGCGATCTGAGCGGTGCGGTTGCCCTTGCACGACTTCGGATCAACCTTCAGCTGACGCTTGCCCTTGCCTTCGGTGTACACGCGGTTGGCTTCGACGCCCTTGCTCACCAGGTAAGCCTTGACCGATTCAGCACGACGGATCGACAGGCGATCGTTGTACTTGTCCGAACCGAACGAGTCGGTGTGACCCACGGCGATGATGACTTCCAGCGTGATGCCTTGCAGCTTCGAGACCAGGTCGTCCAGCTTGGCCTTGCCTTCGGGCTTCAGAACAGCCTTGTCGAAATCGAACAGGGTGTCAGCAGCAAAAGTGACCTTCTCGCTGGACACAACCGGCGGAGCGACCGGGGTCGGTGCCGGAGCCGGAGCAGCAGCCGGAGCCAGTGCGCCATCGCACAGGGCATTGGCCGTTGCCGGGGTCCAGGAGCTGTCGCGCCAGCAGAGCTCGTTCGTGCCATTCTTCCACACGTACTCGCTCGTACCGTTGCCCCAGTTATCGTTCACTGCCTTCTTTTCGTAGGGGACGGACTGGGCTTGAGCGGATGCAGCCATTACTGCGGTAGCTGCAACGAGCGCGAGCTTGGCAAATTTTTTCATATTTCTCCTCTCAGGATGAGATCACCGCAGGGTTACTGCGAGCAAATGGACGAAAACAAGTCATACATTCTTCGGAGTATAACATTCTCGATGTGGTGGATGCTCCACTTCGAACAATGTCTGGCTCTTCGCTGGGGAATTGTGCCACAAGGCTCGTTTCCTAAGAAGTAAATATATTCGATTCAACCACGTGGTTTTAGGCCTGTGGTGTTTGTGCAACATCGGTCTTGCGGCGCCTGCAAACCCTTGTCCTGTATGGGTTGCAGGGCATCGGGGGTGAGCGCGTGGTGCGCCGGCGGGGGCCGTGGAGGGGTGGTTCCGGCGGGGGCGGGAAGGGGTTCCGCGCGTGATAGAATGCCATGTTCGCCCGTCGCCGGCATGGCCACTTCATGCCGGCAGATTCACGGGCTTCATTTGCTTAAACCCGCCGCATAACCACGCCGCAATGGATCAATTCGCCAAAGAAACCCTTCCGGTCTCGCTGGAAGAGGAAATGCGCCGCTCATACCTCGATTACGCAATGAGCGTTATCGTGGGGCGCGCGCTTCCCGACGTCCGGGACGGCCTGAAGCCGGTACACCGGCGCGTGCTCTTTGCGATGCATGAGCTGAATAACGACTGGAACCGGGCCTATAAGAAGTCGGCGCGTATCGTCGGCGATGTGATTGGTAAGTATCACCCGCACGGAGATACTGCCGTCTATGACACGATCGTCCGCATGGCGCAGAATTTTTCGCTGCGCTATATGCTGGTCGACGGCCAGGGTAACTTCGGTTCGGTGGATGGAGATAACGCGGCGGCGATGCGTTATACCGAAATCCGCCTGGCGAAGATCGCCCATGAAATGCTTCACGATATCGACAAGGAAACTGTCGATTTCGAACCGAACTATGACGGTTCGGAGAAAGAGCCCGGTATTTTGCCGGCGCGAATCCCGAATTTGCTGATCAATGGTTCGTCGGGTATTGCCGTGGGTATGGCAACGAATATCCCGCCGCATAACCTCAATGAGGTTGTCGACGCCTGTCTGCATCTGCTCCGTAATCCCGATACCACGATCGATGAACTGATCGAACTGGTACCGGCGCCTGATTTTCCGACCGCCGGGATTATTTATGGCATCCAGGGTGTACGCGAGGGTTACCGCACGGGTCGGGGCCGCGTCGTCATGCGCGCGCGCACGCACTTTGAGGATATCGACCGTGGCGCGCGCCAGGCGATCATCGTCGATGAACTGCCGTACCAGGTGAACAAGCGGACACTGCTCGAGCGCATCGCCGAGCTGGTGACCGAGAAGAAGATCGAGGGCATCTCCGACATCCGCGACGAATCTGACAAGTCAGGCATGCGCGTGGTGATCGAGCTCAAGCGCAACGAGGTGCCCGAGGTTGTGCTGAACAACCTATATAAGAACACCCAGCTGCAGGACACGTTCGGCATGAACATGGTGGCGCTGGTCGATGGCCAGCCGCGCCTGCTGAACCTGAAGCAGATGCTGGATGCCTTCCTGTCGCATCGCCGCGAAGTGGTGACGCGCCGCACGGTGTTCGAGCTGCGCAAGGCGCGCGAGCGCGGGCACGTGCTGGAAGGCCTGGCCGTCGCGCTGGCCAACATCGACGAGTTCATCGCGATCATCAAGGCTGCACCGACGCCGCCGCTGGCCAAGCAGGAACTGATGGCCAAGCCCTGGGATTCGGGCCTGGTGCGTGAAATGCTCTCGCGTGCCGAAAGCGACACGGCCGGTGGCCGCGCCTCGTATCGCCCGGATGGCCTGCCGGCCGTGTTCGGCATGCAGCCCGATGGGCTGTATCGCCTGTCCGACGGCCAGGCGCAGGAAATCCTGCAAATGCGCCTGCAACGCCTCACGGGCCTGGAGCAGGACAAGATCGTCCAGGAATACCGCGAAGTGATGGGCCTGATTGCCGATCTGCTCGACATCCTGGCCCGCCCGGAGCGCATCACCACGATCATCACGGAGGAACTGGGCGCCATCCGTGCCGAGTTCGGCGATGAGCGCCGTTCGCAGATCGAGCACAACGCGACCGAACTCGATACCGAGGACCTGATCACCCCGCAGGACATGGTGGTCACGCTGTCGCACTCGGGCTACATGAAGAGCCAGCCGATTTCCGAATATCGCGCGCAGAAGCGCGGGGGTCGTGGCAAGCTGGCCACGGCGACCAAGGAAGACGACTGGATCGACACGCTGTTCGTGGCCAACACGCACGACTACATCCTGTGCTTCTCGAATCGCGGCCGTCTCTACTGGCTCAAGGTCTACGAAGTGCCGCAAGGCTCGCGCAACTCGCGCGGCCGTCCGATCGTGAACATGTTCCCGCTGGCCGACGGCGAGAAGATCAACGTGATCCTGCCGGTGCGCCAGTTCGACGCCGAGCACTTCATCTTCATGGCCACCGCGCGCGGCACGGTCAAGAAGACGGTGCTGACGGATTTCTCGAACCCGCGCAAGGCCGGCATCATTGCGGTCGACCTCGACGAGGGAGACTTCCTGATCGGCGCCGCCATCACCGATGGCCAGCATGACGTGATGCTGTTCTCCGATGCCGGCAAGGCCGTGCGTTTCGACGAGAACGACGTGCGTCCGATGGGCCGTCAGGCGCGTGGCGTGCGTGGCATGAACCTCGACGAGGGACAGGCCGTGATCGCCATGCTGGTGGCCCCGGCGGAAACGCCCGAGGGCGAGGGTGAGGCGGCCGAGGGCGTCTCGATCAGCGCGGTGGGCAGCGTGCTGACCGCCACCGAGAACGGCTACGGCAAGCGTACCCCGATCTCCGAGTACACTCGACACGGCCGTGGCACCAAGGGCATGATTGCGATCCAGACGAGCGAGCGCAATGGCCGGGTGGTGGCCGCGGCGCTGGTTTCGCCCGAGGACGAGATCATGCTGATCACCACGGGCGGCGTGCTCATCCGCACCCGCGTGGCCGAGATTCGCGAGATGGGTCGCGCCACGCAAGGCGTGACGCTGATCAACGTGGACGAGGGCACCAAGCTGTCGGGTCTGCAGCGCATCGTCGAGTCGGACGCCGATAACAGCGGCAACGGCGAAGATGAAGACGTGGCGGACGAAGCCGGCGGTGCGACCAATGCCGATGGCGATACCGGAGCGGGCGCCGCCGACGCGGACGCGAATTCGTAATTTGTTGCAACAACGGGACGACGGCCGGAACTCGCCAGACGGCCGTTCGGACTAATCCGGACGTATTTACCAGGGAGTCATAATGCTCAAAACCTATCGACGTATCGCTGTTCTGGCTGCTTTCGCTCCGATGATGATGCTGGCGCAGGGTGCGCACGCTCAGGAAGACAAGGACAAGACCGCGGCCATCAAGGAACTGCTGACCGTCATGCAGGCTGACCAGGCTGTGAAGGGTCAGGCCGACAACTGGCAACAGGGCGCCAAGCAGGAAGCGCCGCTGGTGCTGGAGCAGGTTCTCGTGGAGAACAAGACGCTGAACGACAAGCAGAAGCAGGCCGCTGTCGACAAGCTCAAGAAGAACGGCGCCGTGCAGCGCATGGTCGACGGCGCCGGTACGGCGTTCAACACCGACGGCTTCCGTCAGGACGCCATCAAGGCGCACTACGATGCCTTCGGCAAGTACTACTCGACCCAGGAAATCAAGGATCTGACCACGTTCCTGAAGTCGCCGACGGGCCAGAAGTTCATGGCCAACCAGGGCAAGGCCACCCAGGAAATCTGGGGTTCGATGATGCAGAAGTACGGCCCGCAGGTTGGCAAGTCGATGCGCGACGCCGCCGAGAAGGAAATCGCCGCCGCTTCGAAGTGATCGACGGCTGACCTCTCCGGGCCTTCGGGCTGGGGAGGTCGCGTGTCCGGGCCCGCTCCGGATGCCCCTGGTGTCCAAGGGGCGCGGGTTTTGGGCGATAATGGCTGCCTGGTTCCATCCGGCAGCCATTTTTCTTTTCTCCCTCCATGAACGATCCCCAGAACCCCGCCCTCGCCGGCCTGCAACGTTCCCTGGCCGAGCGCGTCTTCAATTTCTCGCCTGGCCCGGCCGCGCTGCCGACCGAAGTCCTGCAGCAGGCCGCCGAGGAAATGCTGTCATGGCGCGGAACTGGCGTTTCGGTGATGGAAATGAGCCACCGCAGCAAGGAATTCGACAGCATCCACCAGCAGGCGCTGACGGATCTGCGCGAACTGCTGCATGTGCCGAAGAACTTCAAGATCCTGTTCATGCAGGGTGGCGCCATTGGCCAGAACGGCATCGTGCCGCTGAACCTGGCCAATCGTGTCAATGCCGCCAAGCCGAAGATGGACTTCGTGGTGACCGGCACGTGGTCGGTCAAGACGGAGCAGGAAGCGCGCCGCTATGGCGAGGTGAATATCGCCGCGTCCAGCAAGGATCAGAAGTGGCACAAGATTCCCGACGTGAAAACCTGGAATCTGTCGGACGATGCCGCCTACGTGCACCTGTGCACGAACGAGACCATCGTCGGCGTGGAGTTCCAGGACATTCCTGACATCGGCCAGACCGGCACGCATGACAAGGGCCGCATCGTCGTGGCCGACGCGTCGAGCCATATCCTGTCGCGCCCCATCGACTGGTCGCGCGTGCAGGTGGTGTATGGCGGCGCGCAGAAGAACATCGGCCCGGCCGGTGTGACGATCGTCATCGTGCGCGAAGACCTGATCGGTTTCGCGCACCCGCTGTGCCCTTCGGCGTTCAACTGGCGCCTGGTGGCCGAGCACGACTCGATGTACAACACGCCGCCCACCTATGCGATCTACATCGCCGGGCTGGTGTTCCGGTGGCTCAAGGCCCAGGGCGGCGTGGCCGGGATCGAACAGCGCAATATTGCCAAGGCGCGCGCGCTGTACAGCTTCCTGGACCAAAGCGACTACTACCGTAACGAAATCGATCCCGGCAGCCGCTCGCGCATGAACGTACCGTTCTTCCTGCGCGATGAATCGCGCAATGAGGCGTTCCTGACCCAGGCGCGCGCGAACGGCCTGGTACAGCTCAAGGGCCACAAGTCCGTGGGCGGCATGCGCGCCAGCATCTATAACGCGATGCCACTCGAAGGTGTGACCGCGCTGGTGGAATTCATGCGCGAGTTCGAGCGCACCGCCGCCTGACGGCGGTGCTTTCTGTCGCGGTCCTTGCAGCGCGAGGGCCCGGCATCAGCCCAGACTTTTCGCGGCTGCGCGATGCGCGGCCCACAGGCCTATGACACAGCAAGACAAGCCGGAGGTGGCAGCCTCCGGCAATGACAATGGCGCACCAAGCCCACAGGAGCAGGCGCTGTCCGCCGACCTGGCGCCGCTGCGCGACCAGATCGATGCCGTCGACCGCGAACTGCTGGCCCTGCTGAACCGTCGCGCGCAGCTGGCGCTCGACGTGGGCGAGGTCAAGAAGAAGTACGGCGCGCCGGTGTTCCGCCCCGAACGTGAGCTGCAGGTGATCCGCAAGGTGCAGGGCGCCAATCCGGGCCCGCTGCTTGGCGAAAGCGTGGCGTCGATCTGGCGCGAGGTGATGTCCGCCTGTCGCGGGCTGGAAAAGCCGCTGGAGATTGCCTTCCTGGGCCCGGCCGGCACGTTTTCCGAGCAGGCGCTGTACGCGCACTTCGGCCACGAGGTCTCAGGCGTGCCCTGCCCGAGCATCGACGAGGTGTTCCGGTCGGTGGAATCCGGGACGGTGGAATATGGCGTGGTGCCGGTCGAGAATTCGACCGAAGGCGCCGTGTCGCGCACGCTGGACCTGTTCCTGCAGACGTCGCTGAAGATCAGCGGCGAGATCGCGCTGAAGGTCCATCACAACCTGATGGCATCGTCGCCCGACATGAAGGGCGTGACCGTGGTGCGCGCGCATGCGCAGGCGCTGGCGCAGTGCCAGCACTGGCTGACCGCCAACTACCCGCATCTGGAGCGGCAGGCCGTGTCGAGCAATGCCGAGGCGGCGCGCATGGCCAGCGAAGACCCCACGGTGGCGGCGATTGCCGGCGAAACGGCTGCCAACCGGTATCACCTGCATATCGTGCGCGCCAACATCCAGGACGACCCGCACAACCGCACGCGCTTTGCCGTGATCGGCCGCTACGAGACCGAGCCGTCGGGCAGCGACCAGACGTCGATGATCCTCTCGGTGCCGAACAAGGCCGGCGCCGTGTACCAGCTGCTGGCGCCGCTGGCTGACAACGGCGTGTCGATGTGCCGTTTCGAGTCCCGGCCCGCCCGCAGCGGCGCGTGGGAGTACTACTTCTATGTCGATGTGGAAGGCCATCAGCACGATCCGTCCGTGGCACGCGCAATCCAGTCGCTGCGCGCCAACGCCGCGTACCTGAAGGTGCTCGGGTCCTATCCGTCGAGCAAATAACGCAGGCAGGAGACACGCATGGCACAGCAGGGAAGCGGGGCGGCGAGCGTAGCGGCGAATGCGGCTGCGAATGTGGCCGATTATTTCGGCCCGACCTACGTCCGCAAGATTTCTCCGTACATCGCAGGAAAGCCAATTTCAGAAGTCGCACGCGAGTTCGGGCTCGACGAAGCACGCATCGTCAAGCTGGCCTCGAATGAGAATCCGCTCGGCATGCCGGCATCGGCCAGGACCGCCATCGCGGCGGCCACGGCAGACCTGGGGCGCTATCCGGACAGCAACGGCTTCGAACTGAAGGCCAAGCTTTCGGAAAAATTCGATGTCCCGGCCGAATGGCTGACACTGGGCAACGGCAGCAACGACATCCTGGAGCTGGCCGCGCATGCGCTGGTGCGCGCCGGCGAGTCGATCGTCTACGCCGAATACTCGTTCGCGGTGTACGCGCTGGCCACGCAGGAAGTGGGCGCGCGGGCGATCGAGGTGAAGTCGCGCCAGTACGGCCATGACCTGGAGGCGATGGCCGCCGCGATAGCGCCGGATACGAAGCTCGTCTTTATCGCCAATCCGAACAACCCGACCGGCACCTTCGTGTCGGCCGCCGAGATCGAGGCGTTCCTGGCCAAGGTGCCGCCGCACGTGGTGGTGGTGCTGGACGAGGCGTACAACGAGTATCTGGACGCCGACCAGCAGTACGAATCGATTGCGTGGGTGCGCAAGTATCCGAACCTGATGGTGTCGCGCACGTTCTCGAAGGCCTACGGCCTGGCAGGGCTGCGCGTCGGGTATGGCGTGGCACAGCCGCCGCTGACGGACCTGCTCAACCGCGTGCGGCAGCCGTTCAACGTCAACAGCCTGGCGCAGGCCGCAGCCGTGGCGGCGCTGGGCGACGCGGCATTCCTGCAGCGCAGCGCCGAGCTCAATCGTGCCGGCAAGGCCCAGCTGGTAGCGGCCTTCGAGCGCATGGGCCTGGAGTACGTGAAGTCGTCGGGCAACTTCGTCATGGTCCGCGTGGGCACGGACGACGGTGCCGGCGCCCGTGTGAACCTGGCCATGCTCAAGCAGGGCGTGATCGTCCGCCCGGTGGCCAACTATGGTCTGCCGCAGTGGCTGCGTATCACGATTGGTCTGCCTGACGAGAACGCCACCTGCATCGCGGCGCTCGAACAGGCATTGAAGTGAACCCGAATCGATCTGAAGCCGTGAGTGCTCTGCATTTTTCCCGTGTTGTGATTGTCGGCGTCGGCCTGATTGGCGGATCGCTGGCGTTGTCGCTCAAGCGTGCCGGCGTGGTAGGCACCGTGGTGGGGGTGGGCCGGTCGGCGGCGTCGCTGGAAAAGGCGAAGATGCTGGGTGTCATCGACGAGGCCGCCGAGTCGTTGGCGGAGGCCGCGCGCGGCGCCAGCCTGATCGTGCTCTGCGCGCCGGTGGCACAGAACTTCGCGCTGCTCCATGCGCTGGAGCCGCATCTGCAGCCCGGCACCATCGTGACGGACGCCGGCAGCACCAAGTCCGACGTGATCATGGCCGCCAAGACCGCGCTCGGTGACAAGGTGGCGCAGTTCGTGCCGGCTCACCCGATTGCCGGCCGCGAGCTGCATGGCGTGGAGGCCGCGCTGAACGACCTGTACCTGGGCAAGAAGGTGGTGATGTGCCCGCTGCAGGAAAACAGCCGCGTCGATGTGGCGGCGGTGCGCGCCATGTGGGAGTCCACGGGTGCCGATGTCCACGTGATGTCGGCCGTGCAGCATGACGCCGTGTTCGCATCGGTCAGCCATCTGCCGCACGTGCTGTCGTATGCGCTGGTGGCGCAGGTGGCCAATGCCGAGGACGCGGCACTGAAGCTCGATTTCGCGGGCGGTGGCTTCCGCGATTTCACGCGAATCGCGGCGTCGTCGCCCGAGATGTGGCGCGACATCTGCATCGCCAACAAGGAGGCGCTGCTGCGCGAGATCAACACGTACGAAGCCGTGCTTGGTCACCTGAAGGCCCAGATCAAGGCGGGCGACGGTGCCGCGCTGGAGCGGATCTTCGCGCGCGCCAGCGACACGCGCCTGAAGTGGGGCGCGGCGCGTGCCGCCACCCATAACGTAGAACCCTGAAGCCGTGGCGCCTTTCCCGGGCGCCACGCCGACGTTGCAAAGACCATGGAACATCTGACCCTCGGCCCTCTGACCCGCGCATCGGGCACCGTGCGCCTGCCTGGCTCGAAAAGCATCTCCAACCGCGTGCTGCTGCTGTCCGCACTGGCCACCGGCGAGACACGCGTGCGCGATCTGCTCGATTCCGACGACACCCAAGTCATGCTAGAAGCGCTGAAGGTGCTGGGCGTGACTTGGCGCCGTGAAGGCGGCGACTGCATCGTGACCGGCGTGGGTGGCAATTTTCCGAACAAGGCCGCCGACCTGTTCATGGGTAACGCCGGTACGGCGATTCGTCCGCTGACGGCGGCGCTGGCGCTGCAGGGCGGCACCTACAGGCTCAGCGGCGTGCCGCGCATGCACGAGCGGCCGATCGGCGATCTGGTGGACGGCCTGCAGCAGGTTGGCGCCGCCGTCGAATACCTGGGCACACCGGGCTATCCGCCGCTGGAAATCAAGCCCGCGCAGATCCGCATCGATACGCCGATCCGCGTGCGTGGCGACGTGTCGAGCCAGTTCCTGACCGCGCTGCTGATGACGCTACCGATGGCGTCGGCGCCGTCGGGCCGGATCGAGATCGAAGTGGTGGGCGAGCTGATCTCGAAGCCGTATATCGAGATCACGCTGAACCTGCTGGCGCGCTTTGGCATCGAGGTCGAGCGTCAGGGCTGGGAGCGCTTCATCCTGCCGGCCGGCGCCCGGTACCGTTCCCCGGGCGAGATCTATGTCGAGGGCGATGCCTCGACGGCATCGTATTTCCTGGCCGCCGGCGCGATTGGCGGCGGTCCGGTGCGGGTCGAAGGCGTGGGTTTGTCGAGCATCCAGGGCGATGTGCGCTTTGCCGATGCGCTGAACCGGATGGGCGCCAATGTGATGGCCGGCGACAACTGGATCGAGGTGCGCGGCACCGAGCGCGACGACGGCCGGCTCAATGGCATCGAACTCGACTGCAACCACATCCCGGACGCCGCGATGACGCTTGCCGTGGCGGCACTGTTCGCCGAAGGCACGACCAAGCTGACCAATATCGCCAGCTGGCGCGTCAAGGAAACGGATCGTATTACCGCCATGGCGACGGAGCTGCGCAAACTGGGCGCCACGGTGGAAGAGGGCGCCGACTACCTCAAAGTGACGCCTCCGGCATCGAGCGCCTGGCAGACGCCGGCCGACGGCATTGGCACCTATGATGATCACCGGATGGCCATGTGTTTCTCGTTGGCCGCTTTCGGGCCGCTGCCGGTGCGGATCAACGATCCCGGCTGCGTGGCGAAGACGTTCCCGGAGTATTTCTCGGTGTTTGCCGGGGTAGCGCGGTAAGCGGCCACTCCGGTTCAATGGCAGTTTTCAGGCGGCGGCCAGGTGGGGCGCCGCCGGCGCTTCGGGGCTGACTTCGCCCCTCGCGGGATTTCCACGACGTTCACGGCGCTCCCAGTACTTGTCGAAGAAATAGTGGGCTACCGTGTTGACGGCCGGTTCGATGAAGGTGATGGCGCCGCTGATGGCCAGGCTGCCGGTCAGCGCGTAGGTCACGCTGAAGGCGATGCCCAGGTGCATGATGCCGAAGGTCAGGGTTTTGGCCATGGTGAATTGCTCGCGTCGAAAAATGTCGGGATGGTCGCGCAGCGCCTTTTGTGGGGAGCGGGAACGCTGCAGCCGCGCAACCATGGATCAAATGATAACGACTCTCAATCAAAGTCGAAAATCAATAGTTTCAAGCTACTCAATTAAGAATGACTATCATTGACGTCATCACCATAGATGGGCCAACCGCTTCCGGCAAGGGGACGGTGGCGCACAAGGTGGCAGATGCTCTGGGCTTCCATCTGCTGGACAGCGGCGCGCTGTATCGGCTGGTGGCGCTGGCCAGCGACCGTGCCGACGTGGACATCGGCGACGTCGATACCCTTGCAAAGATCGCCCTGCGCCTCGATGTGAAGTTCGGCCCGGACCGGGTCTGGCTCGAAGGCGAAGAGGTCAGCCAGCTGATTCGCCAGGAGGCGATCGGCAACCGGGCGTCGGCGCTGGCCGTCCATCAGCCCGTGCGTGATGCGCTGACGGCACTTCAGCGCGGCTTTCGCAAGCTGCCTGGCCTCGTGGCGGACGGCCGCGACATGGGCACGGTGATCTTCCCGGAGGCCCGCCTCAAGGTGTTCCTGACCGCGAGTGTGGAGGCGCGCGCCCGCAGGCGCTATAAACAATTGATTGATAAGGGAATTTCTGCTAATATCGAAGACCTTTTGCGTGACCTCGAGGCGCGCGACGCGCGGGACCGTTCCCGTGCCGCCGCACCGTTGCGGCCCGCGGAAGACGCGCATCGCCTGGACACCTCCGAAATGACGGTGGACGAGGCGGTGGCGCAGGTGCTGGAGTGGTTCGCCGCGGTGCGGTGAGTAAAACCATGAGGCACCGAACCGGACCTGTATCGGAACCCAACCCGTCCGGTACAGGTTGTTCAACCTGACCCCGCTGCGTGAGGCAGACTGTGCACGATAAGCGTGCCGGCCCACGTACTGCGGATTGCTACTTTACGTTTATGTCCGACCTGCAAACTAACGAATCCTTTGCCGCACTGTTCGAGGAATCGATCGCCCGCTCCAATATGAAGGCTGGCGAAGTGATTTCCGCTGAAGTCGTGCGCATCGACCACAATTTCGTGGTCGTCAACGCCGGCCTCAAGTCCGAAGCATTTGTGCCGGTGGAGGAGTTCCTGAACGACCAGGGCGAACTCGAAGTGCAGGCCGGCGACTACGTCTCCGTGGCCATCGATGCACTCGAGAACGGCTATGGCGACACCATCCTGTCCCGCGACAAGGCCAAGCGCCTGGCATCGTGGCTGAACCTCGAGAAGGCGCTGGAAGACGGCGAGATCATCTCGGGTACCGTGACCGGCAAGGTCAAGGGCGGCCTGACCGTCATGGTCAACGGCATCCGTGCCTTCCTGCCCGGTTCGCTCGTCGACGTGCGTCCGATCAAGGACACCACGCCGTACGAAGGCAAGACCCTGGAATTCAAGGTCATCAAGCTCGACCGCAAGCGTAACAACGTCGTGCTGTCGCGCCGCGCCGTGGTGGAAGCCACGCTGGGCGAAGAGCGCCAGAAGCTGATGGAAACGCTGAAGGAAGGCGCGATCGTCAACGGTATCGTCAAGAACATCACCGACTACGGCGCGTTCGTGGACCTGGGCGGTATCGACGGCCTGCTGCACATCACCGACCTGGCATGGCGTCGTGTGCGTCACCCGAGCGAAGTGCTGTCGGTTGGCCAGGAAATCACCGCCAAGATCCTCAAGTTCGACCAGGAAAAGAACCGCGTCTCGCTGGGCGTGAAGCAACTGGGCGAAGATCCGTGGGTGGGCATCTCGCGCCGCTACCCGCAAGGCACGCGTCTGTTCGGCAAGGTGACGAACCTGACCGACTACGGCGCATTCGTGGAAATCGAAGCCGGTATCGAAGGCCTGGTCCACGTGTCGGAAATGGACTGGACCAACAAGAACGTGGCCCCGTCGAAGGTTGTCCAGCTGGGCGACGAAGTCGAAGTCATGGTTCTGGATATCGACGAAGACAAGCGTCGTATCAGCCTGGGCATGAAGCAGTGCAAGGCCAATCCGTGGGACGATTTCAGCCGCAACCACAAGAAGGGCGACAAGCTGACGGGCCAGATCAAGTCGATCACCGACTTCGGCGTGTTCATCGGTCTGCCGGGCGGCATCGACGGCCTGGTTCACCTGTCGGACCTGTCGTGGCAAGAGTCGGGCGAAGAAGCCGTGCGCAAGTACAAGAAGGGCGACGAAGTGGAAGCTGTCGTTCTGGGCATCGACGTCGACAAGGAACGCATCTCGCTGGGTATCAAGCAGCTGTCGGGCGATCCGTTCAACAACTTCATCTCGGCCAACGACAAGGGTTCGCTCGTCAACGGCACGATCAAGGCTGTTGATGCCAAGGGCGCCGTGGTGCAACTGGCTGACGACGTGGAAGGCTACCTGCGCGCATCGGAAATCTCCGCTGACCGCGTGGAAGATGCCCGCAACGTGCTGAAGGAAGGCGAGCAGATCACCGCCCTGGTGGTGAACGTCGACCGCAAGTCGCGCAACATCAACCTGTCGATCAAGGCCAAGGACAGCGCAGAGCAGCAGGAAGCGATGCAGAAGTTCCAGGCTGACACCGGCACGGCTGGCACGACCAACCTGGGCGCGCTGCTGAAGGCCAAGCTGGGCCAGGAAAACCAGTAATTTAGAGCGCCGCGCGAAGCGAGACCGCCCATGACCAAGTCCGAGCTCGTCGAAAAACTGGCTGCCCGTTTTCCGCAGTTGCTGCTGCGGGATGCGGACATCTCGGTGAAAACGATTCTCGACGCAATGTCCGAAGCCCTGGCCGATGGCCATCGCATCGAGATCCGCGGCTTCGGCAGCTTTGGTCTGAACCGGCGGCCGCCTCGCGTGGGCCGCAACCCCAAGTCCGGCGAACGCGTGCTGGTGCCCGAAAAGCGGGTGCCGCATTTCAAGGCGGGCAAGGAGTTGCGGGAGCGGGTAGACCGCCCTGTATCGCCACAAGGTGGCGTCGCGACCGTCAACGGTCAGGCGCCGCACGGCAAGGCAGGGCAGTCGCTGGCCCCGTCGCAACCGGCTCCGGCCGGCCTGCACGAGGACAATCAGCTCAATCTGGTCCGTTCCTGATGCATGCTCGCCATACTGGCAAGTCTGTTGAAAAACGCCCCTTCGGGGGCGTTTTTTGTTTGCGCGCGGATGACGGCCGCTCACTGCGTTGGGCGGCGCGCGTGGCGACCAATCGTTACGGTCTGCGAGAAGTGATTCCGCTACAATGCCGGGAATCCTTGGCCGGGCGCGCCGGAGCGCTGTCGCGTGACCGGTTGTGCACCCCTGATCCGATCGCATTCACCGCATGAAACTCATCACCTGGATCTTTCGCATCGTCCTGTTCGTGCTCCTGTTCGTGCTGGCACTGCGCAATACCGGCGATGCCGACCTGCAGCTTTTCTTCGGTGCAGTCTGGCACGCCCCGCTGATCCTGATCCTGCTGGCTGCGTTCGGGCTGGGCATCGTGGCCGCTTTGGCAGCCGTGGCGCCGGGGCTGATGCGCCAGCGCATGGAAGCATCGCGCCTGCGTCGTGCCCTGGGCGCGGCGCGTGCCACGCCGGCGGTGGATGTCGTGCCGCCCGAGGCCAAGCCGGGCGTACCTTATAACGTAGTCGGTCCGAAAGTCTGACCCATGATGTTTGAAACCTGGTGGCTGCTGGCGCTGCCACTTGTATTTGGCCTTGGCTGGATGGCGGCGCGCTTCGACCTGCGCCAGCTGATGAGCGAACAGGGCGCATTGCCGCGTTCGTATTTCAAAGGCCTCAATTTCCTGCTCAACGAGCAACCCGACAAGGCCATCGATGCCTTTGTCGAGGTGGCGCGTCTTGACCCCGAGACCACCGAACTGCACTTTGCGCTGGGTGCGCTGTTCCGCCGGCGTGGCGAGACCGAACGCGCGATTCGCGTGCATCAGAACCTGGCCACCCGGCCAGACCTTCCCGAGCCCGAACGTGAGCACGCACTCTATGAGCTGGGGCAGGACTTCCTGCGCGCCGGTCTGCTGGACCGCGCCGAGGAGTCGCTGCGCCGGCTGATGTCCGGCCCGTACGCGGCATCGGCCAAGCGCGTGCTGCTGGAACTGTACGAAGTCGAGAAAGAATGGTCGAAGGCCATCGACGCCGCACGCGAACTGCAGACGCTGGACCAGAAGGACTACCGCGTGCAGATTGCCCAGTTCTGTTGTGAGCTGGCGCAGGACGCGCTGCAGAAGAAGAAACCCGAAGAAGCCATGGAATGGCTGCGTCGCGCCCGCGAGGAAAACCCGGCCAACGTGCGTGCGCCGATCCTGCTGGGCGACGTGGCCGCCGCGGCCGGCGACCAGACCGGCGCGCTGGAGCACTGGCTCGGGATCGAAAGCCAGGATGCCGCCTATCTGCCGCTGGTGGCCGACCGCGTGGTCAAGGCCTACGCGACGCTGGGCGAGCAGGGCAAGGCCCTGCAGTGGCTGCGCGAACTTCTCAAGACCAAGCTGGCGCCGGAGCTGCTCGATACCGCCTATCGCACCGAACTCGAAGCGAACGGCCCCGTGGCCGCCATCGCGCTGATGCGCGACCAGTTGCGCCGCCAGCCGACGCTGCTGGCGTTGACCCGGTATTTCGAGGCGCAGGCGGACGAGATCAAGGCGCAGCAGCCTGTCGGTGCCAATGGCGAGGCGCCGGCCGATGGCGCGGCCGCGGACGCCGATCCGGACGACCAGACGAAGGAAATCGCGGCGATCCGCGACCTGCTGCAACTTCGCACCCGTAACCTGGCGCGCTATACCTGCCGCGAATGCGGCTTCCGCGCCCGGCTCTTCTACTGGCAGTGCCCCGGCTGCAATCGCTGGGAGACCTATGCGCCGCGCCGCTCCGAAGCGCTTGGCTAATACATCTCAAGCGACCCTGAATTCCCTGGAGCTTCCGCAATGAAAGTTACGATTATCGGCAGCGGCTATGTTGGCCTCGTTACCGGTGCCTGCCTGGCAGAACTCGGCAATTCCGTGTTCTGCCTCGATGTCGACGAAAAGAAGATCGCCCTGCTGAACGCCGGTGGCGTGCCCATCTACGAACCGGGCCTGAAGGAACTGATCGACCGCAACCGCGCGGCGGGCCGGCTGACGTTTTCCACCGATGTGGCAGCCAGTGTCGAGCATGCCGACGTGCAGTTCATTGCCGTGGGCACCCCGCCTGACGAGGACGGCTCGGCCGACCTGCAGTACGTGCTGGCCGCCGCGCGCAACATCGGTCGCCATATGACCGGTTTCAAGGTGGTAGTGGACAAGTCGACCGTGCCCGTGGGCACCGGCGACCGCGTGGCGGCCGTGATCCGCGAGGAACTGGCCGCGCGCGGGCTCGAAGACCTGCAGTACTCGGTGGTGTCCAACCCCGAGTTCCTGAAGGAAGGCGCCGCCGTGGAAGACTTCATGCGTCCGGACCGCATCGTGCTGGGCTGTGCGCCTGACGTCGCCGGCCGCCACGCGCAGGCCATCATGCGTCAGCTGTACTCGCCGTTCAACCGCAACCACGAGCGCACGTTCTACATGGACGTGCGCTCGGCCGAATTCACGAAGTACGCGGCCAATTCGATGCTGGCCACGCGCATCTCGTTCATGAACGAGCTGGCCAACCTGGCCGACGAAGTGGGCGCCGACATCGAGCTGGTGCGGATGGGCATCGGCTCCGATCCCCGCATCGGCTACAGCTTCCTGTATGCCGGCGCGGGCTACGGTGGCTCCTGCTTTCCCAAGGACGTGCAGGCGCTGATGCGCACGGCCAGTGCCTACGGCAAGCCCATGCGGGTGCTGGAGGCCGTGGAGGCCGTCAACGATGCACAGAAGCAGGTGCTGGGCCGCAAGGTGGTCAATCGCTTTGGTGACGACCTGACCGGCAAGACTTTCGGCGTCTGGGGCCTGGCATTCAAGCCCAATACCGACGACATGCGCGAGGCGCCCGCCCGCGTGCTGGCCCGTGAGCTGGTATCGCGCGGCGCGTCGTTGCGCGTGCACGATCCCGTAGCGATGCACGAGGCCCGCCGCGTGCTGGAAGCCGACCTGGCCGACATCCCCGGCGGCATGGATCGCCTGCAATTCTGCGACGCCCAGATGGACGTGCTGAAGGATGCCGATGCGCTGGTGATCGTGACGGAGTGGAAGGTTTTCCGCAGCCCCGATTTCTCGCAGATCCGCGCGTTGCTCAAGACGCCGGTCATCATCGACGGCCGCAACCTCTATGAACCGGATGCCATGGCTCAGGCCGGCATCGAATATCACGCGATCGGGCGCTCCACCGCCGCGCACTGATTCGTTTCAACCGCGTAACCAGACCGACCCGCCGCACCGTCACGGCACGGCGCGTCGCAAAGGGAAGTTCATGAGCAAGAACACGATTCCGCAGGACCAGATCCGCCAGTCCCAGGTACTGGTGGTGGGCGACATGATGCTGGACCGCTACTGGTTCGGCGATGTGGAGCGCATCTCGCCGGAAGCGCCCGTGCCCGTGGTGCAGATCAAGCGCAGCGACGAGCGCCTGGGCGGCGCCGCCAACGTGGCCCGCAACGCGGCCGCGCTAGGTGCCCGCGTGGGCATGCTCGGCGTGGTGGGCGACGACGAGCCCGGCCGCACGCTGGAAGCGCTGCTCAACGAGAGCCACGTCCAGCCGTACCTGCATCGCGACGCCAGCCTGAACACCACCATCAAGCTGCGCGTGGTGGCGCACCAGCAGCAGCTGTTGCGGGTGGACTTCGAGAACGCCCCGGCCAGCGAAGTGCTGGCTTCGGTACAGGATCGCTACCAGACCCTGGTCAACGACTATCAGGTGCTGGTGCTGTCGGACTATGGCAAGGGCGGGCTAACCCATGTCGGCCGCATGGTCGACGCGGGCCGCGCGGCCGGCCGCACCGTGCTGATCGACCCCAAGGGCGACGACTACTCGCGCTACCGTGGCGCCACGCTGATCACGCCGAACCGCGCCGAGATGCGCGCCGTGGTGGGGGCCTGGAAGACCGAGGCCGACCTGACCATCCGCGCCCAGAACCTGCGCCGCGAACTGCAGCTCGAAGCGTTGCTGCTGACGCGCTCGGAAGAGGGCATGACGCTCTATACCGAGGCTGAAGTACTGCATGTCTCGGCCCAGGCGCGCGAAGTCTATGATGTATCGGGGGCCGGCGACACGGTGATTGCCACGCTGGCCACCATGCTGGGTGCCGGTGTGCCGCTCAAGGAAGCCGTGCAGCATGCCAACCGCGCCGGCAGCATCGTCGTCGGCAAGCTGGGTACCGCCGTTGTCACTTATCCCGAATTGTTTGGCGCTGCCTGAGGCGCGCCTGCTAGCCTGAATCTGCCATGACCATCATCGTGACCGGCGCTGCCGGCTTTATCGGCAGCAATATCGTCAAGGGCCTGAACGAACGCGGCGAATCGCATATCGTCGCGGTCGACAACCTGACGCGTGCCGAGAAATTCAACAATCTCGTGGACTGCGAGATTGCCGACTACCTGGACAAGGCCGAGTTCGTCGAGCGTTTCAAGCGCGGCGATTTCGGCAATGTGCGCGCGGTATTCCATGAAGGCGCCTGCTCCGACACCATGGAAACGGACGGCCGCTACATGATGGAGAACAACTACCGCTACACGCTGGCGCTGATGGAAGCCTGCCTGGAGCAGGGCACCCAGTTCCTCTATGCGTCGTCGGCCGCCACTTATGGCGCTTCTACGATGTTCCGCGAGGACCGCGAGTACGAAAAGCCGCTGAACGTCTACGGCTATTCGAAGTTCCTGTTCGACCAGGTGGTGCGCCGCCGGCTGCCGTCCGCGCATTCGCAAATCGTTGGCTTCCGATACTTCAACGTCTACGGCCCGCGCGAGTTCCACAAGGGCCGCATGGCATCGGTGGCGTTCCACCATTTCAACCAGTTCCGCGCCGAAGGCTCGGTCAAGCTGTTCGGCGAGTACAACGGCTACGCGCCGGGCACGCAAAGCCGTGACTTCGTGTCGGTGGAAGACGTGGTCAAGGTCAACCTGTACTTCCTGGATCATCCGGAAAAGTCCGGCATCTTCAACCTTGGCACGGGCCGTTCGCAGCCATTTAACGATATTGCGGTGTCGGTGGTGAATGCGTTGCGCGAGTCCGAAGACAAGCCGCCCCTGTCGCTGGAAGACATGGTGCAGGAAGGGCTGGTCGAATACGTGAAGTTTCCGGACGCGTTGCGCGGCAAGTACCAGTGCTTCACGCAGTCCGACGTGTCGCGCCTGCGCTCGGCCGGCTACGAGGCACCGTTCCTGACGGTGCAGGAAGGCGTGAGCCGCTACTGCAAATGGCTGCTCGACCGTAGCTGAAACGGGCGCCCGCCCACGGCCGTGTCGCGCCCGCGCCACGGTCTGCGCTGGCCGGACTCGTAGAAGTCCGGCAGTGCATCGCCAATATCGCGCTTGGACACACAAACGCGCGGATATTGTGAACTCATGTGTCCAGCCATTTCCGACGTCCGATCGGACTCCTATCCTGACCGCTTCCGTTGCCATCCGGCGGCGGACAGCAACCCGAAAGGAAAGGAGTTTCATCGATGCAAAAGATGTACGACGCTGGCCAGGCGCACGCGCCGGCGGCCCGGACCGGCAACTTTCTGACCAGCACATCCCGAAGCGCGCTGCGCGCATGGCGGCGCGCCGGCCTGGCGCTGGCGTTCACGCTGGCCATGGCTGGCACGGGGCCGGCCCATGCCGAGGTCGACGTGAATAGCGCCGACGAGGTGGCGCTGACCACGATCAAGGGCATTGGCCCGGCAACGGCCAAGCGGATTCTGGCGGAGCGCGACAGGAACGGGGCGTTCCAGGACGCTGCCGACCTTGCAGACCGCGTGCCGGGAGTGGGCGCGAAGTCGGCGGCCAATCTCCAGGAAGCGGGCCTGACGTTCGGCAAGTCGCCCGCCACCACGGCCGGAGCCCGCAAGGATGGCAAGCCCGCGCCGAAGCCGGCGCCGCAGGCGGCTCCGAAGACCACGCCAGCGCGTTGACGCGGGCGCCCGCTCCGGGTCAACAGCCCGGGGCTGGTATGCGTTGTGCTTCGCTGGCGTGGTCTTCGCGCGGCAGTCCCGATTTGCACCACCGGGGGTGCGGGGTATCATGCGCATCGCCGTTGCGGGCCGACGCCTGGCGCCGGCCCGCAACCCCGGATTTTCCATACCGATAATTCAACCGGCAACGCAGCCGTACCGCTGACAGGGAGAGAACAACATGGCGAATGGCCAGGACAGCATTGACGACGGGAGTTTCCTGCCGAAGTGGCGGCTCAAGACCGAGGGGGTGATCGCCCCCGACGAACGCCTGCCGGCAGGTCAGACGATTCTCGCGGGCATTCAGCACGTGGTGGCGATGTTCGGCTCCACGGCGATTGCCCCGATCCTGATGGGCTTTCCTCCCAATATCGCGATCCTGTTCTCGGGCATCGGCACCTTGCTGTTCTTCCTCTGCGTGCGCGGCCGCGTGCCCAGTTACCTGGGATCGAGCTTCGCGTTCATTGCGGTGGTAATCGCGGCGACCGGCTACAGCGGTAGCGGCCCGAACCCGAATATCCCGGTGGCCCTGGGCGGCATCATCGCCGCTGGCGCCGTGTACACGATCATCGGACTGATCGTGCAGACCGTGGGCTACGCGTGGGTGGAAAAACTGATGCCGCCGGTGGTGACGGGTGCCATCGTCGCCGCCATCGGCCTGAACCTGGCGCCGGTGGCCGTCAAGGCGGTCAGCGGGGCGCCGCTCGATACCTGGGTGGGCCTGCTGACGGTGCTGGCCGTGGGGCTGATCGCGGTACGGGCGCCGGGCATGCTGGGGCGCCTGCCGGTGCTGCTTGGCGGCCTGACGGGCTACCTGGCGTATTTCGTGGCGACCAACCTGATGGGCCTGGGCCACGCCATCGATTTCTCCGGCGTGGCGGCAGCCAGCTGGTTCGGCATGCCCGCGTTCACCGCGCCGGTCTTCCAGGCCAACGCGATGCTGCTGATCGCGCCGGTGGCCATCGTGCTGGTGGCCGAGAATCTCGGCCATATCAAGGCCATTGGCGTGATGACGGGGCGCAATCTCGATCCGTACATCGGCCGCGCATTCATCGGCGATGGCGTGGCCACGATGCTGTCGGCGTCCGGCGGCGGCACCGGTGTGACCACGTACGCCGAAAACATGGGCGTGATGGCGGTCACCCGCATCTATTCGACGCTGATTTTCGTGGTGGCCGCGGCGGTGGCGATCCTGCTCGGTTTCTCTCCCAAGTTCGGCGCGCTGATCCTGACGATTCCCGGTCCGGTCATCGGGGGCCTGACCATCGTCGTGTTCGGCCTGATCTCGGCCACGGCGGGGCGCATCTGGGTGCAGAACCATGTGGACTTCTCAAGCTCGCGCAACCTGATCACGGTGGGTGCGACGCTGACCGTGGCCGCTGGCGATCTGACGCTGAAATTCGGCGGCATGACGCTGGGGGGCATCGGGACGGCCACGTTTGGCGCGATCCTGCTGTACCACCTGCTGGGCAACCGCCATCCGGAAGACCAGGGCCTGACGCACTGAACCGGCGCGCGCCGGCACTGGGCGAATGGCCCGGCCGCCGGTGCGGGTAAGGTTGGTGCATTACAATGGCCGACGAAAACCGACCTCCCCGCACCATGGCCTACAAAACGATTGAAGACACCATCGGCAACACGCCGCTGGTACGACTGCAGCGCATTCCCGGCGCCGCCATCGAAGCGCGCGGCAACGTGATCCTTGGCAAGCTCGAGGGTAACAACCCCGCCGGCTCGGTCAAGGACCGCCCCGCGCTGTCGATGATCCGCCGTGCAGAAGAGCGCGGCCGGATCAAGCCTGGCGACACGCTGATCGAAGCCACCTCGGGTAACACAGGCATCGCACTGGCCATGGCGGCCGCCATTCGCGGCTATCGCATGGTGCTGATCATGCCAGAGGACCTGAGCCTGGAGCGTCGCCAGAGCATGGCGGCCTATGGCGCGGAAATCATCCTGACCCCGGTCAAGGGCGGCATGGAATATGCGCGCGACCTGGCCGATGCCATGGAGCGCGAGGGCAAGGGCGTGATCCTGGACCAGTTCGCCAACCCGGACAATCCGCTGGCACACTACGAGTCCACGGGGCCGGAACTCTGGCAGGACACCGAGGGCCGGATTACCCACTTCGTCTCGGCAATGGGTACGACCGGCACCATCACAGGGGTGTCGCGCTTCCTCAAGGAAAAGAACCCCGCCATCCAGATCATCGGCGCTCAGCCCGCTGAAGGCTCGCGTATCCCGGGTATCCGCAAGTGGCCCGAAGCCTACCTGCCGAAGATCTACGATCCGAAGTTCATTGATCGCCAGGAGCCTGTCACCCAGGCCGATGCCGAGCACATGGCACGCCGCATGGCGCGCGAGGAAGGCATATTCTGCGGCATCTCGGCCGCTGGCGCGCTATGCGTGGCGCTGCGCATCGCCGAGGAAGTGGAGAATGCGACGATCGTTTTCGTGGTGTGCGATCGTGGCGACCGCTACCTGTCGACGGGCGTCTTTCCTGCCTGATTGCAGCGCCTGGTTCCCAGGCGCCACCCAATAAAAAGCCCCGCCGGCATCGCCGCGGGGCTTTTCTTTATTGGCGGGCGAGTCAGTTCATCCCATCGCTGCCTTGACCGCCTCGCCCAGCTGATACACCGCGAGCGCGTAGAAGAAGCTGCGGTTGTAGCGCGTCAGGACATAGAAGTTGCGCAGGCCGATCATGTACTCGGTCGGCTGCTCCGGCGTGGGCAGATCGACGACCAAGACGCCTGTTTCGCCTTCGCGCTGCACGTCGATCGGTTCGTCCACGCGCAGCCCGGCCTTGGTCAGCTGGTTCAGGGTGCGCGTCGGCCAGGGTTCGCCGTCGGCCGCTGCCGTGGCGACGCCAAGGCTGCCGGCGTCGCCGGCAATCCGCCAGACCACGGGGCGGCCCTGCTCCCAGCCATGCAGTTGCAGGAAGCGGCCAACGCTGCCGATGGCGTCAGTGGGGCTGTTGCGCAGATCGACATGGCCGTCGCCGTCGTAGTCGACGGCGTATTCGCGCAGGCTGGTCGGCATGAATTGCGGAATGCCCACGGCGCCGGCGTATGAGCCCAGGACCGAGAACACGTCCGTCCTGGTGTCGCGGCACCAGACCAGGTAATCGGCCAGCTGGTTGCGGAACAGCGTCGTGCGGGCGTCGCGATTGGGCGTGTCGGGGTAGTCGAACGCCAGGGTGGACAGCGAGTCCAGCACGCGGAATGTGCCCATGTCGCGGCCGTAGATCGTCTCCACGCCGATGATGCCGACGATGACCGATGCCGGCACGCCGAACTCGGCCTCCGCGCGGCGCAGCGCGTCACGGTTCTGCTGCCAGAAGCGGACACCGGCATTGATGCGGATCGGTTCGATAAAGCGCGACCGGTACGCACGCCAGCTCTTCTTGCCCGGCGTGGTCGGCGGCATGATCAGCCGCGAGACCGTGGCCGAATACATGGCCTGGCTGAAATACGACTCCAGTTCGGCACGCTGAAAGCCGTTGCGCGCCACCATCTCGTCGATGAACGCCCGCGTCTTCGGATGGTTCTGATAGCGGCCCGGTTCGATTTCCTCTTCCCGGACACTCACGCGGCGACGGCCGGCGGCCAGGAGCCCTGGAGAAACGCCGCACAGGCCCAATGCGGCAGCGGTGAGTGCGGCGCCCAATAGCGGGCGGCGCAAGGAACGCTGTTGGTCGGTCATGATGTCCTTTGCAAGTCGCACCGAGTATAGCGGATGCGATACACGCGACGCCCCGTTCCGGGGCGATGGTTACGAAGTTCCGGCGTCGCAAGTCCGGGCACGTCCTGTGCTAACGTAACGGCTGGAGACAAACTTGACCCACAATCCAAAATGCCAACGGGTTATTACACGCATCCGTCGTTCCTGCAGCACGAGATGGGATTTTTCCATCCCGAATGCCCGGAACGTCTGCAGGCCATCGAAGACCACCTGATTTCGCATGGGATGGACGGCCTGCTCGACCGGCGCGATGCCCCGGCCGCCACCGCGCAGCAGATCGAGCGCGTGCATCGGCACGAGTATGTTGCCAGCCTGAGCGCCAACAGCCCGTCGACCGGCTACTACCCGATCGACCCCGACACGTCGATGAACTGTCACACCCTCACCGCCGCCACCCATGCGGCCGGTGCAGCCGTGGCCGCCACCGACGCGGTGATCGCGGGCCAGCTCGAAAACGCATTCTGCTGCGTGCGTCCGCCCGGCCATCACGCCGAGCCCGACCATGCGATGGGTTTCTGTTTCTTCAACAACGTGGCCATTGCGGCCCGGCACGCCATCGCGGCCCATGGCCTGCAGCGTGTGGCGGTAGTCGATTTCGACGTCCATCACGGCAACGGCACCGAAGCGGCCTTTCGCGACGACCCGCAGGTCATGATGTGCAGCTTCTTCCAGCATCCGTTCTATCCGTACAGCGGCACGGAGCACCTGGCGACGAACATGTCGAATATTCCGCTGCCGGCGTACACGAATGGTATGGCCGTGCGCGAGGTGGTGGAAACCATCTGGCTGCCGCGTCTGAACGAATTCAAGCCCGAGATGATCTTCATCTCGGCGGGCTTCGACGCGCACCGGGAGGACGACCTGGGCCAGATGGGGCTGGTCGAGCAGGACTACAGCTGGATCACCGAGCAACTGGTGCAGGTGGCCAAGACCCACGCCCAGGGTCGCATCGTCAGTTGTCTGGAAGGCGGCTATAACCTCAGCGCGCTGGCGCGTAGCGTCTTTGCCCATCTCAAGGTGCTGATGGAAGCCTGAATATGACTTATGCGATTCACAAAAGCGTTCTATATGACGTGAGCGCATAAAGCCATCGAAAAAATCTCGTTTGAGGTATGAAGCGGATCGCATAAAATGCGGGCTCCATAAAAATAAGACCGGCAACACCGCAGGAGACCCCGCGCTGTTGCCGTTTTCTTTTCTCTCTTCATGATCGAACTGCAAGGACTCTCGCAGCGGTTCCCCGGCGGGTCGGGGGAAGTGCATGCCCTGCGCGATGTCAGCCTCTCCATCGCCGCCGGCGAGATCTTCGGCATCATCGGCCGAAGCGGCGCCGGCAAGAGCACGCTGGTGCGTGCCATCAACCTGCTGAACCGGCCGTCCAGCGGCCGCATGATCGTCGACGGCCAGGACCTCACCGCGCTGAACAACGGCGCGCTGCGCGAGGCCCGTCGCGAGATCGGCATGATCTTCCAGCACTTCAACCTGCTGTCGTCGCGCACCGTGTATGACAACGTGGCGCTGCCGCTCGAACTGGCGGGCAAGTCGAAGCAGGAGATCGCCGCGACCGTCGAGCCGTTGCTGGAACTGGTCGGCCTGTCGAAGCTGCGGGACCGTTATCCGGCGCAGATCAGCGGCGGACAGAAGCAGCGTGTGGGCATTGCCCGGGCGCTCGCCAGCAAGCCCAAGGTGCTGCTGTCGGACGAAGCCACGTCGGCGCTCGATCCGGAAACCACGCGCTCGATCCTGGAACTGCTCAAGCAGATCAACAAGGAACTGGGCCTGACCATTGTCATGATCACGCACCAGATGGAGGTCATCAAGCAGGTCTGCGACCGCGTGGCGGTGCTCGAAGCCGGGCAGGTCGTGGAATCGGGCCGCGTGATCGACGTGTTCCTGCGTCCGCGGCACGAGGTGACCCGCGCGATGATCGGCGACGTAATTGCGCAGGAACTGCCGGCCAGTGTGCTCAAGCGTGTGGAAAGCCGTCTCGGCAATGGCCGCGACCACGTCTACCGCCTGGCATTCACCGGCGAGAACGTGGACCAGCCGGTGCTGGCACAGGCCATTCGCCAGCACGGTCTGGACTTCAACATCCTGCATGGCCATATCGACGAGATCCAGGGCCAGGCATTTGGCTCGCTGGCGATCATGGCCACGGGCGAACCTGCCGCGGTGCGCGCGGCGATGGACTATCTGCAGACGCAGGGCGTGGTCGTGGAGGAGATCGAACATGTGGTCTGAAATGTTTGACCTGTTCCTGTCGTCGTTCGGCGAGACCTTGCTGATGGTGGCGATCTCGGGCGTGGTCGGTTCGCTGCTGGGCGTGCCGCTGGGCGTGCTGCTGCACCTGACCAATCGCGGCGGCGTGCTGTCGCATCCGCTGTTCAACCGCACGATTGGCGTGGTCGTGAACGCGGTGCGCTCGATCCCGTTCATCATCCTGCTGGTGGTGGTGATCCCGTTCACGCGCTTTATCGTCGGCTCGTCGATCGGCACCACGGCGGCCATCGTGCCGCTGACCATCGCCGCCGTGCCGTTCATCGCGCGCCTGGTGGAAGCCGCCCTGCGCGAGGTAGACAAGGGTCTGGTGGAGGCCGCGCAATCGATGGGCGCCACCACGGGCCAAATTGTCTGGAAGGTGCTGCTGCCCGAGGCCATGCCCGGCATCGTGGCGGGTTTGACGATCACGTTCGTGAGCCTGGTTGGCTATTCGGCCATGGCTGGCGCCATCGGCGGCGGCGGGCTCGGCGACCTGGGCATCCGCTACGGCTACCAGCGGTACATCACCGAGATCATGGTGGCCGTGGTGCTGATCCTGATCGTGTTCGTCCAGGCCGTGCAGAGCTTTGGCGACTGGCTGGTTCGCCGGATCAGCCATCGTTGATTCACAACCATTCATAAGCAGGGAAACTCAGGGGTAAATCGCAAATGCAACGTCGTAGTATGATCAAGAGCGCCATCGTCGCGCTGGGTGTGGTGGTGTCGGCTGGTGCGTTCGCGCAGGACAAGCCGATCAAGATCGGCGTCACGGGTGGCCCGCACGCGCAGATCATGGAGCAGGTCAAGAAGGTGGCGGCCAAGGACGGCCTGAACATCCAGGTGGTGGAATTCAGCGACTATATCCAGCCCAACGCGGCGCTGGCCGCCGGCGATCTCGACGCCAACAGCTACCAGCATCTGCCGTACCTGGAAGCCCAGATCAAGGATCGCGGCTACAAGTTCACGCATGTCGCCTTCACGGTGACGTTCCCGATGGGCGTCTACTCGAAGAAGATCAAGTCGCTCGACCAGATCAGGCAGGGCGCCCGCGTGGGTGTGCCGAACGATCCCACCAACGGTGGCCGCGGTCTGCTGTTGCTGCAGGCCAAGGGTCTGATCAAGCTGCGCCCGGACGCCGGCCTGAAAGCCACACCGCTGGACATCGTCGAGAACCCGAAGAAGATCAAGATCGTGGAACTGGACGCCGCCCAACTGCCGCGTTCGCTCGACGACCTGGACGCCGCTGCCATCAACGGCAACTATGCCGAGTCGGCCGGTCTGTCGCCTACGCGTGACGCCATTGCGATGGAAGGCCCCAAGGGTCCGTACGCCAACCTGATCGCCATCCGTGCCGCCGACAAGGACAAGCCCTGGGTGGCGAAGCTGGTGAAGGCTTACCACTCGCCCGAGATCAAGCAGTACGTGCAAAGCACTTTTAAGGAATCCGTGATTACCGCTTGGTAATTTCTGGAAGTTTTCATCCAAACTATGGGCCCGCAGGGCATCCTGCGGCACAATCGGGATGAATTTTTTGGATTGCCGGCTATGCCCGGCAATTCTTTGTCTATAAAATAGTACGATCGTTCGAAAAACAAGAGAGTCGCCACCCCGGTGGTTATAATGGCGAGCGATTCAAAAACTTTGGAACTATCAGCTATCAGTGGAGTGAGCGCATGAAAGTACTCGTCGCAGTCAAGCGGGTGGTGGACTACAACGTCAAGGTCCGCGTGAAGTCGGATGGCTCGGGCGTTGACCTGGCCAACGTCAAGATGAGCATGAACCCGTTCGACGAAATCGCCGTCGAAGAGGCCGTGCGCCTGAAGGAAGCCGGCGTCGTCACCGAGGTAATCGCCGTGTCGTGCGGCGTGGCCCAGTGCCAGGAAACCCTGCGTACCGCGATGGCCATTGGCGCGGACCGCGGCATCCTGGTGGAGTCGAACGAAGACCTGCAGCCGCTGGCCGTGGCCAAGCTGCTGAAGGCACTGATCGACAAGGAACAGCCGAGCCTGGTGATCCTGGGCAAGCAGGCCATCGACGATGACTCGAACCAGACCGGCCAGATGGTGGCCGCGCTGGCCGGCCTGCCGCAAGCCACGTTTGCCTCGAAGGTGGTGGTGGCCGACGGCAAGGCTTCGGTGACGCGTGAAGTGGATGGCGGTCTGGAAACGCTGTCGGTCAAGCTGCCGGCCGTGGTGACCACCGACCTGCGCCTGAACGAGCCGCGCTACGTGACGCTGCCGAACATCATGAAGGCGAAGAAGAAGCCGCTGGATACCGTGAAGCCGGAAGACCTCGGCGTCGATGTGAAGCCGCGCCTGCAGACCGTCAAGGTTGTCGAGCCTGCCAAGCGCAGCGCCGGCGTGATGGTGCCGGACGTTGCCACGCTGGTGCAAAAGCTGAAGTCGGAAGCCAAGGTTATCTGAGCGCGGGGGAGAAAAGAACATGACTGCACTTGTCATTGCTGAACACGACAATCAATCGATCAAGGCCGCCACGCTGAACGCCGTGACGGCTGCCGCCCAGTGCGGCGGCGACGTCCACGTGCTGGTGGCCGGTTCCAACGCCAAAGCTGCCGCCGACGCCGCCGCGAAGATCGCTGGCGTGGCGAAGGTCCTGCTGGCCGACGCACCGTACTTTGCCGACGGCCTGGCCGAAAACGTGGGCGAGCAGATCCTGGCCATCGCCAGCGACTACTCGCACATCGTCGCCCCGGCGACGGCTTCGGGCAAGAACATCCTGCCGCGCGTGGCAGCCAAGCTGGACGTTGCACAACTGTCGGACATCACCAAGGTGGATTCGCCCGATACGTTCGAGCGTCCGATCTACGCCGGCAACGCCATCGCCACGGTCAAGTCGGCAGACAAGATCAAGGTGATCACGGTGCGTGGCACGGCATTCGACCCGGCCGCCGCCGAGGGTGGCTCGGCTGCGGTGGAAACGCTGCCGGCCGTGGCCGACGCGGGCATCTCGCAATTCGTGTCGCGTGAAGTGACCAAGAGCGACCGTCCGGAACTGACCGCCGCCAAGATCATCGTCTCCGGTGGCCGTGGCGTGGGTTCGGGCGAGAACTACACCAAGGTGCTGACGCCGCTGGCCGACAAGCTCGGCGCCGCGCTGGGTGCATCGCGTGCCGCAGTCGATGCCGGCTTCGTGCCGAACGACTACCAGGTGGGCCAGACCGGCAAGATCGTGGCCCCGCAGCTGTACATCGCCGTCGGTATCTCGGGCGCGATCCAGCATCTGGCCGGCATGAAGGACTCCAAGGTGATCGTCGCGATCAACAAGGACGCGGAAGCTCCGATCTTCTCGGTGGCGGACTACGGCCTGGTGGGCGACCTGAACACCGTGGTGCCCGAGCTGGTGGCAGCACTGGGCTGACAAAGCCCGACCGGCCGGTTCGACATCGCATTGAACCGGCCGCAAGCAGAACTACTATAAAGCCGTTCCGGGTAGCTTCCCGCGAGCGGCTTTTTTGCAGGATCGTGGAGACATACGATGACCTATCGCGCACCACTCAAGGACATGCAGTTCGTCATGAACGAACTGGCAGGGCTTGAACAGATCAGCCAGTTGCCCGGCTATGAAGAGGCAACCCCCGATACGGCGCAGGCCGTGCTCGAAGAAGCCGCCAAGTTCAACGAACAGGTGGTGGCGCCGCTGAACCGTCCGGGCGACCTCAACCCCAGCAGCTGGAAGGATGGCGTGGTCACCACCACGGCCGGCTTCAAGGACGCGTTCCGCCAGTTTGGCGAAGGCGGCTGGCAGGGCGTGCTGCATCCGGCCGAGTTCGAAGGCCAGGGCCTGCCCAAGCTGGTGGCCACGCCGTGCATCGAAATGCTGAACAGTGCGAACCTGTCGTTCGCGCTGTGCCCGCTGCTGACCGACGGCGCCATCGAGGCACTGCTGACAGCCGGGAGCGATGAACAGAAGGCCACTTTCCTGCCCAAGCTGATCTCGGGCGAGTGGACGGGCACGATGAACCTGACCGAGCCGCAGGCCGGGTCGGACCTGGCCGCGGTGCGCACGCGCGCCGAGCCGCAGGGCGATGGCACGTTCAGGATCTTCGGCACCAAGATCTTCATCACGTATGGCGAGCACGACATGGCGGACAACATCGTCCACCTGGTGCTGGCGCGCACGCCGACCGCGCCTGAAGGCGTGAAGGGCATCTCGCTGTTCATCGTGCCGAAGTTCAAGGTGAACGCCGATGGTTCGCTGGGCGAGCGCAACGACGTGCAGTGCGTGTCGATCGAGCACAAGCTCGGCATCAAGGCCAGCCCCACGGCCGTGCTGCAGTTCGGCGACCATGGCGGTGCCATCGGCACGCTGGTGGGCGAGGAGAACCGCGGCCTCGAGTACATGTTCATCATGATGAACTCGGCGCGCTTCGCGGTAGGGATGCAGGGCATTGCGATTTCCGAGCGCGCCTACCAGCAGGCCGTGGCGTACGCGAAGGATCGCGTGCAGAGCCGGCCGGTGGATGGATCGGCGCGCGAGGCGGTGACGATCATCCATCATCCTGACGTCAAGCGCATGCTGATGACGATGCGCGCGCTGATCGAAGGCGCCCGCGCCGTGGCCTACGTGGCCGCCGCCGCCAGCGACATCGCCCACCAGCATCCCGATGAAGCCGTGCGCCGCGAGAACATGGCGCTCTACGAGTTCCTGGTGCCGGTGGTGAAGGGCTGGAGTACCGAGCTGTCGATCGACGTGACGAGCCTGGGCGTGCAGGTCCACGGCGGCATGGGCTTCATCGAGGAAACGGGCGCGGCGCAGCACTATCGCGACGCCCGCATCCTGACGATCTACGAAGGCACGACGGCCATCCAGGCCAACGACCTGGTCGGTCGCAAGACCGTGCGCGACGGCGGCGCCGTGGCGCGTGCACTCTGCGCGAAGATCGCCGAAACCGAAGCCGAACTGGGCAAGCATGGCGGCGCGTCGTTCAAGGCCGTGCAGGCGCAGCTGAAGCTGGGCCGCGAGGCGCTGGAAGCCGTGGTGCAATTCGTGGTGGAAAATACCAAGGGCGACCCGAACGCGGTGTTTGCCGGCAGCGTGCCTTACCTGAAGCTCTGCGGCATCGTGCTGTCGGGCTGGCAACTGGGCCGCGCCATGCTGGCGGCCGATGCGAAGCGTGAGGAAGATCCGGCGTTCTACGACGCCAAGATCGCCACCGCGTACTTCTTCGGCCAGCACATCCTGTCGCAGGCCTCGTCGCTGCGCGCGGCCATCGTGGAAGGCGCGGAGCCGATCAAGGCCATGACGGCCGACCAGTTCTGACGCGCGTCACGCCATCGTAGCAATACGAAAAGGGCGACCCGCGGGTCGCCCTTCCTGTCTCTGCAGCCCAGGAAATCAGGCCGCCACCGGACGGGGCACATGGTGCGTGCGCGTCGGCTTGCGATAGCGATCCACCGACAGGTCGTCGGCGCGAATCGCCGGGCGCGTGCCCGATACCAGGTCGGACAGCAACTTGCCCGAGCCGCAAGCCATGGTCCAGCCCAGCGTGCCGTGGCCGGTGTTGAGCCACAGGCCGCGAATGCCCGCAGGGCCCACCACGGGCGTGCCGTCCGGCGTCATCGGACGCAGGCCGGTCCAGAACGTGGCACGGCTCACATCGCCGGCACCCGGGAACAGGTCGGTCACCACGTGTTCGAGCGTGCGGCGCTTGTTCGGATCGAGCGAGCGGTCGTAGCCGACGATCTGTGCCATGCCGCCCACGCGGATACGGTCGTCGAAGCGCGTAATCGCCACCTTGTACGTTTCGTCGAGCACCGTCGACACCGGGCTCTTGTCGGCATCGAGCAGCGGCACCGTGATCGAGAAGCCCTTGAGCGGATAGACCGGCAGATTCGAGAGGCCCGGCAGCACCGGCTTCACGAACGGCGTGGACCAGCTGCCCAGTGCCACCACCACGGCATCGGCCAGCATCGGCTCGCCGCCGACGATGGCGCCGGTCACGGCGTCGCCCTGGGTCAGCAGGCCGTCGATCGACCGGTTGTACTGGAACTGCACGCCGATCGATGCAGCCATGGCTGCCAGCCGTTCGGTAAACAGCTGGCAGTCCCCGGTTTCATCGTTCGGCAGGCGCAAGCCGCCCGCCAGCTTTTGGCCAGCGGCGGCAAGGGCCGGTTCGCTCGCGCCGAGTTCGTCGCGCGAGAGCAATTCGTAGGGCACGCCCGCTTCTTCAAGCACGGCGATGTCGCGCGCGGCGGCTTCCATCTGCGCATCGGTGCGGAACACCTGCAGCGTGCCCTGCTGGCGGCCTTCGTAGGCAATGCCGGTCTCGGCGCGCAGCGTGCGGATGCAGTCACGGCTGTACTCGGCCAGGCGCACCATGCGTTCCTTGTTCACGGCATAGCGGTCGGCCGTGCAGTTCTGCAGCATCTGCCACATCCACTGCAACTGGAACAGCGAGCCATCAGGCTTGATGGTCAGCGGCGCATGTTCCTGGAACATCCACTTGATCGCCTTCAGCGGCACGCCCGGAGCGGCCCATGGCGACGCATAGCCCGGCGAGATCTGGCCGGCATTGGCAAAGCTGGTGCCAAGTGCCGGGCCGCCTTCGCGGTCCACCACGGTCACTTCGTGACCGGCACGGGCCAGGTACCACGCACTGGTGACGCCAATCACGCCACTGCCAAGAACAAGAACGCGCATTTTCGGGGGCTCCGTACTGCCAAGTAAGGCTATAGAAGAATTCGCTTCTATACTATTGACTTCGAAGCAGTCTTAGTTCGCGAATTTCTTAAAAAAACAGGAAAGATTCATGAGAACGAGCCGCCAGCCGATCCGCTCCCTGGACCGCCTGGATCGCAAGATCCTCGGGGTGCTGCAGGGCGATGGCCGGATATCGATGAAAGACCTGGCGGAGGCCGTGGGACTGACGATCACGCCCTGCATCGAGCGCGTAAAGCGGCTGGAGCGCGACGGCGTCATCATGGGCTACTACGCGCGGCTGAATCCGGCCCTGCTGGGCAGCGCGCTGCTGGTGTTCGTCGAGATATCGCTGAACAACAAGTCGGGCAACATGTTCGAGCAGTTCCGGCGCGAGGTGCTGCGCATCCCCGAAGTGCTGGAGTGCCATCTGGTGTCCGGCGATTTCGATTACCTGATCAAGGCACGCATCCGCGAGATTGGCGAGTACCGCCGGCTGCTGGGCGACATCCTGCTGCAACTGCCCGGCGCCGCGCAGTCGAAGAGCTACGTCGTGATGGAAGAAATCAAGGAAACGCTGGCGATTGCGGTGGACGCCAAGGAAAGCAGCGTATCCGGCACGGCCTGAAATCGCGCTTGGGTCCCGGTCATCGATACTGTATATTCATACAGTATTTCATCGCCCCCAGACCCGCCCATGCCTCCGATTCCCATGCCGCCCCGAAAGGGCCGCGGCGCTGTCAGCAACCTGCAGGGACGCTTCGAGCGAGATCAGCGCGAGGCGTTCGACGATGGCTGGCTGGCGCCCGAGGAATCCACAGCCGGCGATGGGACGGGTCCAGACGCGGCGCTGCCGCCCAGACTGGTTACGCAGGTGACGCGCGAGCAGGCCAGATCGATCCTCTCGCGCAATGCATCGCCCGATATCCCGTTCGATACGTCACTGAATCCGTATCGCGGCTGTGAACACGGCTGCATTTACTGTTTTGCGCGCCCGACGCACGCCTACCTGGACCTGTCGCCGGGGCTCGATTTCGAGACGAAGCTGTACGCCAAGGCCAATGCCGCGGAGCGCCTGCGTGACGAATTGTCCCGGCCCTCGTATCGCTGCGAGACGATTGCGTTGGGCGTGAACACCGATGCCTACCAGCCGATCGAGCGCGAGCAGCGCATCACGCGCGGGGTTCTGGAAGTGCTGCATGAGACCGATCACCCGGTGGCGCTGATCACGAAGTCATCGCTGATCGAACGCGACATCGACCTGCTGGCGCCGATGGCTGGGCAGCGGCTGGCGGTGGCGGCCGTAACCATCACCACCCTGGATGCCGGGCTGGCGCGCACGCTGGAGCCCCGCGCCGCCACGCCGTCGCGCCGGCTGCGGACGATCCGCGCACTGACCGATGCCGGCATTCCGGTGGGCGTGAGTGTGGCGCCGGTCATCCCGTTCATCACGGAGCCCGATCTGGAAAGAATTCTGGAAGCCGCGCATGACGCGGGGGCGGTCTACGCGAACTACATCGTGTTGCGTTTGCCGTGGGAAGTGCGCCCGCTGTTCCAGGAATGGCTGCAGGCGCATTTTCCCGACCGTGCCGAGCGGGTCATGAACCGCGTACGCGACATGCGCGGCGGCAAGGATTACGACGCCGATTTCGCTTCGCGCATGCGCGGCACGGGAATCTGGGCCGATCTGATCCGGCAACGGTTCTACAAGGCCGCGGATCGGCTCGGGTTTCGCTATAACCGCTTCGAGCTGGACACGTCGCGGTTCAGGCCACCGCCCAGACCGACGCGCTCCACGCGGCCGTGCGGCGGCGAAGACAGGCAAGGCTCGCTCTTCTGAGTTTCCTTGCGTGCAGTGGCCGGTGCATCCAGGCTGTCGTCGATCATGCGGCAGGCAAGTTCCAGTGCCGCCCTGGCACTGGTGGGCGGCAAGCCCGACGACATGGCCAGGCGCACCGCAATCGCGGCCAGGCGTCCTTCCTCGTAACTGGGATGTTCCATCAGCGTCTCCTTCGCAGCGCTGCAGCGGTGCAGTGCCGCCTGTCATTTGGACCTAAGCAGTATGGTCGTTTTACGAGTTATCGACAGGCTTATTGCGAGCGGGCTTGCGATCGGTCAATGCCATCCATGGACAACACGGCGATGTCGAGCGGATCGAAGGGCATTGCCGGACGGATGCCGCGGCGGGGCGTTATTCCTGTGACAGCGCCTTGGCGGCCTCGACCTGCGATTCGAAGAAGGTCTGGAAGCTGATCGCCAGCCCGGCCATCAGCAGGCCCGTGCCAATCATCAGTGACAGGATGACGAGAATTACCACCGGCCAGCCCGAGCGCGTGGGCGTGCCGTGCGCGTTATAGCGGGCATCCCATTTGTCGTCGGGCCGCAGCCCGAACACGATGGCGGTCAGGAATGCGCTGATGACCGATACGCCACCCGCCACGGCAAAGATCCAGTTCAGAACCGGACTTCCCGTGCCCACAATCATCGATGCGACGCCGATGGCACCCGCCGTCGTGGCCAGCAGATGGGTCCAGCCGAACGGGTCACGCAGGCCCTTCAGATAAAAGCGATGCGCCCCGAGGCTGCCAAGCAGGAAGGCCAGCGCGACGGTGATCAATTTGGATTTTCCGCCACGCGTTGTGGGTGGGCTGGCGGGTTCACGGGCAATGGCGGGGGCTTGGCTGGCGGCAGGCATCGTAGGCGAGGCTGGGCGAACGGAAAATCCCTTCGATGCCGGCGGCATCGGCGCCCATTGTAGCGTCAGGACGGCCAGATCGATGCCAGCGCGCCGGCCACCATTTTGGAGATATGCGTTTCGCTGTACAGCACCACGGTCAGCATCAGCATGAACAGCAGCGACAATGACAACTGGCCCGCGTGTCGGGCCAGGTCGTGAAGTAGGGGGTACATGATGAACCTCGACAGATCGTTCTTGTGGAGGCCGCGCCCAGCCTCCGGGGCCCGGACAGTGGGTGCCGGGCAGAGGCAGGTCAATTTGATTGCCGTCTGCGCAACAACGGCACGCTGGACGTCCCCGGACAGCGCCGGGCGGCAGCCTGTGCGGCGTTTTCTGGCACGCACATCAAGACTGACCATGAAAAAAGGCCGGAAGTTCCGGCCTGGGGGATGGGCTTGCGGGAAAGTGCGTCAGCGTCCGCCGTCGCGGCCGCGCGCCTGCCAGCCGGGACCGACATGGGCGGGGCGCATCTCGGTGCCGCGCATCGAAGCATCGCCACCGCTGTTGCGATCGGCACCGCCAGCCTGGCGTGCGGACCGTTCATCGGTCTGGCCGCCAGGGCCGGGCGGCCGGCCGCTCAGGCGGTCGTCGTTACGGGCGCGCTGTTCCATCCGGTCGATCTGGGCCTGTACGTGGTCGCGGTTTTCCGCGCGAACGCTGGCAACGTCCCAGCCGGCGCCCACACGGCCCATACGCACCGGCTGCTCGGCGAAGGCGCGCTGCCAGAAGGCAACTTGTGCGTGGCTGGTGGCAACTGTGCCAACCAGGCCGATGACGGCCACGGTACCAGCCACCAGATGGCGCAGGTGGGGGCGGGTAAGCATGCGGAATCCCAATGTCCTGTAGCAGGTGATGAGTCAGGCGTTGGATTCATGGTACGCAGCGAGGCTGTGATGGCCTAGGCGAAACCCGTTACTGGTGTAACGGATTGTTTCGTCATTTTTGCCACGTTTGGCGCGTCCGCCGGGACCCCGCGCCGGGCCTCGCCTGGCGGCGATTAGAGGCCTGTTTCAGGGCGCATAGCGGATGCGGTAGATGGCATCGGCCATGTCGTCGCTGACCAACAAGGAACCATCGGGCGCGACCTGGACATCGACCGGGCGGCCCCACGGAATGCCGTTGTGCAGCCATCCTTCGGCAAACACTTCCTGGCGCACGGCTCGGCCTTTATCGTCCACCACGACGCGCACGATGCGATAGCCGCTGCGTTCGGAGCGATTCCAGCTGCCGTGTTCGGCGATGAAGATGTTGTTCTGGCGGTATTCGGCCGGAAACTGGGTGCCCGTATAGAACCGCATGCCCAGCGCCGCAACGTGCGCGCCCAGCTTGGCCACGGGCGGCACGAAGGTCGAGCAGGGGCGCTGCTTGCCGAACTCGGGATCGGCGATGTCGCCGGCATGGCAATAGGGAAATCCGAAATGCTGGCCCGGCTGCGTCAGCCGATTCAGTTCGTCATCGGGCTGGTCGTCGCCGAGCCAGTCGGGCCGTTGTCGGTGAACCAGAGTTCGTGCGAGGCCGGATGCCAGGCAAATCCCACCGTGTTGCGCACGCCCTTCGCCACGACCTGCAGATCGGAGCCATCGGGCTTCATCTTCATGATGTTGGCGTAGCGGTTTTCGTCGCGCGCGCAGATGTTGCAGGGCGCGCCGACCGGTACGTACAGATAACCATCGGGCCCGAAGGCAATAAACTTCCAGCCGTGATGCGTATCGGTGGGAAAGGTATCGTTGACTATCGCCGGCTTTGGCGGGGAATCGAGTCGTGTCTCGATATCGTCGAGGCGAACGATACGTGATGTGGACGACACAAAAAGCGAGCCATCGCGGAACGCCACCCCGGCGGGCATGGTGAGTCCGCTGGCAATCACACGCGGTTTCGGGTCGGGTGCCAGGGGCGATGCCAGCGCATAGACCTTGCCCTCGCCGCGCGATCCAACGTAGAGGGTGCCCTGCGGCGACATCGCCATGCCGCGGGCACCGGGCACCTTGTCAGTCAATACGTCGATCCGGAAGCCGGGCGGCAGCTTGATATGGCTGATCGGCGGCGCAGCCTGTGCAGGCTGGCTCCATGCGAAAATGCCAAGGGCGAGCACGGCCATCGCCCGGCACAGGCCCCTCGCGCCAGAAAAGTGTCGATTCGGGCTCACGGCATACCTCCGGTTCGCGGTTTTCGCCACGATGCTATGCCGCAAGTGTTGCGTCAACTGCGCTCCGCAGGGGCGGTATCGTGCAGGAAAGCCCTAAGTGTTTGTTTGGACTCGGGAAGTGGGCTATACTCTTGCGTTTCGTGTTCGCACACCCCGTTTTTTCGAGGAATTAACATGGTCGTAATCCGTCTGGCTCGCGGCGGCAGCAAGAAGCGCCCGTTCTTCAACATCGTTGCTACCGATTCGCGCAACCGTCGCGATGGCCGTTTCATCGAGCGCGTTGGCTTCTACAACCCGCTGGCTTCCGACAAGGAAGAAGGCCTGCGCGTTGCGCAAGACCGTCTGGCCTACTGGCAAGGCGTTGGCGCCCAACTGTCGCCGACCGTTGCCCGCCTGGTCAAGCAAGCCGCCGTCAAGGCTGCTGCCTGATAGCTGTTCAGGCGCACCTGCATGTGGTGCGCGCTGACGCGTAAAGACGCTCCGCCAACGTGACTGGCAACGCCACCGGCCGCAAGCCGCTGAACCTGTCGACTGCCGCCACGCAAGGTGGTGCCGCCGGCCGGCCAGCAAAGCTGCCTGCCACGCTGCTGTTCACGGACAGCCTGCCCGACGATCTCGTCGAGGTTGGCTACGTGGGCGCCGCATACGGCATCCGGGGCTGGATCAAGGTCCAGCCACATGCGGACGACGCCTCCGCATTGCTGCATGCCCGCCGCTGGTGGCTGCTGCGTGCGCCGGCTGCCGGCGTGGTAACGGCGCCTGCCGAGGCGGCGGAAGCGGTCAGCGTCAAGATTTCCCAGTCGCGGGAACATAGCGGTACCGTGGTGGCGCAAGCCACCGGCGTTTCGGATCGCAATGTGGCGGAAATGCTCAAGGGCCGCCGCGTCTGGATCCGGCGTGCGGATTTTCCCGCGCCGGAAGAAGGTGAGTTTTACTGGGTCGACCTGATCGGTTGCGCCGTGGTCAACGAGCAGGGCGAATCGCTCGGCGACGTGACCGGGCTGATCGACAACGGCGCCCACCAGATCCTACAGGTGGCGTACCAGCTGCCGGACGGCAAGGCCGCTGAGCGGCTGATCCCGTTTGTCGACGCATTCCTGCGCGCGGTCGATACGTCGGCCCGGCGCATCGTGGTCGACTGGGGGCTGGACTACTGACGTTCCTGAATTGCCGTCGAGGGAGGCGCTGATGCAGTTCGATGTAATCACGCTGTTTCCCGAGATGTTTCGCGCGCTGACCGACTGGGGTATCACCAGCCGGGCGGCGAAGCAGCAGCGTTATGCGCTGCGCACCTGGAATCCCCGCGACTTCACGGTCGACAATTACCGTACGATCGACGATCGCCCCTATGGCGGCGGGCCTGGCATGGTGATGCTGGGCAAGCCGCTCGAAGATGCGATCGATGCCGCGAGCGCGGCGCAGTCGGACGCTGGTGTCGAACGGCCGCACGTGGTGCTGATGTCGCCGCAAGGCGCGACGCTGAGCCATGGCAAGGTCATGGAACTGGCGCAGCGTCCGGGGCTGGTGCTGCTGTGCGGACGGTACGAGGCGATCGATCAGCGCCTGATCGACCGTCGCGTGGACGAGGAAATCAGCCTCGGCGATTTCGTGCTGTCGGGTGGCGAACTGCCCGCGATGGCGCTGATCGACGCGGTGGTGCGGCATCTGCCTGGCGTGCTGGGCGATGCGCAGTCGGCGGTGCAGGACAGCTTTGTGAACGGCCTGCTCGACTGTCCGCATTACACGCGGCCGGAAGAATACGAAGGCGTGCGGGTGCCCGATGTGTTGCTCGGGGGCCATCATGCCGAGATTGAAAAATGGCGGCGCCAGCAGGCGCTGGCCAATACCGCGCGCAAGCGTCCCGATCTGATCGTGGCGGCGCGCGCGCAAGGGTTGTTGTCCAAGGCCGACGAGAAGTACCTGTCGACCCTGGCGGCGAAAGCAGGGCAGGAGTTCGCTCCCGCCAAGTGAAACCCCATCCTCTGCCGGGGCCCCGAATGTGGGTATTAACGCCGGTAAGATGGTTAAGGAGAAAACGATGAACCTCATCGAGCAAATCGAGAAGGAAGAGATCGCGCGTCTGACCGCGAACAAGACCATCCCCGCATTCGCACCTGGCGACACCGTGATCGTCAACGTGAACGTGGTGGAAGGTAACCGCAAGCGCGTGCAGGCTTACGAAGGCGTGGTGATCGCCAAGCGTAACCGTGGTCTGAACAGCTCCTTCATCGTGCGCAAGATCTCGTCGGGTGAAGGCGTGGAACGTACGTTCCAGCTGTACTCGCCGCTGATCGCCGGCATCGAAGTGAAGCGTCGCGGTGACGTCCGTCGCGCGAAGCTGTACTACCTGCGCGAGCGTTCGGGCAAGTCGGCACGTATCAAGGAAAAGCTGGTGACGAAGGCCAAGGCCGCTGCCGTCGCCGCGGAATAAGCTTTTCCGCGCCAGGCACCGGGCGACCGGTGCCAATCCGGCATTGCGAAGGACACCCTCGGGTGTCCTTTTTGCACTTCCGGTGGCGTCGCCCTACATTATGCTGCAATGCAACATTCTGACGTTCTGTCATACTTGACGACGTTATGCGCCCCAAATTCGATCCCGAGGCGCTGCCGGTTATCGAGACCGACAGCCGCCGCGCGCCGCTCAGTGCGCCGCGCATGCAACCCGATTTCATCCGGCACCGGCTGCTCTCGCCCCCGGCGTGGGAGCCTGAACTGACCGACGAGTCACGCGTCTACGATCGCACGCGCGGGCTGCGGCAAGCTTCGGTACTGGTGCCCCTGGTCGAGCACCCCGACGGCCTGACGGTGCTGCTGACCCAGCGCAATGCCAACCTGACCGCGCATGCCGGGCAGATCAGCTTTCCGGGCGGCAGTCAGGAAACCTTCGATGCCGACCGCATTGCCACGGCCCTGCGCGAGACCGAGGAGGAAATCGGCCTCAAGCGTGATTTCATCGAGGTACTGGGATCGTTGCCGGACTACATCACCGGCACGGGCTTCCACGTAAGCCCGGTGGTGGGCCTGGTTCATACCGGCTTCACGCTGCAGCCCGATGCGGGCGAGGTGGCCGAAATCTTCGAGGTGCCGCTGGCGTTTTTGATGGACCCCGCTCGGCACGAGCGCCGCATGCTGCGCTGGGAAGGCGGGGAGCGCCAGTTCTATTCGATGCCGTATCCGCGCGAGGGCGGCGGGCATCGCTTCATCTGGGGCGCGACGGCCGGGATGCTACGCAACCTCTACCATCTGCTGGCCGCCTGACAATCACGCCGCGGCAACCGCGGCAGCCGTGTCGGCGCAGTGCGGGCAGCACTGGCCCACGACATACTTCGGATGCTGCTGCTCCTCGGGCGTCACCACGGCGCGGCAGGCAAAGCACTGGACCGGGCCGGCGGGCTCCAGGTTCGGATTCAGCGCGGTGCGGTAGTCGAACACGAAGCAGTCGCCGTGGTAGTGGCTGCCGCCGACTTCCTCGAAATACTTGAGGATGCCGCCTTCGAGCTGGTACACGCGCTCGATGCCCACTTCCTGCATGTGAATGGCTGCCTTTTCGCAGCGGATGCCGCCCGTGCAGAACGACACCACGGTCTTGCCGTCGAGCGCCGCCCTGTTTTCGGCCACGGCGGGCGGAAATTCGCTGAATTTCGAGATGTTGTACTCGACCGCACCGTCGAACGTGCCCACTGCCACTTCGAAATCGTTGCGCGTGTCGAGCATCACCACCGGGCGGCCTTCGTCGTCATGGCCCTGGTCGAGCCAGCGCTTGAGATCCACCGGGCGCACCGACGGCGCTCGGCCGGCTTCCGGGCGGATCAGCGGCATCTTCATGGTGATGATTTCCTTCTTGGCACGCACCAGCATGCGCTTGAAGGGCTGGTTTTCCGACAGGCTTTCCTTTGGGGCGATATCGGCGAAGCGCGCATCGGCGTGCAGCCACGCCATGAAGCCGTCGATCTGCCCGCGTGTGCCGGCCAGGAACATGTTGATGCCTTCCGGTGCCAGCAGGATCGTGCCTTTCAGTCCCGCCGCCTCGCAGCGCTCGCGCATGGCGGGGCGCAGGGTCTCGATATCCTCGAGCGTGACGAACTTGTAAGCCGAAATGTTGACGATCTGCATGGAATGATGCCGCCGGGCCGGGCGCCGCAGGTGACTGCGGGACGCGCCAGCGCGCTCGGTAACTGCCTGATTGGAAAGGCGAAATTATAGCCGCTTGGCGCCGTCCCCGATACCCGCCCAGTGCAGGTCGGACGAGTGGCGCACGGTGCATGCCGCGGTGTTACTTTGCGAAAACTCTCAGAGTGAGCGGCGGGGGGAGCCGGTACAATGGCGCCCTATGTCTGCACCCCGCTTTGTACACCTTCGCCTCCACTCCGAATACTCGGTGGTGGACGGCATCGTCCGTCTCGATGACGCCGTCAAGGCTGCTGCCAAGGATGGCATGGGCGCGCTCGCGCTGACAGACCTGGCGAACGCCTTCGGCCTGATCCGCTTCTACAAGGAAGCCCGTGGCGGCGGCATCAAGCCCGTGGTCGGCGCCGATGTCTGGCTGACCAACGCCGATGACCGCGACAAGCCGGCTCGCATGCAGCTGCTGGTGCAGGACCGCGTCGGCTATCTGAACCTCTGCACGCTGCTGTCGCGCGCCTGGCTGGGCAACCAGTATCGTGGTCGAGCCGAGCTGGAGCCGGGCTGGTTCGAGGAGCCGGGCGAGGAAGGCCTGCCGCTGGCCACCGGGCTGATCGCGCTGTCCGGCGCGATGGGCGGCGATGTCGGCCTGGCGCTGGCGAACGGCAATCCCGACGGGGCGCGCCGCGCGGCACGCCATTGGGCCACGGTGTTCCCGCAGCGGTTCTATATCGAACTGCAGCGCGCCGGGCATCCAGGCACCGACGCCTATGTGCAGCAGGCCGTGCAACTGGCCGCCGCGCTGCAACTGCCGGTGGTCGCCACGCACCCGGTGCAGTTCATGACGCCGGACGATTTCACCGCGCACGAGGCGCGTGTCTGCATCGCCGAAGGCGAACTGCTGGCCAACCCGCGCCGCACCCGCAAGTTCACCACCGACCAGTACTTCAAGACGCAGGACGAGATGTGCGCGCTGTTCGCCGACATCCCGTCGGCGCTGCAGAACTCGGTCGAGATCGCCAAGCGTTGCAACCTGACGCTGGAGCTGGGCAAGCCGCGCCTGCCGCTGTTTCCGACGCCCGATGGCATGTCGCTGGACGACTACCTCGTGTTCATGGCCAAGGACGGCCTGGAAAAGCGCCTGGCCGTGCTGTTCCCCGACGAGGCCGAGCGCGAGAGCAAGCGCCCCGAGTACTACGCACGACTCGAATTCGAGACCGGCACCATCATCAAGATGGGCTTCCCGGGCTACTTCCTGATCGTGGCGGACTTTATCAACTGGGCCAAGAACAACGGCGTGCCGGTGGGGCCGGGCCGGGGTTCTGGCGCTGGCTCGCTGGTCGCCTACGCGCTTGGCATTACTGACCTTGATCCGCTCAAGTACGCGCTGCTGTTCGAGCGTTTCCTGAATCCGGAGCGGGTGTCGATGCCCGACTTCGATATCGACTTCTGCCAGCACGGCCGGGATCGCGTGATCACGTACGTGAAGGAAAAGTACGGCAAGGAAGCCGTGTCGCAGATCGCCACCTTCGGCACGATGGCCGCCAAGGCCGCGGTGCGCGACGTGGGCCGCGTGCTGGATCTGGGCTACGGCTTTGTCGACAGCGTGGCCAAGCTGATTCCGTTCAAGCCGGGCAAGCTGGTGACGCTGGAGGAAGCCAAGAAGGAAGAGCCGGCGCTGGCCGAGCGCGAACGCAACGAGGAAGAAGTCCGCCAGCTGCTGGAGCTTGCCCAGCGCGTGGAAGGCATGACGCGTAACGTCGGCATGCACGCCGGCGGCGTGCTGATCGCGCCGGGCCGCCTGACCGATTTCTGCCCGCTGTACACGCAGGGCACCGACGGCATGAGCGGTGTGGTGAGCCAGTACGACAAGGACGACGTGGAAGCGGCCGGCCTGGTCAAGTTCGACTTTCTGGGCCTGACCACGCTGACGATCCTGGACTGGGCCGAACGCTACATCCGACGCCTGGATCCGAGCAAGACCGACTGGAACTGCAGCCAGATCCCGCTCGACGACGGCCCCGCGTTCGAGATTCTCAAGAGCGCCAACACGGTGGCGGTGTTCCAGCTGGAAAGCCGCGGCATGCAGGGCATGCTCAAGGACGCCAAGCCTGACCGCTTCGAGGACATCATCGCGCTGGTGGCGCTGTACCGTCCGGGCCCGATGGACCTGATTCCCAGCTTCTGCGCCCGCAAGCACGGCCGCGAGAAGGTGGAATATCCGGACCCGCGCGTCGAGCCGGTGCTCAAGGAGACCTACGGCATCATGGTCTACCAGGAGCAGGTGATGCAGATGGCGCAGATCATCGGTGGCTACTCGCTGGGTGGCGCCGACCTGCTGCGCCGGGCCATGGGCAAGAAGAAGGCCGAGGAAATGGCCAAGCATCGCGAGCTGTTCCGCGAGGGCGCCGCCAAGAACGGGCTGAGCGCGCAGCAGGCCGACGACATCTTCGACCTGATGGAGAAATTTGCGGGCTACGGCTTCAACAAGTCGCACGCGGCCGCCTATGCGCTGCTGGCGTACTACACGGCGTGGCTCAAGGCGCACCATCCGGCCGAATTCATGGCAGCCAACATGTCGCTGGCCATGGACGATACCGACAAGGTCAAGATCCTCTACGAGGATTGCCGCCTGAACAAGATCGCGGTCCTGCCGCCGGACGTCAATGCCAGCGAATACCGCTTTGCCCCGACCGATGCGAAGACCATCCGCTACGGCCTGGGCGGCATCAAGGGATCGGGCCAGGGCGCCATCGAGGACATCCTGCGCGCGCGCGAAGAAAAGCCGTTCGCGGACCTGTTCGATTTCTGCGAGCGGGTGGACCGCCGCCAGGTCAACCGCCGCACGATCGAGGCGCTGATCCGCGCCGGCGCGTTCGACAGCCTTAACGACAACCGCGCACAGTTGCTGGCCTCGGTGTCGATCGCGATGGAAGCGGCCGAGCAGAAGGCCGAGTCGGCCAACCAGGTGTCGCTGTTCGATCTCATGGACGATGCCGGCGACGCCCATCGCCCGGCCCTGATCGACGAACCGCGCTGGACGGCCAAGCGCACGCTGCAGGAAGAAAAGCAGGCGCTCGGCTACTACTTCTCGGGCCACCTGTTCGACGCCTCGCGCGACGAGGTACGCAAGTTCGTGAAGGGCACGCTGGCCGCGCTGGAAAAGGAAGTGCAGGGCAACGGCGGCGGCTACGGCCGCGACGTGCGCGGCAAGGTGGTCGCCGGCGTCATCATGGGCGTTCGCACGCAGATGACCCAGCGCGGCAAGCTGATCATCGTCATGATCGACGACGGCACGGCCCAGATCGAAATGACCGTGTTCAACGAACTGTATGACGCCAACCGTCACATGTTCCGCGAGGACGAGCTGATCATCGCCCAGGGCAATGCGCGGCACGATACATTCACGGGCGGCGTGCGCTTCACGGCCGAGTCGGTGATGGACCTGGTGACCGCCCGCGCGCGCTATGCCGATGCGGTGTGCCTGGGCTTCAACGGCAATGCCTCGACCGAGCGCCTGCGGGAACTGCTGACGCCGTTCCTGGCCAATGGGGCCCAGGTGCCGGGTGTGCCGGTGCGCATCCGCTATGTCAACAAGTCGGCCCAGTGCGAAGCCACGCTGGGCGACCAGTGGCAGATCACACCCTCCGAGGAGGCACTGACGACCCTGCGCGATGCGCTGGGCGACAGTGTGCGCATGCTATATGCCTGAGCGAGCGACGGCTGGCATGCGCAGGCAGCGCATTCTGTTTCACGTCACCCATTTCCTCCATGGTGGCATCGAGACCTCGCTGGTGTCGCTGCTGACATCGCTGCAGGACAGGTTCGATCTGGCGCTGACGGTCACCTATCCCTCGCCGGAGCTGGCGTCGCACTTCCGCACCCGGCTGCCCGCCAGCGTGGAAGTCCACGTGCTGGCGCCCGAACGCTGGCTGTCGCATTGCCGCCAGCTGAAGAAGCAGCGCAAGCTGGGCGTGCTGGGCAAGATCTACGAGGAAGCCCTGCTGCCCCCGGTGCGCAAGCCGATCGTCCGGCGCCGCTTCATGGCGATCCTGGAACAGGGCTTCGACATGGTCGTGGACTACGACATGTCGCTATCGCGCATTACCGGGCCGCTACCCGTGCCGATGATCGGCTACCAGCATTTCAGCGTGGCGCACCTGGCACGCGGCCATGGCCGCAAGCTCCGCAAGCTGCGGCATCAGTGTCAGGTGGATTACGACGCGGTGGTCATGCTGACCGACAGCATGCTGGCCGATGCCCGCGCGCTGATGCCCGAGGCGGCGCCCCGGCTGGTGCGGCTGTACAACGCCATCGACCTCGACAATATTCGCGCGCGGGCTGCGCAGCCGCTGGAGACCGGGCTGGTCCCCGCCGAGCCGTTCATCGTCTCGGTCGGGCGGCTGGAGGAAAGCCAGAAGGACTTTACTTCGCTGCTGCATGCCTATGCGCGGCTGGTCGAACAGGGGATTGGCGAGCGGCTGGTGCTGGTGGGCGATGGTGCGTCACGACCCAGGCTTGAAGCCCTGGCGCAATCGCTGGGCCTGGCCGGGCGGGTGACGTTCGCCGGTTTCCAGTCGAACCCCTACGCCTGGATTCGCCAGGCGCGCCTGATGGCGTTCAGTTCGAAGATGGAAGGCCTGCCCAACGTCCTGCTGGAAGGGCTGGCAGTGGGCCAGGTGGTGGTGAGCACCGACTGCCCGACCGGGCCGCGCGAGATTCTCGACGATGGTCGCGCCGGGCTGCTGGTGCCGGTTGGCGATGTGGAAGGGCTTGCCGAGGCGATCCGCAGCGGCCTGCAGGATGCCGCGCTGCGCCAGTCGCTGCTGACCCACGCCGCGCGCCACATCGAACAGATGGGCTTCGGCCCGACGGCTCAGGCGTTCGGCGCGCTGGTCAATCGGCTGACGCAGGCGGATGTTTCGCCTGCTGGTGCAGCAGCCAGAGCTTGATGTACTTGTAATAGCTGGCCTGGCCGTTCATCAGCGCGACCGCCAGCCCCTGCGGGCCGTCCAGAAAGCCGCGCCGCAGCAGCCAGGTGCGCAGGAACGCCCAGCTGCCGTGCGTCCAGGCGCTGAACACCGTGGCGCGCTTGCCGCGCTGGAATGCCTGTTGGGCGCCCAGCGTGGAGTAGTGGTCGATCTTGCGCAGCACCTGCGAGAAATCGTCGTAGGTGTAGTGCAGCAGCGGGGTTTGCAAATGGCCGATCGGGCCGTCGGTGACCACGTTCTCGTGGACGATATCGTCGGTAAAGCGGGCGCGGCCGGTGCGGAACACCCGGGTCAGGCGGTCGGGATACCAGCCGCTGTGCCGCATGAAGCGGCCGCAGAAACGCGACAGGCGCGGCATGTCGTAGGCGTCGGCGCGGCCGGAGTCGATGGCGGCCAGGATTTCGTCGCGCAATGCGGGCGTGACGCGCTCGTCGGCGTCGATCGACAGCACCCATTCGCTCTGAACCTTGGACAGGGCGAGGTTCTTCTGGGGGCCGAACCCGGGCCAGGTGGCCGTTTCATGAACTTCGGCACCCATGGCGCGGGCAATCTCCAGCGTGCCGTCCGTGCTGCCGGAGTCCACTATAATCGCGCGGTCGCACCAGGAGACGCTTTCGAGGCAGTCCCGGATGTTGTGTGCCTCGTTCTTTGTAATCAGTACGACAGAGATTTTCATAGACATGCTTGCGATGGATCCCGCAGACCGGAATTGCCCGCCATTCTAGCGGCAGTCGTTGCGGGCCCCGATCGGCAAGTGGAGCCAACGTGAAAGACAGCAAAAAGCAAACGCCCCAGGAAACCGACACCCTCAAGCGCGTCTGGGCGTACCTGAAGCCCGAGATGCGCAATTTCGTGCTGGCGATTCTGGCCATGGCACTCGTGGCGGCCAGCGAGGGCATTATCCCGAAGGTGGTCAACGACCTGCTCGACAAGGGCTTTGGCGGCAGCTACGCGGGCAAGCTCTGGCATGTGCCGGCGCTGCTGGTCGGCGTGGCGCTGGTGCGCGGCGTCGCGCAGTTCGCGTCCGGGTATTTGCTGTCGCTGATCTCGAACAAGGTGCTGCTGAAGATGCGCATGCAGATGTTCGAACGCATGCTGCATGCCCCGGCGCTGTTCTATCACCGCAATACCGCCGCATCGCTGATCAACGCCGTGATCTTCGAGGTCAACCAGGTCATGCAGATCCTGACCGGCGTGCTGATCACGCTGGTGCGCGACTCGCTGACCGTGCTGGCGCTGCTGGTGTACCTGTTCTACACCAACTGGCGCCTGACGCTGGTGGTGGCGGTGCTGCTGCCGACCATCGGCTTCGTGATGTCGAAGGTGAACCGCCGCCTGCGCCGGCTGAACCGCGAGCACCAGGCGCTGACCAACACCGCGGCCTACGTGGTGGAAGAAGCGGCTGGCGGCTACAAGGTCGTCAAGCTGCACGGCGGCGAGGCATACGAAACGGCGCGGTTTGCCACGATGGCCGAGCGCCTGCGCGGCTATTCGATGCGCATGGCCGTGGCCGGTGGCCTGAACCAGCCCGTGACCGCGTTCCTGGCGTCGCTGGCGCTGTCGGTGATCCTGACCATCGCAATGATCCAGGCCCAGGGCAACCAGACCACCATCGGCGGGTTCACCGGCTTCGTGATGGCCATGCTGCTGCTGATTTCGCCGCTCAAGCACCTGACCGACCTGAACCAGCCGCTGCAGCGCGGCCTGACCGCCGCCGAGATGATCTTCGGGCTGATCGACGAGCCGATCGAGCCGCAGACCGGTGGGCTGCCGCTGGATCGTGCCCGGGGTGACCTGGTGTTCGAAAACGTCGGCTTCCGCTATGGCGATGCCGCCCGTCCGGCGCTGAACCGTGTGAACTTCCACGCCGCACCGGGCGAGGTGGTGGCGCTGGTGGGGCCGTCCGGCAGTGGCAAGACCACGCTGGTGAACCTGCTGCCGCGCTTCTTCGACCCGACCGAAGGCCGCATCATGCTCGATGGCAAGCCGATCGACCAGTTCGGCCTGAACGACCTGCGCCGCCAGATCGCGTTCGTGAGCCAGGACGTGGTGCTGTTCAACGATACGGTGGCCGCCAATGTGGCCTATGGCGTACATCCGCGTGAGAAAATCGACATGGCGCGCGTCGAGCGCGCGCTGGCGGCGGCTTACCTGACCGATGTGGTCAAGGGCCTGCCCGAGGGGCTGGAGACCAATATCGGCGACAACGGCATGAAGCTGTCGGGCGGCCAGCGCCAGCGTCTGGCCATTGCGCGGGCGATCTACAAGGACGCTCCTATCCTGATACTGGACGAAGCCACGTCGGCGCTCGATTCCGAATCGGAGCGCCAGGTGCAGGCGGCGCTGGAGTCCCTGATGGTGGGCCGAACCACATTGGTGATTGCCCACCGCCTGTCGACGATCGAAAACGCCGACCGCATCGTGGTGCTGGAGCACGGCCGCGTGGCCGAATCGGGCAGCCACGGTGCCCTGTTGGCCGCCAACGGGCTGTACGCCGGCCTGCACCGGATCCAGTTCGCCACGGCGGCGGAGTAAGCGACTCACGGTTTTGACGGCCATGGCGCCCTGCCGTGGCCGGGCATGTACACACGGGAAACATACCCGGAGGAGACAGACATGACCCAGGCATCACCGTCCACCCGACCACCCATCAGCCGCTATCCCGTTCCGGAGATTGCCGGCCTGCCCGACGACCTGCGCCAGCGCGTGCTGGAAGTGCAGGAAAAGGCGGGTTTCGTCCCCAATGTATTTCTCGCGCTGGCGCACCGGCCCGACGAATGCCGGGCCTTCTTTGCGTACCACGACGCGCTGATGCTCAAGGAGAGCGGCAGCCTGACCAAGGGTGACCGCGAGATGATCGTCGTGGCCACTTCGGGCGCCAACCAGTGCCTGTACTGCGTGGTGGCGCATGGCGCCATCCTGCGCATCTACGAGAAGAAGCCGCTGGTGGCCGACCAGGTGGCGGTCAACTACCGCAAGGCCGATATCGCGCCGCGCCAGCGCGCCATGCTCGATTTCGCGATGAAGGTGTGCGAGGCGTCACATACGATCGGCGAGGCCGATTTCGACGCGCTGCGCGCCCATGGCTTCGACGACGAGGACGCTTGGGACATCGCCGCCATCACGGCGTTCTTCGGCTTGTCGAACCGCATGGCGAACACCATCGGGATGCGTCCGAACGACGAGTTCTTCCTGATGGGACGCGTGCCCAAGGCGAAGTAGCCCGACCTGGCAGCCAGTCGGGCAGGTCGGGCGCGGCGGGCGGCCCGGTCGCAGGTCTTCAGCGGATCTGCGCGCAATCGCCGTTACGTGGATCGAACAGCACCGGCCAGGCCTGCTCGTAGATCCCCGGCGTGCAGTGCTTCTCGCACCGTGCGTGGGCCAGCGTGATGCGGCGCGGGTCCTGCCACACCATCAGCTTGCAGCCGCTGCCGTCGATGGCATGCAGTTCGATGTGCGGCGTCTGCTGTACCTGCTTGAATTCGCCCAGGTCGAAGTGGCACGACCCCTTGCGCGACACCCACAGTTTCCAGCTCAGCGTCTGCACGGCGTTGTGCGATACGCGTACCACGGCATCTTCACGGAAGCCGTCTTCCTCGGTGCGCTTGCAGGTGCCCGTCATGTTGATCTCGTGCGGCGGAATCGGCGTGGGGCGCGCCAGCGGGGCAGGTGGGTAAGTCGTGTCGGCATTGACCTGCGGGCCCGCCAGCGGCGGCGATCGATCGACCTTCTGCGGCAGCAAATCGGCGCATCCCGCGCATAAAAAAATGGCCAGCATCGCTGGCACCGTGATCCGCATTGACGTCATGTCGACCCCTTCAAGCTCCCGCCACCTTCATCTCCAGAGTAGGGGATAGCGGTGCAAAGGCCAGCGGCCAGTGATGAGGACTAGCCCTAGCGTGCGAGCGCCCCGTGTAGCGCCTATATTCAATGAATGTGGCCGCGCGACGATGCGCGGCCTTTTTTGTGGAATGGCGTGTGACGTGGCCGAACGCGCGTTGGATCGCGCGTCGGCATGGGTCAGGCCACGGCTCGCGCTTCGGCCGCGCGCGAAGCGGTATGCGAGGCGGTATGCGAGGCCGCATGCTGCACGGCCGGATAGCCCGCCGCAAACACCAGACGGCCGGCCGACCACGTATGCGTGACCAGCGGCTGGCCCGCCACGCTGGCCACGGCGATCACGTCGGCGCGCTTGCCGGGCAGGAGCCGGCCTCGGTCTTCGAGCATGCATGCATCGGCCGGGTTGGCACTGACCAGCGCCAGCGCTTCATTGAGCGGCAGCTCGGCCAGGCGCGCGGCCGCGAAGGCGGCGGCGATCAGCGTCGATGGCTGGTAGTCCGAGCAGAGGATGCTGCCGACCCGGGCGTGGATCGCTTCGATGGCGCGCATCGATCCGCTCTGGCTCTTGCCACGCAGCACATTGGGTGCGCCCAGGATGGTGGGCAGGGCGTGCGCGGCGGCGGCCTGCGCCGTTTCCAGGTTGATCGGGAACTCGCTCATGCGCACGCCCAGCGCGTGCATGGCGGCGATGCGCTGTGGCGAATCGTCGTCATGGCTGGCCGTGGGCACGCCAAGCGCGTGAGCCTTCGACACCAGGCGATTGACGCGCTCGGTGGCGCCATCAAGTTCGGCAGCCTTCTTCGCGGCGGCGTCGGCCGCTTCGTCGCGGCTCATGCCGTGGTTGCCCATCATGTACGACAGGTAGGCGTCGAGCGTCTTGAACTGGCCCTGGCCTGGCGAGTGATCCATCACCGACAGCAGGTCCACCACGCCTTCGGCCATCAGCATTTCAAGCACCGGCACGGCGGCCGCGTCGGTCACTTCGTAGCGGCAGTGGATGCGGTTGTCGACCAGGCTGTGCTTGCGGTACCCAGCCACCGTGCGCACCAGCGTGGCGGCGGTGTCGTTGTTGCGCACGCCGAACTGGTTGCTGGCGAACGACAGCGCGTGGTACGGCGTGGTGATGCCGGCGGCGGCATTGCGGCGGTCGACCTGGGCCACGGCAAAGTCGAGCGGGAACAGCACGTTGGCGCGTGGCTCGGCTTCCTTTTCGATGGCATCGCAATGCACGTCGATCAGGCCCGGCATCACGGTATGGCCGCGCAGGTCGATCACGGTGGCGTGGGCCGGAGCCGATGCGGGTTCGATGGCGGCGATCTGGCCATCGGCGATCAGCAGGGCGCTGTCGTGCAGCACGCCGTCGGGCAGAACGAGCGTGGCGTGCGTCAGGTAGGTGGTGGACATGTCCGGTTCCGTTTCAGGCTCAGGGCAGGTTTGTCGGGGGCGGTGTCGGTGTGGCAAGCGTCAGGCGTTGGCGGCCACCACCGGCTGCAGCGGCAGCGCACGTGTGGCCACGGCATCGCGCACGGCCTCGTCGTGGAAGATGCCGATCAGCGCGCGGCCCTCGGCCAGCGCTTCGCGGATCAGCGCGATCACCACCGCGCGGTTGTCGGCATCGAGCGAAGCGGTCGGCTCGTCGAGCAGCAGGATCGGATGGCCGCCGATCAGGCCACGCGCAATGTTCACGCGCTGCTGCTCGCCGCCCGAGAACGTGGCCGGCGGCAGGTCCCACAGGCGGCGCGGCAGGTTCAGGCGTTCGAGCAGCACGGCGGCGCGGGCCCGGGCTTCCTCGTGGCTGGCGCCACGCTGCTGCAGCGGATCGGCCACAACATCGAGCGCCGAGACACGCGGGATGGCGCGCAGGAACTGCGACACATAGCCGATCACGTCGCGGCGCAGCTTCAGCACGCGCTGCTCGGGGGCATTGGTCAGCTCGACCCACGGCTCGCCCGCTTCGCTGGTGTCGCGCAGCCGGATGGTGCCTTCGGTCGCCAGGTAGTTGCCGTACAGGCAGCGCAGCAGCGTGCTCTTGCCGGTGCCGGAGCGGCCCGACAGCACCAGGCATTCGCCGCGCGACGCGTCGAAGTCGATCGCCTGCAGCACGGGCAGGCGGATGCCGCCCTGGTTGTGCAACGTGAACATCTTGCCGAGGCCCCGGACCTCGATCAGCTTGCGGGTATCTGCTTGCATCATGGTCATCCCTGCAGGATGGACGAAACCAGCAGCTGGGTGTACGGATGCTGCGGGTCGTCCAGGATCTGGTCGGTCAGGCCTTGTTCGACCACGCGGCCGCCCTGCATCACCAGCGTGCGGTGGGCCAGCAGGCGCGCCACGGCCAGGTCGTGCGTGACGAGGACGGCGGCCAGGCCCAGGTCCGTCACCAGCCGGCGCATCAGGTCCAGCAGACGGGCCTGCACCGAGACATCCAGCGATGCGGTGGGTTCGTCCATGAACACCAGGCGCGGATGCGTGACGAGGTTGCGCGCGATCTGCAGGCGCTGCTGCATGCCGCCCGAGAACGTGCCGGGCACATCGTCCAGGCGGTCCAGGTCGATTTCCATCTTTTCGAGCCAGGCGCCGGCGATCTCGCGCAGGTCGCCGTAGTGGCGGTTGCCCACGGCCATCAGGCGCTCGGCGATGTTGGCGCCGGCGCTGACCTGCATGCGCAGGCCGTCGCGGGCGTGCTGGCGCACGAAGCCCCAGTCGGTGCGCGCCAGCAGGCGCATGCGCGCGCTGGACAGCGAAGCCAGGTCGGTCAGGCCGCTTTCGCGCATGTCGTAGCTGACGCTGCCGCGCTGCGCGCGCACCTGCATCGACAGCGCCTGCAGCAGCGTGCTCTTGCCCGAGCCCGATTCACCGACCACGCACAGCACTTCACCGGGGTACAGATCGAAGCTGACGTCGTGGCAGCCGTGCACGCCGTCCCAGGTGTGCGTGAGCTGCCGGACGGAAAGCAGTGGCGTGGCGTTCATGGTTGGCCTCCGGCGGCGGTCTTGACGGCCTGGGCCGCCTGACGATCGGCGCAGTACTCGGTGTCCGAGCACACGAACATGCGCGTGCCGGCATCGTCGGTGATGATTTCGTCCAGGTAGCTGTCGGTGGCGCCGCATTGCGCGCAGCAGCTCGACCATTTCTCGACCGTGAACGGGTGGTCGACAAAGTCCAGGCTCCTGACCGACGTGTACGGCGGCACGGCGTAGACGCGCTTCTCGCGGCCGGCGCCGAACAGCATCAGCGCGGGGCTGCGGTCGAGCTTGGGGTTGTCGAACTTCGGGATCGGCGACGGGCGCATCATGTATCGCTGGTTGACGATCACCGGGTAGTCATACGTGGTGGCGATGTGGCCGTGGTGCGCGATGTCCTCGTAGAGCTTCACGTGCATCGATCCGTATTCGGCCAGCGCGTGCATCGTGCGCGTCTCGGTCTCGCTTGGCTCCAGCCAGCGCAGCGGTTCCGGGATGGGCACCTGGTACACCATGGTCTGGCCCGCGCGCAGCTTCGTCTCCGGAATGCGATGGCGCGTCTGGATGATGGTCGCCTCGGCGGTGCGCTCGGTGGTCCGCACGCCGGTCACGCGGCCGAAGAAGCGGCGGATGTTGATGGCGTTCGTGGTGTCGTCGGAACCCTGGTCGATGACCTTGAGCACGTCGTGGCGGCCGATGATGGCGGCGGTCACCTGGATGCCACCGGTGCCCCAGCCGTACGGCAGCGGCATTTCGCGGCTGCCGAACGGCACCTGGTAGCCGGGGATGGCCACGGCCTTCAGCAGCGCGCGGCGCAGCATGCGCTTGGTGGATTCGTCCAGGTAGCCGAAGTTGTAGTGGTCGTCGCGCGCAACGGTTGCGGTGGTGGCGGCGGTGTGGGCGTTGGCGGTGGTCATGCCAGCGACTCCTCTTGCGATGGCGACGGTTGCGGCGCGCCGGTGGATGCGGTGGCCGGTGCGGCCTGGCCTGCCTGCTCGGCGCGCAGCCGGCGCAGCAGCTCCAGGTTGGCCTGGAAGTCCACGTAATGCGGCAGTTTCAGGTGCTGCACGAAGCCGGACGCTTCCACGTTGTCGCTGTGGTACAGCATGAATTCGATGTCGTTGGCGGGGTTGTCGGCGGCTTCGCCAAATTCTTCGGCGCGCATTGCGCGGTCCACCAGCGCCATCGACATGGCCTTGCGCTCGTTGTAGCCGAACGTGAGCCCGTAGCCGCGCGTCAGGCGCGGCGCCTCGTCGGCGTTGCCGGCGAACTGGCTCACCATCTGGCATTCGGTCAGTTCCACCTCGCCGATGGTCACGGCGAAGCCCAGTTCCTCGATGAACATTTCCACCTCGGTGCTGCCATAGCGGATCTCGGCTGCGAACGGGTGCGAGTTGCCGTAGCCGCGCTGTGTCGAGTAGCCCATGGCCAGCAGGAAGCCTTCGTCGGCGCGGGCCAGATTCTGCAGGCGCGCGGGGCGATCGGCCGGGAAGGTGAGCGGCTCGCGCGTGAGGTCGGGCGGCGTGGGGTCCCCAGCGGGAATCGTGTCGGCTTCGACCAGCGATTCGGCTTCGAGCAGGCCGGTCACGCGCGGCATGTTCGACGCCAGCGGTTCCGGCGACGGCGCCAGCGGGGCAGGGTCGCGGCCTGCTTCAAGCGTGAAGTCGAGCAGGCGCTGCGTGTAGTCGTACGTCGGGCCCAGCACCTGGCCGCCGGGCACGTCCTTGAACGTCGACGAGATGCGGCGCTGCAGCTTCATCGTGCCGGTATCGAGCGGCTGGGTGTAGCCGAAGCGGGCCAGCGTGGTGCGGTAGGCGCGCAGCAGGAAGATCGCCTCGATCTGGTCGCCGGCGGCCTGCTTGAGGGCCAGCGCGGCCAGGTGCGGGTCGTAGAGCGAGCCCTCGGCCATCACGCGGGCCACGGCCAGCGGCATCTGCTCGCGGATCTGCGCCAGCGTGAGTTCCGGCACCGACGTGTCGCCTCGGCGGAACGCGTCCAGCATCTGGTACGAATTGAGGATGGCGCGCTCGCCACCCTTGACGGCTACGTACATGTCAGTCCTCCACGCGTGTCGTGCGCGTCAGGGCGCAGAATTGCTCGCCGCTGGCCAGCAGCAGGTCCACGCCCAGCGGAAAGCGGGCGTTGTTGGCGCGCCAGGTCGGCCGGAAATCGGCGGGCAGGCCGCGCACGTGGAGTGCCTGGGTGGTCTCGATGCCGGGGCCGCTCAGCGTCAGCGCGTCGCCGTCGTGCAGCGAATCGACCTCGACGATCAGCGTGGCGGAGCGGTCCGGATAGGCGGGCAGGCCCTGCGCGCAATCGGTCAGGGCCGGCATGGCATGCCCGGCCGGCACGCACACGAAGGTGGCGTCGGCGACGGCATCGACCAGCGGGCACCCGCAGTGGAAGCGCAGGAAAGCGCGCGCGGCGGCCGGCGCGTTGGCGGGCAGCCACACGGGCGTATCGGGATCGGCCAGCGTCAGCAGCAGCGCGGTCAGCGCCGGGGACAGGCCTTCGGGATGGCCGCTGCTGACGGGCAGCAGTTCCAGGCGGCCCGGATGCGCGAACGCTTCGAGCGTGGCCCGGAACACGGCCTGGGCGTCATCGACCGGGTTGTCGAAGCCGGGCAGCAGCGACGTGGCTGGGGTAGAACTGGGAGCAAAGGCCTGTATCGTGGTCTGGGGGGACGACATCTCAATCTTCTCCGCGGGCCATCGTGAAGAATTCCACGCGGGTTTGCGCGGCGATGGCGGCCTGCCGCGCGGCGCGTTCGGTCAGCGCCTGCGCCAGCGGGGCGACGACCACGTCCTGCACGCGCTGGTGCCAGGCCGGCTGTTGCAGCAGGGCATCCAGGACGGCTGCCTGTTCGGCGTGGCGCTGGCCGCGACCCTGCACATACGACACGCCTGCCGTCGCCGCCACGTCGTGGGATTCGTCCAGCACCACGGCGCAGCGTGTGACCGACATTTCACCCAGATTGAACTGGGCCCCGGTGCCGCCCGCCCGGGCCCGGACCATGGCCATGCCCGATTCGGGCTTGCGCAGCAGGCGGTAGCCGGGCAGGGTGGCCTGTTCCCGCAGGCGGATGTACGCCGCATCGAGCGCATCCGGCTGGGCCAGCGCCAGCACCCGCAGCCAGGCGGCACGTGCCGCGTTGGCCTGGTTGGCGGTTTCACTTTGCATGATCACCCCTATACGTCTATACGTTTAGATGTAAACTAACACAACACGGCGATACTAGACCACAGCCACATGAATGTTTCATGACGGGTCGGGGACTTGCTCGGGCACGCTACCGGCGCGCCGGGACTCGGGCACAATCGCACGGCAACCATTAAGGCTTGATGACACAGGGCAGAGCGAAAGATGTCTGATCGGGAAGTGGAACGGGGCTCCGGCGTGGCGGTGTGGCGCCAGATTGGCGAGGCGCTGGCGGAGGACATCCGCAACAAACTCTATGGCCCCGGCGAGCAGCTGCCGCCGGAGCCCGAACTGGCCACGCGCTTTGCCGTGAACCGGCACACCATCCGCCGTGCGATGGGTGAACTGGAACTAAGCGGTCTGGTGCGCATTGAGCAGGGCCGCGGCACCTTCGTGCAGGAGCATGCGATCGACTACGCGATCGGCCGCCGCACGCGCTTTTCACAGAACCTGGCCGCTCAGGGCATGCGCGGGCATCTGGAGATCGTCGACAGTCAGACGCTGCGCGCGCCGGAGATTGCCAGGCACCTGGGCCTGCCGCGCACGGCCGACATCCTGCATATCCAGATGGTGGGCAAGGCCGAAGCGCGCACCATCGACGTCGCCGAACATTATTTCGATCCGAAGCGTTTTCCGGGCCTGGATGATGCCGTGCGCGAGACGCAGTCCATTTCGCGTGCGTTGGCGCGGTTCGGCATTGCCGACTACACGCGCAAGTGGTCGCGCATCACCGCGGCCATGCCCAGCGCCCCGGTGGCGCGGCTGCTGAACCAGCCCAAGACGCGCCCCGTGCTGCAGGTGGAGGCGCTCAACGTCGATATCGACGGCGTGCCCGTGCAGTACAGCATGACGCGATTCGCCGGCGACTGGGTGCAGCTTACGGTGTCCGACAACGACTGACAGACGGGCCGCGTGCCCTGGCGGCACAGTCGGCCTCATGGCTTGATCCCGGCGCGCGACCACATTGGTCTAGACATATGTATGTCATGTGCCGGCGCTAACTTCCCGGGGAACCCGTAACGCCCATCATGCAAACGACATCCCAAACCTATTCGCTCCCGCTGCATGGCATCACTGGCCGCCGTGTGCTGGGCGCCGGAACCATCGCCCCCGCCACGCTGGGCTTCGAGCAAGGCAACATCGCGCAGCAGGCCGGCGGCAGCGGCCCGTGTATCGACGCCGGAGACCTGCTGGTGCTGCCCGGCATCGTCGACATCCATGGCGATGCGTTCGAGCGTTCGGTGATGCCGCGTCCGGGCGTCAGCTTTCCGTATGGCCCGGCGCTGCTCGACGTGGACCGCCAGCTGCTGGCGCATGGCATCACCACCGAATTCCATGGCGTGACGCTGTCCTGGGAAGGCGGCCTGCGCGGCGAAGCCTACGCGGTGCGCATGTTCGAGGCGCTGTCGCAACTGGCGCCGGTGCTGGGTGCGTCGCACAAGGTGCACCTGCGTTTCGAGGCCTATCACCTGGCCGGCGTGGAGACAGCCCTGCAATGGATGGCCGATGGCCGCGTGAGCCTGCTGGCCATCAATGACCATCTGCCGACCATGGCGCGCCGCATGAACGACGAACGCAAGCTGGCCCAGTACGCCGAGCGCGCCGAATGCGACATGGAGGCTTTCCGCGGCCGCCTGCGCACGGCCAGCCGCCACGCGCAGGATGTGCCGGCCGCCGTATCGCGGCTGATCACCGCCGCACGCGAGGCTGGCCTGCCGGTGGCGTCGCACGACGATCCCGATGTGGCCACGCGCCAGCACTACCATCGCCAGGGCTGCGCCATCGCCGAGTTCCCACTGACCGTGGAAGTGGCCACGCTGGCGCGCCAGATCGGCGACGAGACCGTGTTCGGCGCCCCCAATGTGCTGCGCGGCCAGAGCCACACCGGCGCGCCCAACGCCACCGAAATGATTGCCGCTGGCCTGTGTACCGTGCTGGCTTCGGATTATTACTATCCCGCGCCGCTGCAGGCTGCGTTCAAGCTCGTGCAGCTGGGTGTTTGCAGCCTGCCCGAGGCCTGGCATCTGGTGTCACGTAACCCGGCACGCGCCGCTGGCCTGCGCGACCGGGGTGCGCTGGTGCCGGGCATGCGTGCCGATGCGGTGCTGATCGACGACAGCCTGCCGGGCCTGCCGCGCGTCTGCGGCACGATCGTCAATGGCGAACTGCGCCACGCCGCCGTGGCGCTGCCGCTGATCGACCTGGCTGACGAAGCCGCGGCGGCAAGCCAGCCGGCGCAAACCAAGCGCGAGAATCGAGCCCGGCGCAGCCTGGCCGCATGAGCCAGGCCAACCGAGCTTCCCCATCGGCCCATCGCTATGCGATCTACCTGGCGCCCGCCGAGCCATTTCGCAGCTTCGGCGCGCAATGGCTGGGCCGGGATGCCGATACGGGTGCCGCGCTGCCGCTGCCCCAAGGCATCGCAGAGCGCCCCGCCGCGTGGGTCAAGGCCCCCGCGCACTACGGGCTCCATGCGACCCTGAAACCGCCGTTCCGGTTGGCCCAGGGCACGGACGCGGCCATGCTCGATGGCGCCATGCGCGCCTTCGCTGCGACGCGCCAGCCGTTCGACGCCCCGCTGACGCTGCGTGCGCTGCGCGGCTTCCTGGCCTGGTGTCTGGACGATGCCGACGGGGAAGGCGGCCGGCGGATGCATGCGCTGGCCGATGCCTGCGTCACGGAATTCGACCGTTTCCGCGCGCCGCCCACCGAAGCCGAGATCGCGCGCCGCAACCCGGCCCGCCTGAGTCTGGCGCAACGGCGGCATCTCGATGCGTGGGGCTACCCCTATGTATTCGACACATTCACCTTCCACATCACGCTGACCGGCATGCTCGACGCGGCCGGAGAGGCCGCGGCTTTCGACATGCTGTCGGCGGCGGGCGGCGGGCTGCTGGAGCAGCCGCTGCACGTGGATGGCGTCAGCGTGTACGTGCAATCCCAGGCCGGCGCCGACTTTGTCGCCGCGCGTCACTATCGCTTCGACGGCACCACGGTGGACGGTGCCGGCGCGGCCTGGCTGGGCTGACATGCGTATCCGACCTGAGACCGACGGCAACGGCCTGTTCTATGTGATGGGCCCGTCCGGCAGCGGCAAGGACTCGCTGCTGCGCGCCCTGCGCGAACGGCTGAAGCCGGCCGACCCGGTGGTCATCGCCCACCGCTATATCACGCGCGCCGCCGATGCCAACGAGGCCTCGGTGGCGCTGACCACCGATGAGTTCACGCGCCGCGTCGATCTGGGCTGCCTGGCCATGCACTGGCAGAGCCACGGCCTGCATTACGGCATCGGCGTGGAGATCGAGCAGTGGCTGGCGCAGGGCCTGAAGGTCATCGTCAACGGATCGCGCGAATACCTGGCCGATGCGGCGGCGCGCTATCCGAAGCTCTGTGCCGTGCATGTGCGCGTGAAGCCCGAGGTGCTGGCGGTGCGCCTGCGCAATCGTGGCCGCGAAACCGAGGCGGCGATCGCCAGGCGGCTGGCACGCGCGACGCAGCCCTTCGATGTGCCGGCCGGCTGCCGGCTGGTCGAGATCGACAACAGCGGTGAACTGAAGGATTCGGCTGACGCGTTCGCCAGCCTGATCGCTGGGTGACCGGCGGGCGCCTCGCCCCCGTGAAGCGCCAGGCGCCAGCCACCGCGCGCATCACGCGTGGCGCAGGCAGCGCGCCGCCATGTCCAGATAGTGCGACAGCGGCGGCGTAGCCAGGTCGATCACCTTGGCCAGATCGTCATAGCGGCGCAGGCGCACCGCCTCCAGTGCATGGGGTTTGGCGGCAAACGCTTCGGCCTGGCCGTTGTCGTACACGCCGCCCTGCAGCTGCAGGCTGTGGACCGAGGTGGGCGACAGCGTATCGAAGTAGCCCGGGTCGATGGCGCAGAGGTAGCGTTTGGCGGCCACGTGCAGGCGGATCGGCTCGGTCACAGCGGCGTCGAAAAGGCTGGCCAGCGCATCGGCGGCGGCCTCCTCATGGCGCATGTCTGTCGTGCTGCTTTCGGCCAGCATCAGATGGCCCACGTCGTGCAGCAGGGCAGCGACGATCAGTGCTTCATCCTCGCCGGCCCGCTCGGCCAGTTGCGCGCACTGCAGCGCATGAGCCGTCTGGCTGATCGCCTCGCCACCGTAGTAGGCCGTGCCGTGGTGCGCGAACAGCGCGGCGATGCGCGGCAACGTCAGGGCGGCGGCGGAAGTCGGGGACGTCATACCAGCACCTTGCGGATCTGGGCCGACATCATGTCGATGGCCACCACGAACAGGATGATGATGATCATCACCGCGCAGGTCTGGGCGTACTGGAAGCTGCGGATGATCTCCCACAGCACGGTGCCGATGCCACCGGCACCGACGATGCCCACCACCGACGCCGAGCGCACGTTCGATTCGAAGCGATACAGCGCGAACGACAGCCACAGCGGCAGTACCTGCGGGATCACGCCGTAGACGATTTCCTCGATCGGGCCGGCGCCGGTGGCGCGCACGCCTTCCACGGGGCGCGGGTCGATCGCCTCGACCGCTTCGGCAAACAGCTTCGCCAGCACGCCCATGGTGTGGATCCAGATGGCCAGCACGCCGGCGAACGGACCCAGGCCCACGGCGACGATGAACAGCATCGCGAACACCATTTCATTGATGGCGCGGCAGGCATCCATGATGCGGCGGGCCGGCTGGTACACCCACACCGGCACGATATTGGCCGAGCACAGCAGCCCCAGCGGCACGGCCATCAGCACGGCCAGTGCGGTGCCCCACAGCGCGATCTGTACCGTCACCAGCATCTCGTCGAGATAGTTCTGCCAGTCGCGGAAGTTGGGCGGGAAGAAGTCGGCGGCAAACTTCGCCATGTTGCCGGCATCGCGCAGCAGGTCCAGCGGGCGCATGTCGGCGCCTTGCCACGACATGGCGAGCAGGGCCAGGAGTACCGCCCAGATCATCATCACGGACAGGGACGTGCGCGGCGGCCGGACGGTACTTTGGGGCAGGCCAGGCTTGGCGGTGGCGGTCATGGGGCAATCCGGTATGGGAGGCTTGAAACGGGAAAGACCGGCAACGCCCTATCGGACATCGCCGGTCTCCGGTACGGCTTACTGCTGCGTGGTGGCGGCGGCGGCCTTGTCGAGATCGGCCAGGCGACGCGTCACGTCGGCCAGCTTCTTTTCCTTGTCGGCGGCGGCCAGCGTGGTATCGGTCTCGATCTTGGCCTTTTCCTTGGCCAGCTCGATCTGGCGGATCGGCACCAGCTGGGCATCGCTCGACGGGCGGAAGCCCTGGTACGTCAGCGCGGCCAGCGTCTCCTTTTCGCGCGCGGCGTTGGCGCCCTTGCCGTAGTTGACGAAGAAGGTCTGGATCTTCTTCTTCATCTCGGGCGACAGGTCCTTGCGGTAGACCAGCGGATCGGCCGGGATCAGCGGCGACTTCCACAGCACGCGCACCTCGTCATAGGCGTTCTTGCCCGTATTGATGCGATAGCGTTCGAAGTTCTCGGTGTTGTTCACGGCCACATCCACCTGCTTGTTCAGCACCGACAGCAGGTTGGTTTCGTGGTTGCTGATGCGCACGGCCTTGAACAGCGCCTTCGGCTCCACCTTGTTGGCGGCCCACAGGTAGTAACCCGGCACGGCCGTGCCCGACGTCGAATTCGGGTCGCCGGCACCGTACGACAGATCGCGGCCGCGCTTGATCACGTCCTCGACCGACTTCAGGTCGCTGTCCTTGCGCACGATCAGCAGCGACCAGTAACCCGGGTTGCCGTCCTTGTCGATCACCGACGCGAACACTTCGCCATTGGCGCGGTCCACGGCTTCCATGGCCGACTTGTTGCCGAACCAGGCGATCTGCACCTTGTTGAAACGCATGCCTTCGATGATGCCTGCGTAGTCCGAGGCGAAGAACGGCTTGACCTGCACGCCCAGCGTCTTGCTCAGGTCGTCGATGACCGGCTGCCAGGCATTCTTCAGGTTCGACGACGACTCAGTCGAGATGAAGCCGATGTTCAGGGTCTTGGCATCCTGGGCGAAGGCCGGCAGCGCCACGACACCCGAGGCCACCACGGCGAGGAAAGTTCTGCGAAGCATCGAAAACTCCGTTTGGAAAGACTGATGGGAAACGCGGTCTGGGTAATTCGTAAAAATACGATCAGGCGGTGGCCAGCTCCATCCTGACCATGGCCGGGACGGGCAGGCCTTCGGCCGGCGCCGGCTCGTCGGCCACGCTGTCGTGCAGCAGCTCGTCGGCCTCGGTGCCGTACAGGTCGCGCAGCATCTTCGGCGTCAGCGCGGCCGACGGGCCGTCGTAGACCACCTTGCCGTTGCGCAGGGCCACCACGCGCGGGCAGTAGCGCATGGCCACGTCGACCTGGTGCAGCGACACCACCACGGCCACCTTGCGGGTGCGATTGATCTGGGCCAGCAGCGACATCACGCGACGCGACGACTCGGGGTCCAGCGACGCGATCGGCTCGTCGGCCAGGATCACGCGTGCGTTCTGCACCAGCGTGCGGGCGATGGCGGCGCGCTGCTGCTGTCCGCCAGACAGCGTGGAGGCGCGCTGAAACGCATAGTCGTCTATACCAACCTGGGCCAATGCATCCAGGCCGGTCTGAACTTCCTCCGCCTTGAAATAGCGGATCAGGCTGCGCCACTTGGGCACGCGCGTCAGCAGGCCGACCAGCACGTTGGTGATCACGGGGAGGCGGCCTACCAGGTTGAACTGCTGAAACACGAATCCAATCTCTGCGCGCACCTTCCGGACATCGCGCGCCAGACGACCGTTGCGCTGCACCGTCCGGCCGTTGACGAGAATCTCGCCCGAACCGGTGTCGCCAGCCACAAAGCCGGCCACGTGGCGCAGCAGCGTCGACTTGCCCGAGCCCGAGGCGCCCAGCAGGGCAACCATCTCGCCGGGGGCGACGTGCAGCGTGACGTCGTCAAGCGCCTTGCGGTCCGCGCGGAACGATTTGCTCAGGCCGCGGACTTCGATTGCATGCGTCATGTCGACTCCCTTGCTTGAATGACTTGCGCATTCTGGCGAGGGCGGATGACAGAACGATGACGTCAGGCAGAGGTTTTTCGATGCGAGGGAGGCGAGTGCGCGATGGGACGCAGGGCAGGGCGGGAGGCGGGAAGGCCGTCGAGGCGGGGCGCAGGCGGCCCCTGAAACACGATTCCAGGCCCGGAATGCTGCCCCGGCTCCGTGCCGGAGCCGGGACCAGGCCTTACATCAGGATGATGTCGTACTGTTCCTGGTGGAACGTCGATTCCACCTGCAGCGAAATCGGCTTGCCGATGAAGTCGCCCAGCATGGCCATGTGCTGGCTTTCCTCTTCGAGGAACAGGTCGATCACTTCCTGCGAGGCCAGGATGCGGAATTCGCGCGGATTGAACTGGCGCGATTCGCGCATGATCTCGCGCAGCACGTCGTAGCAGACCGTGCGCGCGGTCTTGACCTGGCCCTTGCCGGTGCAGACCGGGCATTGCTCGCACAGCACGTGCGCCAGCGATTCGCGCGTGCGCTTGCGCGTCATCTCCACCAGGCCCAGCTGCGAGAACCCGTTCACGGTGATGCGCGTGCGGTCGCGCGACAGCGCGCGCTTGAGCTCCGAGAGCACCGCGTCGCGATGCTCCACATTCTCCATGTCGATGAAGTCGATGATGATGATGCCGCCCAGGTTGCGCAGGCGCAGCTGGCGGGCGATCGTGTGCGCGGCTTCGAGGTTGGTCTTGAAGATCGTGTCGTCGAAGTTGCGCGCGCCGACGTAGCCGCCGGTATTGACGTCGATCGTCGTCATCGCCTCGGTCTGGTCGATCATCAGGTAGCCACCGGACTTCAGGTCCACCCGGCGCGACAGCGCCTTCTCGATCTCGGCATCGATATTGAACAGGTCGAAGATCGGGCGCTCGCCGGTGTAGTGCGACAGGCGCGACAGCACTGCGGGGGTGTACTCCTGGGCAAACTCGACGAGCTTCACGAAATTCTCGCGCGAATCCACCTGGATCACCCCCGTGGCGTCGTTGATGAAGTCGCGCAGCACGCGCTGGGCCAGGTTCAGGTCCTGGTACAGCAGGCTCGGCGCCGGCTGCGTGGTGGCGTTCAGCCGGATAGACGCCCAGATCTTGCGCAGGTAGGCGATGTCGTTGCTCAGTTCCTCGTCGCTCGCTTCCTCGGCGATGGTGCGCACGATGAAACCGCCGCGCTCGTCGGCTGGCACCAGACCCTGTACGCGCGAGCGCAGCGCCTCGCGGTCGATTTCGCCTTCGATGCGCTGCGAGATGCCGATATGTGGATCCTGCGGCAGGTACACCAGCGTGCGGCCCGCGATGCTGACCTGCGTGGACAGCCGCGCGCCCTTGGTGCCGATCGGGTCCTTGATCACCTGCACCATCAGCGCCTGGCCCTCGAACAGGGTCTTCTCGATGGCCATGTGGCCGTTCTTCTCGCCGTCGCGCGGATGCCAGATGTCGGCCACGTGCAGGAACGCCGCGCGCTCCAGGCCCACGTCGATGAATGCCGACTGCATGCCCGGCAGCACGCGCACGACCTTGCCCAGATAGATGTTGCCCACCAGCCCGCGCGTGAGCGTGCGTTCGACGTGCAGTTCCTGCACGGCCGCCTGCTGCACGATGGCCACACGGGTCTCTTGCGGCGTGATATTGACGAGGATGTCTTCGGTCATAGCCATGGATGCCGTCGCCGGTCTGCCGGCGCTTGTTGTTGTCGCCCGGGGAGACCGGGCATCTGACCCCTGCATGCCCTGACCGGATGCGGCGGAGGGGGCGGGGTCAGAAGCGCAGACCCGCCTCGCGCAGCAGCGCCGCCGTCTCGAACAAGGGCAGTCCCATGATACCCGAATAGCTCCCGTCGATACGCTCGACGAACTCGGCCGCGCGCCCCTGGATGCCATAGGCCCCGGCCTTGCCGAGCGGCTCGCCGCTGGCCACGTAGCGATCGATCTCGGCGGCGCCCATGGCGCGGAATGTGACGTGCGAGATCGACAGCGCATGGCGTTGGCCCAGCGCCGAGACCACCGTGACTGCCGTCAGCACGCGGTGCGTGGTGCCGGACAGCGTGGCCAGCATGCCTGCGGCATCCGCGGCGTCAGCCGGCTTGCCGAGGATGTCGCCACCGCGGCAGACGGTGGTATCGGAGGTCAGGATCGGCGCATCGGGCAGGCCGCGCCGTATGCGGCGCTGCAGTGCGGCATCGGCCTTGAGCGCGCAGACACGCTGCACGTAGGCATCGGGCGATTCACCGGGCAGCACGGCTTCGAGCGCCTCGGCGTCTTCGCCGGCATCGGCCAGCAGCAGTTCGTACTGGACGCCAAGCTGGGTCAGCAGCTCGCGGCGGCGGGGGGACTGGGAGGCGAGGTAGAGGATGGCGGTCACGAGATCGACGTGCAAATTCGGGTGGCGCCGATTGTACTCGTGAGCAGTGATGGACGAATCGATGCTGCCTTTCCCGTCTTGCGGCAGAGGCGGGAGCACCTTCGTAACGGCTCAGGCGCGATGGTAGGGGTGGTTCTGCGTGACCGACCAGGCGCGATACAGCTGTTCGGCCAGCAGCACGCGCACCATGCCGTGCGGCAGGGTCAGGCTGGACAGGCGCACCAGCGTCTGGGCACGCGCCTTGAGCGCCGGGTCGAGTCCGTCGGCACCGCCGATCAGGAAGGCGACGTCGCCGCCTTCGCGCTGCCAGCCGGTCAGCTGGTCGGCCAGCTGCACGGTGGTCCAGTCCTTGCCGCGCTCATCGAGCGCGACAATGCGCAACTGCTTCGACAGCGAACCCAGCACGGCCTCGATGCGCGCCGCTTCGCGCTGCATCACCGTGGCGGCGTTGTTGCTGGACGACCGCGCTTCGGGCTTGACCTCGCGAAGCTCGATGCGCAGCTCGGGCGGCATCCGCTTGGTGTACTCCGCAAAACCGGATTCGATCCACGCGGGCATCTTGTGGCCAACGGCCACGATCACGAGTTGCATGTGGGATGCCCGCTGTAAATACCTTCAGTACGGCCGGCCGCCTGCGCTCAGGCCGAACGCGTGGCGCGCTTGCGCGGCGCGGCGGTCTTCGCGGCTGCGGTCTTGCTGGCGGCCGTCTTGCGTGCCGGTGCCTTGGTGGCGGTGCCGGCGGCCGTCTTGCGTGCCGGGGCCTTGGTGGCGGTGCCAGCGGCCGTCTTGCGCGCCGGGGTCTTCGCGGCCGTGCCGGACGACGTCTTGCGGGCCGTGGTGGTCTTGCGCGCCGGGGCCTTGGCCGCCGTGCCAGTGCTGCTGGTCTTGCGGACCGGCTTGCGGATCGTGGCGATGGCGTCCGGATCGGTGTCCTCGTGGCCCATCGGCGGCGACGGCTCCTTCATGCCTTCGGGCAGGCGGGCCAGTGCCGGGCGCAGGTTCGACGCACGGCGCACGCGCGGTGCCGGTTCGGCATCCTCGTCGTCCATCGGCTCGCTGGCCTTGGCCAGGCCCTTGGTAGCGGCCAGCTTTACGCGGACCGGCTTGTCGCCCCAGATTTCCTCGAGGTTGTAGTACTGGCGCAGTTGCGGCTGCAGGATGTGCACCACGGCGTCGCCGCAGTCCACCAGCACCCATTCGCCAGTCTCCAGGCCTTCCACGGCCACGATATGGCCGCCGGCGTCCTTGACCGTTTCCCGTACCGATGCCGCCAGGGCCTTGGTCTGGCGGTTCGAATTGCCGCTGGCGATCACCACCCGGTCGAACAGCTCGGTCAGGTGAGTGGTGTCGAACACCTTGATGTCCTGCGCCTTCACATCCTCGAGCCCGTCGACGATCGCGCGCTGCAGTTTACGAATATCCATGGTGTCTTTCTTGTTCAGCTTCATTCGGGTAGGGGCGCGTCGGGCGAGGGGTGTCGGTACAACCCGTGACGCGCGATGTAGTGTGCCACGCCGGCTGGCAGTCGGTCATCCGTCTGGTCCGGCAACAGGCCTTCGGCCAGGTGCTCGCGCAGGCCGGTGGACGACAGGTCGACGGCCAGCGTCTGGTCGATCCACATATGTCCGGAGGGCGAGCATTGTATCAGGTGCGTGTCCGCCAGGCGTTCCTGCAGCGCGGCAAGCACCGGCCCGCCCAGTTCTTCCAGGTGAAAGCCCGGCCGCGTGGCGATGCACAGGTGCACCTGTTCGAACAGCGCCTCCCAGCCATGCCAGGTGTGCAGCCGCAGCAACTGGTCGGCGCCCATCAGCCACGCCATCGACGTATGCGGGCCGTAGGCGTCGCGCAGGTGGCGCACGGTGTCGATCGTGTAGCTCGGGCCGTCGCGGTCCACTTCCATGCGGCTTACACGTACCTTGGCGCGGCCCGGCACCAGCGATGCAGCGGCCAGTTCGGTCATCGCGAAGCGGTCGGCGGCCGGGGTCACGTTGTCCCCCTTCTGCCACGAATGGCCGGTCGGGATCCAGACCAGTTCGTCCAGGTCCAGGTGGTCGATGCACAGTTGTGCCAGCGCGACGTGGCCGCGGTGCGGCGGGTCGAAGGTGCCGCCGAGGATACCCAGGCGGTAGGGGCGCTGCGGGTCGTCGATGCGGGCGGAGGCTTGGGGGGCTTCGGTCATCAGGATCAGGCCCACGCGCGCGCCGGCAGGAAATCGGTATAGAGCGCCGCTTCCGGCGTGCCAGGCTCGGGCTGCCAGTCGTAGCGCCAGGTCACTTGCGGGGGCATCGACATCAGGATCGACTCCGCGCGGCCGCCCGACTGCAGGCCGAACAGCGTGCCGCGGTCGAATACCAGGTTGAATTCGACGTAGCGCCCGCGACGATAGGCCTGGAAGTCGCGCTCGCGTTCGCCATAGGGCGTGTCCTTGCGCGCGCGCAGGATCGGCAGGTAGGCGTCCAGGAAGGCATCGCCCACGGAGCGCATCATCGCAAAGCTCTGGTCGAAGCCCGGCGCGGAGAAATCGTCAAAGAAGATGCCGCCGATGCCGCGCGCCTCGCCGCGATGCCTGAGGAAGAAATACTCGTCGCACCACTGCTTGAAGCGCGGGTACAGGTCGTCGCCAAACGGTGCCAGCGACGCCTTGCAGGTACGGTGGAAGTGCGCGCAGTCGTCGGCGACGCCGTAGTAGGGCGTCAGGTCCATGCCGCCGCCAAACCACCAGACCGGCTCGGCATCGGGCTTCACGGCGATGAAGCAACGCACGTTCATATGCACGGTGGGCACATGCGGGTTGCGCGGATGGAATACCAGCGACACCCCCATGGCCTCGAAGCTGCGCCCGGCCAGTTCTGGCCGGTTGGCGCTGGCCGATGGCGGCAGCGTGTCGCCGCGCACGTGCGAGAAGCCCACGCCGGCCCGTTCCATGACCGCACCGCCCTCCAGGATGCGCGTGCGGCCGCTGCCGCGCAGGCGTTCGGTGGGTGGCTTCTCCCAGCTGTCGGTCAGGAACGCCTGGCCGTCGATGGCGGCAACGGCGTCGGTGATGCGGTCTTGCAGGCCGAGCAGATAGTCACGGACTGCCTGGGAATCGATCATGATGGGCGGGTGAGGGTGGCCGGTGGCAAAGACGGCCGGGCGGGGCCGGCCGTCATCGCGGTGTCACGATTGTACCGGCTGGATTCGCCCCACGGCGAGCGGGGCGAATCCGGGCAAAACCGGTCTGACGGCGGCCGCGGGGCGGTCAGCGCTTGATGGCGCGGTAGCCGATGTCGGTCCGGAACTGCATGCCGTCGAAGTGGATCTGCTCCACCGCGGCGTAGGCGTTCTTCTGCGCGGCCCTGACCGTGTCGGCCAGGCCTACCACGCACAGCACGCGGCCGCCGGACGTACGCAGCGTGCCGTCCTGCAGCGTGGTGCCCGCGTGGAACGTCACGGCGTCGTCGGTTTCGGCGGGGATGCCGGTGATGACGTCACCCTTGCGGGGGTTCTCCGGATAGTCGTAGGCGGCCATGACTACGCCCAGCGCGGTGCGGCGGTCCCAGTCCAGCTCGATCTGGTCCAGCTTGCCATCCACGGCGGCTTCCATCACGTCGACCAGGTCGGTCTTCAGGCGCGCCATGATCGGCTGCGTTTCCGGATCGCCCATGCGGCAGTTGAATTCCAGCGTCTTCGGATTGCCGTCCTTGTCGATCATCAGACCGGCGTAGAGGAAGCCGGTGAACGGAATGCCGTCCTTTTCCATGCCGCGCACGGTCGGCAGGATGATCTCGCGCAGCGCGCGGGCGTGCAGGGCCGGCGTCACCACCGGGGCCGGCGAATAGGCGCCCATGCCGCCCGTGTTGGGGCCGGCGTCGGCGTCCAGCAGGCGCTTGTGGTCCTGGCTGGTGGCCAGGGCCAGCACGTTCTTGCCGTCCACCATGACGATGAAGCTGGCTTCCTCGCCTTCCAGGAATTCCTCGATCACCACGCGGGCGCCGGCATCGCCCAGCTTGTTGTCGGCCAGCATCATGTCCACGGCGCCGTGCGCTTCTTCCAGCGTCATCGCCACCACCACGCCCTTGCCCGCGGCCAGGCCATCGGCCTTGATCACGATCGGCGCGCCCTGCGCGTCGATATAGGCGTGGGCGCCGGCGGCGTCCGAGAACGTCTTGTAGAAGGCGGTCGGGATGCCGTGGCGATGCATGAACGCCTTGGCGAAGTCCTTCGACGATTCCAGCTGCGCGGCAGCCTTGGTCGGCCCGAAGATGCGCAGGCCGCGGGCGCGGAACACATCGACGATACCGGCGGCCAGCGGGGCCTCGGGGCCCACCACGGTGAAGGCCACGCCTTCACGCTCCACAAAGGCGGCCAGCACTTCGGGATCGGTCAGCGGCACGTTCTGCAGGCGCTTGTCGAGCGCCGTGCCGCCGTTGCCCGGCGCCACGTAGACGACCTGCACCTTGGGCGACTGGGCCAATTTCCAGGCCAGTGCGTGCTCACGCCCACCGGAACCGACAACCAAAACTTTCATGATCCACTGCCAGAAAAGAAACGCATGCGAAAAGCGGCAGCTGGACTGGGATCCGGGCTGCCGCCGTGGGGCGCGGCGCGAGGACTTATTCCTCGATCACCGCGTTGGTGAAGACTTCCTGTACGTCGTCCAGGTTTTCCAGCGCGTCCAGCAGCTTCTGCATCTTGACGGCGTCGTCGCCGGTAAAGCTGACCTCGTTCTGCGGCTTCATCACCACGTCGGCCAGTTCGGCCTTGAAGCCGGCCGCTTCCAGGGCCGCCTTGACCGCGCCGAAATCGTTGGGCGGGCAGGTGACTTCGATCGAGCCGTCGTCGTTGGTCACCACGTCGTCGGCGCCGGCCTCGAGCGCGGCGTCCATCAGCTTGTCCTCGGGCGTTTCCGGCGCGAACAGGAACTGGCCGCAGTGCGTGAACATGAACGCCACCGAACCCTCGGTGCCCATGTTGCCGCCGTGCTTCGAGAACGCGTGGCGCACTTCGGCCACGGTACGGGTGCGGTTGTCGGTCAGGCAGTCGACGATGATCGCGGCGCCGGCAAGGCCGTAGCCCTCGTAGCGGATTTCTTCGTAGTTGGCGCCTTCCAGGCCGCCCACGCCACGCTGGATCGCCCGCTGGATGTTGTCCTTGGGCATGTTGGCGTCCATGGCCTTTTCCATGGCCAGGCGCAGGCGCGGGTTCGAATCGATGTCGCCGCCGCCGAGCTTGGCGGCCACGGTGATTTCCTTGATCAGGCGTGTCCAGATCTTGCCGCGCTTGGCGTCAGCGGCAGCTTTCTTGTGTTTGATGTTGGCCCATTTGGAATGACCGGCCATGTTTCTCTCCGAAGCGGAAAACGTGTCGTGTGGTGTGGGAACCCGGCGGCATTGCGCCGGCGGGGCCGGAGCCGGACGGGTCTCTGGGACGAATCCAGCCGATCCGGCGGCCACGCCATGTGATTGATGTGCCAATCTGCTGGCTATAATCAGCGCAGGATTTTATCACGCGCCCCTGCCGCCCCGCAGTGCCATGTATGGGTTGTTTGCCCCGCCCCGACCCGTTTCATATCCGTTTCGCACCTGTTTCCTGCCCTGACCGCCGACCGACGAGACCCCGCCATGGCCGATCCCATCCTCATCGCCAAGAACGCCGACCACGAACTGGTGCTGCTGCCCGAGATGGGCAACCGGCACGGCCTGATCACCGGCGCCACCGGCACCGGCAAGACCGTCACGCTGCAGACCCTTGCGCAGGGCTTCTCCCGGCTGGGCGTGCCGGTGTTCATGGCCGACGTCAAAGGTGACCTGACCGGCATTTCCCAGCCGGGCCAGCCATCGGACAAGCTCAAGGCCCGCCTGGCGGAACACGGCCTGCCCGAGCCGGCATGGGGCGGCTGCCCGACCACGCTGTGGGACGTCTTCGGCGAAAAGGGCCATCCGGTGCGCGCGACGGTGTCGCACATGGGCCCACTGCTGCTGTCGCGCATGCTGGAACTGAACGACACCCAGCAGGGCGTGCTGAACCTGGTGTTCCGCATCGCCGATGCCGGCGGCCTGCTGCTGCTCGATGCCAAGGATCTGCGCGCGATGCTGCAGCATGTGGGCGACAACGCGAGCCAGTTCACCACCGAGTACGGCAATATCTCGTCGGCGTCGATCGGCGCCATCCAGCGCGGCCTGGTGGCGCTGGAATCGCAGGGCGCCGACAAATTCTTCGGCGAGCCGATGCTGAACCTGGACGACTTCATCCAGACCGAGAAGGGCCAGGGGGTGGTCAATATCCTGGCGGCCGACAAGCTGATGAACGCGCCGCGCCTCTATGCCACCTTCCTGCTCTGGATGCTATCGGAATTGTTCGAAAAGCTGCCCGAGGCCGGCGATCTCGACAAGCCCAAGCTCGTGTTCTTCTTCGACGAGGCGCACCTGCTGTTCAACGACGCGCCCAAGGCGCTGCTCGACAAGATCGAGCAGGTGGTGCGGCTGGTGCGGTCCAAGGGCGTGGGCGTGTATTTCGTGACGCAGAACCCCGTGGATATCCCCGACACCGTGCTCGGCCAGCTGGGCAACCGCGTGCAGCACGCGCTGCGTGCCTTCACGCCGCGCGACCAGAAGGCCGTCAAGGTGGCGGCCACGACCATGCGGGCCAATCCCGGGCTGGATCTGGAGCAGGTGATCGGCGAACTGGGTGTGGGCGAGGCGCTGGTGTCGTGTCTCGATGCCAAGGGCACGCCGGGCGTGACCGAACGCGCCTGGGTGTTGGCGCCGGGCAGCCGGATCGGTCCGATCAACGAGGACGAACGCAAGGCGCTGATCGCCAGTTCGCTGGTGGCCGGCACGTACGAGCAGACCATCGACCGCGAATCGGCCTACGAAAAATTGCGTGCCGCCGTGGCGCCGGCACCCAACGGCGGGCCGGCCGATGCGAAGGTTCCCACGAAGCCTGGCGCCCAGCCGGGCGGCGCCCCGGCACAGGAAGAGGGCGGCTGGGTCGGCGAAGTCTGGGGCTCGCTCACGCGCGGCACGGGCAAGACCGGGCGTGGCGATTCGATCCTGGAATCGGTGGCCAAGTCGGCGGCGCGCACGGTGGGGTCACAGGTCGGGCGCGAACTGATTCGCGGTGTGTTGGGCAGCCTGCTGGGCGGCGGCAAGAAAAAGTAGTCATCCGTCCAGGGCCACCATGTGGAAACGCCCGCATTGCGCGGGCGTTTTTTATTGCGGTCGACCGGATGATTCCGAGCCGCGCCTGGCGGCTTCCGCATCCTCGCGCGCCTTGCGGGCGAACAGGCAGGCGTAGAAGGCCGCCATGCCGATGATGAATGCGATGACGGCGAGGCTGGCCAGGCCGGTCGCCGTCGAGGTCAGGATCTTCAGTGCTTCCATGGGGTGGCTCCTTGCTTGAATATGCCGTAGACGGCATTCCAGTCTGGATCACCCCGCCCCCATCAATATTGAGGCGCATCAAACGCGGCCGGCTCAGTCGACGCCTGTCGGCGTCGATGGGGCATCAGTTCTTGGTGCCGAACAGGCGGTCGCCCGCATCGCCCAGGCCCGGCACGATGTAGGCGTGCTCGTCCAGATGGCTGTCCAGCGAGGCCACGAACAGCTTCACGCCCGGATGCGCCTTTTGAAACACTTCGACACCTTCCGGCGCGGCCACCAGCGCCACGAACGTGATGGCCTCGTCGGGTACGCCTCGGCGCTTGAGCACGTCCACCGCATGCGCGGCCGAATAGCCGGTGGCCACCATCGGATCGCACAGGATGAACGAGCGGTCTTCCAGGTCCGGCAGGCGCACCAGGTATTCCACCGGGCGGTGTTGTTCGTCGCGGTACACGCCGATATGGCCGATACGCGCCGACGGAATCAGCTCCACCAGGCCATCGCTCATGCCCACGCCGGCGCGCAGCACCGGCACGATCGTCAGCTTCTTGCCGGCGATGACGGGCGCGTCCACTGCCACCAGCGGGGTGTCGATGCGGCGCGTGGTCAGCGGCAGGTTGCGCGTGATCTCGTAGCCCATCAGCAGCGTGATCTCGCGCAGCAGCTCGCGGAACGTGCGCGTCGACGTTTCCTTGTCGCGCATGTGCGACAGCTTGTGCTGGATCAGCGGGTGATCGAGGATGAAGAGGTTGGGAAAGCGGGGATCCTGTTTCATGGCGGGCTCGGCAGATACGGTAGGGGCCCTCCCTGAGGCGAGAGGGCCCGATGCAGCGCGATTGTAATGGATGCGCGCCGGGCCGAGCGAGGCGGGCAGGCGGTCAGTCCACCGTGATGGCGGCCGATTTTGCGACCTTTCCGAACCGCTCGTACTCGCTTTGCGTCAGCGTCTGCAGCTCGGCGGCGCTGGATCCCTTCGGATTGAAACCGGCCTGGGCCAGCTTGTCGCGCACGTCGGGGCGGGCCAGGGCCTCGACGAAGGCCGCGTTCAGGGCCTGGGTCACCGGCGCGGGCAGGTTGGCCGGCCCGTACACGCCAAACCACGGTTCCACGGCATAGCCGGGCAGGCCGGCTTCGGCCAGCGTGGGCACGTTGGGCAGCGACGGCGAGCGCGTCTTGCCCGCCACGGCCAGCGCGCGCAGCTTGCCGGCCTGGATATGCGGCAGCGACGCGGGCAGGTTGTCGAACATCACCTGGATATGACCGCCCAGCATGTCGTTGATGGCCGGGCTGCTGCCCTTGTAAGGCACATGGACCAGCCCGGTCTGCGTCATCTGCGAGAACATCGCGCCGGCCAGGTGCATCGACGTGCCGGTGCCGGCCGTGGCATAGGTCAGCCCCGGATGCGCCTTGGCATAGGCGATCAGTTCCGGCACCGTCTTCACGGGCAGGTCGTTGTTCACTTCCAGCACGATGGTCGAGGTGCCCAGCAGGCTGATGGCCGTGAAATCGCGGCGCGGATCGAACGGTACGTGCTTGTAGATGTGCGGATTCAGCGCGTTGGTCGAAATGGCGCCGAAGCCGATCGTGTAGCCATCGGCAGGCGCCTTGGCCACGGCTTCCATGCCGATGTTGCCGCCGGCGCCGGGCCGGTTCTCGATCACCACGGGTTGCCCCAGCTTCTCGGCCACGCGCTGGCCGACGGTACGTGCCACCAGGTCGGTGGTGCCGCCCGCCGCGTAGGGCACGACGAAGCGGATGGGTTTGCTCGGGAAGGCGTCGGCGGCCAGGACACCGCCGGCGCCGGCCAGCATCGACAGGGCGGATGCGGCCAGCGCGGTACGGACGGTGGCGGACAGGAAAACGCGACGGCGCGCGGCAAGGCGATGGAGCGGCATGGCTCGGGAGTCTCCGGAATGTTGTTATGTGGCCAGGTTACGCACCATGACGGTGCGTGGCCCGGCGCGGCCCATTGTATGGGAAAGCAGGCATTGCCGCAGGATGCCCCGGCGCGCCGGGCCGGCACCCGAAGCACTGGCGCCTTTTGACATACAATCGGCGGGTTCCGCCGTGCCGCCTGCGCTGAGCGTGGGTGCGGCCCGGCGTCAAGATTCCCGCGTCCCCGTGCCCGCTTCCCAGAAGTCCCTCTCCCCGTCCGCCGAAGTGCCTGTCGCACAGCGCGTCGGACTTGCCACCGCGGCCGTCGGCGCCGTGCTGTTTTCCGCCAAGGCCATCGTGGCCAAGCTCATGTACCGCTACAGCGTGGATGCCGTGATGGTCATCACGCTGCGCATGCTGTTTGCGGTGCCGCTGTTCATGGCCATCGGCTGGTGGCAGGCACGCAAGCTGCCGGCGCTGTCATGGGCCGATCGCGGCCGGGTGGTGTTCCTCGGGTTCATCGGCTATTACCTGTCGAGCTTCCTGGATTTCCTGGGCCTGCAGTACATCACGGCCGGGCTGGAGCGGCTGATCCTGTTCCTGACGCCGTCGTTCGTGCTGCTGGTCACGGCGCTGGTGTTCCGTCGGCACATCCATGCGCGACAGTGGATCTCGCTGCTGCTGGCCTATGCCGGGATCGTGCTCGTCTTCGCGCACGATCTCGACGTGAGCGGCGGCCAGGTCTGGCTGGGCGGCGCGCTGGTGCTGGCCAGCGCGATGTCGTATGGTGTTTATCTGATTCTGAGCGGCGAGCTGGTCAAGCGCGTGGGGTCGCTGCGGCTGGTGGCGTATGCGATGTGCGTCTCCACGCTGTGCTGCGTGATCCAGTACGTGGCGCTGGGACGGCCGCTGGCCGAACTGGCGCAGCCGGCGCCCCTGCTGTGGCTGTCGGTCATCAACGCGGTATTTTGTACCGTGCTGCCTGTGTCGCTGACGATGATCGCCGTGGCACGCATCGGGGCGCCGCTGGCATCGCAGGCCGGCATGATCGGCCCCGTGTCCACGCTGGCGCTGGCGTTCTGGGTGCTGGGCGAGCCGGTCACGGGCGTGCAGCTGGCGGGCAGCGCACTGGTGCTGGGCGGCATGTACCTGCTGTCGAGCCGGAAGGCCTGAAACAAGTCATTCGAAGAGAACCAACCAAGGAAGGAGAGAGAAGCCATGGATTTTGGACTGCGCGGTAAGCATGCGCTGGTGTGTGGCGCCAGCAAGGGGCTTGGGCTGGCGTGTGCCGATGCGCTCGCGGCGGAAGGTGTCGATGTGGTGATCGTGGCCCGTGGCGCCGAGGCGCTGGAAAAGGCCGCCGCCGACCTGCGCGCCCGCCATGGCCGCCGCGTGATCGCGGTGGCGACCGACATCACCACCTCGGAAGGCCGCAAGCTGGCCCTGGACGCCGTGGCCAAGCTGGGCGACCTGGACATCCTGGTGAACAACGCCGGCGGCCCGCCGCCGGGCAACTTCCGCGACTGGGGCCGCGACGAGTGGATCGCCGCGCTGGACGCCAACATGCTGACGCCGATCGAACTCATCAAGTCGACCATCGACGGCATGATCGCGCGCCGCTGGGGCCGCATCGTCAACATCACCAGCGGTGCGGTGAAGGCGCCGATCGACGTGCTGGGCCTGTCGAACGGTGCCCGTTCGGGCCTGACCGGCTTCGTGGCCGGCCTGGCGCGCGAAGTGGCGCAGCATGGCGTAACCGTGAACAACCTGCTGCCGGGGCCGTTCGACACCGACCGCCTGAAGAAGACGATGGAAGGCGGCGCCCAGAAGGCCGGCATCAGCATCGAGGAAATGGCCAAGCGTCGCGCTGCCGCCAACCCGAGCCGCCGCTTCGGCGACCCGGCCGAGTTCGGCGCCACCTGCGCGTTCCTGTGCAGCAAGCAGGCCGCCTTCATGACAGGCCAGAACGTGCTGCTGGACGGCGGCGCCTACCCGGGGACGTTCTGATGGGTACGTCGGAAATCGTGCAGGAGCCCCGGCCGCGTATCGCGCTGATCGCGCACGATCACAAGAAGGACGACATCGTGGCCTTTGCTGGCCGCCATCGCGACTTCCTGGCCCGGTGCGACCTGCTCGCCACCGGCACGACCGGCGGCCGTATCGCGGCCGAGGTCGGGCTGGATGTGACCCGCATGTTGTCCGGCCCATGGGGCGGCGATCTGCAGATCGGCGCGCAACTGGCCGAAGGCAAGGTCACGGCGGTGATCTTCCTGCGTGACCCGATGACCCCGCAGCCGCACGAACCGGACATCAACGCGCTGGTGCGTGCGTGCGACGTCCACAATGTGCCGTGCGCCACCAACCTGGCCACGGCCGAGTTGCTGGTGGTGGAACTGGCGCGGCACTGCTTCGTGCCGAAGACCTGATCCCCAGCCGGTCACGCGCCCATGAAAAAACCGCTGCTTCGGCAGCGGTTTTTCTTTGGGTGAACCGGCAGGAAGCCAGCGTCAGCGCGGCCTGACCGTGGTGGCGGTGGCGCGCATCCCGGCCTGGCGCAGGATGTGCGGCGGCAGGCGCTTCAGGATCAGATGAACGGCCAGCGGAATGATGACCACGTCGTCCACGATGCCCAGGCCGGCAATCACGTCGGGGATCAGGTCGATCGGCGAGATCGCGTAGAACAGCAGGCCGAACGCGGCCGGCTTGAGCCAGGGCGGCGCGTCGGGGTGGCGCAGGGCAAACCAGAACAGCCGGCCGTCGCGCCGTACCAGCGTCCACAGGGCTGACAGTCGCTTCCACATGATGGGCCTCCTTGGTCACACGTTCAGCAGGACATGAAACACTAGCTTGGGCCGATGCGTGGCGATTCAAGTTCCATGGTTTTTCACGGCCGGATCGGTGGCGGCGGTACGGCCCGGGCAAAAAAAACGCCAGCCCGGAGGCTGGCGTCTTCATCGCGCAAGGTTCGGCGCAGGGTAATCAGCCCGGCACGTTGCCTTCCACGCCTTCGACGTAGAACTTCACGTTGTGCAGGAAGGCGTCGTCGGCCACGGCGCCGCCGGCAACCTGTTCCTTGCCGGCGTTGTCCTTGATCGGACCCTTCCAGATCGGCGCGCTGCCATCGACGATGCCCTTCTTGCGCTCTTCGACCAGCGCCTTGACGTCTTCCGGCACCACGGCGTTGAAGCCCTTCAGGTCGATCATGCCTTCCTTGAGGCCCCACCAGATGGTGCTGTTCTTCCACTGGTTGTTGAGCACGTCTTCCACCACCTTGTTGTAGTAGACGCCCCACGAGATCACCGATGCCGCCAGGTGCGCCTTCTCGCCGAACTTGCTCATGTCGCTGTCCCAGCCGAACGCGTACACGCCTTTTTCCTGCGCGGTCTGCACCACGGCGGCGGAGTCGGTGTTCTGCATCAGCATGTCCACGCCCTGGCCGATCAGCGTCGTGGCGGCTTCACGTTCCTTGCCCGGATCGAACCACTTGTTGACCCACACCACCTTGACCGTGGCCTTCGGGTTCACCGAGCGCGCGCCCAGCGTGAACGAATCGATGTTGCGGATCACCTCGGGAATCGGCACCGATGCCACCACGCCCATCTTGCCGGACTTGCTCATCTTGCCGGCCACCACGCCCGCCAGGTATGCGCCTTCATAGGTGCGCACGTCGTACTGGGCCAGGTTGTCGGCGGTCTTGAAGCCCGTGGCGTGCTCGAACTTCACGTCCGGGAATTCCTTGGCCACCTTCAGCATCGATTCCATGTAGCCGAACGTGGTGCCGAAGATCAGCTTGTTGCCCTGGCTGGCCAGGTCACGGAACACGCGCTCGGCGTCGGCGGCGGATTCGGGCACGTTCTCGACGTACGTGGTCTTGACCTTGTCGCCGAACTTGGCTTCCACGGCCTTGCGGCCCGTGTCGTGCGCGTACGTCCAGCCGGCGTCGCCCACCGGCCCGATGTAGACGAAGGCCACCTTCAGCGGTTCGCCGGTGGCAGCAGCGGGGGCGGATGCCGGCGCGGCAGTCTCGGCCGGCTTCTCGGCTTCCTTCTTGCCGCAGCCGGCCAGGGCCAGCACGGCGGTGGCGGCCAGGGCTGCCAGCGTGGTCCTGCGTGTCACGATCATTCGATCTCTCCTAGTAAGACGTCTTCTGTGATGTGGTTGTACTTCGGATACTGCTTTTTTTTTAAGACTTCGGTGATGCGGTACGGCGATGTCGGGGCAAGTTCAGGCATTACCCGGACGGAACGGCTTGCCCAGCGACGCGGGCATGTTCAGGCGAATCCAGGCCGGGTTGCGCGAAATCAAGGCCAGCACGACGATGGTGGCGGCGTAGGGCAGCATCGACAGGAACTGCGACGGCACCGATACCCCGATGCCCTGCAGGTAGAACTGCAGGATCGTCACGCCGCCGAACAGCCAGGCGCCCACCAGCACGCGGCCCGGCCGCCAGGTGGCGAAGGTGGTCAGCGCCAGCGCAATCCAGCCACGACCGGCCACGAGGTTTTCCACCCACATCGGCGTGTACACCAACGACAGGTAGGCCCCGGCCAGCCCGCAGCAGGCGCCGCCGAACAGCAGCGCGCCAAAGCGGATCCAGCGCACCGGATAGCCCAGCGCGTGCGCCGATTCTGGCGATTCGCCGATGGCGCGCAGCGTCAGGCCGGCGCGCGTGCGGAACAGGAACCACATGATGGCGAAGCACAGCAGCAGGCTGAAATACACCATCCAGTGATGCTGGAAGAATGCCGGGCCGATGAACGGAATGTCGGCCAGCCCCGGAACGGCACTGGCCTTGGCCGGCATGGCGTAGCCGACGAACCGCTGTGCGATGAACGCGGACAGGCCGGTGCCGAAGATCGACAGCGCCAGGCCGGTGGCCACCTGGTTGGTGGCCAGCACCAGCGCCAGCCACGAAAACAGCGTGGCCATCAGCATGCCGGCACCCGCGCCGGCAACGAAGCCGAGCAGCGGCGACTGGGTCTGATAGCCGACCATGAAGCCGAAGGCGGCCGCCACCAGCATCATGCCTTCGGCACCGAGGTTCAGCACGCCCGCGCGCTCGTTGACGAGCAGACCCAGCGCGGCCAGCAGCAGCGGGGTGCCGGCGTTGATCGCGGTGGCGATCAGGGGAGCAAGTTGTTCCATATTGTTGTCGGCTCCGGATCAGGCGGCACGCGCGCGCCAGCGCAGGTGGTTGTCGATCAATGTGTCGCAGGCCAGCAGGAAGAACAGCAGCATGCCCTGGAACACCCAGCCCAGCGCCGACGGCAGTCCCAGGCGCGACTGCGCCATTTCGCCGCCGATATAGAACAGCGACATCACGATGCCGCCGAATACGGCGCCCACCGGATGCAGCCGGCCGACGAAGGCCACGATGATCGCGGTAAAGCCATAGCCGGGCGAGATCGACGGCAGCAGCTGCCCGATCGGCCCGGTTACCTCGAACGCGCCGGCCAGGCCCGCGAAGGCGCCCGAGATCATCAGTGCCGTCCACAGCGCGCTGCGCGACGAGAATCCGGCGTAGCGCGCGGCCAGCGGCGCCGTGCCGCCCACCTGCAGGCGATAGCCGGCAAAGCTGCGGAACACGAACACGGTCATGATGGCCACCAGCACCAGCATCACGGCAAAGCCCATGTGCAGGCGCGAACCGGGCAGCAGGTTCGGCAGCAGGAACATCGACGAGAACACCTTCGATTGCGGGAAGTTCATGCCGTTGGGGTCTTTCAGCGGACCGTTGACTACCCACAGGAGCAACTGCTGGGCGATATAGGTCAGCATCAGCGACACCAGGATCTCGTTGGCGTTGAAGCGGTCCTTGAGCAGCGCGGTCAGCGATGCCCACAGCATGCCGCCGATGCAGCCGGCAATCGACGCCAGCACCAGCACGGCCGGGCCGCTCCAGGAGTTGCCGGGGGTGTCGAACCAGAGCACCGTGGCGCCGGCCAGGATGCCGCCGGCAATCAGCTGGCCATCGGCGCCGATATTCCAGACGTTGGCGCGGTAGCAGACCGAAAGCCCGAGCGCGCACAGCACCAGCGGCACGGTCTTCAGGAGCACCTCGCCAATCGCGCGCTTGTCCTTGAGCGGATCGACCAGGAATACCTTGAGGCCCGCCACGGGATCCTTGCCCAGCGCCAGGAACAGCAGCGCGCCGAACAGCAGCGTCAGCACCAGCGCGAACACGGGCGAGGCATAGGCCATCGGGCGCGACGGCACGCCGCGCGGGGCCAGCACAACGGGAGATAGCACTTTAGCCATGGCTCGGCACCTCCGCGTCGGCGTTGTCGTGCCGGCTGGCCGGCCCGCCTTCCCACAGCCCGCTCATCCACAGGCCCACCTGCTCGCGCGTGGCGATATCCACGGGAATCGACGGCGACAGCTGGCCCTTGGCGATCACGTGCAGGCGGTCGCAGATGGCGAACAGTTCGTCGAGTTCTTCGGATACCACCAGCACCGCGCAGCCGGCAGCCTTGAGCGACAGGATTTCGTTGTGGATCTGCGCGGCGGCGCCGACATCGACGCCCCACGTGGGCTGCGCCACGATCAGCACCTTCGGGCCGGCCTCGATCTCGCGGCCGACGATGAACTTCTGCAGGTTGCCGCCCGACAGGCTGCGGGCCAGTGCCGCAGGCCCGCTCGCCTTGACGCGGAAACGGCTGATGATGCTGGCGGCCAGGCCTTCGGCGGCCCTGGGCGACACCATGCCGCCCTGCACGTAGGGCGGCGTCTGATGCGACAGCCACACGTTCGACGCCAGGCTCATGCCCGGCACGGCGCCACGGCCGAGCCGTTCCTCTGGCACGAAGGCCAGCCCCGCTCGGCGGCGGCCGCGGGCATCGAGCCGGCCCACGGGTTTGCCGTCCAGTTCGATGGCCGCGCCGGCCGTGCGTGCATCCTCGCCGGACAGCGCAGCCAGCAGTTCCTGCTGGCCATTGCCCGACACACCGGCGATGCCGACGATCTCGCCGGCGTGCACGTCCAGTGCGATGTCTTGCAGTTCCGTGGCGAACTGGTGTGCGCGCGGCATCGACAGGTTGCGCACCGCCAGCTTCACCGCGCCGCGCTCGGCGGCCACCCGCGCTTCGCGCGGCGGTTCGCCACCGATCATCAGCCGCGACAGCTCGGCCGCGCTCTGCTGGCGCGGATCGCAATTGCCGGTTACACGGCCCATGCGCATCACGGTGGCGTGGTGGCAGAGGGCTCGGATTTCGTCCAGCTTGTGGCTGATATAGAGGATGCTGGTGCCTTCGGCCGCCAGCTGGCGCAGCGTGACAAACAGGGTTTCCACGGCCTGCGGCGTCAGCACCGAGGTGGGTTCGTCCAGGATCAGCAACTGCGGGTTGGCCAGCAGTGCGCGCACGATTTCCACGCGCTGGCGCTCGCCCACGGACAACGTATGCACGTGGCGTTGCGGCTCCAGCGGCAGACCATACCGCTCGGCCGTGGCGCGGATGCGTTCCGATAGCTGCTTCAGGTTGCCGGCATCGGCGGGCGACAGGCCCAGTGCGATGTTTTCGGCCACGGTCAGCGTGTCGAACAGCGAAAAATGCTGGAACACCATGGCGATGCCCAGGTTGCGGGCGTCGTGGGGGCTGGCGATGGAAACCGGCGCCCCGTTGAAGTGCATCTCGCCGGCGTCGGGACGTACCGCGCCGAAAATGATCTTCATCAGGGTTGACTTGCCTGCGCCGTTTTCGCCAAGGACGGCGTGGATCTCGCCCGGCGCGACGGTCAGGCTGACGTCGTCGTTGGCAGTCACGCCGGGATAGCGCTTGGTGATATGCGCAAGCGCCAGCCTGGAGGGGGATTGTGATGTCACTGAAGCGGCTCGAATTGTTGTGGCAGCAACGTTGTGGTTTTCAGGCACGTGACAACGGCTGTGCGTGGCGCAGCATCGCCGCGAGGCAGATCGTCATCATCATGATTGCGTGATGCCCGGAATTTGGAGTGGATTATATAAGTGCGTGGGGGCTGGGCGGACCACTTTGGCCCTCCAGCCATGCCCCACAACGGATACCGGGAGGTTGCAAGTCGCGTGCCGGCCACAGCCGCAAAGAAAAACCGCCGCGCTGCCGGTCAGGGCAGGGCGGCGGTCAGGGTTGACCCGCGTCAGTTGCGCGCGTCAGGCGGCGCTGGCAGGGATCGTCGCAAATCGGCCGTCTCGGAAATCGGCCAGGGTCTGGTAGATCTGGTCCTGCGTGTTCATCACGAACGGGCCGTACTGCGCGATGGGCTCGTTCAGCGGCTGGCCCGCGATCAGCAGGAAGCGGGTGTCCTCGTTCGCGACGACCACCACGCCGTCGGACGCCCCGGCGTTGTCCAGCACGCCCATGCGCTGGGCTTCCACCACTGCGTCGCCAATCGTCACAGCGCCACGATAGACGTAGACAAACGCGTTATGCCCGGCGGGCAGGGCCTGCGCGAACGACTGGCCAGCCGGCAGATGCACGTCCAGGTACAGCGGTTCGGTGACCGGGCGCGTCACGGCACCGGCCACGCCATGCGAGGCACCGGCCAGCACGCGTACCGTGCCACCTGACGGCAGTTCCACGGTGGGAATTGCCGCCGCCGGCATGTCGCGATACCAGGGCGTGGTCATCTTGTCCGCCGCCGGCAGGTTCAGCCAGAGCTGGAAGCCTTCCATCCGGCCGTCTTCCTGCTCAGGCAATTCGGAGTGCACCACGCCGGAACCGGCCACCATCCATTGCGCGCCGCCGTTTTCCAGCAGGCCCTCATGGCCGGCGCTGTCGCGGTGGCGCATGCGGCCGGCCAGCATGTAGGTGATGGTCTCGAAGCCGCGGTGCGGGTGATCGGGGAAGCCGCCGATATAGTCGTCCTTGTTGTCGGTGCCAAAGGCGTCGAGCATCAGGAACGGGTCCAGCCGGCGTTGCAGGTTCTGCGTCAGCACGCGGGTCAGCTTGACGCCGGCGCCGTCAGACGTGGCGATGCCGCGAACCACGCGATCCACGGCGCGCGAACGCTGCACGGTTTCCGTGGCGGTGGCCGGAACGGTGGCGATACGGGTGGTCATGTGAAATCTCCTGTTAAGACGGTGTGGAAGCCAGAGGCCTCTGGCCGTCGTGTCTACCCCCTCAATTTAAGGGTTTGGCGCGAAAGCGGTAGAGGGCGGGCAGGCAACAGATTGTTCTGCCGATGGAACGAGATGGCCTTGATCGATTGCATCAATGCAACGAAACCGGAGTGCGAAATTTCCCGCGGAACACCGTTATTTCGGAGATGGAAACGGTGAAGATGACAGGATGGCAGAAGTTGTGTAGAATAGCGGTCTCTTTGTCATCCGTTGCCAATAATTGCAGTGGTCGGGGCTGCACCCCGAACCCGGCAATCCGTTGTCTGGCAACGGCCGATTGACCGGCGGCGCCATACCGACACGACATCAGTCGGGCATCAATCGCCGCCACTGGCCAACCTTTTCACGGTTGCGCCGCTCCTGCGGGTTTGGGCTTCATGCCTGGACCCCATCAATCGGGTGTTTCGCTGGCCTCCGGGCTGGTGCCGCGCCCAAAAGTCCGTCCGCTGGCAATCGTGCCGGTCATGGCGGCAAGGCAATCTGAACCAGGGCCCCGGCGGGCACCCCCATCGACATTTCCGCCGGCCCTTTTGTTTTCCGCATCCGGGATGTGGTGATTCATGCATTTCGCATGGTTTGCCGCACCGGGGTTGGAGAGGGGAAATATGTCAAAACGAACCATCCGGGCGTTGGCCTGGGGGGGCGTCGTTGCCGCTGCGCTGGCCGGACTGGTCGCGTGGATCGGCGTTGACGTCATCCATCAGTACCAGGACCGCCTGTTCTATGACGTGGCCGACCATCTGCGCCTGGTGGCGATCTCGATGGCACTGGCCCTGCTGACCGGCGTGCCGGCCGGCATCGCGCTGAGCCGCCCGTGCATGCGCCGCTGGGCCGACCGGCTCATGCAGGTGTTCAACGTCGGCAACACCGTGCCGTCGCTGGCGGTGCTGGCCCTGGCGCTGGCCGTGCTGGGCATCGGCGAGCGTCCGGCGATCCTGGCACTGTGGCTGGCCTCGCTGCTGCCGATCGTGCGCAACACCTACGAAGGGCTGCGCACGGTATCGCCCGCACTCAAGGAAGCCGCGCGGGGCATTGGCATGACGCCGTGCCAGCGCCTGGTGCGCGTGGAACTGCCCAACGCGCTGCCCGTGATCCTGGCCGGCGTGCGCATCAGCCTGGTGATCAACGTGGGCACCGTGCCGCTGTCGTTCCTGATCGGCGCGAACAGCCTGGGCGAACTGATTTTCCCGGGTATCTACCTGAACAACCAGCCGTTGCTGTTGCTGGGTGCCGCCGCTACCGCGCTGCTGGCCCTGGTGCTGGACGCGCTGTTTGCCGCCGCCGGCCAGATCTACCTGCGTCGTCGCGGACTGGCGCAGTGAGGAATCGTATGAAATTCAAATCCGTGAACCGTCTGATGGAGGGCCGCGTGTTCTGGCTGGCCGCCGCCATCGGCATCGCGCTGGCCGCGCTGCTGCTGACCACGGCCCCGGCGCGCGCGCAGGAAGGCGCGGGCCCGGTGCGGGTGGGCGGCAAGAACTTCACCGAGCAGCTGATCCTGTCGTCGATGACGACGCAGTACCTGAAGGCCAAGGGCATCGATACGACGCTGACCTCGGGGCTGGGCAGCACGCTGATGCGCCAGGCGCTGGAATCAGGCCAGCTCGACGTGGTGTGGGACTACACCGGCACCGCGCTGATCGTGTTCAACAAGGTCGAGGAAAAGCTCGACGGCCCGGAAAGCTACAAGCGCGTGAAGACGCTCGATGCCGCCAAGGGCCTGGTCTGGCTCGATGCCTCGCAGGTCAACAACACGTACGCATTCGCCATGCCGAAGGAGCGCGCCGGCGATATCCGCACGCTGTCGGCGTACGCCGCGAAGATGCGCGCCGAAGGCGAGGATACGAAGCATCCGCTGGCCGTGGACATGGAATTCGCCGCGCGCCCCGACGGCCTGGAGCCGCTGAAGGGTGTGTACAAGCTGCCGTTCACACGCAAGGACGTGATCCAGCTCGATCCGGGCCTGGTGTACACCGCGCTCAAGAACAACCAGGTGGACCTGGGCCTGGTCTACACGACCGACGGCCGCGTGAAGGGCTTCGACCTCGTGCTGCTGGAGGACGACCTGCATTACTTCCCGCCGTACAACGCGGCGCCCGTGGTCCGCCGCGCGGTGCTCGACGCGCATCCGCAACTGGGCGGCCTGCTCAACGCGCTGGCGGCAAAGCTCGACAACGCGGCGATGACCGACATGAACTACAAGGTCGACATCGACCAGCAGCCCGTGGACAAGGTGGCAGGCGACTTCCTGCGCAGCCACGGCCTGATCTGAGGAGCGCCGCATGGATCTGCTGACTTACCTTCACCATAGCTGGCCGACGCTGCTGCGGCTCACCGGCGAGCATCTCGCGCTGGTGGGCTCGGCGGTGGGCATGGCCATCGTCATCGGCGTGCCGCTGGGCATCCTGATCACCCGCCACCGTTTCCTGGCCACACCGTTGCTGGCGCTGGCCACCGTGGTGCTGACGCTGCCGTCGATCGCGCTGTTCGGGCTGATGATCCCGGTCTTCGCCCGCTTCGGCCACGCGCTCGGCTACGTGCCGGCCGTGACGGCGGTGTTCCTGTACTCGCTGCTGCCGATCATGCGCAACACGTACACCGCGCTGACCAATGTCGATGCCGGCATCCAGGAAGCGGGGCGCGGCATCGGCATGACCACCTGGCAGCGCATGCGCCTGGTGGACCTGCCGCTGGCCGTTCCGGTGATCCTGGGCGGCGTGCGCACGGCAGTGGTGATGAACATTGGCGTGGCCACCATTGCCGCCATCATCGGCGCCGGTGGCCTGGGCGTGCTGATCCTGCAGGCGATCAGCCAGAGCAACATGAGCAAGCTTGCCGTGGGTGCCGTTCTCGTGAGCCTGCTCGCCATCGTGGCCGACGTCGCGCTGCAAAGCCTGCAGCGTGCCCTGACACCGAAAGGAATCCGACAATGATCGAACTCGACAAACTCACCAAGGCCTTCCCGCAGAAGGACGGCGCCGAAGTGCGTGCCGTGAACGAGGTCAGCATGACCGTGCCGCGCGGCGAGATCTGCGTGTTCCTGGGGCCGTCCGGCTGCGGCAAGACGACCACGCTCAAGATGATCAACCGGCTGATCCAGCCGACGTCGGGCACCGTGCGCATCGACGGCGAGGACACCACCGGCATCGACGGCGTGACGCTGCGCCGCAAGATCGGCTACGTGATCCAGCAGATCGGCCTGTTTCCGAACATGACCATCGAAGAGAACATCATGGTCGTGCCGCGCCTGCTGGGCTGGAACAAGAAGCAATGCCGCGAACGTGCGCGCGAACTGATCCGCATGGTGCAGCTGGACCCGGACAAGATGCTCAGACGCTATCCGCGCGAGCTGTCGGGCGGGCAACAGCAGCGGATCGGCGTGATTCGCGCGCTGGCTGCCGACGCGCCCGTGCTGTTGATGGACGAGCCGTTCGGCGCGGTGGATCCGATCAACCGCGAGAGCATCCAGAACGAGTTCTTCCAGATGCAGCGCCAGCTGGGCAAGACCGTGATCATGGTGTCGCACGATATCGACGAGGCCATCAAGCTTGGCGACAAGGTGGCCGTGTTCCGCGCCGGCCGGCTGGTGCAGTTCGACCATCCCGACGCGCTGCTGGCGCATCCGGCCGACGACTTCGTGCAGGCCTTCGTGGGCCACGACAACACGCTCAAGCGCCTGCTGCTGGTGCGCGCCGGGGACGCGGCCACGCTGCCGCCAAGCTGCCGCCCCGACATGACGCTGGCCGAAGCTTTCGGTGTGATGGACGATGCCGACGTGCGCCACCTGCCCGTGGTGGACGACGCGCAGCGCGCGCTGGGCTACGTGACCCGCCGCGACGTGCGCAACGCGCTGGCCAAGGGCGGCAATTGCGCGGACGTGATGCGCCAGTTCACCACCACGGCCGCGTTCGACGAGCACCTGCGCATCGTGCTGTCGCGCATGTACCAGCACAACACAAGCTGGCTGCCGGTGATCGACGGGGACGGCGTCTACCTGGGCGAAGTCACGCAGGAATCGATTGCCGACTACCTGAGCTCGGGCCGCTCGCGCGGCACCGCGCCGGTGATCCAGCCGCCCGCCAGTTCGCCGGTGACGACCATCGGGCCGGCGCCGGTGCAGGCACCTGTGAAGGAACGTGCCGCGGCGTGAGAGGATAGCGCGCGCTGCACGACACCATGAAAAACGGCCGCAGACGCGGCCGTTTTTCATTAGGGCAGATACCGGGACATCAGGCGTGGCCCAGCTCGCCGTCCTTCAGGCGCCACACGTTCAGCGGATTGCCGTCCTTCAGCGCCTCCGGCAGCAGGGCGGCCGGGAAGTTCTGGTAGCAGACCGGCCGCAGGAAGCGGTCCAGCGCCGTGGTGCCCACCGACGTGGTGCGCGTGTCCGACGTAGCCGGGAACGGGCCGCCGTGGACCATCGCAAAGCACACTTCCACGCCGGTCGGGAAGCCGTTGAACAGGATACGGCCCACCTTGCGTTCCAGGGCCGGCAGCAGCTTGGCCGCAACGTCGTGGTCGCCGGCGTCGGCCTGGACCGTGGCGGTCAGCTGGCCTTCGAGGATGCGGGTGACATCCACCAGCGCGTCGGCGTCCTTGCAGACCACCAGCACGGTGGACGGGCCGAACACTTCGGCGTGCATGCGGTGGTCGGCCACGAACTTGTCGGCCGACGTTTCGAAGAACACCGGGCGAGCCTGGTTCGGGCCCGTGGCGTCAACGCCGCAGGCGGCGCGGGTCAGGCCCGAGATTTCCGACAGTTGCGCCACGCCACGCTCGAAGGCGGCGTGGATGCCCGGCGTCAGCATGGTGGCGGCCGGCTTGCCGGTCACCGCGCCGTGCGCCGTGGCGCGGAATTTCTCCAGCGCCGGGCCTTCGATGGCCAGCAGCAGGCCCGGGTTCGTGCAGAACTGGCCCACGCCCATCACCAGCGAATCGACCAGGTCACGGGCGATCTGCTCGCCACGGGCCGCCAGCGCCTCGGGCAGCAGGTACACCGGGTTGATGCTGCTCATTTCGGCGTAGACGGGGATCGGCACCGGGCGGCTGTTGGCCACGTTCATCAGTGCCAGCCCACCGGCGCGCGAGCCCGTGAAGCCTACGGCCTGGATGACCGGGTGTGCCACCAGCGCCGTGCCGATGGCGTTGCCCACGCCTTGCACCAGCGAGAACACGCCTTCGGGCAGGCCGGCATCGGCCACGGCCTTCTGGATCACGCGGCCCACCAGTTCCGACGTGCCCGGGTGTGCCGGGTGTGCCTTGGCGACGACCGGGCAGCCAGCGGCGAGCGCCGAGGCAGTGTCGCCACCGGCCACGGAGAAGGCCAGCGGGAAGTTGCTGGCGCCGAACACGGCCACCGGACCGACGGCGATGCGCTGCATGCGCAGGTCGGGGCGCGGCGGGGTGCGCTCGGGCAGGGCGCTGTCGAGCGTGGCGTCTTGCCAGCGGCCATCGCGCAGCACGCGTGCGAACAGGCGCAGCTGGCCGGCGGTGCGGCCGCGCTCGCCTTGCAGGCGCGCGATGGGCAGGGCGGTTTCCAGGTGCGCGCGCTGGATCAGTTCGTCGCCCAGGGCCTCCAGGCCGGCGGCGATCGATTCCAGGAAGGTGGCGCGCTGTTCGGGGGACGTGGCGCGATAGGTGTCGAACGCGGCTTCGGCCAGCGCGCAGGCCCGGTCCACATCGGCCGAGGTGCTGCCCTGGTAGGCGGGTTCGAGGCTTTCGCCCGTGGCCGGATTGATGCCGTAAAAGGTGGTTTCGGTGCCGCGAACGGCAGAGGCGCCGATCAGCATTTCGCCAGTCATCGTCATGATCTTGGGTCCTGCGGGAAATTGGGAAAGGACGGCCAGAACACCGTCACGCCAAGCAAAGGCAGCCACGGGTGGCTGTCATGAAATTGCTGCAGCAGTGCGTCTCGCCCCGGAATTATCGTCAAGATACTTGTCGTAAGACATCATATGACATCGCGGGGCGTCTCGCAACCGCATCGCCAGACCCGGAAACGGTCAGGCGATGCATGGGGCTCAGGCCGGCGATCCGGCTGCCGCCGACGCCTTGCGCAGGCGTTCGCGGCTGTTGGTCAGGTGCATGCGCATGGCCGCCTTGGCGGCTTCAGGATCACGCCGCTCGATCGCATCGAAAATGCTCTCGTGCTCGAAGTTCACGCGCTCCAGATATTGCTCGCGCTCGGGCTGGCTCACCTGGAGCCGGCTGCGGGGGATCACCATGGTGCCCAGGTGCCCCATGATGTCGGTGAAATAGCGGTTGCCGGTGGCGCGGGCGATCGACAGGTGAAATTCGAAATCCGAACCCACCGCGTCGCTGCCCTCGGCGGCGTTACGCTTCATGTCGTCCAGCGCGCGGCGCATGGCGCGCAACTGGTCGTCGCTACGGCGCGTGGCGGCCAGGCTGGCGGCTTCGGCTTCCAGGCTCACGCGGAATTCGAGCATGGCAAGCACGTCCATGGCCGTGACCATCGCCGAAGGATCGATGCGGAACGGCGAATGGGTCTCGATGGGGCGGTTCAGCACGAAGGTGCCGATGCCGTGGCGCGTTTCCACCAGGCCGCTGGCCTGCAGGCGCGACAGGGCTTCGCGTACCACGGTGCGGCTCACGCCGAGCGTGGCCATGATTTCGGATTCGGTCGGCAGCTTGTCGCCCGGCTTGAGCTGGCCTTGCTGGATGCTTTCGGTCAGGTTGCCGACTACTTCTTCAGCAAGCGTGCGGCCACGGCGGCGCAGGGGAGCGGGCGAAGTCATCGAAGCGTTGGACATGGGCGGGCAGGTGTTGGAACCATTGTGGGGATGACCCTGACGGCGGCACTGTTGACCGCGCAGGTACGCGCTCATTATACTGCGTCATAAGTCATACGACGACCGATAACGCACAGGAACTTGCAGCCATGGAATCGTTGTGGCAGCCGGACGGCGGGGTAGCATAGGTCGACTAATATATTAGCGTATGAGCAGCAGACAGCAGGGCGCACTTCCGCAAATGAAGGGGAGCGCGAACCCCACGGCCTAGACATCAGGACTCGGAGACCATCCACATGAACGCAACTTTCCAAGCCGCGGGCGCCTTGCCCGTCACGTCTGTCACGCCCGTCGTGACCGAACTGACCGTGGTGCCCGTCGCTGGCCACGACAGCATGCTGATGAATCTGTCGGGCGCGCATGGCCCTTACTTCACCCGCAATATCGTCATCCTGAAGGACAGCGCGGGCAACACCGGCGTGGGCGAAGTGCCCGGCGGCGAAAGCATCCGCCAGACGCTGGAAGACGCGCGTCCGCTGGTGGTGGGGCAGGGCATCGGCCAGTACCTGGCCATCCTGAACAAGGTGCGCGAACAGTTTGCCAGTCGCGATGCCGGTGGCCGCGGCCTGCAGACGTTCGACCTGCGCATCACCATCCACGCCGTCACCGCCCTGGAAGCCGCGCTGCTGGACCTGCTGGGCAAGCACCTGCAGGTGCCCGTGGCGGCGCTGCTGGGCGAAGGCCAGCAACGGGAAGCCGTGGAAATGCTGGGCTACCTGTTCTATGTGGGCGACCGCAAGAAGACCACGCTCGATTACCGCACCGAACCGGGCGCCGATAACGCGTGGTTCCGCGTCCGCAACGAAATGGCGATGGATGCCCAGGGCGTGGTGCGCCTGGCCGAAGCCGCCTATGAGCGATACGGCTTCAACGACTTCAAGCTCAAGGGCGGCGTGCTGAGCGGCGACGAGGAAATGGAAGCGATCATCGCCCTGCACGAGCGGTTCCCCAAGGCGCGCGTCACGCTGGACCCGAACGGCGGCTGGCTGCTGAAGGACGCGATCCGCCTGTGCCGCGACAAACACGGCATCCTGGCCTACGCCGAAGACCCGTGCGGCGCCGAGGACGGCTATTCGGGCCGCGAGATCATGGCCGAATTCCGCGCTGCCACAGGCTTGCCGACCGCCACCAACATGGTGGCCACCGACTGGCGCCAGATGGGCCATGCGGTGCGCCTGCAGTCGGTGGACATTCCGCTGGCCGACCCGCACTTCTGGACCATGCAGGGTTCGGTGCGCGTGGCCCAGATGTGCTCGGAATGGGGCCTGACCTGGGGCTCGCATTCGAACAACCACTTCGACATCTCGCTGGCGATGTTCACGCACGTGGCCGCCGCCGCGCCGGGCCGTGTCACGGCCATCGATACGCACTGGATCTGGCAGGACGGCGAACACCTGACGCGCAATCCGCTGAAGATCGAGGGCGGCCTGGTGCAGGTGCCGAAGACCCCGGGCCTGGGCGTGGAGCTGGACATGGACGCGCTGGCGCGCGCCAACCGCCTCTATCAGGAAAAAGGCCTGGGCGCGCGCGACGACGCCATCGCCATGCAGTTCCTGATCCCCAACTGGAAATTCAACAACAAGATGCCTTGCATGGTGCGCTGATCGCCGTATCGGCCGCACATTCAGAGAAGCCGCACAGCTTTCGTTCAAAAGCAGGAGACAACAACATGATGCACACCTTCACGGCCGCCCCGCGCGCGGCTTTCGCTTCCACGTGGCTGCGCCGCCTTGCCGGCGTGGCCGTCGCGCTGGCGGCCGGCATGACGGTCAGCGGTGCCGCCATGGCATCGGGCACGGCCTGGCCGCAACGCGCGGTCTCGGTCGTGGTGCCGTTCCCGGCCGGCGGATCCACCGACACCATCGCGCGCCTGCTGGCCCAGCCGCTCAACGAGAAGCTTGGCCAGCCGTTCGTGGTGGATAACCGGCCGGGCGCTACCGGGGCCATCGGTGCCACGTTCGTCAAGCGCGCGCCGGCCGATGGCTACACGATGCTGGTGGCCTCGATTGGCGTTTTTGCGGTGAATCCGTTCCTGCAGAAGAACCTGCAGTACGACCCGGCCAAGGATTTCGACCTGCTGACGGTGGCGGTGCGCGCACCCAACGTGCTGGTGGCGAATCCGAACTTTCCGGCCGGGTCGCTGCAGGAACTGGTGGCCTATATGAAGAAGAATCCGGGCAAGGTGTCGTTTGCCAGCTCGGGCGCCGGCTCGTCCGACCACCTGACCGCCGCGCTGTTCTGGCAGAGGAGCGGCACCGAGGGCCTGCACGTCCCGTACAAGGGCGGGGCGCCGGCCATCTCCGATCTGCTGGCGGGTCAGGTGGATGTGTCGTTCCAGAACATCAACGCAGTGCTGCAGCACATCCGTACCGGCAAGCTCAAGGCACTGGCCGTGACCTCGGACAAGCGTTCGTCGGTACTGCCGAACGTACCGACCATGGTCGAGGGCGGCGTCAAGGACGTGGATGTGTATTCGTGGCAAGGCGTGGCCGCGCCCAAGGGGCTGCCGGCTGACGTGAAAACCCGCCTGCACGGCGCCATCGTCGGCGCGCTCAAGGACCCGGGCATGCAGAAGAAGCTCAGCGAGCAGGGCTTCGAGGTTGTCGCCAACACGCCGGAACAGTTCGCCGAGTTCGAGAACCAGGAACTCAAACGCTGGAAGACCGTGATCGAGCAAGGCAAGATCACCGCCGAGTAATGGCGCCGCCGTCCGGCCGGCATTGCAATACCGCATCTCTCCACGGAAGTCGTTGGACATCGGCCCCGCCTGCATGGCGGGGTTTTTCTTTGGGCGCGTGATGGCCTGCGGGATGTCCTCATGCCCCGACTGAAGAGGGGGGAAGCCAGCTTCGCCCTAAACAATCGCAGGACATTTCCGATAACGATTTGGGCAGTAATAGGCCTGCGGCATGCCGAAAATCTGACAGATTTGATCTGCGTCAGTAAAATTTTGCGCTTTTGCTATTGATGAATCTGGGCCGCTGGTCCATTTTGCCGAGTCGGCAAATCGCCGACCATTGACGCTATCTGGAGAAAGTGAAGTGAGGAATCTGAAGAGCTGCTGCCTGGCCGGGATCGTGGCCGCGATGGGCCTGGCCGGTTGCGCGACCGAAACGTCGACCGCCCTGCCGGTGCAGAAGGTGGAAAGCGCGAGCCGTCCGTTCAACGGCGTGCGGACCCCGATCGCCGTGGGCAAGTTCGATAACCGCTCCAACTACATGCGCGGCGTGTTCTCGGACGGCATCGACCGCCTGAGCGGCCAGGCCAAGACCAGCCTGGTGACGCACCTGCAGCAGACCAACCGCTTCAACGTGCTGGAGCGTGAGAACCTCGACGAAATCAAGCGCGAAGCCACCATCAAGAACCAGGCCCAGAAGCTCAAGGGTGCCGATTTCGTGGTGACGGGCGACATCACCGAGTTCGGCCGCAAGGAAGTGGGCGACGTGCAGCTGTTCGGCATCCTGGGCCGTGGCCGCGAGCAGGTGGCCTACGCGAAGGTCAACCTGAATATCGTCAATATCACCACGTCGGAAGTCGTGTACGCCACGCAGGGCGCGGGGGAATACAAGCTGTCGAACCGCGAGGTGATCGGTTTTGGCGGAACGGCGAGCTTCGACTCGACGCTCAATGGCAAGGTAATGGACCTGGCCATGCGCGAAGCCGTGAACAACCTGGTCAACGCGATCGAAAGCGGGGCCTGGAAGCCCGTTCAGCAGTAAGCCGTTACCAACAAAAAGCGAGAAAAACATGAAGCAATGGGTCACGCTGCGCAACGCGGCGTTTTTGTCGGCGGCCGGCCTGCTGGCTGGGTGCGCCGGTCCGCAGTCGATGTACCAGTGGGAAGGCTATCAATCGCAGGTCTACGAGTACTTCAAGGGTGAGTCGAAGGAAGCGCAGATCACCGCGCTGGAAAGCGGCCTGGAAAAGATCAAGGCCAAGGGCGGTTCGGTGCCGCCGGGTTATCACGCCCAGCTTGGCATGCTCTACCTGAACGTGGGCAAGGGCGATCAGACGGTCAAGGAATTCCAGACCGAAAAGACGCTGTTCCCCGAGTCCACGCCGTACATGGACTTCCTGATGCGCAATATGAAGACCGACGAGCGCAAGGAAGCGGGCGCCACCGCCGCACCGCAGGCCAAGTTGCTGGAAACCACGGCCGCCGCCAAGTCTGACGTCACCGCAGGGAGCACCAAATGATGCGTCGCCTTCTGACCTGTATCGCCACCCTTGGCACGGTTGCGCTGTTCGCCGGCTGCGCCGTGCCGACCAGTCACGTGAATTACGCGGCGTTCAAGCAAGCTCGCCCGCGTTCGATCGTGGTGCTGCCGCCGCTGAACGAGTCGCCTGACATCAAGGCCACTTACGCGATGCTGGCGCAGGCCACGTATCCGCTGGCCGAATCGGGCTACTACGTGCTGCCGGTGGCGCTGGTCGACGAAACGTTCCGCCAGAACGGCCTGACCGTGCCCGGTGATATCCACACCGTGCCGGTGCCCAAGCTGCGCGAGATCTTCGGGGCCGACGCGGCGCTGTATGTGACCGTGACCGACTACGGCTCGCGCTACCAGGTGCTGAGCAGCGTGACCCGCGTGGCCGCGAATGCGACGCTGGTGGACCTGAAGACGGGCGATGAACTCTGGAGCGGCAGGGCGGTGGCGGCGCAGGACAGCAGCAGCAGCGGCGGCGGCCTGATCGGCATGCTGGTCACGGCAGCCATCAACCAGGCGATGAACCACCTGACCGACGCCAGCTATCCGGTGGCCGGCACCGCGAGCGCACGCCTGCTGTCGGCCGGGATGCCCAACGGCATCCTGTACGGCCCGCGTTCGCCGAAATATCAGTCGGACTGAGGCGAGCTGAGGCGGACTGATCTGGCCGCCTCTGGGCGGCCAACAAAAAAATGCCGCAGCACTGGCTCCAGATCGGAGCGGTGCCGCGGCATTTTTCATTTGTCTTGGCGGAAGCGGTGAGATTCGAACTCACGGATGGGTCACCCCATCGGCAGTTTTCAAGACTGCTGCCTTAAACCACTCGGCCACGCTTCCTTTCGGATTGGATACCGGGCGCGGCGTGTCATCCGCCATGCCCGGCCGCGCATTATACAAGGTCGCAGGGCCGTGCAGTGTGCGGCTTGATGGGCGCATACCAGGCCGCATGGTTGACTGGTCCATCATTTCGTCGGCCCGAATGCGTCAGGCACTGGCGCAATTGTCGGTCTTTGTCGGACAGCGCGGAACCATGTTGTGGCGGTAAGGTTCCTAGAAAGGACGATTTGCGGGCGCTCGCCGCGCAGGTCCACCTTTCCAAACGCCTCAATCAGCTATCAGAGGAGAATTGATCATGCAGGGACAACACAAGGACAACAAGGACACGCCCAGGTCGTGGCTGGCGCTTGGCAGCCTGGGTGCACTGGCGCTGGCCGCTGGCCTGGCCGGCTGCGCACAGCCTGGTTACGGCGGCTACGGCAACTACAACACGGCTCCGCCTCCGCAGGCGTATCAGCAGCCGGGCACCAACAGCTATCAGGCGCCGAGCGGCTCGGTCTTTACCGGACGCGTGGAATCGATCGAGCCGATCCAGACGACGCAGGGCAGTTCGGGCCTGCTGGGCACCGTGATCGGCGGCGCGGCTGGCGGCCTGCTGGGCCACCAGGTCGGCGGCGGGCGCGGGCAGACCGCCGCCACGATCGTCGGTGCCGTGGGTGGCGCCGTGGCAGGCAACCAGATCGAGAAACGCGCCGGCAGCAATACGTCCACCGCCTACCGCGTGAACGTGCGGCTTGACGATGGCCGCGTGGCCACGGTGACGCAAAGCAATCTGGGCAACCTGCGCGTGGGTGACCGCGCACGCGTGGCCAACGACATGGCGACGCCGTACTGATCGTCGGTCAGTCAGCGCAGCACATGGCAAAAGCGCCACACCTGTTCAGGGTGTGGCGCTTTTGTTTTGACTTAGCCGAACTACCACGAGCCACGCCGGCTCAATCCTTGAGGAACATCTCCTGCAGGTCATTGAGGAATCGGCGGCCAAGTTCGGTCGGCTTGATCGTGGTGGGATCCGCTTCGAGCAGCCCCTTCTTTTCCGCCGCGGCCAGCTGCTTGCTGATCGTGTGCAAGGGCAGGCCGGTGTAGTCGTGGAAGCTCGATGCCGGCACGCCGTCGGTCAGCCGCAGCGCATTGAGCATGAACTCGAATGGCAGTTCGTCCGCGCCAACCTCGCGGGCTTCCTGCACGGCGTTGCCGGCCATGGCCTGTTCCATATATGTGGCCGGATGCTTGTGGCGCATCTGGCGCAGGATACGGTTCGGGAACGACAGCTTGCCGTGCGCGCCGGCGCCGATCCCCAGGTAATCGCCAAAACGCCAGTAATTGAGGTTGTGCCTGGCCTCGCGATGCGTGCGGGCATAGGCCGACGTTTCGTAATGGCGGAAGCCCGCCTGTGCCGTGCGCGCCTCGATGATGTCCTGCATCTCGTAGGCGATGTCCTCGTCCGGCAGGGCCGGCGGATACTTGGCGAACAGCGTGTTCGGCTCCAGCGTCAGGTGGTAGAGCGACAGGTGCGTGGTGCCATAGGACAGCGCCGCTTCCAGATCCCGCACGCATTCGTCGATGGTCTGGCCGGGCAGGGCGTACATCAGGTCCAGATTGACGTTGTCGAAGTGCTTCAGCGCGATGTCGATGGCCGCCCGCGCTTCGCGCTGGCCGTGGATACGCCCCAGTGCCTGCAGGTGCCGGTCGTCAAAGCTCTGGATGCCGATCGACAGCCGGTTGATGCCGCTGGCCCGGTAGTTCGCGAAGCGTTCGGCCTCGAACGTGCCCGGGTTGGCCTCCATCGTGATCTCGGCGTCGGCATCGAGCGGTAGCAGCGCGCGGATGTCGGACAGCAGGCGGTCCATGCCCGCCGCCGACAGCAGGCTGGGCGTGCCGCCGCCGATGAACACCGTATGCACCGGCCGGCCCCACACCAGAGGCAGCGACTGCTCCAGGTCGGCACGCAGCGCATCGAGATACATGTCTTCGGGGATGTCGTGGCTGTCGTTCTTGCCCGGCGCCGCATGCGAATTGAAATCGCAGTACGGGCATTTGCGCACGCACCAGGGGATATGGACATACAGCGACAGCGGCGGCGAGCCGGGCAGGGTGATCTGGCCCGGTTTGAGCCAGAGCTGCTGGTTGCCGGCCGGCGACACGTCAGCCGGCTTGCTGCTGCCGGCAGGGATGATCGGGATCATGTGCCTACCTTGAGGCTTGCGGCCTGCAGCCGTGCCACCAGCCCTTGCAGGGCCAGCGCGCGATGGCTGATGCTGTTCTTCTCTTCCGCGCTCAGTTCGGCGGCCGTCTTGCCGATCCGGGGCAGCAGGAAGTGCGGGTCGTAGCCGAAGCCGCCCGCGCCGCGCGGGGCGTCCACGACTTCACCCGCCCACGTGCCTTCGGCGATGATCGGACGCGGATCGTCGGCATGGCGGACCAGCACCAGCACGCAGTAATAGTGGGCGCGGCGGTTCAGCTTGCCGGCCAGCTGCGAAATCAGGTGCGCGTTGTTGGCAGCATCGGACTTCGGCTTGCCCACCATCTGCGCGTAGCGGGCCGAATAGACGCCGGGCGCGCCATCGAGGGCGTCGACGCAGATGCCCGAGTCGTCGGCCAGCGCCGGCATGCCCGACAGGCGGCTGGCATGGCGGGCCTTGGCCAGCGCGTTTTCGACGAACGTGACGAACGGCTCCTCGGCTTCCGGGATGCCCAGTTCGCCCTGCGGCACGACGTCGAATCCGAGCGGCGACAGCAGCGCGCTGAATTCGCGCACCTTGCCGGCGTTGTTGGAGGCCAGGACCAGGCGTTGCATCGTCATTCCCTCCCGCGCGTCAGGCGCCAAGCGCCTGCTTCTGATGGCGCACCAGTTCGGCGATGCCTGCTTCGGCCAGACGCGTCATGGCATCGAGGTCCGCGCGGCTGAAGGGCGCGCCCTCTGCCGTGCCCTGGACTTCGACAAAGCCGCCGCTGCCCGTCATCACCACGTTCATGTCGGTGTCGCAGGTGCTGTCCTCGGCGTAGTCGAGGTCCAGCACTGGCACGCCATCGACCATGCCGACCGACACCGCGGCCACGAAGTCGCGGATCGGGCTGGCCTGGATCGCGCCGTTGCGCAGCATGGTGCCGATGGCGTCATGGGCGGCCACGAAGGCACCGGTGATGGCGGCCGTGCGCGTGCCGCCATCGGCCTGCAGCACGTCGCAATCGAGGTGGATCGTATATTCGCCAAGCGCGGACAGATCGAACACCGAGCGCATGGCCCGGCCGATCAGGCGCTGGATTTCCTGGGTGCGGCCGGTCTGCTTGCCGCGCGCGGCCTCGCGGTCCGACCGCGTGTGCGTGGCGCGCGGCAGCATGCCGTATTCGGCGGTGACCCAGCCTTCGCCGCTGCCCTTCTTGTGCGGCGGCACCTTGGCCAGCACGCTGGCCGTGCACAGCACCTTGGTATCGCCAAAGGCACTCAGTACCGAACCTTCGGCATGGCGGGTGTAGTGACGGGTCAGGCTGATGGGTCGCAGCGCGTCGGCCGCGCGTCCGCTGGGTCGCATGGGGAATCTTTCGTTGGAATCGGGTAAGACCGCGATTCTAACGCCGGCGGGCGCATCGCGCGCCTGCCGGCGTCTCCCGGTGCCGTCAGCGCATCAAATTGGAGGTCTTGTCGATGGCCGCGCGGATCTCCGCGATCGAGCGTTCGATTTCTTCTTCTGACAGCAGGTCGGTCTCGGTGCCGGTGCGTTCCAGGATCGACGTCGTGAAGGCGTTCAGCGGCAGCGTGTCGGTCAGCACCGCGTCCTCGTTGGGCACGGTGGCGTCGGCTTCCCACATCATGGCGATGGCTGTGGTGTTGTCGGCACCTTCGCCGGCGTTGGCCAGTGCCTGCTCGATCAGGTCGGGGATGGCGTGGACCACCGACAGGTGGGTCACCTTGTCGACGATGACCTTTTCGTCCAGCACGCCCCACAGGCCGTCCGAGCACAGCAGCGCCACATCGCCAGGCTCCAGCCGCACCGGGCCGCCGATATCGATCAGCGGCAGGTTGGGCGACCCGAGGCAGTTGTAGAGCTTGTTGCGCTCCGGGTGGTTGGCCACTTCCATGGGCAGTACCCGTTCCTGCTGAAGCAGATTCTCGATCTTGGAGTGGTCGCGCGTGCGGGTCAGCAGCGCGGCCTTGCGCATCAGGTAGAAGCGGGAATCGCCGGCGTGGGCCCAGTGGATCTGGCCGTTCTGGATCAGGCAGCAGACCACCGTGGTGCGGGGTACATCGGCCAGCTTGTTGGCTTCGGCGTAGCGATGGATCTCGCGGTGCGCCAGCATGACCGTGTCCTGCAGGAAGTCTGCGGGGTTGCGGATCGACGGGCGGGCCTGCGACTGGAACTGGCGTGCCAGCGTCTGCAGCGCCTGCTGCGCGGCGACTTCGCCAAAGGCATGGCCGCCCAGGCCATCGGCCAGCACCATGAGCAGGGCATCGCGTGTGAAGCAATAGCCCATGCGGTCCTGGTTGATCCGGCGGCCGCCTTTCCGGCTTTCCTGGTAGACGGAGAATCGCATTGCGGTAATTCGTGTCGGGTTCGTGCGTTAGTCGCCGCTTCGGCCGGTTTCTTCGGCGTGAACGGGCTTTGCGGCGGTCGGCTTGTCGATGTTCTTGTCGTCGCGGCGGCGCAGCAGCGTCATGAAGCGGCTGGTGGCATTGACGCGCTCGCCGGCCGTCGCCACGGGGGCGCTGGCCGCCGCGGCGGCCGATTGCTCACCGAGCGCATTGCTCTGGTCCCGCAGCTCCTTCTGGAGCCGGAACACGCTCTGCGGCCGTTCGGACGGCGTCAGGCGCAGACACCATTCGACCAGGTCGACCAGGCCGTTGGTGTAGGTGGCGCGCAGCCGCGAGAAGGATTCGGCCATGCGGTCATCCTTCTCGCGCTGGTTCGCCTCCTGCGGCGGCATGCCGGCCATGCACGCGTACAGCGTGGCGCCCAGGCTGTAGATATCGGTCCACGGGCCCAGCTCGGAATGCTTGCCATAGAGTTCGGGCGCCGCGAAGCCGGGGGTATACATCGGCTGGAAGCGCGCGTTCTCCATGGTCAGGATCTGCCGGGCGGCGCCGAAATCGAGCAGGATCGGCGATTCGTCCTCGCGCAGATAGATGTTGCCGGGCTTGATGTCCAGGTGCAGCAGTTTGTGAATATGCACTTCGCGCAGGCCGCTCATCAGGTCGTGGAAGACCTTGCGGATGAACCGTTCGCGCAGCACCTTCGGCTTGCCTTGCTGCCGGGCCTGCAGGATATGCTCCTGCAGCGTCTTGCCCAGCTCGTAGTTCATCACCATGTAGACGGTGGAGTTCTCGCGGAAGAAGTTCACCACGCGAACCACGCTCGGGTGTGAAATACGCGCCAGCGAGCGGCCTTCCTCGAAGAAATACTTCAGGCCAAGGCGGAACGAGGCGGCGTTTTCGTCGGGGACGACCGGAATCAGCTCGCCGGGGTTGCGGCGCGCCAGAGAAGACGGCAGGTATTCCTTGATGGCAACCGGTGCGCCGGTCTCGTCGGTGGCGAGGTAGACGAAACTGAACCCCCCGCTGGCCAACTTCTTTACAATACGGTAGTTGGCAAGCAGCGTGCCGATAGGGAGCGGCGCGCTCTTGGGTTGGTTGGCGCCCTTGGACTCTGTCATAGGATTCGGGACCTCATTTGCTCCCGGATTCTCCGGTCTAATCGGTCACTTGTAAAGAAATCATTAGCGGGGAGTGTTGCCAAAACTCCGCGCTTTCCGACCGCCGCTTTCCCATTGATTTTTCGGGCGATTTACCGCCTGTACGGCCGCGCTGGCCGGGCCCTCGGCCCCCGTTTTCGTACCGAATCCTGATTTTTCGACTCTTTCGCGAGATTAACGACGATGATCCACAGCATGACAGGCTATGGCCTGGCCACCCGCCAGGCACCGCTGACCAACGCCCAGGGCGAACCCAGCGGCCGCACGGCTTCGGTTTCCGTGGAATTCCGCACTGTCAATTCGCGTTTTCTCGACCTCCTGTTCCGTGCGCCGGAAGAGTGCCGCGCCTTCGAGCCGGCACTGCGTGAAATGCTGATGGGCGAGCTGTCGCGCGGCAAGCTCGAATGCCGAATCAACCTGCAGCGCACCGACACCGGCGGCGCCACGCTGGCGCTGAACCAGGGCCTGCTGGACCAGATCCGCGCCCTGGAATCCACCGTGGCCGGCACCTTCGCCGGCGCCGGCACCATGCGCATGGGCGAGATCCTGCGCTGGCCGGGCGTGCTGGTGGAGCCCGAGCTGTCGCAGGAAGCCCTGCGCGAAGCCGTGACCGGTGCCGCGCGCGAAGCCCTGAAGCAACTGCTGGAGGCCCGAAGCCGCGAGGGCGCCGCGCTCAAGGCCACGCTGGAGGAGCGTATCGACGCCATGCTGGCCATCGTCGAGCGCCTGACGCCGATGATTCCCCAGCTGATCGCCCACCATCAGGAAAAGCTGACCGAGCGCCTGCAGGAGGCCTTCAACCTGGCCGCGCCGAACGGCATGCCGTCGATGAGCCGCGAAGAAGTGGCCGAGCGTATCCGCCAGGAAGCCACGGTCTACGGCATCCGCATCGACATCGCCGAAGAGCTGTCGCGCCTGCAGGCCCACCTCAATGAAACGCGGCATATCCTGAAGAAGGGCGGCCAGGTCGGCAAGCGCCTGGATTTCATGATGCAGGAGCTCAACCGCGAGGCCAACACGCTGGGCTCGAAGGCCGCTGCCAAGGAACTTGCCGATGCGTCGATGGAGCTCAAGCTCCTGATCGAGCAGATGCGCGAACAGATTCAAAACCTCGAATAAGATCATGAGCGACACCACCCACACCGCCATCGATACCGCCTATCCCGGCAACCTGTTCATGGTGGTGGCACCGTCAGGGGCCGGCAAATCCACGCTGGTCAACGCGCTACTGGCGCAGGACCAGTCCATCCGCCTGTCGATCTCGCACACCACCCGCAAGCCGCGCCCCGGCGAGCAGAGCGGCCGCGAGTACCACTTCACCACGGTCGAGGAATTCCGTGCCGCGCGCGATCGCGGCGAATTCCTGGAATGGGCCGAAGTGCATGGCAACTACTACGCCACCTCGCGCGTCTGGATCGAGGAGCAGATGGCCCAGGGCAACGACGTGCTGCTGGAGATCGACTGGCAGGGCGCGCAGCAGGTCCACAAGCGTTTTTCCAACGCCATGGAGATCTTTATCCTGCCGCCGTCGCTGACCGCCCTGGAAGAGCGCCTCAAGAAGCGGGGCCAGGACGAGCCGAACGTGATCGTGCGGCGCTTGCTGGCCGCCGGCAGCGAAATGGCCCATGCTTCGGAGTCCGATTACGTGATCATCAACGAGGTTTTCGAGGACGCGCTGAAGCAGCTCCAAAACGTCGTTCACGCGACCCGTTTGCGCTTTTCGTCGCAGAAGGCCCGTCACGCCGAGCTGTTTATCGAGCTCGGCATTCATTGATTGCAGGCCCGTCGCCGGAAGGTTCCGGCGGCGTGCTGTAAAATACCGGCCTGTCGAACAGGTTTTATCCCAAGGTGGATTTGATATGGCGCGTATTACCGTCGAAGATTGTCTGAAACACATCCCGAACCGCTTCGAGCTCGCGCTCGCCGCGACTTACCGGGCACGTCAGCTCGTGCAAGGCCACACGCCCAAGGTTGAGGCGAAGGACAAGCCCACCGTGGTCGCGCTGCGCGAAATCGCGACCGGCCAGGTGGGTATCGAGATGCTCAAGAAGGTACCGACCTGATTGCCAGGGCGGCCCGTGGTTCATTCATGCTTCGCGTGCGTACGCATCCCGCCGCGCATCCGGTTGAATTCCAGGGGCTGCCATGCCTTCGTCGCCGACCGATCCCGCCATTGCTCCCCCGGCCAACGCCGGGGCCGGGCTTTCGCGTGCATTGCCGGCGGCGAAGCATCCTGGCGCCGTGCCGGCTCCGGCCGGTGCGGTCGCCACGCCTGTGGCGCCCGGCGCACCGCTGCCCGGTGTCGTACCGGTTTCCACATCCCTGCCTCCGGCGCCTTCCGCGCCTGCCGGCCGTAGGCGTCCCGGAATTCCTCCCGTGACAGCCCGTACCGGTGCTCCCAATTTGCCCGATCCGCTCGGCGACAACGTCGTCGGCGAGCGTGCCGTCGTGCCTCCCATCCAGCAGGGCAAGGCGCGCGCGGCGCTGGCCAATGAACTGGTAGCCGAACCGGTGGCCGGTACCGTGCCGGCCACGCCGGGCGGAGACCTGTTCATCGATGCGGTGCTGGCGCAGTCATACCGGCATTTCTTCGGTCCGACGTCGCAGCCGGCGGTGCCGCCGAGGCAGCAGGTCATCTCGATCGCGCGGCTGATGGAAAAGCTGGCTTACCTGAAGCCGGCTGACCAGGCCGTGGTGCGAGAGGCTTTCCAGTTCTCGGACGAGGCGCACCTGGGGCAGTACCGCCAGAGCGGCGAGCCGTACATCACGCACCCGGTGGCCGTGGCCGAGCTGTGTGCGGACTGGAAGCTCGACGTGCAGTCCATCATGGCGGCGCTGCTGCATGACGTGATGGAAGACCAGGGCATCACCAAGAGCGAGCTGGCCGAGAAGTTCGGTCCGAAGGTCGCGGAACTGGTCGATGGCCTGACCAAGCTGGACAAGCTCGAATTCCAGAGCCGCGAGCAGGCGCAGGCGGAGAGCTTCCGCAAGATGCTGCTGGCGATGGCGCGCGATGTGCGGGTGATTCTGGTCAAGCTGGCCGATCGCACGCACAACATGCGCACGCTTGATTTCGTGCCGCCCGAGAAGCGGCGCCGGATCGCGCTGGAAACGATGGAGATCTACGCGCCGATCGCGCACCGGCTGGGTCTCAACACGATTTACCGCGAGCTGCAGGAGCTGTCGTTCAAGGTTGGGTCGCCATTCCGCTACGCCACGCTGGAAAAGGCCGTCAAGGCCGCGCGCGGCAATCGCCGCGAGGTGGTCCGGCGCATCCTGGAGGCGGCGCAGGGCGCGCTGGGCGATGCCGGTATCGTGGCCGAGCTGTCGGGGCGCGAGAAGACCCTGTACAGCATCTATCGCAAGATGCACGACAAGCAGTTGTCGTTCTCGCAGGTGCTGGACGTCTACGGGTTCCGCGTGGTCGTGGAAACGCAGATGCACTGCTACATGGCGATGGGCGCGCTGCACGGCCTGTACAAGCCGATGCCGGGCAAGTTCAAGGACTACATCGCGATTCCGAAGATCAACGGCTACCAGTCGCTGCACACGACGCTGGTGGGTCCGTTCGGCACGCCGGTGGAGTTCCAGATCCGCACGCGGGGCATGCACCAGATTGCCGAGGCCGGCGTGGCGGCACACTGGATGTACAAGCACCAGGCCGACCATGCCAACGATATCCAGCAGCAGGCCCACCAGTGGCTGCAGTCGCTGCTCGATATCCAGAGCCAGACCGGCGATTCGCAGGAATTCCTGGAGCACGTCAAGATCGACCTGTTCCCGGATGCCGTCTACGTATTCACGCCGAAAGGCCATATCCGTGCGCTGCCGCGCGGCGCCACGGCGCTGGACTTCGCATACGCGGTACACAGCGACCTGGGCAACCAGTGCGTGGCGGTCAAGATCAACAACGAACTGCTGCCCCTGCGCACCGAGCTCAAGAGCGGCGATATCGTCGAGGTAGTGACGGCGCCGTACTCGAAGCCGAATCCGGCCTGGCTGGCGTTCGTGCGGACCGGCAAGGCACGCGCGGCGATCCGCCACTACCTCAAGACCACCAAGCTCGACGAGGCCATCCAGCTCGGCGAGCGCCTGCTGGACCAGTCCGCGCGCCAGCTCGGCATCGAACTGAAGGCCGTGCCGCAGTCGGTGTGGGAGCGCATGATCCAGTGGACGGGCAACAAGGTGCGCGAAGACATCTTCGCCGACCTGGCGCTCGGCCGGCGCGTGCCGGCAGTGGTGGCCCGGCGCATGGAGATCCTGCTGCAGGAGCTGTCCGGCGATGTGGACAGCGCGTTGCTGGCTGCGGTGCAGACGTTCGCGGGGGAGGAAGCCCCGGCCGTGCCGATCACCGGCGACGAAGGCATGTCGATGATCTTCTCGGCGTGCTGCCGTCCGATTCCGGGCGACTCGATCGTCGGCTATCTGGGCAAGGGCGAAGGTCTGCAGATCCACGTGCAGGACTGCAAGGTGGCCAAGCGCCTGCACAGCAAGGACCCCGAGCACTGGATCGAGGTCATGTGGGCCAAGAAGACCACGCGTGCCTTCGACGTGTCGATCAAGGTCATGGTGCGAAACGTGAAGGGCATCGTCGCGCGCGTGGCAGCCGACCTGACCGCCGCCGACGCCAACGTGGCCCACGTGGCGATGGAGCAGCAGCAGGTGGCGGGGCATCAGGAAGCCACGTATATGCAGTTCGTGATCCAGGTGCAAAACCGTCTGCACCTGGCCAACGTCATGCGTACGCTGCGTCGGAATCCGGATGTGATCCGCATTTTCCGCGACCGGAACGACGGGTAAGAGACGCCAGGACAACGATCCCGGCGATTCTCGCGATTCCGGCGTCCTCTGCGTTACTGCACGGTCCTTTCCGGGTATTTCACTTCCAGAATGTCGATCTGTTCGATGCCGGCCGGCGTGCGCAGCGGCACGGTGTCGCCTTCGCGCGCCTTGATCAGGGCCTTGGCGATCGGTGAAATCCAGCTGACGTGGTTGCTGTCCAGGTCTACCTCGTCCATGCCGACGATCGTGATCGTGGTTTCTTCGCCCGACTGGTTTGCGTACGTGACCGTCGCGCCGAAAAAAATCTGGTCGTTGTCGCCCTGCAGCGATGGGTCCACCACCTCGGCCTTGTCGAGCCGCCGTGTCAGGAAGCGGATGCGCCGGTCGATCTCGCGCAGACGCTTCTTGCCATAGAGGTAGTCGCCGTTTTCCGAGCGATCGCCATTGGACGCGGCCCATGACACGATCTGGACGATATCTGGTCGCTCCACATCGATCAGGTGCATCAATTCGTCGCGCAGGCGCTTGTAGCCGGCGGCGGTGATGTAGTTCTTGGTGCCGGCGGGCAGCGGTGTCGCGCCCTCGGGAAGATCGTCGTCGTCATCGTTGGACGACTCTTTGACAAATGCCTTGTTCATGTTCCGGATCACTTCATGAATCTTCGATTATAGGAAGTTGCGTTCCTCGCCCCCCGCCGATGAAAAAAATGCGCGAAGGGGCTTCACAAAACTGAAAACTTCTATATAATCTCTTTTCTCGGTTGCGGCTGTAGCTCAGTTGGATAGAGTACTTGGCTACGAACCAAGGGGTCGTGGGTTCGAATCCTGCCAGCCGCGCCAACCTATACGAGAGAAGGGCTTCCGGAAACGGAAGCCCTTTTTTCATTTCCCCTTCCCGTTCCCCTCCCGCTCCTTCCTTCCCCCTTCGCGCCTCTTCGCTGTCTATGCTGTATGCATGGTCGGCCGGAACACCTGCGCACTGGCCGGCTCCAACTTCAATCCTGATCGCTACTCACGGAGGCAACACATGCAACAGGACGACTGGCGCGTGGAAGGCTATCGCGGCATGGACGCATACGTACTGGTGACCTCGCATCACGATGCCGTCGCCGGCAGCGTGGGCGATACGCAGACATGGGGGTACGAAGTACGGGTGGCGCAGGAGGGCATGGACCCGGCCGATGCCGGCGACACCGAGCGGCTTGCCAGTGGTGCGCACGTCTTCGCCACGCGCCACGCTGCGGAAGTGGCGGCATTTGCCGCAGCCTATGCGCTGATCGACAAGCTGGTGGTTTCAGGGCGATAGGCTGGGCTTGGCCGCCGGTCGCCCGCTGCAAAGTTCCTTGCGATACGTGCAATGGCGTATCACAGGCCGATTCCGGCCTCATTGGTTTTGACTTGATCCAGGTCATTCGTGGATCGGGGGGTAGCTCCTAGTCTGGTACTGAGGCGCGCCGCGGTGCGCGCCAGCAGTAGAAAACAAGGAGCGCGCCATGCCTGAATACGAAGGATTAAAGATCGTCTACGAAGTGATCATCCTGCCCAAGGACAAGTGGGCCATCATGATCGAGATCATTCGTCGCGAGGATGGCGAGGTTCTGATGGCGCGTCACAACCCGTTTCCGCGCCAGCCGTTCGATACCAAACTCGAGGCGCTCGATCATGTGAACCGCTATGTGGCCGAGGCCGTGAAGAACCTGGAACGTGACAACGTGAAGCCGTTGCGGCGTCGCGCATAAGCGTCGTCATCGGAGGATGCGCGGCACATTGCGCGACATCACTGGGGATGAACAGAGGCCTCCAGGTATCTGGAGGCCTTTTTCTTCGTGCTGGTGCATGAAACGCTTGCCATGTGCCCCAGATTACTGCATAATCTCTTTCTTCAGACGCGGGGTGGAGCAGTCTGGCAGCTCGTCGGGCTCATAACCCGAAGGTCGCAGGTTCAAATCCTGCCCCCGCAACCAGATACTCGAAAGGGCTACACATGATGTGTAGCCCTTTTGTTTTTCCGCCTCCGGCTTTTCCCTTGGGAAAGGGAATCAGGCCTTGACCAGCGACGCGGCGCGCTGGAACGTATCGCGTACCTGCGGCTGGCCTTCGCGTTCGGCAGCTTCGGCGCGGTCCTTGAGTCGGGACGTCAGCACGGCAAGATTGCCACCGCCGCCGCAAGCGCGTGCGGCCTCGTTCATCACCTGCGTCAGTTCCTGGTTCACGTCGGCGCCATCGAAAGCACTGACGGACAGGGCCGACACGCGCTCCAGAAAGCTGTTGACCAGTGCTTCATCATGTTGCGGTTCGGGCATGGCGGCTCCTTGGCGAACAACGAAAACACTGAAATTGGAATTCCGGGACGTCCGGACCGACCCTCGTCGTGCGGATCAATGCCGCGGGGGCAACTGCGGCGGCGCGATACGTCGTCGGGCTGGCTTCAGCACGCGCGTCGGCCACAACACGTAGTTGGTGTGCGGATCCATCGGCTTGCCGAAATAGGAAACCCATACCTGCACGCCGTGTTCGGTCTCGGACACGATGGCGGCCACTGCACGGGCCGCGACAGACGGGGATTTCAGCAGGTCGGCCAGGGCTTCGACGCCCTGGACCACATGGTGCTTTACCCCCTTGAACCACACGTATTGACGCATGGCAGCAAGAAATCGCTTGGTCATGAATGCTGCTCTTCTCGTTGGCGATGCGAATTGAGACCACAGCTTACACGGATAGTCGTGACGGTTTTGTAGGCTAGCGTCTGATTTTCTCTCGGCGCACGATCACATGTGACGTGTGCGCTCCATCGTGACACTGTCGCCGCTTCTGTCATGTACGGCGGCAAATTGACAAGCTGTGACAGTTGTCTTAGCGTGGTTGCATATGCTGCACAAAATCTAACGTTGTCCTGGGCCCGCTGGGCGTGGAGGCAAGTGTGGAAAACGTGGCAGAGCTTGAAGAGCGGCTCGCACGCGGCAAGGCCTTGCGTCAGCAGGTGCCGCGACGCACGCAGGAATCGGTCGGCAATGTCGATCGCGATCCGGTTCGCCTGCTGGAGGAAAGCAGCGCCGGGCGGGTAGAGCGCCTGATCCCTCTGCGCTACGGACGCATGATCGCGTCGCCATTCACCTTCTATCGCGGCAGTGCCATCATTCAGGCACACGATCTGGCCGGCACGTCGAACACGGGATTGATCCATCAGATCTGCGGCGATTGCCATCTGTCGAATTTTGGCGGATTTGCGACGCCCGAGCGCGCGCTGCTGTTCGACGTCAACGATTTCGATGAGACCAGCCCGGGCCCCTGGGAATGGGACCTGAAGCGCTTGACCGCCAGCTTCGTGGTAGCGGCGCGCCATCTGCGCCATGGCACGGCGGCCGCCGACAACCTGGTCTTCGAGGTAGTCACCAGCTATCGCGAACGCATGGCCGAGTACGCGGAGATGGGCATCCTGGAAACCTGGTACGACCGCATCACGTTCGAGCGGCTGCTGGAAAGCACGGACGATCCCGATATTCAGAAGCGCGTCAGACGCGCCATGGAGCGCGCCGCGGAGCGCACGCATGAAAGCCTGCTGCCCAAGCTGTCCGAACACGATGGCGAGCGTTGGCGCATTCTCGACGCGCCGCCCGCCGTGTTCCATGTGCGGGGCGCGCAGACGCTGTTCCGTGCCGAGGACGATTGGCTGGCCGTCGACAATCCGCGCGAGATCGTCGAAAAGTGCTTTGCCGACTACGTCTCGACGCTGGCCCGCGACAGGCGCGAACTGCTGTCGCATTTCAAGCTGCATGACATGGCCTTCAAGGTGGTGGGCGTCGGCAGCGTCGGCACGCGCTGCCTGATCCAGTTGATGATCGACAGCCACGGCAAGCCGCTGTTCCTGCAGGTGAAGGAGGCCACCCGTTCGGTGGTGGCGCGCTACTTCAAGTCGGCGGCGGTCTCGCATGAAGGGCGCCGGGTGGTGGAGGGGCAGCGCCTGATGCAAGCCGCCAGCGACCTTTTCCTGGGCTGGTCGAAGGGGCCGTTCGGACGCCATTTCTACATCCGCCAGCTGCGCGACATGAAGTTCTCGGCCGACATCGAACTGATGGACGTCAACGTGCTGTCCGCCTATGCCCGCGTGTGCGGCTGGGTGCTGGCGCGTGCCCATGCCAAGGCCGGCGGCCTGGCGGCCGAGATCAGCGGCTACCTGGGCAGCAATGACCGCATGGCCGAATCGATGATCGCCTATTCGAATGCCTATGCCGACCAGGTGGAGCGCGACTACGACCTCTTCGTCAAGGCGTGCCGCTCGGGCCGGCTCGAGGCCCGCACGGACGCCGACATGGCCGCCGATTTCCGCGTTTGACCCGGCCCGACCCAACCGAACCCGTTAATCCCAGGAGTGCGCGATGACCGAAGATCTGCTGCTGCAACTGATGGTGGAGGTGGAAAAGGCCGATCCCATCGACTACGCGAACCTGCCGTTCGATGACGAGAAGCTGCGCGCCCTGGCCTGCAGGATCATTGCCGAACGCTCCACCGAACTGGAAACCTCGGGCTTGTCGCAAGAGGCGCTGCTGGCCACGCTGTGGGCGTCCACGGCCAAGCTGGTACTGGAGAACATCGTGCTCAATGCCCGGCTGCTGACCCTGCAAGGCAAGGCCGAGGATGCGCGGGTGCTGATCGACCGTATCGCCCGGCAATCGCGCGGCAAGCCCTGAACGCGCCGGCCTTCGGCGCGACTCATGCATCACACGATGCGTGGGCGTCGCCGTTTGGCTAAAATAGCGCGTTTTCCGCTCCCAAGCCGTCCCCCGACGGCCAGCCGGTCACGCCGGGGGCGGGGGGTTTGTCGTGGAGGGATTTCGGGTGATCAAGTGGATAATCGTCGCCGCCTACGTGGGTGCCATCCTGTATGTGCATTTCCGCGGCAAGGTACGGCTGCCGTTCATGCGCCAGGTGCTTGACCATTCGGCACTGGTGGCACCGGTCAATTGCTTCATGTACATGTTCTCGGGCGTGCCGCGCACGCCGTACATCAGCGTCGACCGCTTTCCTGAGCTGGAGAAACTGCGCGCCGCGTGGCCGCAGATTCGCGACGAGGGCATGGCCCTGATCGCAATGCGCAAGATCAAGGCCGCCGACAAGAACGATGACGCTGGCTTCAATTCGTTCTTCAAGTACGGCTGGAAGCGGTTCTATCTCAAGTGGTACGAGGCCCAGCATCCGTCGGCTGAAACGCTGTGCCCGAACACCGTGGCGCTGCTGCGCGAGATGCCGTCGGTCAAGGCGGCGATGTTTGCCGAACTGCCGCCGGGCGGCAAGCTCAACCCGCACCGCGACCCGTTCGCCGGTTCGCTGCGCTACCACCTGGGCCTGTCCACGCCGAACGACGATCGCTGCTTCATCGAAGTGGACGGCGAGCGCCACAGCTGGCGCGACGGGCAGGGCGTGGTGTTCGACGAGACCTACCTGCACTGGGCCGAAAACAAGAGCGAGACGGACCGCCTGATCCTGTTCTGCGACATCGAACGCCCGATGCGCTATCGCTGGGCCGCCGCGGTCAACCACTGGATGGGCCGCAAGGTGATGACGGCCGCCAGCTCGCCGAACGACGAAAACGACCAGACCGGCGCGATCAACAAGCTGTTCCGCTTCGTATGGCTGGGCGGCCAGTATCGCCGCCGCTTCAAGTCGTGGAACAAGAACCTGTACTACGTGACCAAGTTCGGCCTGATCATCGGCGGTGTGGCACTGATCGTGTTCCTCTGATCCTCGGCTTGCCGCTACCGCTGAACTGGCGGCAGTGCAAACAAAAACCGGCAGATGACTGCCGGTTTTTTTTTCGTCCTGGGGTTTTCGTGCTCGGCGCGTCAGCGCGACTCGGATTCGCGCTGACGGCGCTCGTTGCCCAGTTCCTCGTAGTGCGCCCGCTTGGCCTCGTACATGCGATGGTCGGCCAGCTTGACCGTGTCGGTCAGCCGGTCGCCCTGGGCGCACGTGGCCGTGCCGATCGAGAACGACAGCCGCGCGCCGGGGTAGAACTGGTTGTTCAGCCCGACGACTTCCTGGATCTGCTCGACCACGGTCGCCGTGCCGCGTTCGTCGCGGCCGGGCAGCAGCACCATGAATTCGTCGCCGCCGATGCGCGCCACGCAAGCCTGCTCACCCACGGCCTTCTTCAGCACCTCGCCGGTGCGGCGCAGCAGCGCATCGCCATCGCCGTGGCCGAACTGGTCATTGATGGCCTTCAGGCCGTTCAGGTCCACCGCCACCACGCTGACCGGCCACGGGCCCTTGCGGCCCAGGCGGGCCAGCTCGTCCTCGTAATAGGCGCGGTTGTAGAGCTTGGTCAGCACGTCGTGCTTGCCCAGGAACTCCACGTAGGCCTCGGCCTTCTTGCGCGCGGTGATGTCGGTCAGCGACACCAGCACCTGGTCCCAGTCGGCCTCGCGGCCAGGGAAGACCGACCACTGCATGAAGACGTCCACGGACCGACCGTCCAGCGCGTAGTTGATGACTTCGCGCTGCTGCCAGAGCTTTTCGTGCCACAGGTCGATCAGCTGCTCGGCAAAGTGGATGCGCATGTCGTCGCGGAACACGTCGCCCAGGCGCGACAGCAGGATTTCCTTGCTGGGCGCGCCGAACATGGTCAGCGTCTGCTGGTTGACGTCGAGCACGCGGATTTCCTGCATGCAGCGCGAGACGAAATCGGGATGCACGTTCAGGAAGGTGCGGAAATCCGTGATGCCGGCCGCGCGCACTTCGTCCAGCAGCATCTTCACGGCGCTGAAGTCTTCCACCCACAGCGACACGGGCGAATGCTCGAACAGCCCCACCGCATATTGCTGGGCGCGGCGCAGGTCGCGCTCGGTGCGCACGCGGGCCGTGATGTCCTCGATCGACAGCAGCACGCGCGACCAGTCGGCCTCGTGGCCGGGCATGACCGTGGCTTCCAGGCGGATGTCGAGCCGTTCGCCGTCCAGCGTGTAGTTCACGGTCTGGCTGGAAAAGTGGTTGCCGCCGTCCCAGAGCTGGCCCAGTTCCTCCACGTGCTGGTCGAACATGTCGTCGCGGAACACGGTGTCGAGGTTGGCTACCAGGTCGGCAAGGTCGCTGGCGCGGAACAGGTCCAGCGTGCGCTGGTTCACGTCGAGCACGCGGATCAGCGCCGAGCAGCGCGCCACGTCGTCGGGGTTGTCGCGCAGGTGGCGGCGCAGGTCGGTCACGCCATCGGCTCGCAGTTGTTCAAACGCCCGGCGCACCGCGCTGAAGTCTTCCAGCCAGAGCGACACGGGCGCCAGCTGGAACAGGGTTTGATAGTCGTTGTCGAGCCGCGAGGCGGCGGTTGCGTGCCCCAAGTTGTTCTCCCTGTTTATGATGGATGGCGTATCGCGCACTAGGATAGGCGAGCGCGCGCCGCTTGTGGGGAGAAATCTAAAGAAACGGCGATGGATCCGGCGCGGATGTGGTTGGCGCGCGCCAGGCGCCGGGTGCCCCCCGGCCGCCAGTCCACCAGTCCACCAGTCCGCCACCCGGGCCGTCAGCCCGCCAGCCTGCGCGCTGCCGCGGCCACGGTGTCGAGTGCCCGCTCCAGTTCCGGCGTGCGCAGGTTACCGCAGTTCAGCCGCAGAAAATGGTTGAAGCGGTTCGAATTCGAGAACATGGCGCCCGGCATCACGCGGATACCGTCGCCGATCACCTGCTCGAACACGGCCTCGGACGACACGCCGCCGGGCATTTCGACCCACAGGTGCAGGCCGCCGCGCGGCAACGTGAGCCGTGTGCCGGCCGGGAAGGTGGTGGCCACCCGCTGCGCCATCCATTCGCGCTGCACGCGCAGTTGCGTGCGCAGCCGCCGCAGGTGGCGGTCGAACGCGCCGGTGCCCATGTACTCGGCCACCGCGATCTGCGTCAGCATCTCGTTGGGCCGCGACAGGCCGAATTTCAGCATTTCCACGCGCGCCTGCCACTTGCCGGCCGTGATCCAGCCCAGCCGCATGCCGGGCGCCAGCACCTTGTGCAGCGACGCGCAGTGGATCACCGTGCCGGTGGTATCCCACGCCTTGGCCGCCGGCAGCGGGGCATCGTCGTCGAACGTGGCCGAACAGCAGTCGTCCTCGATCATGGCGATGCCGCGCGCGGCGCACCACGCCACCAGCCGCTGCTTGTGCGCGTCGGGCATGACGCAGCCCAGCGGATTCTGCAGGTTCGGCACCACGCAAACGGCCTTGATGTTGGCGTAGGTCTGGGCGGCCAGTTCCAGCGCCTCGAGCGAAATGCCGGTCTGCGGGCTGCACGGGATCTCCAGCGCGCGCATGCCCAGGCTTTCCAGGATCTGCAACAGACCGTAATAGGTCGGCGATTCCACGGCGATCACGTCGCCGGGGCCGGCCACCGCGCGCAGGGCCAGTGTCAGCGCCTCGGTGGCGCCGTGCGTGACGACGATTTCCTCGGGCGACACGTTGATGCGCGACCGCAGCGCGTGGCGGGCCAGCGCCGCCCGGAAGGCCGGATGTCCATCGGAATCGACCGAGCTGCCGAACAGCTCCGGGTAGCGGCGCAGGGCCCGCGTGGCCGCGTTGCGCAGCGCATCGGTGGGGTACAGCTCGGGCGCCCCACAGGCGCCGCCAAGGTTGATCCGGTGATGCTTGCTGCGGGCCAGGATGGCAGAAATGCGCTGGTGGATGCCCACGTACTGCGCCGGATCGGGCAGGCCGGGCACCGGCTCCTCGATGGGCGCCAGGGCCGGTTGCGCCGGCGCGCAGACAAAGTAGCCCGAGCGGGGCCGCGCTTCGAGCAGGCCGGCCGCCTCCAGTTCGCGGCACGCCTGCAGCGCGGTGGACAGGCTGACGGCGTGCAGCCCCATCAGCGCCCGCACCGACGGCATGCGATCGCCCGGCACCAGCGTGCCCGCCGAGATCGCCTGGCGATAGTGGCCCGCCAGCTGCTGGTAGAGCGGGCCGGACGCGGGCGGCGGGAGGGGGCGGGCGGCGGAGGCCGGGGCGACGGCAGGGGCAACGATGGACATGGCGGCATCTTCGCGCAGGCGCGACGGTTGGAACAGATACAGATGGTACGCCGCTGTATCGTAACAGCGCCAAAGTTTCGGATCTGTTCTGGTCGCGAAAGGCACGCTTGTGCCTGTTGCCCCCGCGGGCGCGCCGATACGCTGGTGGCACGTTTTTCATTCGCGAAGGAGTGCCGCCATGTCATCCCCCGACACCATTTCCAGAGACGTCCAGACCATCGTCCTGGCTGCCGGCCAGTGCCTGAGTCTGCACCTGAAGGCCGGCGCCGTCGTGCATGTGCAGCAAGGCCGGGTGGCGGTGGCGGGCGCGCCGCGCTGGCTGGCCGAGCAGATGTGCCAGGTGCCGCGGAATCTGTGCGCCGGCGGTGTCTGTGTGATGGATACGGCAGGTTGGCACCAGCTCGTGGCGCAAGGGCCGGTGCAGCTGCGGATCGTGACGCCGGCGGCGCGCCCGGGGCTGTGGTCGCTGCTAAAATCGCGGCTCGGCCGTTCTGGCCTCCTGCTGGGTAACGCCCGGCCACCAGACATCCAGGCCGCAGAAGAATCGGTACCCCATGCTACGTCTCAGTGAAGTCAAACTGCCGCTCGACCACGTCGAGAGCGACCTCGAGGCTGCCGTGCGCAGCCATCTGGCCCAGATCGGTGTCAAGGGCGACGGCCTTGTCGGATTTACGGTGTTCCGCCGCGCGCATGATGCCCGCAAGCGCGACGATATCAAGCTGACCTACATCATCGACATCGAAGTCAAGGACGAGGCCGCGGCAGTCAAGCGCATGCAGCGCAAACCGAACTGGAGCGTCACGCCGGACATGGCGTACCACTTCGTGGCGAAGGCGCCCGAAGGCGGCCCGAAGTCGCGTCCGGTGGTGATCGGCCTGGGACCGTGCGGGCTGCTGGCCGGCCTGCTGCTGGCGCAGATGGGCTATCGCCCGATCATCCTGGAACGCGGCAAGGAAGTGCGCGAACGCACCAAGGACACCTTTGGCCTGTGGCGCAAGAGCGTGCTGAACCCGGAGTCGAACGTCCAGTTCGGCGAGGGCGGCGCGGGCACGTTCTCCGACGGAAAGCTCTACAGCCAGATCAAGGACCCAAAGCACTACGGCCGCAAGGTGCTGGAAGAATTCGTGCGCGCCGGCGCGCCCGAGGACATCCTCTACAAGGCGCGGCCCCACATCGGCACGTTCCGGCTGGTGAGCATGGTCGAGAAGATGCGCGCCGAGATGCTGGAACTGGGCGCAGAAATCCGCTTCGAGACGCGCGTGGACGATATCGACATCGACAACGGCCAGGTGCGTGGCCTGAAGCTGTCCAACGGCGGCTACCTGCCGTGCGACCACGTGATCCTGGCCGTGGGCCACAGCGCCCGCGACACGTTCCACATGCTGCATGACCGGGGCGTGTTCATGGAAGCCAAGCCGTTCTCGCTGGGCTTCCGCATCGAACACCCGCAGGGTCTGATCAACCGCAGCCGCTTCGGCAAGTTCGCGGGCAACAAGCTGCTGGGCGCGGCCGACTACAAGGTGGTGCACCACGCCAGCAACGGCCGTGCCGTGTACAGCTTCTGCATGTGCCCGGGCGGCACCGTGGTGGCGGCGGCGTCCGAGCCGGGGCGCCTGGTGACCAACGGCATGAGCCAGTATTACCGCGCCGAGCGCAACGCCAACGCCGGCATCGTGGTGGGAATCACGCCCGAGGAGGACTTCCCGGGCGGTCCGCTGGCCGGCATCGCATTTCAGCGAAAGTGGGAAGAGCGCGCGTTTGAACTGGGCGGTAGCGACTATCGCGCGCCGGGCCAGCTGGTGGGCGACTTCATTGCCGGACGTGCGTCCACGTCGCTGGGGTCGGTCGAGCCGTCGTACAAGCCGGGCGTGACGCCCACCGACCTGAGCACGTCGCTGCCTGACTACGTCATCGACGCGATCCGCGAGGCACTGCCCGAGCTGGACAAGAAAATTGCCGGGTTTGCCATGCACGATGCGGTGCTGACGGGGGTGGAAACGCGTACGTCGTCGCCGTTGCGCATCCGCCGCAATCGCGACGACTACCAGAGTGTCAACGTGCGCGGCCTGTATCCGGCCGGCGAGGGGGCCGGCTATGCGGGCGGCATCTATTCGGCGGCTATCGACGGCATCGAAGTTGCCGAGGCCGTGGCGCTGCACATCGAGAACGGACGGTGACGATGCGCGACCAGGCCGTCGGCCCCGAAGACGAGCGCGTCGTTGCCGACGTGCGGCACTGGCTCACGCGTGCCGTGATCGGCCTGAACCTGTGCCCGTTCGCCAAGAGCGTGCATGTGAAGGGGCAGGTGCGGTATGTGGTCAGCCAGGCCACGCGCGACGAGGACGTGCTGGACGACCTGGAGCGCGAACTGCGGGCGCTGGCCGAGGCCGATCCGGAGCAGGTGGATACCACGCTGCTGATCGTGCCCCACGCGCTGGCCGATTTCCTCGCCTACAACGACTTCCTGTATTTCGCAGACCGGCTGCTCGGCAGTCTGCGGCTGGAAGGCACGCTGCAGATCGCGAGCTTTCATCCGCAGTACCGGTTCGAGGGCACCGGGCCGGACGATATCGAGAACTACACGAACCGGGCGCCGTATCCGATCCTGCATCTGCTGCGCGAGGACAGCATCGCCCGCGCGGCGGAAGCGTTCCCCGAGGCCGAGGACATCTACGAGCGAAACATGGAAACCCTGCGCCTGCTTGGCCACGCAGGGTGGCTCAAGTGGATGGCGGGCCAGAGCGATCTCTGACCGGCGATCGCTCAGGCGATCCGCGCCCGCTTAAGCCGAGGTGGCGGACGTGGCGGACGTGGCGGACGTGAAGAAGCGTTCGCCCAATTCCTCCAGCCCCACCGACTCCAGCACCTGCTGCAGCCGCTCGGCCGGCCGCCGGCGCGGCAGGTCCTTGTACTGGGCGATGATCAGTTCGTTCTTCATCGAGTGTTCCCAGCCCACCAGCTCCGTCACGCTGACCTGGTAGCCGTGCGCTTCCAGCTGCAGGCAGCGCAGCACGTTGGTCAGCTGGCTGCCGAATTCGCGCGTGTGCAGCGGGTGGCGCCAGATTTCCGTCATCGGATTGCCGGCCAGCAGCCGGCCCTTGTGCTTGCGCAGCACCGTTGCCACTTCAGCCTGGCAGCAGGGCACCAGCACGATGTGCTGCGCGCGCTTGGCCAGCGCGAAGCGGATCGCATCGTCGGTGGCGGTATTGCAGGCGTGCAGCGCCGTGACGACGTCGATGGTTTCCGGCAGCGCCGGCGACGTGATCGAATCGGCCACGGACAGGTTCAGGAACGACATGCCCGGGAAGCCCAGGCGCTCTGCCAGCCCGGTCGAGCTGGTGACCAGCTCCTCGCGCGTCTCGATGCCGTAGATGTGCGAGCCGTCCTTCAGATCCTTGAAGAACAGGTCGTAAAGGATGAAGCCCAGGTAAGACTTGCCGGCGCCGTGATCCACCAGCGACACGGCGCCTTTGGCGTCCTTTACCTCGCGCAGCAGGGGCTCGATGAACTGGAACAGGTGGTAGACCTGCTTGAGCTTGCGGCGGCTGTCCTGGTTCATCTTGCCGTCGCGCGTCAGGATATGGAGTTCCTTGAGCAGCTCGATGGACTGGCCGGGACGGACTTCGTGGGTGCTGGACATCGGGGAACTGGGCTGTGGATGCTTCGGAAAGGCCGACAGTTTACCGAAAACACCGCGTAAACACCTGCACCCCACTTTTGTGGGCTAAAGCTCACTCGTGTGCCTGCCGTTAATCCTTCGATCACGACAAGCAGAGTTGGCGCAGGTACGGCCGTCCAAGCGGAAGGACCCGGGGCACGAACCCCAGCCGGCATGGCGCCATGCAGAACGAGAAAGCGGGGAGCCATGAACGCGGACGTGGGATTACGCCTGGAACTCAACCAGCCGGGCGATCAGGTGAGGGCATGCTTTACGCCGGAAACCGGCCGGATGCCGCCGGACCGGGCGGCGCTGGAAGCATCGCTGGCCGAGCACGGCTGGCAGGGGGCGCGCCTGGACCAGGCCGCCGTGACCGGATTTCTGACCCAGTGCCAACTGACCGACCGCGAAATCGACGCGGTGATCGGCACGGTGCTCGATGGCGCCTTCGAACTGGAAATCTCCGCCGACAAGCTGCAGCTCCTGCTGACGCTGATGCCGCCTGAAGGCGGCCGTAGCATCGAGGAAAGCGATATCGCGGCCGCCGCGGCATCGATGGGCGTGGTGGCGCTGCTGGATTCCGCAGCCATCGGCGTGGCGCTGGAGGCCGGCAGTTGCGAAGGCCGCGAGATCGCACGCGGCGTGGCGCCCGTGCAGGGCGAAACGGCGCGTTTCGACAGCCTGGTGCAGCAGAAAAGACCGGCGCAGGCCGACAACGAGGACGAGCGCGTCGATCTGCGCGACCTGGGCAGCCTGCTGCTGGTGAATCCCGGCACGGCGCTGATGCGCCGCACCCCGGCCAGGTCCGGCAAGGATGGCATGGACGTGCTGGGCAAGCCGATCGCGGCCGAGCCGGTGGTGGACACGCCCTATGCGGCGGACCTGACCGGCGTGGCCGCCGACCCCAACGATCCGAACCTGCTGCTGGCGGTCATCGCCGGGTCGCCGCGCGTGCTGCCCAACGGCGTGATCGTCAGCCCCGTGGTGGACGTGGATGCGGTGGACCTGCATTCGGGCAATGTCAATTTCGATGGTTCGCTGCGTGTGTCGGGCGATATCCGCACCGGCATGTCGGTGCGCGTCACGGGCGACGTGGTGGTCCAGGGCACGATCGAGGCGGCCCATGTGGAAGCCGGCGGCGACGTGATCGTCAAGGGCGGCATCATCGGCAAGGCCGACTCGGCCCACGGCGGCGACCCCAACGAGGTAGCCAGCGTGCGCACCAAGGGTGCGGTGCATGCGCGCTATATCCAGAATGCGATCGTCGAGGCCGCGACCGAGGTGGTGGTCGAAAGCGGCATCCGCCAGAGCGACGTGTCGGCGGGCGAACGCGTGGTGGTTGGCACGCCCACGTCCCAGGGCAGCATCAGCGGCGGCCGCACGCGCGCGCTGCAGTCGGTCAGCGTGGCCACGCTGGGCGCCCCGGCAGGATCGGCCACCGCCGTGCAGGTGGGCCTGAACCCGTTTGCGGACCAGCAGAAGGGCGAGCTGGAGGAGCGCCGCCGCAAGGTGCTGGACGACCAGGCCAAGCTGCAGCAACTGGTGGCGTTCTTTGCCAAGAATCCCGAGCGTGCGCAGGGCGACGTCCGCGAGAAGGCACGCGCCACGATGTACAAGATCAACCGCGACCTGTTCGAACTCGATGCCGAAATCGCGAAGCTCGCCGAGCAGATCAAGCCGTCGGACGATGCCGTGATCGCCGTGGGCCGCCGCATTCACGGCGGCGTGACCCTGCAGGTGGGCCACAAGGTGCTGAAGGTCATGGAAGACAAGGCTGGCGGGCAGGTACGGGTCATCGAAGACCGGATCACGGTGACCTGATTCCGCCGAATACGGACGGGTTGCCCGAGGGCTGGCAGCCGGGTCGGCATTCCGGTCCGGCGGCCGGATGTGACGGGTTTCGTTACGCTGCAGCGTGACACGTTACGTCAGCCGTAACATTGTGGCGCCATCACGCATGGCGCCATGTCTTCCGCGCGATGGCGCGCGCAGCCGCCAAATCCCTTCTTTCGTATAGCATTTCAGCCAATTTTGCAGTGGCGCGCGCTTCGTGTGTGGGGCCCGAAATTGTCTGGCACGCCGTTTGCTCGGTCTCCCGTATTCAAAACGAGAGACCAGGGGAGACGCACCATGACCGCACTCGTGATCGAAGACCAGCCGCTGGTGAGCCTGGGCATGCAGCGGTTGCTGGAACGGATGCCGGGCATCGGCGCCGTGCGGGCCCTGGAGCCGGCCGGCATCCTGACGCTGGAGCCGGGCCCGGAGACGTCCATCGTTGTCTATGGCATGTCCGGCGACAGCAGCGACAACTGGTACCTGCTGCGCCAGCTGCATCAGACGCTGCCTCACGCGCGCATCCTGCTCCTGTCCGACAACATGTGGCTGCGCGTGCCGGCATCGCTGGAGACGTGCGGCGTTGTCGAGCAACTGCCCAAGTCGGCATCGATCGAGCGCATGGAAGCGGTGGTGCTGCAGATGCTGGGCTGCGATGGATTCCTGCCCATGCGCGGCGGCTTTGGTGAGGCGCGGCAACCGGCCTATCACCCACGCGTGGCGTCGTAGCTGGCCGGCATCGTCGCTCAAACTTATTGAGACGAATCCGATTTCACTGAGGGCACGGTTTTTCGTGGCGTTTCGTGCCTAGAATTTCCGTCATCCAGTCCGGATAGCCAACGACAAGGCGGATGCGATGACGGGAATGGTGAGGGACGCCGCGGTGGCTGCAAGCGCGGATGTGGATGCGGCCGGCACCGTGGCGCGGTCGTCCGCATCGTCTTACCTGCATGGTGACGCGCCGCCCGAACCCCGGCGCGGCAATGCGCGCGACGCGGCGGCGCTGGAGGCATTGCATCTGGATGCCGCGGACGCACTGCTGCACCGGCACGGCCGCGCGCTGTCGGATTGCCAGGTATCGCGCGAATGCGCCGGCCTGGACGCGGAAGACGATGCGGTGCTCTACGTGGTGCAAGTGGGGGAGGGCATCGATACCTACACGCTGAACGAGGCACTGACCGCGCCAAAGCGAAAGCCCCAAAGCAAAAAGGGCAACCCGAATGGGCTGCCCTTTCTACTTCAAGTGATGGTGCCGGAGATAGGAGTCGAACCTACGACCTTCGCATTACGAATGCGCTGCTCTACCAACTGAGCTACACCGGCGAATCCTGACTTGTAAAACCTGTTCCTATCGCTGCGATCGCTGCAATCCGCGCTGTTGCTGCGTTTGCGTCGAATCGGATAGAGCCAGCGATAATATCAGCGACTTCCGGGTTTGTGAAGCCCCCTGTGCAGTTTTTTAACGAATCCTGCGAGGCGGGCTGCCCGGGTACGCCGCTGTGGCGGCAGGAAGTGCGCGGCCACAACAGGCGTAAGGATCGCACAGGCGCGGCCGATCGCTTGACGCGAAAAAGGGTCGAAGCTGCCCCCTGTTCCGCATTGACCAGGCGCCCCGCGGCGACCCGGCGATCAGAACTTGTGGCGCAGGCCGGCCATCACGCCCACGCGGCTGCCGTGGCCGTAGAACGGCGTCTGGAACGTCGGCTGCGCGCCCAGCGTGCGCCACGCGTCGGTCAGCGTCGTGTAGTCGGCTTCCAGGTAGACGTCGGTGCGCTTGCTGAACGCGTAGTCGAGCATCATCGCGCCGGTGAAGCGGTTGCCCGAATCGCCGGCATGCTTGAGGTGGTCGTAGGTGCCCAGGGCGATCAGCGACCATGCCGGATTGAACTGGTACTTGGCGCCCAGGTAGCCGGCCTGGTTCTTGTAGCCGGCGTTGTCGACGTTGCTGTTCGTGTAGCCGAGATAGATCGTGGCCGGACCGGCGGTGTAGGTGCCGCCGAGCGTCCAGACCTTCTGGTCGCTGTTCGGTACGGTCACGCCGTAGTAGCTCGTGGTGTCCTTCATGATCTGGTAGCCGCCGGCCACCATGAACGGACCCGCCGCGTACGTCAGGCTGCCGCCTGTCGACGACGACCGCGCCACGCTGCCCGGTTGCTCGCCGAATGCGTGCTGGGCTGCAATCGTAAAGCCGCCAAATTTTCCGGCGTACTTGACCATGTTGTCCTGACGCACGCCGCCGGTGTAGTTGCCGCCCTGGAAGCCGACGATGGCGAGGTTGGCCAGCGCCATGGCGTCATAGCTGGCGATGACCTCGTGGATCACCGTGAATTGCCGGCCCAGCGTGATGGTGCCGAAGTCGCCCTGCATGCCGACATACGCCTTGCGGCCGAACAGGCGGTTGCCTTGCAGGCTCTGTCCGGCATCCGGCGAGAAGCCCGATTCCAGCACGAACAGCGCCTGGTAGCCACGCCCCAGGTCTTCCACGCCGTAGAGGCCCCAGCGGCTGCCTGTCAGCACGCCATCGGTCATCTGCACCTTGCCGTTGCCGGCAGCACTTTCGTTCGAGGTGTAGCGGATCGTGGTGTCGACGATGCCGTAGAGCGTGACGTTTGACTGGGCCTGGGCCGGTGCTGCGGCACCGAGGGCGGCTAGGGCTGCCGTCGTGACGAAGGGCGCAAGGGCTCGCTTCATGATGTGAGTCTCCATCCTGGCTTGTTATTTCGTTTTTGCTGCGGAAGAGCCGGTGCCAAATGCTTGTTCGACTTCTTGCCGACGTGGGTCGGCTTGTGCATTTCCCTCACCGGCTGGCATGGGAGGCGCGCAGGGAAGTCATTCCCAGGCGCCGGGACAGGCAGTCCTGATCGATTGGGAAAGGCAATCGATGTGATCTGATGTCCTATGACATCGTACCTTACAGAAAAATAACGAAGCAAGACATACGACGAGACATTGGGTGGATCAGCAACACTAGAGCGCAATATCAAATGCCATCCCAATCGGTGCCGATTTGGGGTATTTCGGATTTCTGTATTCGCTTAATTTGCAATGCAGCAAATCGATGTCAGTTTCACGTAAGTTATTTAAAATGCAACGGAAAGCCTGTTCCACGGCCGGTTGAGGCGGGACGTGGAATGCGGTATCACGGCGTTAGAAACGCCCGATTTAACGCATTTAAGTGAGAAACATCTGCAGAGCAGCAATTAACGTCTGCATGTATGGATCTTAAAACTTCTAGGGATTTTACTGAGGCGATATCACCTTGACCGCGGTCGGGGAGGCGATTAGATTCCAGTGGCGTTGTATGACGACAGATCAATAACACCCTAATCAGTCATTGGTGCGCGCCAAGTTGGACCCGCGCGCCTGTGCCGCCCGACACCATGTCTCAGACCTCCAAAGACCCGCTCGACGGCGTCACCACCCGTTGCCATCGCATTCTCCTGACCGGCGCCGCCGGTAATCTCGGAAAAGTTCTACGTGATCGGCTCAAGCGTTATGCCGATGTGGTGCGCGTGTCCGATATCGCCAGCCTGGGCGACGCCCGCGAGCAGGAAGAGGTGGTGACGTGCGACCTATCCGATCCCAAGGCCGTGCATGCGCTGGTGGAAGGCGTTGACGCGATCGTCCACCTCGGCGGGGTGTCGGTGGAGCGTCCGTTCGAGGAAATCCTGCCCGCCAACATCCAGGGCACATACAACATCTACGAGGCGGCGCGCCGCCACGGGGTGCGCCGCATCGTGTTTGCCAGCTCGAATCACGTCATCGGCTATTACAGGCAGGGTGAAGTGCTCGATGCCGATACGCCGGCCAGGCCCGATGGCTACTACGGCGTCAGCAAGGCGTTCGGCGAGCAGATGGGCAGCTTCTACAGCGACCGCTACGGCATCGACACCGTGGCGCTGCGCATTGGATCGTCGTTTCCCGAAGCCAAGGATCGCCGCATGATGGTGACGTGGCTCGGCTACGACGACCTGGAACAACTGATCAAGCGTGCCATCTTCGTGCCGAAGGTCGGTTTCCTGATTGTCTATGGCGCTTCGGCCAATCGCGATAGCTGGTGGGACAACAGCAAGGCCGCGCGACTGGGGTTCAAGCCCGTCGAGTCTTCCGAGCAGTTCCGCGCCAAGGTGGAATCGGTGCCGCCGCTGCCGGCCGATGATCCGGCCGGTTGGTACCAGGGCGGGGCCTTCGTCAAGGCCGGCCCGTTCGGCGACTGATAGGGCCTCACGCCATGACCGATACCTTTGAACGGATTGGCGACATGCGCTGCGGCGTGGGCGAAAGCCCGGTCTGGCACGCATCGGAAGCCGCCCTGTACTGGACCGATATCCCGAATCGCACGCTGTGGCGCTTTGATCCGGCCAGCGGCCGCATTGACCAATGGGCCGTGCCCGAGATGGCCGGCTGCATGGCCATGACCGCCGACGGCGGCTGGCTGCTGGCGATGGAGACCGGAATTTTCCGAATTGGCCGGCTGGTGGCGGGGCAACCGGCACCCGAGCCGCGGCGCGTGGCAGCCGTGGTGCACGCGCGTGACGGCATGCGGTTCAACGATGGCCGTTGCGACCGCCAGGGCCGCTTTTGGGCGGGCACGATGGTGATGGACATGTCGCTGGCCGCCACCGACGGCAAGCTGTATCGCTTCGACGCCCGCACTGGCGGGCTTGACGTGATCCGCGGCGAGATGATCACGCCGAACGGCCTGGCCTTCAGCCCCGATGGCCGCACGATGTACGTGTCGGATTCGCATCCGGCCCGGCAGGCCGTGTGGGCCTATGACTACGACATCGATACGGGCACGCCGTCCAACGGCCGGGTGTTCATCGACATGAACCTCTACCCGGGGCGGCCCGATGGCGCGGCGGTCGATGCCGATGGCTGCTACTGGATCTGCGGCAACGATGCCGGCCAGGTGCATCGCTTCACGCCCGATGGCCGGCTGGATCGCAGCGTGGCGGTGCCGTTCGCCAAGCCCGCCATGTGTGCGTTCGGCGGCGCCGACCTCGATACGCTGTACGTGACGTCGATCCGCACCGACGACACCGATCCGCTGTCCGGCGCCGTGGTGGCGCTGCGCCCGGGCGTGCGCGGCACGCCCGAGCCCGTGCTGCGTGACTAAGCCTGTTCCGAAGACGGCGCGCCGAGCCGGGCGGGCCGGGCAATGTGTTGACTTGAACGACGAATAACTCTGATAACGCTGGAGGCAAGACACATGTTTCAAAAACACTTCGCACGTACCCGCCTGGGTACCCTGATGGCCGCACTTGCGACAGCCGTGGCGTTGCCGGTCGGCGCGCACGCCGCGGATTTCCGCTCCGCCGACATTCATCCCGACGACTACCCGACCGTGCAGGCCGTGCGCTACATGGGCGACCTGCTCAAGCAGCGATCGAACGGCAAGATGTCGATCAAGGTCTTCGCGCAGGGCTCGCTGGGCAGCGAGAAGGACGCCATCGAACAGACCAAGATTGGCGCGCTGTCGATGGTGCGGGTGAACTCGGCCGCGATGAACAACATCTGCGAAGCCACCATCGTGCCGACGATGCCGTTCCTGTTCCGGTCCACCGACCACATGCGCCACGTGCTGGACGGCCCGATCGGCGAAGACATCCTGAAGTCGTGCGAAAAGAACGGCTTCATCGGGCTGGCCTGGTACGACAGCGGCTCGCGCTCGATGTACACCACCAAGCGCCCGATCAAGACCCTGGCCGATGCCAAGGGCATGAAGATCCGCGTGCAGCAGTCAGACCTCTGGGTGTCGCTGCTCGAAGCCATGCATGCCAATGCCACGCCGATGCCGTGGGGCGAGGTCTACACCGCGCTGAAGACCGGTCTGGTCGATGGCGCCGAAAACAACTGGCCCAGCTACGAAAGCTCGCGCCAGTTCGAGGTGGCCAAGTACTACTCGCTGACCGAGCATTCGATGGCGCCTGAAATGCTGATGTTCTCGAAGGTCGCGTGGGATCGACTGTCGAAGGAAGACCAGGCCATGGTGCGCCAGGCCGCCAAGGATTCGGTGCCGTACATGCGCAAGCTGTGGGACGAGCGCGAGCAGAAGTCGCGCAAGCTCGTCGAGGCTTCCGGCGTGCAGATCATCCAGGTGGACAAGGCCTCGTTCCAGGCCGCGATGAAGCCCGTGTACGACCGCTTCATTACCAGCGCGCAGATGAAGGACCTGGTGCGCCGCACGCAGGAAACGAAGTAAACCGCCGACCTCAGGTTGCAGGGAATTCATCATGCTTTCGCCATCTCCCACGCCGGCCACGCCGGCGGATGGCGCGCGCGAGCCCGCCGCTGAGGCGGGCGCCGCGCGCGCCCATGTTTACACCCGGTTCTGCGCCGCCCTGGCCCGTGCCTGTCTGGGCCTGGGCGTCTTTGGCCTGCTGCTGCTGGTGGTCGCGGTGCTGTATCAGGTCTTCGGCCGCTACGTGCTCAACGACACGCCCACCTGGGCCGAATCCATCGCCATGCTGCTGGTGCTGTATGTGACGATGCTGGGCACCGCCGTGGGCGTGCGCGACGCCGGCCACATCGGCCTGGAATCGCTGCTGATCCTGCTGCCCGATCATCTGCGCACCAAGCTGGAGATCCTGATCCATGTGCTGGTGGGCGTGTTCGGTGCCGTCATGGCCTACAACTGCGCGTTCCTGGCGCATTCGGTGGCCGACTACAAGCTGCCGACGCTGGGCATCTCCGAGGGCTGGCGCTACCTGCCGCCCGTCATCGCCGGCACGCTGATCGTGCTGTTTTCGATCGAACACATCATTGCAGTGCTGAAAGGCACGGAAGTGGAGCCGGCATGGCACTGATCATTCTTACCGTCTGCTTCTTCGGCTTCCTGATCCTCGGGGTGCCCGTGGCATTCGCCATCGGCCTGTCGGCGGTGGCTACCATCCTGTACGAAGGGCTGCCGCTGGCGGTGGTGTTCCAGCAGATGACATCGGGCATGAACGCGTTCTCGTTCCTGGCCATCCCGTTCTTCATCTTCGCCGGCGAGCTGATGCTGTACGGCGGCATCGCCGACCGTATCGTCAACTTCGCCAAGTCGATGGCCGGCCATGTGCGCGGCGGCCTGGGCATGTCCAACGTGGTGGCCTGCACGCTGTTCGGCGGGGTGTCGGGGTCGCCTGTGGCCGACGTGTCGGCCATGGGCGCGGTGATGATCCCGATGATGAAGCGCGAGGGCTATCACGCCGACTACGCCGTCAACGTGACCACGCACGCGGCGCTGGTGGGCGCGCTGATGCCGACCAGCCACAACATGATCATCTACACGCTGGCAGCGGGCGGCAAGGTGTCGATTGCCGCGCTGATCCTGGCGGGCGTGCTGCCGGCGCTGATCCTGACGATCTGCAACCTCGCCGCCGCCTACTTCGTGGCGCGCAGCCGCGGCTATCCGTCCGGCAAGTTCCCGGGCTGGGAGATCGTTGGGCATTCGCTGGCCGCCGCGCTGCCTGGCCTGTTCGTGGTGGTGCTGATCCTGGCCGGCATCCTGTCCGGCGTGTTCACGGCCACGGAGTCGGCCGCCGTTGCCGTGCTGTATGCGCTGACGCTGACCGTGTTCCTGTACCGCTCGCTGACGAAGGAGCAGTTCATCAGGGCCGCGGCCAAGGCGGTGAAGACCACCGGCGTGGTGCTGCTGCTGATCGGCATTTCGGCCACGTTCGGATACATGATCAGTCTCTACGGCGTGGCCGAGCTGACGGGCCAGTTCCTGAGTTCGGTGTCCACCAGCCCGTGGGTGATCTTCCTGATGGTGAACCTGCTGCTGTTCATCCTCGGCACGTTCCTGGACATGGCGGCCACCATCCTGATCTGCACGCCGATCTTCCTGCCGATCTGCATGCACTACGGCATGAGCCCGGTGCAGTTCGGCATGCTGATGCTGATCAACTGCGCGCTGGGGCTCAACACGCCGCCCGTGGGCACCACGCAGTTCGTCGGTTGCGCGATCGGCGGGGTGTCGGTGGGGCAGGTCATGCGCACGATCTGGCCGTTTTACGGTGCGCTGGTGGCGGCGTTGCTGCTGGTGACGTATGTGCCGGCGTTCTCGCTGTGGCTGCCCGAGGTGCTGCTGAAGTAGGCGGTTTTTCCCCTCTCCTGCGCGCAGGAGAGGGGCGCCGACGCGTCGAGGACCGACATGCCGTGGCTTTCATCTGGCCCCCTTCATACGCTGCACGCGGGCGCGCATACGCTGACGGTCGCGCCGGCCGCCGGCGGGCGCATGGCGACGTTCAGTACCGCGCATGCCGGCGGCCATGTCATCGACTGGCTGGCACCCATGCCTTGGCAGGCGCTGGAACAAGGCTTCGACGGGCGCCAGTGGCCCAAGGCCGGCAGCTATCCCTTGCTGCCGTTCTCGAACCGCATCCGCGAGGGGCGTTTTCGCTGGGACGGGCGCGATATCGATCTGCCCGCGCATCCGGGGCAGGCCCATGCGATGCACGGGTTTGGGCATGCGCGCCCCTGGACAGTCGTCGAACAGGGTAGCGACCGCATCGTCATGGCGCTGGTCCATGTGCCAGCCGGCGGTGACTGGCCCTGGGCGGTCAGCGCCCGCCAGACGCTGCGGCTGACCGAAGATGGCCTCGATGCCGAGCTGACGATCCGTAATGATGGCGAAACAGCTATGCCGGCGGGCGGTGGCTTTCACCCCTTCTTCGCGCGGCTGCCGGGCATGCGGCTGCAGTTCGATGCCATGCACATGTGGCCGGCGGACGCGGGTGGCGTGGCCACCGGGCGGACCGTGGTGGGAGATCGCGAACGCTTCCTGCGCGAGCGCCACCTGCCCGATGCCGGTCTGAGCGTCTATTACAGTGGCTGGAAGCGTGCGGCCACGCTGAAGCGGCCCGATGGCGCCGCGCTGACGCTGCTTGCCGGCGACGGGCTCGACCACCTGGTGCTGCACGCACCGGGCGGCTGCGATTTCGTATGCGTGGAGCCGGTGTCGCATGTGGCCGATGCGGTCAACCTGTCCGCTCGCGGCTGGGAGGGCACCGGGCTGCGCCGCCTGGCGCCGGGTGACACGGCCGCATGGCGCATGCAATGGCAGGTCGCCCTCTGACGGCCGCGGAGGCAGGGTAGGGGATGAGGAAAAGAAAACAGGGCGCCGAGGCGCCCTGTCTGCATGGAAGTTTCCGCCGAGATGCCGGGGATCAGGCCTTGCTGGCCGCTTCCTGGTGGTAGCGCGTCACGCGATCCACCTCGTTCTTGGAGCCCAGGATCACCGACACGCGCTGGTGCAGCTTGGTCGGCGCCACGTCCAGGATGCGCTCGTGGCCGTTGGTGGCCGCGCCGCCGGCCTGCTCGACCAGGAACGCCATCGGGTTGGCTTCGTACATCAGGCGCAGCTTGCCCGGCTTCTCGGGCTCGCGCTTGTCCCACGGGTACATGAAGATGCCGCCGCGCGTCAGGATGCGGTGCACATCGGCCACCATCGACGCGATCCAGCGCATGTTGAAGTTCTTGCCGCGCGGGCCTTCCTCGCCGGCCAGGCATTCGTCGATGTACTGGCGCACCGGCGGTGCCCAGTGGCGCATGTTGGACATGTTGATCGCGAATTCCTTGGTGTCTTCCGGGATCTTCACGTCCGATTGCGTCAGCACGAAGCTGCCGGCCTCGCGGTCCAGCGTGAACATGTGCACGCCGTTGCCGACGGTCAGTACCAGCGTGGTCTGCGGGCCGTACACGGCATAGCCGGCCGCCACCTGATGCGTGCCCGGCTGCATGAAATCGTTCTCTGTGACGGTCTCGCCCGGCTTGTGCATGTGCAGCACCGAGAAGATCGTGCCGATCGACACATTCACGTCGATGTTCGACGAGCCGTCGAGCGGATCGAACAGCAGCAGGTATTCGCCCTTCGGGTAGCGGTTCGGGATCTCGTAGAACGAGTCCATTTCCTCGGACGCCATGGCCGCCAGGTGGCCGCCCCATTCGTTGGCGTCCAGCAGCACTTCGTTGGCGATCACGTCGAGCTTCTGCTGCGTTTCGCCCTGGACGTTGCCGGTGCCGGCCGAGCCCAGCACGCCGGCGAGGGCGCCCTTGCTGACGGCGTTGGAAATGGCCTTGCAGGCGCGCGCAACCACCTCGATCAGCAGCCGGAGCTCCGGCTGGATCGTGTTGTGCTTGCGCTGCTCCTCGACCAGATAGCGGGTGAGGCTGATGCGTGTCATGGTGGGTTCTCCTTGGATGGCCGCCATTCTACAGGGCCGGCGCCGCGGACAGGCCGTTTTCGGCCCGTCGAGCGCCTTGGGGGACACATCAGCTTGCCAGCGCCTTGCCGACGATCTCGCGCACGTCGCGCGACAGCGTGGGGGCCGCCGCCACCCGTTCCAGCGCCGCGCGCATGCGGTCGCGCAGCGGGATCTCGTACTTTTGCCAGCGGTCCATTACCCGTGCCAGACGCGCTGCCACCTGGGGGTTGATCGCGTCGAGCGCCAGCACCTGGTCGGCCCAGAACGCGTAGCCCGAGCCATCGGCGGCATGGAACTGGGCCGGATTGCCCGAGCAGAAGCTGAAGATCAGCGACCGTGCCCGGTTCGGGTTGCGCAGATTGAAGGCCGGATGCTCCATCAGCGCACGCACCGTGTCGATCGTGCGCTTGCCGGCGTGCGGACCCACCTCGCCGCGCTGCATGCCCTGCAGCGAGAACCACTTGTCGATGACCAGCGCGTCGTCCTCGAATCGCTCGTAGAAATCGGCCAGGGCATGCTCGCGGCCCGGCGCGAAGCTGTTGACCAGCGCCGACAGCGCGGCAAAGCGGTCAGTCATGTTGTCGCTTTGCCGGTAGTGCTGGTCGGCCAGCGCCTGCATGTCGGCGTCGCCGCTGTCGGCCAGGTAGCCCAGCGCCAGGTTGCGCAGTGCCCGTTTGGCCATGGAATCGGCATCGGGGCTGTAGTTGCCCGGTGTGGCGTTGGCCTGGTAGGCGGCCAGCCACTCGGCCTTGAGCGCGCGAGCCAGGCCTTCGCGCATGAACAGGCGGGCGCGATGGATCGCGGCCGGATCGGCCACGCCCATTCGCTCGGCCAGATAGGCTTCGGCCGGCAGCATCAGGGCTTGCTCGCGGAATGCCGGGTTCAGCGATCCATCGGTCAGCACGGTCCGGAAGGCCGCCACCAGCGCCGAATCCAGCTTCAGCTCGCGCTGGGCCTGCACCTCGCCGACCAGGTGCAGCAGGGCGCGCGTGGCCAGGCGCTGGCCGGCTTCCCAGCGGTTGAACGCGTCGCTGTCGTGCGCCAGCAGGAAGGTCAGTTCGGCATCGGAATATTCGTAGTCGACGATCACCGGCGCCGAGAAATTGCGCAGCAGCGACGGCAGCGGGGCCTTTGCGCCCCTGGGCAGGCCGACGAAGCGGAAGGTCTGCTCGGCCTGCGTGAAATCGAGCACGCGCGTGGTGCCGGCGGCCTGGGCTTCGCCGTCGAGTTGCAGCGGCAGGTCGTTGCCCTGGGCGTCGATCAGGCCCAGTGCGAACGGGATGTGGAACGGCTGCTTGTCCGGCGTGCCGCCCTTGGTTTCGATGCCCACCTTCGGGCAGTTCTGCGTCAGCGTCAGCGACAGCGCGCCGGCGGCGCCATCCCATTGCGTGCGGGCAGTCACCACCGGGGTGCCGGCCTGGCTGTACCAGAGGCCGAACTGCGTGAGGTCGCGGCCGTTGGCATCGGCCATGGCGGCGCGGAAGTCGTCGCAGGTCACGGCCTGGCCGTCATGGCGCTTGAAATACAGGTCCATGCCGCGGCGGAAGCCGTCGCGACCCAGCAGGGTCTGATACATGCGCACGACCTCGGCGCCTTTCTCATAGACCGTGACCGTGTAGAAGTTGTTGATTTCCTCGTAGCTGTCGGGGCGCACCGGGTGGGCCATCGGGCCGGCATCCTCCGGGAACTGCACCTGGCGCAGCACGCGGACGTCCTCGATTCGCTTGACCGCGCGCCCCGATTCCGAGCCCATCATGTCGGCCGAGAACTCCTGGTCGCGGAACACGGTCAGGCCTTCCTTGAGCGACAGCTGGAACCAGTCGCGGCAGGTCACGCGGTTGCCGGTCCAGTTGTGGAAGTATTCGTGCGCCACCACCGATTCGATATTGGCGAAGTCCACGTCGGTGGCGGTCTGCGCATTGGCCAGCACGTACTTCGTGTTGAAGATGTTCAGGCCCTTGTTTTCCATCGCGCCCATGTTGAAGTCGCTGACGGCGACGATCATGAAGCGGTCGAGATCCAGTTCCAGGCCGAAGCGGCGCTCATCCCAGCGGATCGAATGGATCAACGAATCCATGGCATGGCGGGTCTTGTCCAGGTCCTGCGGCTCCACCCAGACCTGGAGCAGCTTTTCCTTGCCCGACGCCGACACGATCTTCTCTTCGATGCGTTCGAGCTTGCCTGCCACCAGCGCAAACAGATAGGACGGCTTGCGGAACGGGTCTTCCCAGACGGCTTCGTGCCGGCCGTCCGGCAGGTCGGCCTGCGACAGGAGGTTGCCGTTGGACAGCAGCACCGGGCAGGCGGCGCGGTCGGCGCGCAGCGTCACGCGGTATGTGGTCATCACGTCCGGGCGATCGAGGAAGTACGTGATGCGGCGGAAGCCTTCGGCCTCGCACTGCGTAAAGAAATTGCCATTCGAAACGTACAGGCCCGACAGCGTGGTGTTGGCTGCCGGATTGCAGGCTGCCGTGATTTCGAGCGTGCCTTGCGCGGGGAGCCTGTTCAGCGTGAGCGTGTCGTCGTCGGCGCGGTAGCTGGTGAACGGCTGGCCGTCGAGCTTGATGCCAATCAGTTCCAGTGCTTCGCCGCTGAGTACCAGCGGGGCATCGGCGGCGCCGGTGCGCTGCAGCTTCAGCGTGCTGGTGACGATGGTGCGCTGCGGGTCGAGGTCGAGCACGAGGTCGGCATGGTCGATGGCAAACGCGGGCGGAGTATAGTCCTTGCGATAGACGGTAACGGGCGTGTCGGTACGCAGCATGGGGAGATCCTGTCGTCGGGTGACCGGGGGCGGCGGGCCGTGAACAGTGACAACCGGCCCTGAAGCCCCCATTGTAGCCAAGCGGTTTCAGGCCTGCGTCGCGCCAGTGCCGGCGCGGGAATTCGGCAGCCCCGATCGTGTCTGAGGAAACGTGACCGAATCAAAAATAACGAGGTGCGCGATGTGGCAAGCAGCGGTTTCTTGGGGAAAACGACGTGGGCTGGGTGTGCTGACGGCGCTCGCCGCGCTATGGCTGGCGGGTTGCGCCAGTACCGTCACCACCGAGGTGACCGCGTTCCGGGACGCGGGCTGGACCAACGACGCGCCGCGTACCTACGCATTCGATCACGCGCCGCAGCAGGACGCGCAGCTCGATCGACAGACCTACGAACTGTGGCTGTCCCAGGCACTGTCCGCCATCGGCTTCGAGCAGACGGCTCCCCGGCAGGCGCGGTATCTGGTGACGATGGACTATGACGCCGCGCCCGGTTTCGTGCGGGTGGCGGAAACCGTCTATCCCGATCCCTGGTATGGCCCGTGGGGCCCGTACTGGGGGCCGTACGGCGGGTATCGCCCGTGGGGGCCCTACGGCTGGGGGCCGGGCTACTGGCCCCCGCAGACCGTGGTGCGCGATGTGCCGGTGACGTTCTCGAACCTGCGGGTCTTCTTCAAGGATGCCGCCAGCGGCAAGCGGGTCTACCAGGTGACGGCGCGCAACACGACCGAAGGCGGCAACCTGACGGCCGTGATGCCCTACATGATCCGTAGCGCGTTCACCGATTTTCCGGGCGAAAGCGGACGACCGCGGCGCATCAAGCTGGAAGTCCAGAAGGACCAGAAGTAGCGGAAGGCCGGCATGCATTCGTCGACATTCGTCCACCGGTATGTTCCGCCGGTGGACGGATCGCACTCACTACCGTGAGGTAAAAGGAGTTTTTCGACACTGCGCCGTAAAAACACTGTCCGGACCGTGGCAAAGGCCTTCCGGCAGGGGAAGGGTGGGCATAGAATGGCTGCTCGATTTTTTTCGCCTTCTCTTTCCGGACAAGCAGAATGAGCAGCAAGACCAGCGGTGATGCACCGCAACACGCCCCGAACAGCCCCGAAGCGCAACTGCGTCTGGCCGCGCTGGAATACCACCGCAGCCCGACCAAGGGCAAGATCCAGGTAACGGCCACCAAGGCGCTGTCCAACCAGCGCGACCTGTCGCTGGCCTATTCGCCGGGCGTGGCCTACGCCTGCGAGGAGATCCACAAGGATCCCGCGATGGCCGCCGAGTACACCTCGCGTGCCAACCTGGTGGCGGTGATCACCAACGGTACTGCGGTGCTCGGCCTGGGCGACATCGGGCCGCTGGCCGGCAAGCCGGTCATGGAAGGCAAGGGCTGCCTGTTCAAGAAGTTCGCTGGCATCGACGTGTTCGACATCGAACTCGATGCGCGCGACCCGGACAAGATCGTCGAGATCGTCGCCGCGCTGGAACCCACGCTGGGCGGCGTGAACCTCGAAGACATCAAGGCGCCCGAATGCTTCTACATCGAGAAGAAGCTGCGCGAGCGCATGAACATTCCCGTCTTCCATGACGACCAGCACGGCACCGCCATCATCTCGGCCGCGGCCCTGCTGAACGGCCTGAAGGTGGTCGGCAAGGATATCGCCAAGGTCAAGCTGGCGGTGTCGGGCGCCGGCGCCGCGGCCATCGCCTGCCTGGACACGATGGTGAGCCTGGGCGTGAAGCGCGAGAACGTCTACGTGGTCGACTCGAAGGGCGTGATCTTCCAGGGCCGCGACGCGAACATGGAAGCCAACAAGGCCCGCTACGCGCAAGACACGGCGGACCGTACGCTGGCCGATATCGTCAAGAACGCCGACGTCTTCCTGGGCTGCTCCACCGCTGGCGTGCTGACCGGCGACATGGTCAAGACCATGGCCGACAAGCCGATCATCCTGGCGCTGGCCAACCCGGAACCCGAAATCCGCCCGGAAGTGGCCAAGGCCGCGCGTCCGGACTGCATCATCGCCACGGGCCGTTCGGACTACCCGAACCAGGTGAACAACGTGCTGTGCTTCCCGTACATCTTCCGCGGCGCGCTCGACTGCGGCGCCACGAAGATCACGGAAGAAATGAAGCTGGCGTGCGTGAAGGCCATCGCCGAGCTGGCCGAAGCCGAGCTGAACGATGCCGTTGCTGCGGCCTACGGCGGCCGCGAACTGAAGTTCGGCCCCGACTACATCATCCCGACGCCGTTCGACCAGCGCCTGATCGAGAAGATCGCGCCGGCCGTGGCCAAGGCTGCGGAAGAGTCGGGCGTGGCCACGCGTCCGATCAAGGACCTGGAAGCCTATCGCCAGCAGCTGACCAGCTACGTCTACCACACCGGTCTGATCATGAAGCCGGTGTTCTCGGCCGCCAAGGCCGCGCCGAAGCGCGTGGCCTACGCCGAGGGCGAGGAAGAGCGCGTGCTGCGCGCCGTGCAGGGCGTGGTGGACGAAGGCCTGGCCCGTCCGATCCTGATCGGCCGCCCGCATGTGATCCAGATGCGCATCGAGAAGGCGGGCCTGCGCCTGCGCCCCGGTGTCGACTTCGAACTGATCAACCCGGAAGACGATCCGCGCTACCGCGCCTATCACGAGGAATACCACGCGCTGCGTGGCCGTGATGGCGTGACGCCGGACATGGCCAAGGTGGCCCTGCGCCGCTCGAACACGCTGATCGGCACGATGCTGATGCACATGGGCGATGCCGATGCGCTGCTGTGCGGCACCGTCGGCCGCTTCGAGGCTCACCTGGAACACGTGCGCGACGTGATCGGCCTGGCGCCGGACGCCAAGGTCTTCGCCGCGATGAATGCGCTGATGCTGGAAAAGCATACGCTGTTCATCACCGACACGTTCGTGAACGATGACCCGAGCGCCGAGGAACTGGCTGCGATCACGCAACTGGCGGCCAAGGAGATCGGCCGCTTCGGGCTGCATCCGAAGGTGGCCATGATGTCGCACTCGATGTTCGGTTCGTCGAACCGTCCGTCGGCGCGCAAGATGCGCGAAGCGGCGGCGATCCTGGCCCGTGTGGCGCCGGAGCTCGAAGTGGAAGGCGAAATGCAGGGCGACGCTGCCCTGGATGAAGACGTGCGCCGCCATTTCCTGCCCGGCACCAAGCTGGCCGGCAGCGCCAACCTGCTGGTCATGCCGACGCTGGATTCGGCCAACATCGCGTTCAACCTGCTCAAGATGACGGGCGGCCAGGGCGTGACGGTGGGCCCGATCCTGCTGGGCGCTGCCAAGCCGGTCCACATCCTGAATCCGCAGGCCACCACCCGCCGCATCGTCAACATGACGGCCGTGGCCGTCGCGGAGGCTGGCGCGATCCGCTAAGCACTGCATCGAGATCTGAGAGTTTTGCAGATCTGATGGTCGCAAAAGAAAACCGGGCCGCGAGAGACTCTCGCGGCCCGGTTTTTTTGTCGGTGCGCTGGCACGTCTGCCGGGGTGTCAGCGCGTCGGCGGGTCAGTACGCACGAGTGGCGTGCGCCCAGCCAATCCCTTGGCTATTGCAGCACGTTGTACTGCTCCCGCATCACCACGATGATCGAACGGGCCGCGGCCATCTGTTGTGCCAGATCGTCGAAGGTGTCCTGGCGAAAATCGACCTCAGCACTCCAGTTGCAACCCGTGTGGTCCGGCGAATGCACGCGCATCGCATGCAACTCCACCTCGCCGCATTCCGGGTTGTTGTCCAGGCACTGGCTCAGGATGGCCATCAGTTCCGATCGGGATTTCACATAGCGCCGCATGCGTCACCTCACTCGTCCTGGTTTACGTGGTCCGGCACACAGTCCGGAAGACCAATCTAGGTAGAACAGGGGGGAGTCGCCAATTGAATCGCCCTATGGAGCAATGGCTTCCGATCCTGCTGCATCTGCGCGGGATCGCGCTGCGGCGCAGCATTGTGGCGCAGGGATGACGGCTGCGAGCAAGAAAAAAGCCTGCCGCGAGGGCAGGCTTCAGTTCTGCAGGTGTGGCCGATCGCGGCGCTCAGAAGCGGTGGCGAACGCCCACGCCGAAGGTGTCGCCGTGCTCCACGCCCGTGACCTTGTCGTAGTAGTACGCGGCGTACACGTCGGTGCGCTTCGACAGGTTGTAGTCGTAGGCCACGCCAAACGTGTTGCGCTTGATGCTGGTCACTTCGTTCAGCACGCGGCCGAACGTGTACGACGCCAGCACGTTACCCGCGCCGACGGGCACCGACACACCGGCCTGGCCGTCGATGTGCTTGATGTCGCCCGTGGTGCTGGTCGTGAAGTTCGTCTTGATGTACTGGCCCTGCAGGTACGCCTTCACGAACTTGAAGTCGTACGACACGCCAGCCTGGACGGCCGACTGCTTGTCGAGGTTGGCCAGCGCCGGGTTCTGCGGGTCGAACGGTGCAACGTCGAACTTGACCTGCTGGAACGCCACCGTGGCGGCGAAGTTGCCCGAGAAGTAGGTCAGGTTGCCGCCCCACTTGTTCTTGCTGTTGCTGCCAGCCGATTCGCCCATGCCGTAGATCAGGTTGGCAGTCAGGCCGCCGAAGGTCGGCGTCGAGTAGACCAGCGAGTTGTTCCAGCCCGAGTCACCGATGATGCCCGGATCGTACAGGCCCGTGCCCGGCGTACCGAAGTACGTATGGAAGATCATCGGGCTGAAGGTGTACGAGTCCACCAGCGGGTTGAACAGGATCGTCGACACGAAGTAGGGCGTCGTGTTGCGGCCCAGCTTCAGCGTGCCGTACCTGTCGTTCGTCAGGCCGACGAACGCGTTGCGGCTGAACATCGAGTCGCCGGTGAAGCGGCCCGTGCTGCCGGTGTCAGGGCGGAAGAAGCCGTTCAGGTCGAAGATGGCCTTCGTGCCCATGCCCAGGTCCTCGGTACCCTTGATGCCCCAGTACGAGGTTTGCATGCCACCCGAATTGACAACGTAGGCACGGTCGCCCGAGCCCGGTGCCTTGACACCTCCGACAAAAGCGTCAGCCATGCCGTACAGCGTGACGCTGGACTGGGCCATGGCTGCGCCGGAGAAAAGAGTGGCCGCGATTGCCGCCAGCTTGATAGCCGGCTTGTACTGCTTCGTCATGTAAGACCTCCGTGGTTGTGATGCTGCTCAGAACGTTTTCTTGTGTGCCGGGACCCTGGCGGGGTCTTCTTCTGCTTTGTCCCTCGGCCGCGCACGGAAGTCTGCCGGAGCAGTGGCCGGCGCGGCCGGGGACTTTTTTTACAGCGATGCTGCGTCGCTGAACGTTCCTGAATTTCTCTCTCTTTACTGCCGTGGATTTTTTTTCAGGCGGATACTAAGTCGTTCAGGCGGAACTGCGCAATGCGATGAATCTGGTTGATGCATGTTTGCAACTCCACCGCCGGCTCGTTTTCGATGCGCATTGCAAAAGCGTCGATGATCCCGTGCCGGTCGTAGCCGCGCACGGCCAGGATGAACGGGAAGCCGAACTTGCGGTTGTAGGCCGCGTTCAGGTCCTGCAGGCGCTGGAATTCCTCGGCCGTGCACTGATCCAGGCCGGCTCCGGCCTGCTCGCGCGTGGATTCGGCGGTCAGCTCGCCCCGGACGGCGGCGCGGCCGGCCAGCTCCGGGTGGGCGCGCACCAGCTTGACCTGGGCTTCCTCGCCAGCCGCGTCGACGGCGCCGCGCAGTGCGGCAGCCAGTTCGGCCACGTTCGCAAACGGGCGCTGCTTCGCGGCCGCTTCGGCAAACCACGGCGAGTGTTCGTAGATGCCGCCGAGTACCTGGACGAACTCGGCTTCGGGCATCGCATTCAGTTGGGTGATGGTGTAAAGGTTCTGGCTCATGCCTGGCTCCGGTACGGGTGGGTGTCGATCCAGTGGCGCGCGATGTCCACGCGCCGGCAGATCCATACCTTGTCGTGCGACTGCACGTAGTCCAGGAACCGCTGTAGCGCGCGGAAGCGTCCAGGGCGGCCCAGCAGGCGGCAGTGCATGCCGACCGACAGCATCTTCGGCTGATCGAGCCCGCGCGGATCGCCTTCGGCGTACAGCACGTCGAACGCGTCCTTCAGGTACTGGAAGAACTGCTCGCCCGTGTTGAAGCCCTGCGGCGTGGCAAAGCGCATGTCGTTGGAGTCGAGTGTGTAGGGCACCACCAGGTGCGGCTTCTTTTCGCCGCCGGTGACTTCCACCTCGGTCCAGAAGGGCAGGTCGTCGCCGTAGTAGTCGGCGTCGTACAGCAGGCCGCCATGTTCCACCACCAGCTTGCGCGTGTTGGGGCTGTCGCGGCCGGTGTACCAGCCCAGCGGCATCTCGCCGGTCAGTTCCTTGATGATGTCCATGCCGATGCGCATGTGGTCGCGCTCGGTGGCTTCATCCATGTTCTGGTAGTGGATCCAGCGCCAGCCGTGGCAGGCGATCTCGTGGCCGAGTTCGACGAAGGCGCGCGTCAGTTCCGGATGACGCTGCAGGGCCATCGACACGCCAAAGATGGTCAGAGGCAGCTTGCGCTGCTCGAACTCGCGCAGGATGCGCCAGACGCCGGCTCGCGATCCATATTCATAGATGCCTTCCATGCTCATGTGCCGGGCGGGATAAGCCGCGGCGCCGACGATCTCGGACAGGAACTGCTCGGACGCGGCGTCGCCGTGCAGCACGCAGTTCTCGCCGCCTTCTTCGTAATTGAGCACGAACTGCAGCGCGATACGCGCACCGCCCGGCCAGCGGGCGTGCGGTGGCTGGGCGCCATAGCCGATGAGATCGCGTGGATAGTTATCGTGTGTCATCTCGTTGTGTCTGCTTCAGGAGAGAAATCCAAACTGCTGCCCCCGACCCGCTGTTCGGGCGGAGGTTGGCCGGAACCTGGAGCGCACTGGCTTACGCAAAGCGCGTGCCAGATTTCCGGCGAAAGACTTGACAACCGTGCGCAACGTGGTGTGGATTGTCCGTGCGCAATTGTCGGGTCCGATTGTCGAGCGTTGATTGTTCGTCGTTGGCGTGTGGCGTTACTCCGTGCCGTGGGTGTTCGCGGCGGCGTTGCGCATGGCTTCCTCGGCCGACTGGATGCCGTTGAAGAACAGGTTCAGCGCCACGGCCACGATGGTGCCCAGCACGATGCCGCTGTGCGTGAACGGGTCGGTCCACTTGGGCAGGTACTGGAACAGCGTGGGCGACAGGGTCGGAATCATGCCGAATCCGATCGAGATCGCCACGATGAACAGGTTGTGGCGGTTGCGGTTGAAATCGCACGCACCCAGGATACGGATGCCGGTGGCCGCCACCATGCCGAACATCACGATGCCGGCGCCGCCCAGCACGAACTGCGGCACCGAGGCCACCACGTGCGCCATCTTCGGGAACAGGCCGAACGCGATCAGGATCAGGCCGCCGGCTGCCGCCACGTAGCGCGAGCGCACGCCAGTCACCGTGACCAGGCCCACGTTCTGCGAGAACGACGTGTACGGGAACGTGTTGAACACGCCGCCGATCACCGTGCCCAGGCCGTCGGCGCGCAGGCCGGCCGTCAGGTCCTTGGTGCTCAGCTTGCGGCCGGTAATGTCGGACAGGGCCAGGAACATGCCGGTCGACTCCACCAGCGTGATCAGCATGACGATGCACATCGACAGGATGGCGGTCAGCTGGAACGTCGGCATGCCGAAGTGGAGCGGCGTGATGACGGCCACGAAGCTGGCGTCATGGAGCCCGTCGAACGACACCTTGCCGAATGCCATGGCCACGAAGGTGCCGATGATGATGCCGAGCAGCACCGCGCAATTGGCGACCAGACCGCGGCCATAGCGGGTCAGCGCCAGGATGACCAGCAGCGTCAGGCCCGCGATGGCCAGGTTGCCCAGGTCGCCATAGGCCAGGTTCGGGACGTCCTTGACCACGCCGTCGATCACCGCGCGCGTGGTGGGCTGGCCGCCCCCCGCCCAGTTGATGCCCACGCGCATCAGCGACACGCCGATCAGCGTGATGACCGTGCCGGTCACCACGGGTGGGAAGAGTCCGAGCATGCGGCCCATCATCGGCGCAATCAGTATGCCGAACACCCCGGACGCGATCACCGCGCCGTAGATGCCCAGCAGGCCGACGTTGGGATCGTTGCCGATGGCGATCATCGGGGCCACCGACGCAAACGTGACGCCCATCATCACGGGCATGCGGATACCGAATTTCCAGAAGCCGATGGCCTGGATCAGCGTGGCCAGGCCGGCCGCGAAGAGGTCGGCGTTGATCAGGAAGGCCAGCTGGTCCTTCGGGAGCTTGAGCGCACCGCCGACGATGAGGGGAACGGCAACCGTGCCGGCATACATCACCAGCACGTGCTGCAGGCCCAGCGCCAGCAACCGCCCGGAAGGCAGCCGCTCGTTTGTCAGATCCGTGGGGACCGTGGTGCTTGCGGAATTCATGGGTGTGTCTCCTCTCCTTTGGTTTCGATGGGAACGCACGCCGGGTTCCACCCTTGACCGCCTTGTCGTTGCCTCTTGTCGCGGGCGTTTGTTGGCGGTTCTTGTCCGGTTTCAGTCGCGCCTCTGGCGGGCTTGATCAGCGACGGAAAGCCGGCGGGATGGCATCGGCAACAGGGGGATTGTGTTGCCCGGCGGCGGGAACATCGTGCTAGGTGGAGCGGCCCAGCACGGTGCGAAGATCGAAGTTGCCGGGTTCGTCCGGCTGGACGCGGTCCGCGCAGGCGCCAAGGTGGTGCGCCATGCGCGACTGGGCCAGTGCGGCGTCGCCCTGTTCCAGTGCGTCGAGAATGTCGTCGTGCTCGTCGAACGAGCAGGCGTTGTGGCCAGGAGCTTCGACGCTGGCAATCATCAGCGTGGTGCGCGACACCAGCCGGCGCATCATCGTCACCAGCAGTTCGTTGCCGGAAAGATCGGCCAGTGCGGTGTGGAATTCGGCGGACAGCCGGATCCAGGTGGGACGCTCGTGGGTCAGGAAGGCCTGGCGCTCGTCGTTGACCATCTTGCGCAGCGGGGCGATCACGCTGCGCACGTTCGGCATGGCGGCCAGTTTTTCCAGTACCGCGCGTTCCAGCATCTGGCGCAGCTCGAACATGTCATGGGCCTCGTCGGTGGACGGGCTGGCGATGAACGCGCCGCGATTTGGCTCCAGATCGACCATGCCGTCGGCGGCCAGGCGCGACAGCACCTTGCGCACCGTGTGACGGGCGGTGGCATAGATTTCGCAAAGCGAATGCTCGGTCAGCTTCGTCCGGGGCGGCAGCCGGTGCTCCATGATCGCGTCGTAGATCTCGTGATACATGCGCTCTTCCACCGACCCCTTGCGGGCGGGCTTGTTATCGGTGGACGCGGGCAGTGCGTCGGCGGCGGCAATCAGCTTGAGATTCTTGGACATCCTGGGCGCTCGCAAAAGCAGGAGAGGCAATGGTCAGCGATCGTAGCGAGCCGTTCACGCATCAACATCAAGGGTCTTGATATCGATCATTTAGCTACGCCGATCTAAAAATTGTTGACAATTATTTGGATATGCAAGCACCATTGTCAACAAAACCGACCCAGGTTTTCGACAACTACGGGTATTTACCGAGTTGTCATCAGGATAGGGCAGGCGCATTGTCGCCTCGCACCAATCCAGCGCCGGGATGCGTTGAAACACGTACCGAGCGGGCACTATTTCCCACAAATGGTGCTAGTGAAGGCAGCGGCGCCCCTCACAACCCACACTCCAAAGGAAGAACAGGATGGGACGCTTGACCACTCACGTTCTCGACACTGCCGCCGGTACGCCCGGTGCCGGCATGTCGGTTACCCTGCATAAAATTGTCGACAATCGCCGCGAGACCCTGAAGTCGATCCAGACCAACCACGACGGCCGTGCCGACCAGCCCCTGCTGGAGGGCGCGGATCTGCAGCCGGGCGTCTACGAACTCGATTTCGGCGCTGGCGCCTACTTCCGTGCACAGGGCGTGACGCTGCCCGAGCCGGCATTCCTTGATGTGGTGACGCTGCGTTTCGGCATTGCCGACACGAACGCGCACTACCACGTGCCCCTGCTGGTGTCGCCGTGGTCGTATTCGACCTACCGCGGCAGCTGAGTCAAGGCGGACGGGAACAAGGAGACAAGTCATGGAAGGCTACATTCTCGACTGGGCCAATCTGCTGTTGCGCTGGCTGCACGTCATCACGGCGATTGCCTGGATCGGTTCGTCGTTCTACTTCGTCTGGCTCGACAACAGCCTGACGCGCCCCACCGATACCGGCCTGAAGGACAAGGGCGTGGACGGCGAGTTGTGGGCCGTGCACGGTGGCGGCTTCTACAATCCGCAGAAGTACCTGACCGCGCCCAAGTCGCTGCCCGAGAACCTGCACTGGTTCTACTGGGAGTCGTATTCCACGTGGATGAGCGGCTTTGCGCTGCTGGTGGTGCTGTACCTGTTCAACGCCAGCACGTTCCTGATCGACAAGAACGTCTACGACATGTCGCCCGGCGCAGCCGTGGGCTTTGCCGTGACGTACCTGATCGTCGGCTGGGTGGTCTATGACGCGATCTGCCGCATTTTCGGCAAGAGCGACCGGACCGTGGGCATCCTGGTGGCCGTGTACGTGGCCGTGGCAGCCTTCGCGGCCTGCCACATCTTCTCGGGCCGCGCGGCATTCCTGCTGACCGGCGCGATGATCGCCACGATCATGAGCGCGAACGTGCTGTTCTGGATCATCCCGGGGCAGCGCAAGGTGGTGGCGGCACTGAAGGCCGGCCAGCCGGTGGACCCCATCCACGGCAAGCGCGGCAAGCAGCGCAGCGTGCACAACACCTACTTCACGCTGCCGGTGCTGTTCGCGATGCTGTCGAACCACTACAGCATGACGTACGCGGCCAAGAACAACTGGCTGGTGCTGATCCTGGTGATGCTGGCTGGCGTGCTGATCCGTCAGTTCTTCATCCTGAAGCACAAGGGCAAGATCAACTTCGCGTGGCCGACCGCTGGTGTGACGTGCCTGGGCCTGGTGGCTTTCCTGATCGCGCCGCAGCCGCGTCCGCAAGTGGCCAAGGGCGCCGACGGCGACGCTGCCGCCACGGCGGTGAGCTTCGTGAAGGTGCAGGAAATCATGAACACCCGCTGCGTGCAGTGCCATGCCGAGCAGCCGAAGATGATGCCGACGGCCGCCAAGGGCATCAAGCTCGATAGCGCGGATGGCATCAAGTCGCACGCCCAGCTGATCTATCAACAGGCCGTGCAGCAGAAGGCCATGCCGCTGGGTAACGTCACCCAGATCACGGACGACGAACGCGCCCTGCTGGGCCAGTGGTTCGAGGGCGGCGCCAAGACCACCAACTGATTTGACCGGGCATCGGTGATCGACGGTCCGGAGGCTGCGCAGTCAGCAGCCGGCTGTACCGGACCGGCGAGGGTTTGAGCGGGGCTTCGGCCCCGTTTTTTTATGGGCCAGCCGATGTGGGTCAGCCGCCCACGTTGAACAGCGCCAGCAGGCCCAGCGCCAGGAAGATCGCCGCGGCAATCTTGTGGACCAGTGCGATCGGCATCTTGTTGGCGAAGCGGTCGCCCAGCAGCACGGCCGGCGCATTGGCCAGCATCATGCCGAACGTCGTGCCGGCCACCACGGCCAGCACTTCACCATGGAAGCGCGCCGCCAGGGCCACCGTGGCGATCTGCGTCTTGTCGCCCATCTCGGCGAAGAAGAACGCGACGATCGTGGTGCCCAGGATGCCTAGCGCGCCCTTGACCGGCTTGGCTTCCTCAGCGTCGTCGAGCTTGTCCGGAATCAGCATCCAGCCCGCCATCGCAATAAACCCGAGGCCAAGGATCCAGCGCAGCAGGTTGGCGCCCAGCACACCGGTGATCCAGCCGCCCAGCGCACCGGCAAAGCCGTGGTTGACCAGCGTGGCGATCAGGATGCCGAGAATGATGGGAAGGGGCTTGCGATACCGCGCGGCCAGCACGAGCGACAGCAGCTGCGTCTTGTCGCCCATTTCGGCGAGCGCGACGATACCTGTGGAGACGAGGAACGATTCCATTTTTATAGGTGCATGAACCGGGCCGCAAACGCATCTCGCGAGATGCCAATGACGCACACCTTTCCCGGCCCGGCCAGAAAGGTATGGTCATCGGTCTCGCCAGGCGTCGGACGCAAGGTCCTTGGCTGCGCACGCCATAACCGCCTGCCATGTCGGCATTTGGTCAAGTCTGTTGACGTACGCCCCTGTCTTCCGGGTGCCGCATTGCGCGGCGCGGTGAGATCAGGGCGGCTACTCCCCAATGGAAGCCCGCATTGTAGCCAGACCGATGGGTAATGTCCATCAATCTGGCGTTTTTACGATGATTTTGCGAATGATTCTCAGGTCGGGACCGGGCTGTTCTCGCTGGTCTGGCGACCGCGGAAATCGGTCCAGCAGAGGGCCTTGAAATCGTAGAGCTTGCAGCGGCGCGCGGTCCGGAAGTACCAGCGCCACGAGAAGTTCTCGATGATGATGCGACCCGGAAGCGCGTGCTCCAGCAGCGCCTGGGCGCGCTTCAGCTGGTACAGCGGCACGCTCATGTCCACATGGTGTGCCGTGTGCTCCATGATGTGATGCAGTGCCGCGCCAATGCCCATGCCGAAGCGCAGATGCACGGTGGTCGACACGAACGGCTGGGCCTTGGCCCACATCGGCTTGGTGTCGTACCAGGCCACGCTCGTATGCGTGTGGTGCACGTAGAGCACGAAGCCGACCGTGGTATTCCAGACCAGGAAGGGCAGCACGAAGCCGGTGCCGACCATCAGCAGCACGGACTGGTCCGTGGCAATGGCCAGCCACGCCAGCGCGCCGATCCACAGCGTGCCGAAGGCCGCGACCAGCGCGCAGTCCCACATGAAGATCGCGCGGCGCGTGGCCATCTGGCGCTTGCTCGGGAAGAACAGCTTGAACCACCAGATCTCGATCAGGTAGTAAAGCCCGGCGCCAAAGCCGTTGCGATAGATGCGCTCCATCACGCGCCGACGGCGCGGCAGCGCACGGAATTCCTCAAGCGAGTAGGGTGCCCAGACGAAGTCGAAGCCCTTCAGGTTCGTGTAGCCGTGATGCACGACGTTATGGCCGACTTCCCACAGGCTGTATGGCGTCAGCGAAGGCAGGAAAGTCAGCCGGCCCAGCCATTTGTTCAGGCCGCGATGGTCGGTCAGGCTCTGGTGGCAGGCATCGTGCCCGATGATGAACAGCCGCGCGATGATCAGGCCCGCCAGCACACCCAGGCCAACCTTGGCCCACCATGCCGACAGCAGCACCACGCCGGCCAGCACCGCCGCGAACAGCGCGTAGTCGAACGCGAACAGGAACAGCGCGCGCGATGTGCTGCGGCGGCCCAGCGGGATCAGCCAGCTGCGGATGGTCTTGCGATTGGGAAATGGTGCCTCGAAGGCGATAGGCTCCGGCAGTGGAACGTTGCCGGAAGGGCGGGTCTGTCGGGTGGGGCCGGGGTTGGCCGCCGTGCCGATGTCTTGGGCATCGGCAGCGGAGAGGGTGTCGGATCGGGCAGTCATCGATGGTCCAGCAAGTCGGAATGCGGTGGCGCCCAGTCCTGGAGGGCGCACGGATGCGACAGGCTAGAAGGGTTTGATGACGATTGTGTTGATTCCGGTCAATACAACACCTCTAAAAGGGGCCTTTCGTTCGCGTGCGACCGGAAAGCCCCTTGTCGAAGCGGTCAGGCGTTGTCAGGCTGCCACCGGCGCATCGGCCGAGGTCTGCTCGCCCATGATGTAGACGCTGTCGATCACGCGGTCGTCGCCCAGCATCGCAAACGCGAACAGCTGCTCCTCCAGCGATTCCGAGCGATGGCTGCGGCGCGCGATCAGCGGCGTGGCCTCCGGGTCCAGCACCACGAAGTCGGCCTCGCAGCCCGGCTCGAAGCTGCCGATTCGATCCTGCCAGCCCAGCGCCTCGGCGGCGGCGCGCGTGGCCAGGTAGAACATGCGCAGCGCGGTCAGGTGATAGCCGCCCATGCGGGCCACCTTGTGGGCCGCGTTCATCGTGCGGAACATCGAGAACGAGGTGCCGCCGCCCACGTCGGTGGCCAGCGTCACGTTCAGGCGGTTGGCGTCGGACTGGTGGAAGTCATAGAAGCCGCTGCCCAGGAACAGGTTCGAGGTGGGGCAGTGCGCCACGGCGGCGCCGCTGTCGGCCAGCCGGCGGCGGTCTTCGGGATCCAGATAGATCGCGTGGCCATAGAATGCGCCCGGACGCAGCAGGTTGTAGCGGTCGTAGACGTCCAGGTAGCTGCGCGCATCGGGAAACAGCTCGGCTACCCACTTCACCTCGTCGCGGTTTTCGGCCACGTGCGTCTGAATGAAGACGTCGCCGTGGGCGCGGGCCAGTTCGCCGCAGGCGGCCAGTTGCGCTTCGGTCGATGTCGGCGCAAAACGCGGCGTGATGGCATAGGCCAGGCGGTCCTTGCCGTGCCACTTCGAGATCAGGTCGGCCGATTCGCGCGCGCCGGATTCGGCGGTGTCGCGCAGGAAGTCGGGGCAGTTGCGGTCCATCAGCACCTTGCCCGTGATCATGCGCATGTTACGCGCCTGGCTGGCGGCGAACAGGCCGTCGGCCGACGCGGCGTGCACGGTGCTCCAGACCATTGCCGTGGTGGTGCCGTTGCGCAGCAGTTCGTCGGTGAAGAAGTCGGCCACGCCGCGCGCGTAGGCGGCGTCGCTGAAACGGCGCTCCTCGGGGAACGTGTAGGTGTCGAGCCAGTGCAGCAGGCCCGGCGACGGCGACGCGATGATGTCGGTCTGCGGATAGTGGATGTGCGTGTCGATGAAGCCCGGCACGATCAGCTTGCCGCGATGGTCGATCACCTCGGCGCCGGCGGGAATTTCGCCCGCCAGGCTGTCGTACGATCCGACGGCGGCAACGCGGCCGGCCGTCACGATCAGCAGGCCGTCTTCCCAATACTGATAGGCATCGTCATGAAACTGCGGGTCGCGCAGGAAATGAAGGATGCGGCCGCGGATGGCGCGGGTGACGGCACCATGGGTGCGGGAAGCAGGGGAAGTCGTCGTCATCGTCTTGTCTCGGGGCGGCCGGCGCCCCGCCCGTGCCTGTCTGGCAGCGGGCGCGGCATCCGGCGTTCTGGGTATGCGCCCGCTTAGCTCGTGGAAGTCACGTGGGCCGTCGCGGGCGGGGACATGGGCGCGGCCGACCAGAAATGGTCGACCTCCGCCAGGAATTCGGCCTTCTGCACGGCAGGCAGGAAGGCCGCTTCAAAACTGTTGCGGGCCAGCCTGTGGGCGTCGGCGGCATCCAGCGGCAGCGCGTCGAACGTGGCTTCCCAGTTGGCGTTCATGTAGCCGCCAAAGTAGGCCGGATCGTCCGAGTGCAGCGTCACGGCCACGCCGGCATCGAGCAGCTGCTTGAGCGAGTGGTCGCGCAGGTCCGGATACACCTTCAGCTTCTGGTTCGACAGCGGGCACACGGTCAGCGCAATGCGTTCGCGCGCCAGCCGCGCCACCAGTGCGGCGTCGTCGATGGCGCGCACGCCATGGTCGATGCGCTCGACCTTGAGGATGTCCAGCGCGTCGGTCACGTACTGCGCCGGGCCTTCCTCGCCAGCGTGCGCCACCAGGTGCAGGCCCAGCGTCTTCGCCTTGGCAAACACGCGCGCGAACTTCTCGGGCGGGTTGCCGCGTTCGGACGAATCCAGGCCCACGCCGACAAAGCGGTCGCGGTAGGGCAGCGCGGCCTCCAGCGTGGCAAACGCGTCCTCCTCGGACAGGTGCCGCAGGAAGCACAGGATCAGGCTGCTGGAGAAGTCGTATTCGGTGCGGGCCTGCGCCAGCGCGTCGGAAATGCCGTCGATCACGGTGCCGATCGGCACGCCGCGCTCGGTATGGGTCTGAGGATCGAAGAAGATCTCGGCATGGCGCACGTTGTCGGCCACGGCGCGCTTGACGTAGTCCATCGTCATGTCGAAGAAATCTTCCTCGGTCAGCAGCACGCTGGCGCCGGCGTAATAGATGTCCAGGAACGATTGCAGGTCGGTGAACGCGTAGGCCGCGCGCAGCGCCTCCACGTCGGGGTAGGCCAGCTTGACGTTGTTGCGCTGGGCCAGCCGGAAGATCAGCTCGGGTTCGAGCGTGCCTTCGATATGCACGTGCAATTCGGCCTTGGGGGTACGGCGGATCTTGTCCGCCAGCGCGGCATCGATGGTCATGGGGCCTCTTTTCTATGCTGACAGCCGGATCGCGGCTGTGCTGTTACGGAAGCACCGCCTCCAGCCGGTTGGCACGCAGCGCGGCGATGCGCTGCTCGCGAACCTGCAACAGCTGGGCGACGATGGCAACCGCAATCATAGCCGGAGCCTTGTCGGTGATGCCCGCAACCCCCATCGGGCACGTCATCTCCGGCAGGCGTGCCGGGTCCACGCCATGCTCCACCATGCGGTGCTCGAACCTGGCGCGCTTGGTCTTGGACCCGATCAGCCCGAAATACGCAAAATCGGTGCGCCGGAAGATCCGCTCGCAGAGTTGCTGGTCCAGCGCGTGGCTGTGCGTCATGACGATGAAATACGAGCCGGGCGGCGCCTGGTCGACCACGGACTCGGGCGTATCGGTGGCCTCGGCCTCCACGCTGTCGGGCAGCCCGCCCGGGAACAGCGTGTCGCGTTCGTCCACCCAATGCACGCGGCAGGGCAGCGTCGACAGCACCTTGACCAGCGCATGGCCCACGTGCCCGGCGCCGAACAGGACGATGTGCATGTCGTCGGGCACCAGCGTGTCGGTCCACGTACCGTCCGCGTGCAGCACCGCCGTATGCAGCATCGCGCGACTGGCTTCGACCGCGACCGCGCCGGCCGGCGGCACCGTGCGTTGCAGCGCGCGACCGGCCCGGAAGGCGTCTTCGACGGCATCGAGCCACGCCAGGTCGGCTTCGCCCAATACCTCGAAGGCCAGCTTCACCACGCCGCCGCAGCACTGGCCCAGGGCCGGACCCAGCGGAATGCGCTCGATGCGGCGATGCGGATTGCCGCGCACATGGCGGTTGGCCAGCATCGCCCGCGCGATATCCATGCCGCGCCATTCCAGATGGCCGCCGCCGATGGTGCCCACCAGGTCGCTGCCCGTGACCAGCATGCGGATGCCGGGCTCGCGCGGCGCGGACCCCTTGACGTCGACGATGGTGACCATCGCCACGGGCACGCCGGCGCGCACCCAGCGGGCGGCGTCGGCGAAGCGGAACGGTTTGAGCGGGGCGTCCTGCATGGTGGTCTCTCTTGCTGTCTGGCGTGCCTGGCGTCAGGCGGGTACGGCTTCGGTGCGGGCGGCCCGTGTGGCCATCGTGGCCTGCACGGCTTCCACCGCATCGAGGATGGCTTCGCTGGTGGCGGGCGCGCGCAGCGGCGGGTTGACCTGGTAGTCACCCACGGCGGCAATCGCGTCGCGGATCGCGAAGAACACCGAGAACGGCAGCAGCAGGGGCGGCTCGCCCACGGCCTTCGACCGGTGGATGCTGTCCTCGACGTTGCTGTTCTGGAACAGCCGCACGTGGAAGTCTTCCGGGCAGTCGTTGATCGTCGGGATCTTGTACGTCGACGGTGCGTGCGTCATCAGCTTGCCGTTCTGGTTCCACCACAGTTCCTCGGTGGTCAGCCAGCCCATGCCCTGGATGAACGCGCCCTCCACCTGGCCGATGTCGATGGCCGGATTCAGCGACTTGCCCGCGTCGTGCAGCGCATCGGCGCGCAGCAGCTTCCATTCGCCGGTCAGCGTGTCGACGATCACCTCGGAGCACGCGGCACCGTAGGCGTAGTAGTAGAACGGCCGGCCGTGCAGCGCCTTCTGGTCCCAGTACAGCTTGGGCGTGGTGTAGAAGCCGTCCGACCACAGTTGCACGCGCGCCACGTAGGCCTCCCGCGCCAGGTCGCCAAACGGCAGGCGCAGTTCGCCGGCGATCACCAGATCGTCGTTGAAGCGCACCGCATCGGGCTCCACGCCGGCCTTGCGGGCGGCGAACGTGGCCAGGCGCTCGCGGATCTGGCGCGCGGCGTCCTGCGCGGCCTTGCCGTTCAGGTCGGCGCCCGTGGAGGCTGCCGTGGCGGACGTGTTGGCCACCTTGCTGGTATCGGTCGCCGTCACGCGCACGCGCTCCATGCGGATACCCAGCTCGTGTGCCACCACCATCGCCACCTTGGTGTTCAGGCCCTGGCCCATTTCGGTGCCGCCGTGGTTCACCAGCACCGACCCGTCGTTGTAGACGTGCACCAGCGCGCCGGCCTGGTTGTAGTGCGCGACGTTGAACGAGATGCCGAACTTCACCGGCGTGATGGCGATGCCCTTCTTCAGGACCGGGCTCTTAGCGTTGAACTCTCGCGTGGCCGCGCGACGGGCCTTGTACCCGGATGTGGCCACGAGTTCGTCGATCAGCTCGTGGATGACGTTGTCTTCCACGGTCTGGCCATACGGCGTGACATTGCGCTCGCCCTTGCCGTAGAAGTTGGCGCGGCGGACTTCGAGCGAATCCTTGCCCACGTTGCGCGCCACGTTGTCGAGGATGTACTCGATCGCGAACGCGCCCTGCGGGCCGCCAAAGCCGCGGAAGGCGGTATTGCTCTGCGTGTTGGTCTTGCCGCAGTAGCCGTCGATCTGCACGTTCGGCAGCCAGTAGGCGTTGTCGAAGTGGCAGATGGCGCGCGTCATCACCGGGCCGGAGAGGTCGGCCGAGAAGCCGGCGCGCGACACCATTTCCACGCGCACGCCCTCGATGCGGCCCTCGTCGTCATGGCCCACGTCGAAATCGAACGTGAAGTCGTGGCGCTTGCCGGTGATCATCATGTCGTCGTCGCGGTCCGGACGCAGCTTGACCGGGCACAGCAGCTTCCAGGCCGCCAGCGACGCGCAGCACGCGAACATGGCCGACTGCGATTCCTTGCCGCCGAAGCCGCCGCCCATGCGGCGGCATTCCACCAGCACCTGGTGCGCGTGCCAGCCCAGCATATGGGCCACGGCGTGCTGCATCTCGGTCGGATGCTGGGTCGAGCACCAGACGTGCATGCCGTCGTTTTCGCGCGGGGCGGCGTAGGCGATCTGGCCTTCCAGATAGAACTGTTCCTGGCCGCCGAGCTGGATCTTCGCGCTGTCACGGTGTCTGGCGGCGTCGAGATGCCGGGCCGGCTCGCCGCGGGTCAGGTGCATCGGCGGCAGCACGTAGCTGCCGGCTGCGTGCGCGGCCTCGGGCGTCAGCACCGGGGGCAGGTCTTCGTAGTCGATATCGGCCAGACGGGCGGCGCGGCGCGCGGCGTCGTGCGACGACGCCACCACCACGAAGATCGGCTGGCCGATGAACTGCACCACGTCCTTCGCCAGGATCGGATCGTCGTGAATGATCGGGCCGCAGTCGTTGACGCCGGGGATGTCGTCCACGGTCAGCACGGCCACCACGCCGGGCGCCTTGCGCACGCGGTCCAGGTTGACATTTTTCAGCCGTGCGTGGGCCTTGGTGCTCATGCCCAGGGCGGCGTGCAGCGTGCCGGCCAGTTCGGGGATGTCGTCGGTATAGGTGGCGGTGCCGGCCACGTGCAGGTGGGCCGATTCGTGCGGGCGCGAAATGCCCACCACCGGGGTGGATTCGGCGGCCACGCTGGCGTCGAGCAGGAAGGGTTCGGTTTGCTTGTTCATGCGGGCTCTCCTCAGGCGCTCACGGTTTCACCGGCGCCCATGGCGCGGACGTTGACCATGGCGGCGGGCAGCGCGCCATCGCGCGTTTCCAGCCAGAAGCGATAGAGCAGGTTGGCGGCGCCACGGCTGCGATAGGCGGCAGTGGCCCGCATATCGGTCAGCGGCGTGTAGTCCTGGCCCAGCGCGGCCATGCCGGCGCGGGCGGTGGTTTCATTCCACGGCTGGCCGGTCAGCGCGGCCTCGGCCAGCGCGGCGCGCTTGGGCGTGGCGGCCATGCCGCCGAAGGCGATGCACGCGGCCGTGACGATGCCGTTCTCGACCGTGATGCCGAAGGCGGCGCACACGGCGGAAATATCCTCGTCGAACCGCTTCGACAGCTTGTAGGTGCGGAAATGCTGCGGCCCCTTCACGGGCACGCGCAGCGCGGCCACGAATTCGCCTTCGGCCATGGCCGTCTTCTGGTAAGCCAGGTACAGGTCCTCCAGCGGCATCGTGCGGCGCACGTTGCCGTGCTGCAGCACCACTTCGGTGCCCAGTGCAATCAGCGCGGGCATCGAATCGCCGATGGGCGACCCGTTGGCAACGTTGCCACCCAGGGTGCCGGCATTGCGGATCGGCAGCGACGCAAAGCGTTTCCACAGCTCTTCAAGCTCGGGATGGGCGACGTTCAGCGCGGCGTAAGCCTTCTCCAGCGTCACGGCGGCGCCGATCTCGATAAAGCCATCGCGCTCGGTGACCGTGTTCAGGTCTTCCACCTGGCCGACGTAGAGCAGGTTGCCCAGCTCGCGGAACTGCTTGGTCACCCACAGGCCCACATCGGTGCTGCCGGCCAGGATGCGGATGTTCGGCTCGGCGGCCTTGATGGCGCCGAACTCGGCGGCGGTGCGCGGGGCGTAGAAATGCTGGCCGCCCGCGTTGTAATGGAACGTCTCGCCACGCTTCAGGTTGCGCAGGGTGTCGGCGATCTGCTTCGGATTCAGGCGGCTGGCCGTCGGGGCGGGCAGCGCCATCATGCGCTGGCCGGCATCGACGATCGGGCGGTAGCCGGTGCAGCGGCACAGATTGCCTGTCAGTGCATCGCAGATGTCCTGGCGCGCGGGCGGTTCGCCGCCGGGCGTGTGCTGCTGGTAGAGCGCCCACAGCGACATCACGAAGCCCGGCGTGCAGAAGCCGCATTGGGAGCCATGGCACTCGACCATCGCTTCCTGCACCGGGTGCAGGGCGCCGTCGGCCTGGCGCAGGTCCTCGACCGTGATCAGGGCCTTGCCATCGAGCGTGGGCAGGAACTGGATGCAGGCATTGACGGCCTTGAATTCGACGTCGCCGTCGGCCTTCAGGTCGCCGATCACCACGGTGCAGGCACCGCAGTCACCTTCGGCGCAGCCTTCCTTGGTGCCCGTGCAGCGTACGTCTTCACGCAGGTACTGCAGCACGGTACGGGTTACGGGGGCGTCGGATACTTCCTGGACCTGGCCGCGGTGGAAAAAGCGGATGGTTTGCGTCTCCATGGTCTTCTCTCTTTCGGGGATGGCTGCAAACATAGCATCAGGCCTTTTCCTGCAATATTTGGCCCATGTGATATGCCCCATCAAGGCGCGCGCCGGTGGGCGGCGCGTCCCCGCAATCGCTGCCCCGGGGCGGCATGGCGCCGATCTACGGGTCTACCCGTAGTGCATTGGGATGACTGACCGGATTTGACCGCATCCGGGGTGGCTGTCTTACACTATGCGCCGTTCCCTTCCCCCACGCCACCCGCGCCCGCCACAAGAGCGCGGTGGCATCTGCCATGCACGGACGCGACCATCTCGATACTTATTTGCTGCGGGTACTGCACACCCTGCTGACCGAGCAGAGCGTGACCCGCACCGCCGTCCGCCTGGGCCAGTCGCAGCCGGCCATCAGCAACACCCTCAAGCGGCTGCGCGAAATCACCGGAGACGCCATCCTGGTGCGCGGCAAGAGCGGCATGGTGCCAACCGAGCGTGGGCGCGAGCTGCTGCTGCTGGCCGAGCAGAGCCTGGCGGCGATGGATCGGATCGCCCGTCCGCCGCAGCAGTTCGATCCGGCCACCACCACGCGCACGTTCCACCTGGGCGCCCCCGACTACCTGGACGCGTTCTTCCTGCCCAATATCGTCGAGCGCGTGCGCCGGCTGGCCCCCGGCGCCAAGCTGTTCGTGCACCCGATGACGCAGTCCACGGATTTCCTGGATGCGCTGGAGCAGGGCCATCTGGACATCGTGGTCGGCAACTGGCTGTCGCCGCCCGAGCACCTGCACATCTCGCCCCTGTTCGACGACGAGGTGGTGTGCATGCTGGGCGCCCAGCACCCGCTGGCGCGCCATGGCCTGACGCTGCGCCACTACCTGGAAATGCCGCACCTGGCGCCCGCGCCATATGCGTCGATGCAGCGCAGCATGATCGACCAGGCGCTGGCCGAGCAGGGCTACAAGCGCAATATCCAGGTCACCCTGCCGTATTTCGGACTGGTGCCCTATGTTCTGATGAAGACCGACATGGTCTTCACCACGGGCCGGCAGTTTGCCGCCCACTACGCGCAGTACCTGCCCATCCGCATGGTGCCGTCGCCGGTAACGTTCCCGCGCATGCGCTTCTACCAGCTCTGGCACGAACGCTGCCATGCCGCCCCGGACGTGATGTGGCTGCGCCGCATGATCGCCGAGGTGGCCTCGGACCTGCCCCAGCTTCCCCGCCTGGAGTCCGCACCGGCCAGCTAAACCCTTGCGAAGTGCCTTGCGCTTTGCTTGGGAAGGCATGGTTCGTCCGGGTTTTATGCGGGAAGTATCACAATTGCCATCTCCACGATCGCCCGGGGAGCATGGCCGGAATCGTCGTGGAAACCATGGCCAACGCCGCTGAGCCGGCCGGCGTCCTCACGTCCCGGAAGGCGTTGCCGTGGGATGGCCCCGGACGGCAAGGAGGCCGCTGACTGCCGCTGGCGTTACACTCACCGGACGTTGAACGCGCGCTCGGTCGCGAGGAGCTTCCATGCTGGAAACCGCTGCGCTGGCTGCGGGCATGTCCTGGGCCAGCGGCCTGCGTCTGTACCTGGCCGTGCTGACGGCGGGCGTGCTGGCCCGCCTGGGCTGGCTTGACCTGCCATCGGGTCTGCAGGTGCTGTCGTCGTGGTGGGTGATCGGCGTGGCTGCGGCGATGACGGTGGCCGAGTTCGTGGCCGACAAGGTGCCCGGCTTCGACACCGTCTGGGACGGCATCCAGACCTTTATCCGCATTCCGGCCGGGGCGATCCTGGCCGCCGCCGCGTTCGGCCACATGGACCCGCAGTGGACCGTGGCGGCCGGCCTGATCGGCGGGACGCTGGCCGGCACCGCCCATGCCGCCAAGGCCGGCACGCGGGCGCTGATCAATGTGTCGCCCGAACCTTTTTCGAACTGGGTGGCCTCATTCACCGAGGATGTCGGCACGGTGGGCGGGCTGTTGCTGGCGTTCTTCCTGCCGGTCGTGTTCCTGATCCTGCTGGTGCTGTTCCTGGTGCTTGCCGCGTGGCTGGTGCCAAAGCTGTGGCGCGGCGCGCGACGGCTGCATGCCAGCCTGCGCGACAAGACACAGCCGGCGTCCCGGCCACCGGCGAAGCAGCCGCCCCATCGTCCCTGATTCCCTTTTCCCAACTGTCAGCCGAACATGTCGACTGCCTCCGATCCCGTTGTACCCCAAGCAAGGTTTTCCGCGTGGCGCCAGGCGCTGCGCATGGCGCGCCGCGACTGGCTTGCCGGCGAGCTGACGCTGCTGCTGTTCGCGCTGGTGCTGGCCGTGGCCGCGCTGACCAGCGTGGGCTTTCTGGCAGACCGCATGCGCCTGGGCCTGGAGCGCGACGCGCGGCAGATGATTGCCGCCGACGTGCTGCTGATCTCCGACCAGCCGTTCGACGCCGCCTTCAGCGACCGCGCCCGGCGCGACGGCCTGCAGGTGGCGCAGACGGTGACGTTTCCGAGCATGGCCACGGCGCGTGCCAGTGGCGCGCCCGCGCAGGGTGAGGCGGCGAGCCAGCTTGGCGCGCTGAAGGCCGTGACCGACGGCTATCCGCTGCGCGGCCGGCTCAAGGTCACACAGACGCCCGGCGGACCGGAATCGAATGCCGAGGGTATTCCGGTACCCGGCACGGTGTGGGTGGACGAGGCACTGCTGATCGCCCTGAACCTGCGGGTCGGCGACGGGCTGCAGCTTGGCAGCAAGACGTTCCGCATCGACCGGATCATCACCCAGGAACTGGATCGCGGCGCCGGCTTCATGAACTTCGCGCCGCGCGTGCTGCTGCCGATGTCGGATCTGGATGCCACGAAGCTGATCGGCTGGGGCAGCCGCGTGACCTACCGACTGCTGGTGGCGGGCCCCGATGCCGCCGCCGACGCCTATCGCAAATGGGCCACGGCCGAGATCGAACGGCGCCACCTGCGCAATACGCGCGTGGAATCGCTGGAGTCGGGGCAGCCGCAGATGCGTGCGACGCTGGATCGCGCCGAGCGGTTCCTGTCGCTGGTGGCGGTGCTGTCGTCGATGATCGCGGCGGTGGCCATCGCGATGTCTGCGCGCCGCTACATGCAGCGCCACACCGATGCGTGCGCGGTCTACAAGTGCCTGGGACTGTCGCGCGGCCAGATCCTGGCGGCATTCGGCATCGAATTCCTGTTGCTGGGCCTGGGCGGCGCGCTCGTGGGTGTGGCGCTGGGCTACGCGGCGCACTACGGGCTGCTGATGTCGCTGGGCGGCCTGCTGCAGGTGTCGCTGCCGCATCCGTCGTGGGTGCCGGCACTGGTTGGCGTGGCGGCCGGACTGGTGCTGCTGACGGGGTTTGCGCTGCCGCCGCTGCTGGCGCTGACGCGCATCGCGCCGCTGCGCGTGTTGCGGCGCGACGTGGGCGTACCGCCGATTTCCGCCTGGGTGGCCTATGCATTGGGCCTGGGTGCGTTCGTGGCGCTGCTGATGGTCGCGGCCCGCGACCTCAAGCTGGGACTGACCACGGCGGGCGGATTCGCTGGCGCCGGCGTGGTGTTTGCGTTGCTGGCCCTGGGGCTGCTGATGGCGCTGTCGCGGACCATGCGCGGACGCGCCAGCGGGAGCGTGGGCTGGCGCTTTGCGCTGGCAGTGCTGGAGCGGCGCCGCGGCGTCACCGTGTTGCAGACCGTGGCGCTGGCGGTGGGGCTGATGGCCTTGCTGCTGCTGGGCATGACGCGCAACGACCTGGTCGATTCCTGGCGCAACGCCACGCCGGCCGACGCGCCGAACCGCTTCATCATCAATATCCAGCCCGATCAGCGCGAGCCGCTGCGCGCCATGCTGGCGAAGAGCGGGGTCGATGACCTGCTGTTCCCGATGGTACGCGGACGCCTGATCCAGATCGGCGACCGGCCGGTGCAGGCCAGCAGCTACCCCGACGGCCGCGCGCGCAACCTGGTTGAGCGCGAGTTCAACCTGTCGTACATGGACAAGATGCCCGACGGCAACGAGGTGGTGGCTGGCCGGTGGGAAGGCGGCGCGTCGGTGGAGGAGGGCATCGCCAAGACGCTGCATATCCGGCTGGGCGATACGCTGCGCTTCGACGTGGCGGGCCAGATCGTCGAAGCGCCGGTGACATCGCTGCGCAAGCTCGAATGGGGCTCGATGCGCGTCAATTTCTTCGTGATCCTGCCGGTGGCGAAGATGCAGGGGCTGCCCGAGACGTACATCACATCGTTCTACCTGCCGCCGGCCAAGGCGGCGCTGGGCAACCAGCTGACCGCCGCATTCCCGAACATCACCGTGGTTAACACCGACCTGATCCTGCGGCAGATCCAGAACGTGCTGGACCAGGTGATCGCGGCCGTGGAGTTCCTGTTCGTCTTCACGCTGCTGGCCGGCGTGACAGTGCTCTATGCCGCACTGTCCGGGGCGCGCGACGAGCGCAAGCGCGATGCCGGCCTGCTCAAGGCGCTGGGCGCGCCGGCGTCTCTGGTGCGGCAGACCCAGTATGCGGAATTCCTCGTGGTGGGCGGGCTGGCGGGGTTCCTGGCCAGCCTGGGCGCGATCGGCGTGGGCTGGGGGCTGTCGCAGTTCGTGTTCGACTTCCCGTATCGCTTCAACGCGTGGATTGTGCCGGTCGGCGTGGTTTCTGGCATGCTGTGCGCTTTTGCCGGCGGCTGGCTCGGCCTGCGCGAGGTGCTGCGGCAGCCGGCGCTGGCGACGCTGCGCGATGTGAACTGATTGGCCATGATTACCGAACCTGCAGAACCCGAAGACAACCGCGAAGACATCACCGCCTACGAACTGATTGGCGGGGAAGGGCGCGTGCGCGAGCTGGTCGACCGCTTCTACGACCTGATGGACCTGGAAGCCGAGTTCGCCGGGCTGCGCGCGCTGCACCCGCCCACCCTGGACGGCTCGCGCGACAAGCTGTTCTGGTTCCTGTGCGGCTGGCTGGGCGGCCCGAACTACTTTATCGAGCGATTCGGGCATCCGCGCCTGCGGGCGCGCCATCTGCCGTTCGAAATCGGCACCAGCGAGCGCGACCAGTGGATGCGCTGCATGGCGCTGGCCATGCAGGACGTGGGGCTGCCGGAGTCGCTGCAGATGCGCCTGATGCAGGCGCTGTTCCAGACCGCCGACTGGATGCGCAATGTCCAGCGGTAAGCCGTTGCCGGCGGCGGCGCTGGCCGTGCTCGCGTTCTGGTTCGGCACGCCAGGATCGCCCGAATGGGATGTGGCGCGGCGCGAGTGGTTCGCGAAGTCGGATGATTTCGATGCCCGGATCCGCGAGCAGTTCCTGCCGGTCTGGCAGGCCGCGCACGACGGCGCCGAGGATGACTGGTCCGTGACGCCCGAGGGTGCCTGCGCGCGCATCGTGCTGCTGGACCAGTTCCCCCGCAACATGTTCCGTGGCGACGCACGCAGCTTTGCCACCGATGCGGGGGCGCTGGCCGTGGCGCGGCGCATGCTGGCCAACGGCTGGGACCGGCAACTGCCGACGGCCTGGCATCGCGTGTTCTGCTATCTGCCGTTCGAGCATGCCGAGTCGCTGGCCGACCAGGATATCTCCGTGCGCGAAACCACGGCGCTGCGCCAGGACACGGCAGGCCGGGTCGATGTCGTGGAATGGGCCATCAAGCATCACGAGATCATCGCCCGCTTTGGCCGCTTCCCGCACCGGAATGCGGTGCTGGGCCGCGACAGCAGCGCCGACGAACTGGCCTTCCTGAAACAGCCCGGATCGCGCTTCTAGGCACTTCGTGTGCCTGAAGCGCCGCTCGGGGCGGGGGTGCCCGCCCCGGTGTGCTTATAATCCCAATCCTGCCGATCAGTCTTTCCGATACCCATGGAAGCCAAACCGCAAGCCGGTCCGCGCCGTACCCGAGACCGCATCCTCGACGTGTCGCTGCGCCTGTTCAATGAACTTGGCGAGCCCAACGTCACCACCACGACGATTGCGGAAGCCATGGAAATCAGCCCTGGCAACCTGTACTACCACTTCCGCAACAAGGACGACATCATCAATTCGATCTTCGTGCGCTTCGAGCAGGAGATGGAGCGCCGCCTGAAGATGCCGGAAGACCACAAGGCCACGCTGGGCGAGAGCTGGGGCTACCTGCAGTACATGTCCGAGTTCCTGTGGAACTACCGTTTCCTGTATCGCGACATCAACGACCTGCTGGCGCGCAACCGGATGCTGGAGACCAACTTCAAGCGCATCGTCGACCAGAAGAAGCGGTTCGCGCTGGAAATCTGCCGCCAGTTCCAGGAAGACGGCGACATGGAAGCCACGCCCGAGCAGGTCGATGCGGTGTGTACCAATATTGTTGTAATTGCCACGTACTGGTTGTCGTTCCAGTTCGTGCAGCATCCGCGCCAGTACAACGATCCCGAGCAGATCCGCGGCTACCTGCATGGGTCGAGCTATCACATCTTCTCGATCCTTGCGCCGTACCTGCGCGGCAAGGCCCGCGAGGCGTTCGACCAGCTGGCGCGCGAGTACGCCGCTGAAAAGGCGGCTGCCGAAGCGGCCAAGGCCGAAAAGGACAAAAAGTGAAATCGGTTTGCGTGTATTGCGGTTCGAGTCCCGGCTTCCGGCCGGAATACGCCGAAGCGGCCAAGGCACTGGGCCGGACCATGGCCGAACAGGGCCTGGCGCTGGTCTATGGCGGCGGCAAGGTGGGACTGATGGGCATCGTGGCCGATAGCGTGCTGGCGCACGGCGGTACGGCTATCGGCGTGATCCCCGACGCGCTGATGCAGAAGGAAGTGGGCCATCGCGGCCTGACCGAGCTGCACGTGGTGCGCAACATGCACGAACGCAAGCAGATGATGGCTGACCGGTCCGACGCCTTCATCGCCATGCCCGGCGGTGTGGGCACGTTCGAGGAACTGTTCGAGACATTCACGTGGGCGCAGCTGGGCTATCACGACAAGCCGGTGGGCCTGCTGAACGTGGCCGGCTTCTACGACGGCATGCTGGCGTTCCTGAATCACGCCGTGGGCGAGGGATTCCTGAAGCAGGTACACGCCGACATGCTGCACGTATCGACGTCGCCGCAGGACCTGCTCGGCCAGCTGGCCGCCGCGCCGCGCGTGCGCGTGGACAAGTGGCAGGAGGGGCGCGAGAAGACGTAAGCCTGACAGAGCGCCGCGATGAAAAACGCCGCCAGGGATGGCGGCGTTCTGCATTCTGGCGAAACGACTAGCCGAAACGCGGCGAGTCGAACTGGCGGGCCGAAGTGGCTGGCCAAAAGTGGCTGGCCAAAAGTGGCTGGCCGAAGGGGCGAGTTCAGGGGCTTAGCTCATCAGCATCCCGGTCCATCGCACCACATGCGGGCCGCCGATCGCTAACCATGTGCCGCCGCAGAGAATCAGCGCCAGCATCACCGCCGCACTGCCGAAATCCTTGGCGCGCTTGGACAGGCTGTGGCGTTCCAGCGAGATCCGGTCGATGGCCGCTTCCACGCTCGAATTGAGCAGTTCCACGATCAGCACCAGCAGCAGCGTGCCCAGCAGCATCACGCGTTCGACCACGGACACCGGCAGGATGAACGCACACGGCGTCAGGATGACCACCAGCGTTAGTTCCTGGCGAAACGCGCTTTCTTCCAGCACGGCATAGCGCAGGCCCGACAGCGAGTTGATCGCCGCGTGCCAGGCGCGCGTCAGGCCGCGATTGCCCTTGTGCGGATTGTTGGCGATCGAGTATTCGGTTTCCACTTCAGCCGCCACCCGGGTGGCGGTCGGCCGGTGCAGCGACGGATCGGGCGGTAGCGTGGGTTGGGGCTTGGCCATGATCGGGTGCGACGGAAGATTCCGGATGATCGGTTCGGCCCGCCGCGCTGGGCAGCGGACGCAGATGCGCAAGGAACTGTTCGGATGCCGCGCGCCACGAGAATTTCTCCGCATGGGCACGGGCGGTGGCGCGGTCGATGCGCAGCGCCTCCAGGCAGGCCTCCCGCAAGTCTTCGTGCATCACGCCGGCCGGGCTGTCGCCAAGCACGTCGATCGGACCCGTCACCGGGTACGCCGCCACGGGCAGCCCACTGGCCAGTGCTTCCAGCAGGACCAGCCCGAAGGTATCGGTCTTGCTGGGAAACACGAAGACGTCTGCCGAAGCATACACCTTCGCCAGTTCCGGCTGCTTCAGCACCCCGAGGTAGTTGGCCGTTGGATAGCGCGCCTTCAGCGTGGCCAGCGCCGGGCCATCGCCCACCACCCACCTGGAGCCGGGCAGGTCGAGCTGCAGGAACGCTTCGACGTTCTTTTCGACGGCCACGCGGCCCACGTACAGGAAGATCGGATGGGCGGTGTTTAAAACGTTCGCTCGCTGCGCCGTGAAGACGTCCAGGTCCACGCCCCGCGTCCACAGCACGCCATGCGTGATGCCGTAGTCGTGCAGGTCCTTCAGCACCACCGGGGTGGGAGCCATGACGGCACGCGCCGGGCCGTGGAACCAGCGCAGGAAGCGATAGGTCCAGGCCAGCGGCACGCCGAAGCGCGCCTGCACGTATTCGGGGAACCGCGTGTGATAGGCGGTGGTGAATGGCAGCTTGTGCTTCCGGGCATAGGCGCGTGCGGCCAGCCCCAGCGGGCCTTCGGTCGCGATATGCAGGGCGTCCGGCCGGAACGTGTCGATGCGGCGGCGCACCTTGGCGGCGGGCAGGATCGACAGGCGGATCTCCGGATAGGTCGGGCACGGCACCGTGCGGAATTCCAGCGGGGTGAGCAGATCTACCGTGTGGCCCATGGCTTCGAGTTCGCGGCGGGTCGACTTCAGCGTGCGAACCACGCCGTTGACCTGCGGTTCCCATGCGTCGGTGACAATCATGACTCTCATTGAGGCTCCTTGGGGCGGCAGCGCCGTGGTGTTGTGGGGATGGCGGGTCCGCGCCGGGCGGGCCGGCGCGGGGCGCAGCGGATGGGCGGTGGCCCGGCCCTTGTCAGGCCGCGATCTCGGCGGTGCGGCGGCGCCGGCGGGTGGCTGGCATCGGCGGATCGACCAGCGTGGTCCAGTAGACGATCTTCAACTCGCCTTCCATGGTTTCCACCAGCGCCGAAAGGCTCTCCACCCAGTCGCCGTCGTTGCAGTAGAGCTGCCCGTCCACCTCGCGGATCTCGGCCTTGTGGATGTGGCCGCAGACCACGCCATCGCAGCCACGGCGACGCGCCTCGTCCACCATCGCGTGTTCGAACGAATTGATGTAGCTCACCGCGTTCTTGACCTGGTGCTTCAGGTATTGGGACAGCGACCAGTAGTCGAATCCGAGCCGGGCGCGTACGCGGTTGAAGTGGCGGTTCAGCGCCAGGATCATCGTGTAGAGCGAATCGCCAAGGTAGGCCAGCCATCTGGCATGCTGCACCACCCCGTCGAACAGGTCGCCATGCACGACCCACAGGCGCTTGCCCGTGGCGGTGACGTGCACGGCGTCTTCGCGCACGCTGACGTCGCCGAAGGCCAGGCCGTCGAACTGGCGGGCGCCTTCGTCGTGGTTGCCGGGGATGTAGATCACCTCGGTGCCCTTGCGCGCCTTGCGCAGCAGCTTCTGCACCACGTCGTTGTGGCTCTGCGGCCAGTACCAGCCACGGCGCAACTGCCAGCCGTCGATGATGTCGCCAACCAGGTAGAGCACGTCGGAATCGTTGTGCTTGAGGAAGTCGAGCAGGTAGGTGGCCTGGCAGCCCGGCGTGCCCAGGTGGATATCGGACAGCCAGATGGCGCGGTAGCGGTGCGCCGAAGGTTCGGCAGTGGCCGCGGGGCGGTGGCCGGCGTCGACGGGGTCGTGCGGGGGCGTGGCGCGGGCAGGGGACAGATCGGCTTGCGGTGGCATGAACGCCGCGAAGGCGGCAGACATCGAGAGCGTTGTGTCAGGCTTGCCGCGCAGGCGCTGCGCAACCCTCGACAAACTCACGCGTGCAGATCGGATGGCTTGAACCATGGTGGCCCCGGTATCGGCGATGGCTGCATTGAGCCAGTGCCGCATGACGGCGCCGTGACGGAAACATGAATGTCACATGAAGCTTGCCGGCCGCGGCGGGCCGCGATGGCTAGTGGGGCGCGACGATGGCGGGGGTGACAGGGTGCCGCTGGAGCATGGCCAGCGCCGTGAGCGTGGCCTGCACGGCACGGGGGTCCCGCAGCAGCGACACATGGCCGATGCCGTCGAGCGCCAGATGCTGGGCGCCGTCGAGCCACGACGTGCCCGGCGGGCCTGCGATCGAGTCATGCCAGCTGAAGACCGATACGATGCGCGCGCGCATCGGCGCGGTCTCGGCGGCGGCCAGCGCGGCCAGCCACGGGCTCTGCCACCGCATCTGCCATGCATTACGTCCACTGCCGAACCGCGCCAGCGCGCAGCCCTGGTGGGGGCTGCCCAGCGTGACAATGCCCGCGCAGGGCGTATCGCCACCCGCCTGCGCAGCCAGCGCCTGCGCGGCGCGCGCGGCCAGTCCGCCCATGCTGTGGCACACAAGTAGCGGTGCCTGACCCGTACGCGCCTGCATCTCGCGCATGCGCGCCAGCAGTTGCGGGGCGTAGTCGTCGATGTCGCCAAGCACCGGCGTCAGGTCGATGGCTTCGCAGCGGTAGCCGGCGGCGGCCAAGGCCGGCGCCATGTCGAGCCAGACCGCGTGGTTGCAGCCGTAGCCGTGTACCAGCAGTACGTGAGGGGCTTCGGGCAGGGGATGTGTGGGCTGGGCAAGGCAGAGCCGTGACCGGAACGGCTGCAGCCAGTTGAACATCCGGAAGACGGCGCGGCATTCGGCCAGGAAGCAGTGCAGTGCTGCGCCGGCGTCAAGACGTTGCCGTGCAGGCGCTTGGTCGGGAAGCGGCGGCCGGTTCCGGCGCGGGATACCAAGGCCGCCAAGCGTGGCACCGAATGCCATGGCGACGCTGGCGCCGAAGGCGAGCAGCACGATGGCCAGGGCTGCGGCCAGTGCCGGCATCCATGCCCAGCCGTGGCCCAGTGCCAGCCAGGCTGCCAATCCGCCCACCGCCGTCGTCTGTACCAGCACGGCGACGCGACGCAGGGCGGCAGCCGTCAGGCTCATGGCTGCAGCGGACGCAGGTCGGTCAGGCGGGTGCCGGCCAGGCGGTCATGCAGGAACTGGCGGCGCGGATCGAGCCAGGCCAGCGACATCCAGATCAGCAGCCCGGCGGTCAACACGCCGATAAACGGCCACAGCGTGAGGCCCATCGCATGCCCCACGGCTGCCGCGGGCGGCAGCCACAGCCAGGCCAGCACGTAGCGTAGCAGCGCCTTGCGCCAGCCCGGCGGCTGGCCGGCGGTCGTCTCCAGGCGGATGCGCCAGGTCTGCATCGCCAGCGTCTGGCCGTTACGCTGCCAGAACCACGAGAAATAGACGCCAAGCACGATGAACATCCATACCTGATCCACGTACACGTGGTTGAGCCCAAGCTGCTGCAGGAGCGGACGGGCCAGGACCGAGAGGGCGCTGGCGAGCATCAGCACGCCAAACAACAGCACGCCTTCGTAGAGCATGCAAAGCAGGCGACGGCCCAGCGTAGGTGCGCGCGGCGGCGTGACGGGAGTCTGGGCGGAGGCGGCTGGCGTAGCGGCAGGCATGGCGCGTGGTGGATCGGGGGAAGCGGCCATTATGCCAAACGGCGCACAGGTGGCCATTGCCGATTATCCGGGGCAGCGGGGTCGCGACGGATTGCGCTGGCGGTTCCAGCGCGACCCGCTTGCGTGACGGGAAATTCGTGGCGGGCGAAGGTGGCCCTGCCGAGGGGAAGTTACGGACGCGTTTCGGTCTGGTTGAAGTCAGTGGCCGCTTCGCCCGTCACCGGCGGCGAAAGGGTCGGCGCCTGGGCAGGCGAGGCCGGCATTGCTGCAGCCGGTGCGGCCGGCGCAGGTGCCGGAGCCACCGGGGCGGTGGCTGCGGAGGCGCCGGCCAGGGTCGGAGCCGCGGGCGCCGATGCCGGCGAAGCTTCCGGTGCACTGGCCGGCCGGCCCTGATGGTGCAACTGCCGGCTCGTATCGGCCGGCGGGCGCTTGCCCGAAGGCAGCGCGCTGACAGCGCCCGGGCGGCGCGGCACCTTTTCGGCGGCGGCCAGCTTCTTCTTCTGCTCTTCCGGCAGCTGCTGGTAGCGATCCCACGCTTCCGCCTTCTTTTCCGGCGGCAACTGGCGCGTGATCTGGTAGTTCTCGCGGGCCAGGCGGCGTTGCTGTGGCGTCATCCTGACCCACTCGGCCATCCGTTCCTGCAGGCGCTGCTGCTCCTCGGGCTTGAGCGTGGGATACAGGTCGGCAATGCGCTGCCACTTGCGGCGGTTCAGTTCCGGGATGGTGTCCCAGAGCGGCTGCAGCGGCGCCAGAATCTGACGATGCGGCGCAGACAGTTCCTGCCACGTCGGGTGGGCGTTGATCACCGGCCGCGCTGCCGGCTGGCTGGCCGGCTGCGCCTGCTGGCCCTGCGCGTGCGCTTCTGCCATCACGAAATCGATGGAAAGTGCGGCCAGGGCCGCGCCGGCGGCGCAAAGAGCGGCGAGCCGGCGACGGAATGCGTCGGTACGGGAAGGTGCGCAGGCCATCTTATTGGTCGCGATCCCGCTTCAGGAAGACGTGGAAGCCCTGGTCGGCATAGGCCGTCGGCGGCAGGTCGTCGAGCAGCATCGCCGCATCGACATCGGCGAGTTCCTCGACGCGTTTCTGCTGCTGCCAGTGGTAGATGCCCATCAGGCCGGCACCCAGCGCGACCAGCGTCCACACCAGCGCAAGCTTGCGCAGCCACGCACCGGCACGGTGCAGCGGGGTGTCGTCCTCATCGTCGAAGGCGTAGCCGTGCGGTGCATTCGGCAGCACGAGTTGCGGCACGTGAGCGCGCACTTCGGCCTTCTTGGCGGCCAGCGCCATGCGCCGCGCGGCGGCCAGCCGTTCGGAAATGTCCCGCGGCAGCGCCTCCGTGGAAGCATCGAGTGCCACCCGGATCTCATGGGCGAAGCGCCGTTCCTGGATATCTCGTTCGTTTCTGCTCATAGTCGGACTCCCCGCGCACGCAACGCTTGCGCCAGCGTATGCGTGGCGCGGGAACAGTGCGTCTTGACGCTGCCTTCCGAACAGCCCATCACGGCTGCGGTTTCGGCTACGTCCATATCCTCCCAGTAACGCATCAGGAAAGCCTCGCGTTGACGCGTGGGCAATCGCTGGATTTCCTGCTCGATGATATGCATGACCTGTGCCCGTTCGACCTTGTCGGCGCTGCTTTCGGCCATCTCCGTGCCGCTTTCGGCTTCCAGGGTGTCCAGCAGATCGCTGTCGTCGCCTTCGCGGTCGTCGCGCAGGTTGGAGAACAGGGTGACCCAGGTGTTCCGGACCTTCTGGCGCCGGAACCAGTCGTGAATGGTGTTCTGCAGGATGCGCTGGAACAGGGGCGGCAGTTCGTTGGCCCCCTTGTCGCCGTACTTTTCCGCCAACTTGATCATGGCGTCCTGCACGATGTCCAGCGCAGCTTCATCGTCACGCACGGCGAACACGGCCTGTTTGAAGGCGCGGCGTTCGACGCTGGCGAGAAAGTCTGAGAGTTCCTTGTCGGTGGCCATGCAGGCGAAAACAGCAGTTAGGCGGTCAGGCCAGGCCGAATGTGCCGGACTCGTCCTGTGGCACCCCGGAAATGTCTGCGATCCTAACAAAAAACACGTGCCTTCTGCCACTCCTGTATTCAAGTGCAGACATGCTCGCTTGATTGCGCAACGCACGACCGGCGTGTCTGTGGCCGGGGCTGGTGCCACTGTGCAAAAAGTTCCGCCGATTCATTTACCGCGCTGGTGCATTGCAGTATCATCGACGGTTCACGACATCAGTGGTTGTCTCATCAGACCGCTTATAAGGCGGTCTCTTCATGCAGACGCGCACCGCTTGAACCCGAGCCACAAGCCCGGTAGAGAGCATCCAAACAATTTTTTGCCGAAAATTGCAAAGGACAGAAATGAACATGCCCAGCGCGGAATTCTCCCACGCAGACAGCAATTCATCCTCCGGTCGGGAAATGATCGGAGCGGAAATCCTCGTCAACGCACTTGCCGAAGAAGGCGTCGAATACGTCTGGGGCTATCCCGGCGGCGCAGTGCTCTATATCTACGACGAGCTCCACAAGCAAACGAAATTCGAACATATCCTGGTGCGCCACGAACAGGCCGCCGTGCATGCCGCTGACGGCTATGCCCGCGCGACCGGCAAGGTGGGCGTGGCACTGGTGACTTCGGGCCCGGGCGTGACCAACGCCGTGACCGGCATCGCCACCGCCTACCTCGATTCGATCCCGATGGTGGTGATTACCGGCAACGTGCCGACCCACGCCATTGGCCAGGATGCGTTCCAGGAATGCGACACCGTCGGCATCACGCGCCCAATCGTCAAGCACAACTTCCTCGTGAAGGACGTGCGCGACCTGGCCGCGACGATCAAGAAGGCGTTCTTCATTGCCGCCACCGGCCGTCCCGGCCCCGTGGTGGTGGACATCCCGAAGGACGTGTCGCGCAACGCCTGCAAGTTCGAGTACCCGAAGGCCGTCGACATGCGGTCGTACAACCCGGTGAACAAGGGTCACTCGGGCCAGATCCGCAAGGCCGTGGCGCTGCTGCAGGCCGCGGAGCGTCCGTATATCTATTCGGGCGGCGGCGTGGTGCTGGCCAACGCCAGCGACGAGCTGCGCGAACTGGCCGCACTGACCGGCCATCCGGTGACCAACACGCTGATGGGTCTGGGTGCATTCCCAGGCACTCACAAGCAGTTCGTCGGCATGCTCGGCATGCACGGCACGTATGAAGCCAACATGGCCATGCAGAACTGCGACGTGCTGATCGCCATCGGCGCCCGGTTCGACGACCGGGTGATCGGCAATCCGTCGCACTTCACGGCGCAGGCGCGCAAGATCATCCATATCGACATCGACCCGTCGTCGATCTCGAAGCGCGTCAAGGTAGATATCCCCATCGTCGGCAACGTCAAGGACGTGCTGCAGGAACTGATCGCCCAGATCAAGGCCAGCGACGTCAAGCCCAAGCGCGAGGCGCTGGCGAAGTGGTGGGACCAGATCGAACAATGGCGTTCGGTGGACTGCCTCAAGTACGACCGCAGCTCCGAGATCATCAAGCCGCAATACGTGGTGGAAAAGATCTGGGAACTGACCAAGGGCGACGCGTTCATCTGCTCCGACGTGGGCCAGCACCAGATGTGGGCCGCGCAGTTCTACAAGTTCGACGAACCGCGCCGCTGGATCAACTCGGGCGGCCTGGGCACGATGGGTGTGGGTCTGCCGTACGCGATGGGCATCAAGAAGGCGTTCCCGGACAAGGAAGTCGTCACCATCACGGGTGAAGGCTCGATCCAGATGTGCATCCAGGAACTGTCGACCTGCCTGCAGTACGACACCCCGGTCAAGATCTGTTCGCTGAACAACGGCTACCTGGGCATGGTGCGCCAGTGGCAGGAAATCGAATACGACAACCGGTATTCGCATTCCTACATGCAGGCGCTGCCCGACTTCGTGAAGCTCGCTGAATCGTATGGCCACGTGGGCATGCGCATCGAGAAGTCTTCCGATGTCGAGCCGGCTCTGCGCGAGGCATTCCGCCTGAAGGACCGTACCGTGTTCCTGGACTTCCAGACCGACCCCACCGAAAACGTGTGGCCGATGGTCCAGGCCGGCAAAGGGATCTCCGAAATGCTGCTCGGCGCGGAGGACCTGTAATGCGTCACATCATCTCGGTCCTGCTGGAAAACGAACCCGGCGCGCTGTCGCGCGTGGTGGGCCTGTTCTCGGCCCGTGGATACAACATCGAGACGCTGACGGTGGCCCCCACCGAAGATGCGTCGCTGTCGCGGATGACCATCGTCACCACCGGCTCGGACGACGTGATCGAACAGATCACGAAGCACCTGAACCGCCTGGTGGAGGTGGTCAAGGTGGTGGACCTGACCGAAGGCGCGCATATCGAGCGTGAGTTGATGCTGGTCAAGGTCCGTGCCGTGGGCAAGGAGCGCGAGGAAATGAAGCGCACCGCCGACATCTTCCGTGGCCGCATCATCGATGTGACCGAAAAGACGTACACCATCGAGCTGACCGGCAACGGCGGCAAGCTGGATGCGTTCCTCGATGCCATCGACCGCACCGCGATCCTGGAGACCGTCCGTACGGGCGGCTCCGGCATCGGCCGTGGCGAGCGCATCCTGAAGGTCTGACCGGCGCCCCCGGCAACAGAGCACGGCCACAAGCCGACACGCAGTATCCCGAAGCGGCGCGACGACCCCAACAGTCAGGCGTTGCGCCGCCACCCCTATACGAAGATTTGAGAAATTGAAGGAACTATCATGAAAGTGTTTTACGACAAGGACGCCGACCTCTCCCTCATCAAGGGCAAGAATGTCACCATCATCGGCTACGGCTCGCAAGGCCACGCCCACGCGCTGAACCTGAAGGAATCGGGCGTGAACGTGACGGTCGGTCTGCGCAAGAGCGGCGCGTCGTGGAACAAGGCCGTCAACGCCGGCCTGACGGTCAAGGAAGTGGCCGAGGCCGTGAAGGGCGCCGACGTGGTCATGATTCTGCTGCCGGACGAGCAGATCGCCGACGTGTACAAGAACGAAGTGCACGCCAACATCAAGGAAGGCGCCGCACTGGCCTTCGCCCACGGCTTCAACGTGCACTACGGTGCCGTGATTCCGCGCGCCGACCTGGACGTGATCATGATCGCCCCGAAGGCCCCGGGCCACACGGTGCGTTCGACGTACTCCCAAGGTGGCGGCGTGCCGCACCTGATCGCCGTGCACCAGAACAAGTCCGGCGCCGCCCGTGACATCGCGCTGTCGTACGCCACCGCCAACGGCGGCGGCCGTGCCGGCATCATCGAGACGAACTTCCGCGAAGAAACCGAGACCGACCTGTTCGGCGAGCAGGCCGTGCTGTGCGGCGGTACCGTCGAGCTGATCAAGGCTGGCTTCGAGACGCTGGTGGAAGCCGGCTACGCGCCGGAAATGGCCTACTTCGAGTGCCTGCACGAGCTGAAGCTGATCGTCGACCTGATCTATGAAGGCGGTATCGCCAACATGAACTACTCGATCTCGAACAACGCCGAATATGGCGAATACGTCACCGGCCCGCGCGTCGTGACGGAAGAGACGAAGAAGGCCATGAAGCAGTGCCTGACCGACATCCAGACCGGCGAATACGCCAAGAGCTTCCTGCTGGAAAACAAGGCAGGCGCCCCGACGCTGATCTCGCGCCGTCGCCTGACGGCCGAGCACCAGATCGAGGAAGTGGGTGCGAAGCTGCGCGCGATGATGCCGTGGATCGCCAAGAACAAGCTGGTCGACCAGTCGAAGAACTAAGTAATACGGGCAGAAGCGGGGCACCCGGCCGATGCGGCCAGGTGACTCGCCAGTGCCGCAGCCGCCCAGTCGGCCGCCGGTCTTTTGTGATTGCACAAGACATTTCGGCGGTGACTGGGCGGCTTTTTGTTATCCTTGTCGGACTTTTTCAGGCGCCGGCCTGAATTTTTTCTTATCTCTCGCGCCGACATATCCTGAATGCATGCCACGCGGTACGCTGCGGGCTGGCTTTTCGACAGGATGTGCACACGCTGTGCGAACAACAGAACAACGCTTGCATGAACTATCCTCATCCGCTTATCGCCCGTGAAGGCTGGCCGTTCCTGGCCGGCGCTTTCATCATCTCGCTGCTGGTGCATGTCAGCGCGGGCTTCTGGTGGGCGTTGCCGTTGTGGATCATCACGATCTTCGTGCTGCAGTTCTTCCGTGATCCGCCGCGGCCGATTCCGTCGGCCCCGAACGCCATCCTGGCGCCGGCCGATGGCCGCATCGTGGTGGTCGAAAAGACCCAGGACCCCTATGCCGGTCGCGAGGCGCTGAAGATCAGCGTGTTCATGAACGTGTTCAACGTGCATTCGAACCGCGCTTCGCTGGATGGCAAGGTCGAGAAGCTCGAATATTTTCCGGGCAAGTTCGTCAATGCCGATCTGGACAAGGCATCGCTCGAAAACGAACGCAACGCAGTGGTGATCCGTCGCGCGGCGGACGGCCAGCTGGTTACGCTGGTGCAGGTTGCCGGCCTGGTGGCACGCCGCATCCTGTGCTACACGCGGGTAGGCGACACGCTGTCGCGCGGCCAGCGTTACGGCTTCATCCGTTTCGGCTCGCGTGTCGACGTGTATCTGCCCGTCGATGCCCGCCCGCGCGTGACGATCGGCGAGAAGGTGTCGGCCTCGTCCACCGTGCTCGCCGAGCTGGACGTCCAGGTCTGAGGCCGGACCGGTCAGCGACAGGAGACCTGGCATGGGTGCCTTCAACCGACGCAACAAGCGCGTGAGCAACGGCAACGTGACGCATCTGCGTCCGTTCCGCCATAACCAGCTGCGCAACGACGCCGCCTACGAGGCAGACGAGCACGACATCGACTACGTGCGTCCGCGCAGGCGCGGCATCTATCTGCTGCCCAACGCGTTCACCACGGCGGCGCTGTTCGCGGGTTTCTTCGCGATCGTGCAGGCCATGAACATGCGCTTCGACGTGGCGGCCATCGCCATCTTCGCGGCCATGGTGCTCGATGGCATGGACGGCCGCGTGGCGCGCATCACCAATACGCAGAGCGCATTTGGCGAGCAGTACGATTCGCTGTCGGACATGACATCGTTCGGCGTGGCGCCGGCGCTGGTGATGTACGAGTGGATCCTGCACGACCTGGGCAAGTGGGGCTGGATTGCAGCCTTTGTCTATTGCACCTGTGCCGCGCTGCGGCTGGCGCGTTTCAACGCCAATATCGGCGTGGTCGACAAGCGCTTCTTCCAGGGGTTGCCGAGCCCGGCCGCGGCCGCGCTGGTGGCCGGCTTCGTCTGGCTGGCCATCGACAACAAGCTGCCCGTGAAGGAACTGTGGATGCCGTGGGTAGCCTTTGCGATCACGCTCTATGCGGGCCTGTCGATGGTGTCGAATGCGCCGTTCTACAGCGGCAAGGCGCTCGACGTGCGCTACCGCGTGCCGTTCGGCATGATGGTGCTGGTTCTGGTGCTGTTCGTCATCGTGTCCTCCGATCCACCGGTTGCACTGTTCGGCCTGTTCGTGGCCTATGCGATCTCGGGCTATCTGCTATGGGCCTGGCGCGCGGTGCATGGCCAGCCGGGCGGGGTGGCCAAGGCGCGTGCCGGCGGTAGCGGCAACGGCGCGGGCAGCGGCAACTGACCGGATTTTGAAGAAAAGGGCGCTCATTGGGCGCCCTTTGTTTTTCCGTTCCACAACCTCAGGAGAATGTCATGGGCATGTTCGACTTCATCAAGGAAGCGGGAGAGAAACTGTTCGGCAAGGGTGAGGCGAAGGCGGCACAGGAGGCTGCCAAGGCCGATCCGTCCGCAAGCGACAAGGCCGAGGCGGCCAACCGCGCGGCCGGCGACGCGATCGAGGCCTATATCGCCCAGATGGGGCTGTCCGCCACGGGCTTGACCGTCACCGTGGATGGATCGCAGGGCAAGGTCACCGTATTCGGCGTGGCGCCGGACCAGGCCACGCGCGAGAAGATCATCCTGTGCTGCGGCAATGTGGAAGGTGTGGACTCGGTCGAGGACAAGATGTCGGTCAATGTGGAGACCGCCGAGTCGCAATGGCACACCGTGGTGAAGGGCGATACGCTCTGGGCGATTTCCCAGGCTGCGTACGGCAATGGCGCCGAATACAACAAGATCTTCGAAGCCAACAAGCCGATGCTGACGCACCCGGACAAGATCTACCCGGGCCAAAAACTGCGCATTCCTCCGAAATAACCCGGTTGCGCAGGCGCAGCAAACCAGCTATAGTCGCCGACATGATTTCGCACCAGACCCTGATCGCCCGCACCACCCTAGGTGGCCTACTAGGCCATCAGGTCGGGACGCGCGCGCGCTAAGGGACTCGGTTACCGCCCTGGCGCGGAAATCACCAGGATTTTGAAAACGCCCCGGCCTGCATTCATGCACGCCGGGGCGTTTTGCATTCCGATTCGAATGCCCGGTGTCGTGATAGCGGGACGGCGGACCAGTACATAAGGCACAGCCCAGGAGCTCCACAAAATGTCTGACAAACTCATCATTTTCGACACCACCTTGCGCGACGGCGAGCAGTCACCCGGTGCGTCCATGACCCGCGAGGAGAAGATCCGCATTGCGCGTCAGCTGGAACGTCTGAAGGTCGATGTGATCGAGGCCGGTTTTGCGGCCAGCTCCAATGGCGATTTCGAAGCGATCCGCTCGATTGCCCAGGTCGTCAAGGATTCGACGATCTGCTCGCTGGCCCGCGCCAACGACAAGGACATCGCGCGTGCGGCCGAGGCCCTGAAGCCGGCCAACTCGTTCCGTATCCACACGTTCATCGCCACGTCCGCGCTGCATATGGAGAAGAAGCTCCGCATGACGCCGGACCAGGTCTACGAGCAAGCCCGCCTGGCCGTGCGCTTTGCGCGTCAGTTCACGGACGATATCGAGTTTTCGCCCGAAGACGGCAGCCGTTCGGACATGGACTTCCTGTGCCGCGTGCTCGAAGGCGTGATTGCCGAAGGCGCGACCACGATCAACCTGCCGGATACCGTGGGTTACGCCGTGCCGGAAGGCTACGCGGAACTGATCCGTTCGGTGCGTGAGCGGATTCCGAATTCGGACAAGGCGGTCTGGTCGGTGCATTGCCATAACGACCTGGGCATGGCCGTGGCCAATTCGCTGGCTGCCGTGAAGCTGGGCGGCGCGCGCCAGATCGAGTGCACCATCAACGGCCTGGGCGAGCGTGCCGGCAATACGAGCCTGGAAGAAGTGGTGATGGCCGTGAAGACGCGCCGCGACTACTTCAATATGGACGTTGGCATCGACACCACGCAGATCGTGCCGGCATCCAAGCTCGTGTCGCAAGTCACCGGATTCGTGGTGCAGCCGAACAAGGCCGTGGTGGGCGCCAATGCGTTTGCCCATGCCTCGGGCATCCACCAGGACGGCGTGCTCAAGGCGCGCGACACCTACGAGATCATGCGCGCGGAAGATGTGGGCTGGACCGCCAACAAGATCGTGCTGGGCAAGCTCTCGGGCCGCAATGCATTCAAGCAGCGCCTGCAGGAACTGGGCATCGAGCTCGAAAGCGAAGCCGAAATCAACGCCGCATTCGCCCGCTTCAAGGAACTGGCCGACCAGAAGGCTGAGATCTTCGACGAAGACATCCTGGCGATCGTTTCCGACGAAGAGCAGGAAAACGCCAACGAGCACTATCGCTTCGTGTCGCTGTCGCAACGGTCGGAAACCGGCGAGCGTCCGCATGCCCGCGTGGTGTTCAACATCGATGGCGCGGAGCAGGCGGGCGAGGCAGAAGGCAATGGTCCGGTGGATGCGACGCTGCACGCCATCGAAGGCCGCGTGAACAGCGGCGCCGAACTGGTGCTGTATTCGGTGAACGCCATCACGGCCGGTACGCAGGCCCAGGGCGAAGTGACCGTGCGCTTGTCCAAGGCCGGCCGCATCGTCAACGGCGTGGGCACCGATCCGGACATCGTCGCCGCATCGGCCAAGGCCTACCTGGCCGCACTGAACAAGCTGCACGACAAGGCCGTGCAGAAGATCAATCCGCAGATCTGACCTTTATCTGACCTGATTCCTGCGATGCGATGGCGGGGCTCACGAGGCCCCGACCGTCATGAACCGCCCGCCCCGATGCGTATCCCGCAGGGCTGGGCGGTTTGTCTTTGTGCACGCTCAGCGGGGGTCCGGGCGGTCGCGCAGCGGATCGGGGGTGACCAGCGTGCGGCGCAGCACGCCCGCATCGTCGAACATGAAGTTGAACATCGAATACCACTGGTCTTCGTGCAGGAAGCGGTAGCTCCAGGCTTCCTGTTTCAGGCGCGGGTAGTACTCGATCGGCTCGCGCGGGGCGCCGAAGTGTTCCAGCACATCCTTCTTGGTCCACTCGTTGACCTTGGCCTTGTAGAGTTCGGTCGTGGTGAGCATCTGCCGGAAATTGGTCAGCCTGCCGTCGCGATCGAAATCGGCAGCATAGGAATATTCGCCGAGCGGTTGTTTCGAGTAGAACCAGCGGGTGGTGCCGTCTTCGAGCGGGTACACATCGGTGGGTTTGCCGAAGGTTGCCTCCACGGCGCTCTGTGGTTGGCCGACGAGCTTCAGGCCGGTGTTGACGGGTGCGAGGGCGGGCCCGAGGCTGCTGCAGCCGGCCAGGGCCCCGGCAGCCAGCGTCACGGCGGCGATCCAATGCCGGGCGACTTTCGGAAATGTCGTCATGTTCATTGATTTGCTGCAAAAAAGTGCACGACTCGTAGTGTAGCGGGCCCCGGCGCAATGTGTGTACCATCGCGGCTTTTGCGCAGAAGAAGGGAAGTCGAATGGGCGGAATCCGAACAAGCGGGCGCATGACCCGGCTGCGGGCGTGGCTGGCGGTAGCGCTGTGCTGCGTGGCAACCGCGGCGGCGGCACAGCAGCCGGCTGGTGCGCCGATCCGGCTCGGCATGATCGACGGGTTGTCCGGCCCCTTCGCCAACGCGGGCGAAGCCGTGGTGCGCAACCTGCGGATCGCGGCCGATCGCATCAATGCCCGGGGCGGGGTGAAACTGCCCGATGGCGCCCATCCGCTGGAACTGGTGACGTTCGACAGCAAGGGTAATGTCGATGAAAGCCTGATCCAGTTCCGCAGCCTGATCGACAAACGCATCCCGTTCGTCCTGCAGGGCAACAGTTCGGCCGTGGCCAGCGCCCTCGTGGCGGCGATCAATCGCCAGAACCAGCGCCAGCCGGATGCGCGCGTGCTGTTCCTGAACTATTCGGCGGTGGATCCCACGCTGACCAACGAGAGTTGCAGTTTCTGGCATTTCCGCTTCGACGCGAGTGCCGACATGCGCATGCAGGCGCTGACCGAGGCCATCCGCAGCGAACACGCAGTGCGCAAGGTCTACCTGATCGACCAGGATTACAGCTTCGGGCACCAGGTAGCCCGATCCGCGCGCGAAATGCTGGCGGCCAAGCGACCCGATATCCAGGTCGTGGGCGACGAATTCCATCCCATCGGCAAGATCAAGGACTTCGCGCCGTATATCGCCAAGATCAAGGCCAGTGGCGCCGACGCCGTGATTACCGGCAACTGGGGCAACGACCTCACGCTGATGGTCAAGGCCGCGCGCGAGGGCGGCCTCAACGCGCGCTTCTACACGTTCTACGGCAACGGCCTGGGCGCTCCCGCTGCCATGGGTGACGCCGGTGTGGGCCGTGTGCTGGCCGTGGCGGAATGGCATCCGAACGTCGGAGGGGCGGCGTCCGACGCGTTCTACCAGGCGTTCCGCGCCCGCTATCCTGACCCACGCGACGACTACGTGCATCTGCGCATGCAGATGATGGTGGAAATGCTGGCACGCGCGATCGAGCAGGCCGGCAGCACGGACGCCGTGGCGGTGGCCTACGCGCTGGAGGACATGCGTTTCACGAACGGTTTCCACGAGGCCACGGTGCGGGCGGACGACCACCAGGTGCTGCAGCCGCTCTACGTCTCGATGATGGCGAAGCAGGGCGGCGAGGTGCGATTCGACAACGAGGGGTCGGGGTACGGCTTCCGGACCGTCAGGAAGCTCAAGACGGCGCAGACCACGCTGCCGACCACGTGCCGGATGGAGCGCCCGGCGCGAAATTGAGCCATAGCCCGGTGGCGGGCTTCGCCGCCGGACGGAATTCGGCTATAATGCGCGGCTGTCGTCCGCAAGCCACCTGGCTGCGGAAGGCGGATGCCGAGTCAAAAAGCAAGGCACGACGCAGGCGGCGCATCCCGTGCTGCAGCGTTCGCAAGTGAAAGGAAAACATCATGGCAATTGCCAACAAAACCGAAGTCATCCAGAAGTTCGCCCGCGGCGCCAACGACACGGGTAGCCCCGAAGTCCAGGTCGCACTGCTGACCACCCGCATCAACGAACTGACCCCGCACTTCAAGGCCAACATGAAGGATCACCACAGCCGCCGCGGTCTGCTGCGCATGGTGAGCCGCCGTCGTCGCCTGCTGGACTACCTCAAGTCCAACGACGCTGACCGTTACCGCGCCCTGATCGAAGCCCTGGGCCTGCGCAAGTAAGGTCTGCGGATGGCAGCACGGATCCTGCAAGCGTTGTTCAAGCACGATTTCACGTGAGGCCACGATGCCTGCGCCAGCACTGCTGGGGCAGGCATTTTGCTTTTCTGCACCGGCGATTTTTTAGCTGTGCAGCGATGGATGTGATGTTTATTTCACACTAAATTCGGGCGAATTTGCCCGTACGCCGTTGCGCCATGCCGTGCGACGGAGTAAGTTACCTCGCTCTTTCTGACACCGGAACTGGCCAAGGAAACGGGGTTTTGTGTCATTCCATCGCGTATCGCATCGTCCTCATGTGGGCCGGACGGTGGCGCGATGGAATGGCATAGCACTTCCCTGAGACTGCGGACCGGGCAAATTCCGGCAGTCCGCCTGCCGCTGCGAGCGCAGGCGTCGGCCCGCTGTATCTGTTTACGGCAGGCAAGCATGAATCAAGGAACGCTCATGACCATGTTCAACAAGATCGTCAAGGAATTCCAATGGGGCCAGCACACGGTCCGCATGGAAACCGGCGAAGTCGCCCGTCAGGCATCGGGTGCCGTGATCGTCGACGTGGAAGATACCGTGGTGCTGGCCACCGTGGTGGCAGCCAAGAGCCCGAAGGCGGGCCAGGACTTCTTCCCGCTGACCGTCGACTACATCGAAAAGACCTACGCCGCCGGCAAGATCCCGGGTGGCTTCTTCAAGCGTGAAGGCCGTCCGTCGGAAAACGAGACGCTGACCTCGCGCCTGATCGATCGTCCGCTGCGTCCGCTGTTCCCGGAAGGCTTCTACAACGACGTGCAGGTGGTCATCCACGTGCTGTCGATCAACCCGGAAGTGCCGGCCGACATTCCGGCCCTGATCGCCTCGTCGGCCGCGCTGGCCGTGTCGGGCATCCCGTTCAGCGGCCCGGTGGGCGCCGCCCGCGTCGGCTACAAGGACGGCCAGTACCTGCTGAACCCGACCCGTTCGCAGATCACCGCGTCGGAGCTGGATCTCGTCGTCGCCGGTACCGAGCGTGCCGTGCTGATGGTGGAATCGGAAGCCAACCAGCTGTCGGAAGACGTGATGCTGGGTGCCGTGGTCTATGGCCACGAGCAGATGCAGACCGCCATCAACGCGATCCACGAACTGGTCCGTGAAGGCGGCAAGCCGGAATGGGACTGGGCGCCCGCCGCCAAGAACGAGGCGCTGATCGCCAAGGTGAGCGAGATCGGCCTGCCGCTGCTGCAGCAAGCGTACCAACTGCGTCAGAAGTCGGCACGCAGCACCAAGCTCAAGGAAATCTACGCAACCGTGCAGGCCCAACTGGCCGAAGCCGGCGTGGAAGCCGACAAGGTGGAAGTCGGCAACGTCCTCTTCGACCTGGAAGCCAAGATCGTGCGTGGCCAGATCCTGGCCGGCGAGCCGCGTATCGACGGCCGCGACACGCGCACCGTGCGCCCGATCGAGATCCGTTCGTCGGTGCTGCCGCGCGCCCACGGTTCGTCGCTGTTCACGCGTGGCGAAACGCAGGCACTGGCCGTGGCCACGCTGGGCACCAAGAGCGACGAGCAGATCATCGACGCGCTGGCCGGCGAGTACCGCGACCGCTTCATGCTCCACTACAACATGCCTCCGTTCGCCACCGGCGAAACGGGCCGCGTGGGCAGCCCGAAGCGTCGTGAAATCGGTCACGGCCGTCTGGCCAAGCGCGCACTGATCCCGGTGCTGCCGAAGGAAGACGAATTCGCCTACACGATCCGCCTGGTTTCGGAAATCACCGAATCCAACGGCTCGTCGTCGATGGCATCGGTGTGCGGCGGCTGCCTGGCACTGATGGACGCTGGCGTTCCGGTGAAGGCGCACGTGGCCGGCGTGGCCATGGGCCTGATCCTGGAAGGCAACAAGTTTGCCGTGCTGACCGACATCCTGGGCGACGAAGATCACCTGGGCGACATGGACTTCAAGGTGGCCGGTACCGATACGGGTATCACGGCACTGCAGATGGACATCAAGGTGCAGGGCATCACCAAGGAAATCATGCAGGTGGCACTGGCGCAAGCCCGTGAAGGCCGCATGCACATCCTGGGTAAGATGCAGGAAGCGATGGGCCACGCCCGTACCGAGCTGTCGGAGCACGCTCCGCGCATGATCACGATGAAGATCCATCCGGACAAGATTCGTGAAGTGATCGGCAAGGGCGGTTCGACCATCCAGGCGCTGACCAAGGAAACGGGCACGACCATCGACATCCAGGAAGACGGCACGATCACGATCGCCTCGACCTCGACCGATGGCATGGCCGAAGCCAAGCGCCGCATCGAAGGCATCACCGCCGAAGCCGAAGTGGGCAAGATCTACGCCGGCACCGTGCTGAAGCTGCTGGACTTCGGTGCCATCGTGAACATCCTGCCGGGCAAGGACGGTCTGCTGCATATCTCCGAGATCGTCAACGAGCGCGTCAAGGACATCAAGGACTGGCTGAAGGAAGGCCAGCAGGTGCGCGTGAAGCTGATCCAGGCGGACGAGAAGGGTCGTCTGCGTCTGTCGCTGAAGGCTGCGCTGGCCGAAGAGGGCGGCAGCATCAGCCCGATCGCTCCGCAAGGCGATGCGCCGGCTGCAACGACCTCGCCGGAACAGCAGCAGTAAGCTGAACGGCAGGCAGTAACGATAGCAGTACCTGCGAAAGCGGCTGGCGATGTCCAGCCGCTTTTTTGTTTACACTGCCGGTCAGTCTTTTACCTGCGCGGCGCGCGCATTCTTGCCGCGCGCGATGCGACATACGACATTGATGAGGAGCGATCATGAAAGCCATCGAGATCCGTGAATACGGCGGCCCTGAAGTTCTGCAGGAAACGAAGCGTCCCGACCCGGAGCCGAAGGCCGGAGAGATCCTGATCCGCGTGGCGGCTGCGGGCATCAATCGCCCCGACGTATTCCAGCGTACCGGCAACTATCCGGTTCCGCCGGGCGCGTCGGACCTGCCGGGCCTGGAAGTGGCCGGCGTGGTGGTGGCTGGCGATCTGTCGAATCCGGCGAACCGCTTCGGCCTGAAAGCGGGCGACCGGGTTTGCGCGCTGGTGCAGGGCGGCGGCTACGCCGAGCTTTGCACGGCGCCGATCGAACAATGCCTGCCGGTGCCGGAGGGCCTCAGCGATATCGAGGCGGCGGCACTGCCGGAAACGTTCTTCACCGTGTGGAGCAACGTGTTTGACCGTGGCCAACTGGGCAAGGGCCCGCGCGGCGCGGCGGAGACGCTGCTGATCCAGGGTGGGTCGAGCGGCATCGGTACCACGGCCATCCAGATCGCCAAGGCGATGGGATTCAAGGTGTTCGTGACGGCGGGCAGCGACGACAAGTGCAAGGCCTGCGAGGCGTTGGGTGCCGATCGCGCGATCAACTACAAGACGCAGGACTTCGCCGCCGAGGTCAAGGCTTTGACCGAAGGCAAGGGCGTTGACGTGATTCTCGACATGGTGGCCGGTTCCTACCTGGCTCGCGAACTGTCGTGCATCGCTGACGACGGCCGCATCGTCATCATCGCGCTGCTGGGCGGAGGCAAGGCCGAGATTCCGCTGGGCGATATCCTGCGCCGGCGCATCACCGTGACAGGTTCGACGCTGCGTCCGCGTCCGGCATCGTTCAAGGGCGCGATTGCGCAGGCGCTGCACCAGAACGTCTGGCCGCTGCTGGCATCGGGCAAGATCAAGCCCGTGATCTACAAGGTCTTCCCCGCCGCGCAGGCCGCCGATGCCCATCGCCTGATGGAATCGAGCGAGCACACCGGCAAGATCGTACTGACCTGGTAATCGGGTTCGCCGGCCGCACAATTGCGCCATTGCCGGTGCAATTGTGGGCCGACCACCACTGGCCTTCCGCAATTGTCCGCCGTGCGCTGGCGGGCCCCCCTTGACCACGCTACAATAGCCGGTTTGATTTAAGAGGGGACCCTTGTGAGACAAAAGCTGGTCATCGGCAACTGGAAGATGCACGGCAGCCTCGCCGCCAACGCGGCCCTGCTGGAAGGCATCAAGGCAGCGCCGGCCAAGGCGAAACTGGCCGTCTGTGCACCGTTCCCCTATCTTGCCCAGTGCCAGTCGCTGCTCACCGGTACCCAGGTGTCGTGGGGCGCCCAGGACACGTCCGCCGAAGCGCGCGGCGCCTTCACGGGCGAAGTCGCGGCGCCGATGCTGGCCGAGTTCGGCTGCGCGTATGTGCTGGTGGGTCACTCCGAGCGCCGTACGTACCACGCCGAGACCGATGCGACGGTAGCCGCGAAGGCGCTGCGCGCGCTGGAATCGGGTCTGGTCCCCGTGGTTTGCGTCGGCGAAACGCTGGCCGAACGCGAGGCCGGGCAGACCGAGGCGGTGGTGGGCCGTCAGCTGCAGGCTGTGCTTGATGCACTGTCTATCGAACAGCTGAATCGCATTGTTCTGGCCTATGAACCGGTCTGGGCCATTGGCACCGGGAAGACGGCCACCAGCGAGCAGGCCCAGGCCGTGCACGCCGCGCTGCGTGCGCAGGTCGCCGCCAAGGATGCGGGCGTGGCGCAGCGTATCGCCATCCTGTACGGCGGCAGCGTGAAGCCGGACAATGCGGCGGAACTGTTTTCCATGTCCGATATCGACGGGGGGCTGATTGGCGGCGCCTCGCTGAAAGCGGATGATTTCCTCGCGATCGGCAACGCCTGAATGCCGGATGCGACTGTCTGATCAGGCAAGTACGAAACGAATTTAACCAAATGGCAATTTTCAAGACTCTGTTGGTCGTCGTGCAGGTTCTGTCCGCGCTGGGCGTGATCGGCCTGGTCCTGCTGCAGCACGGCAAGGGCGCCGACGTTGGGGCGGCGTTCGGCTCTGGCGCGTCGGGCAGCCTGTTCGGTGCATCGGGCTCGGCAAACTTCCTGTCGCGCACCACGGCCGTTCTGGCGGCGCTGTTCTTCGCTTGCACGCTCGGCCTGACGTTGCTGGGCAACTACAAGCCGCAGGCTTCGCTGGGCGTGATGGGCGCAAGCCAGCAGTCTCAGCCTGCCCCGGCTTCGGCATCGTCCGCATCGGCACCGGCAGCCGCTGCCGCGTCGGCGCCCGCCGCCCCCGCAGTGCCGAAGTAAGCTGCGGCATTGACGCAATAATCGAACAGTGTGTTCACGGATTCCTGATTTAATTTGTAGTTGTGCATTGAACAAATCAGGAATCATGAGTTAGAATGCAAGGCTTGAAACGATTCCCCAGCGCGGGGCGAAAGCCAGAGGACAGACTCCCCTGGCAACGCTTCGTAGGGTGTAAAAACCCGGCGCAAGGCAATATTGTTTCTCCCCCAGCCGACGTGGTGAAATTGGTAGACACGCTATCTTGAGGGGGTAGTGGCGAAAGCTGTGCGAGTTCGAGTCTCGCCGTCGGCACCAAACAATTGATCGGAAGTCAATGTCGCATCCGTGTCATGCACGGATCGCATCATTGGTTCTCCGGCAGTCCGCAAGGCGGCGCCGTGCTAAGACGGGATGGCGCCTGGGGTGGGCAACAGGTCGCCGCTAGCTGGTGCTGTTGACAACATTCCAGATAAGGCTGGCCGTACCTTGACACTCGAAGCCTACTTCCCCGTCCTCGTCTTCATCCTCTTTGGCATCGTGCTCGGTGTGGCACTGATGTCCATTGGTCGGATTCTCGGTCCCAACAATCCTGACGCAGCGAAGCTGTCGCCGTACGAGTGCGGCTTCGAGGCATTTGAGGATGCGCGCATGAAGTTCGACGTGCGCTACTACCTCATCGCCATCCTCTTTATCCTGTTCGATCTCGAAACTGCCTTCCTGTTTCCGTGGGGTGTTGCCCTCAAGGACATCGGTTGGCCGGGATTCATCGCCATGGGCGTGTTTCTGCTGGAATTCATCGTGGGCTTCGTCTACATCTGGAAAAAGGGCGCGCTCGATTGGGAGTGATGTGAAATGGCAATCGAAGGCGTTCTCAACGAAGGCTTTGTCACGACGACCGCTGACAAGCTGATCAACTGGACCCGTACGGGTTCCCTGTGGCCCATGACGTTCGGTCTGGCCTGCTGTGCAGTGGAAATGATGCACGCCGGCGCCGCACGCTACGACATGGACCGTTTCGGCGTGATCTTCCGCCCGTCGCCGCGTCAGTCCGACGTGATGATCGTGGCAGGCACGCTCTGCAACAAGATGGCCCCCGCGCTGCGCAAGGTCTACGACCAGATGGCAGAACCGCGCTGGGTGATCTCGATGGGCTCGTGCGCCAATGGCGGCGGCTACTATCACTACTCGTATTCGGTGGTGCGTGGCTGCGACCGTATCGTGCCGGTCGACATCTATGTTCCGGGCTGCCCGCCGACCGCGGAGGCGCTGATCTACGGCGTGATCCAGCTCCAGAACAAGATCAAGCGTACCAACACCATTGCGCGCAAGGGCTGACATGGCGAACCTCGATACCCTCAAGGCCGCCCTCGAAAAAGTTCTGGGCAAGCGCGTGCAGAACCTGACCGAGGCCAACGGCGAACTGACGCTGATCGTCAAGGTTGCCGACTACCTCGACGCTGCACGCCTGCTGCGCGACGATCCGTCGCTGCATTTCGAGCAGGCCATCGACGTCTGCGGCGTCGACTATTCCGACTACGCCGAAGGCACCTGGGACGGCCCCCGCTTCGCGGCGGTCACGCACCTGCTATCGGTCAAGCACAACTGGCGCCTGCGCCTGCGCGTGTTCGCGCCGGACGACGACATGCCTGTGGTGCCCTCGCTGATCGACGTGTGGAACTCGGTGAACTGGTTCGAGCGCGAAGCGTTCGACTTCTACGGCATCGTGTTCGAAGGCCACCCCGACCTGCGCCGTCTGCTGACGGACTACGGCTTCGTGGGCCATCCGTTCCGCAAGGACTTCCCGGTCTCGGGCTACGTGGAAATGCGTTACGACCCCGAGCAGAAGCGGGTCATCTACCAGCCGGTGACGATCGAGCCGCGCGAAATCACGCCGCGCGTGATTCGCGAGGAAAACTACGGCGGCACGAAGCACTGAGAACGGCGTCATGGCAGATATCAAGAACTACACCCTCAACTTCGGTCCCCAGCACCCTGCGGCACACGGCGTGCTGCGTCTGGTGCTCGAGCTGGACGGCGAAGTCATCCAGCGTGCCGATCCCCACATCGGCCTGCTGCACCGCGCCACCGAAAAGCTGGCCGAGCAGAAGAGCTGGATCCAGAGCGTTCCCTACATGGACCGTCTCGACTACGTGTCGATGATGGTCAACGAACACGCCTACGTGATGGCGATCGAACGGATGCTCGGCATCGAGGTGCCGATCCGCGCGCAGTACATCCGCGTGATGTTCGACGAGATCACCCGGCTGCTGAACCACCTGATGTGGATCGGCGCCCACGCGCTGGACGTCGGGGCGATGGCCGTGTTCCTGTACGCGTTCCGCGAGCGCGAGGACATGTTCGACATGTACGAGGCGGTGTCGGGTGCGCGCATGCACGCGGCCTACTACCGTCCGGGCGGCGTCTACCGCGACCTGCCGGACACGATGCCGCAGTACCGTGCGTCGAAGATCCACAACGAGAAGGCCATCAAGGTCATGAACGAAAACCGTTCGGGCTCGCTGCTGGACTTCATCGAGGACTTCACGAACCGTTTTCCGACGTACGTGGATGAATATGAGACGCTGCTGACCGATAACCGTATCTGGAAGCAACGTCTTGTGGATATCGGCGTGGTCACTCCGGAGCGTGCGCTGCAAATGGGTTTCACGGGCCCGATGCTGCGAGGTTCGGGCATCGAGTGGGATCTGCGCAAGAAGCAGCCGTACGAGGTCTACGACAAGATGGACTTCGACATCCCGGTGGGCACGGCGGGCGACTGCTATTCCCGCTACCTGGTGCGCGTGGAAGAAATGCGCCAGTCGAACCGCATCATCAAGCAGTGCGTCGACTGGCTGCGCCGCAATCCGGGTCCGGTGATTTCCGAAAACCACAAGGTGGCACCGCCCTCGCGCGTGGACATGAAGTCGAACATGGAAGAGCTGATTCACCACTTCAAGCTCTTCACGGAAGGCATCCACGTACCGCCGGGCGAAGCTTACGCGGCAGTGGAACACCCGAAGGGCGAGTTCGGTATCTACGCGATCTCGGATGGTGCGAACAAGCCGTACCGCCTGAAGATCCGTGCACCCGGCTTTGCCCACCTGGCCGCGCTCGACGAAATGGCCAAGGGACACATGATTGCGGATGCGGTCACGATCATCGGGACACAGGACATCGTGTTCGGCGAGATCGACCGCTAAGGGATACCGGCAGAAGGGTATCCCGTCACAGGCCGTTGTCCGGACGACGATCCGGGCGTGTTCGGCCGGCCCCGGCGGTAATGGTGGCAGCAGGCTCCGGCCTGCGACGGACTGGCAAGGAATGCGCTGGAGCGTTCCGGGCCGGCAGAACATGGCAGCGACGGCTGCAAACCAGCGAAGCCCGGCATACAAGGGCAGGGCTTCGCCGTATTACTGCAATGACCATGCTATCAGCAGAAGCTCTCAAGGAAATCGATCGCGCGATCGCGAAGTATCCGGCCGACCAGAAGCAGTCGGCCGTGATGGCGGCACTCGCCGTGGCACAGGGCGAGGTGGGCTGGGTTTCCCCCGAAGTCATGCAGTTCGTCGCCAGCTACCTGGAAATGCCGCCCGTGTGGGTGGAAGAGGTGGCCACGTTCTACAACATGTATGACACCAAGCCGGTGGGCAAGTACAAGCTCACCGTCTGCACCAACCTGCCGTGCGCGCTGTCGGGCGGCGACCGGGCTGGCGAATACCTGAAGCGCAAGCTCGGGATCGACTACAACGAAACCACCGCTGATGGCTGCTTCACGCTGAAGGAAGGCGAGTGCATGGGCGCTTGCGGCGACGCACCGGTGATGATCGTCAACAACACCCGCATGTGCAGCTTCATGAGCGACCAGAAGCTCGACGCCCTGGTCGACGAGCTCAAGGCCGAAGCCGCCGCCAAGGGGGACAAGTAACATGACCTCTCTGCACGACCGTCACATCAAGCCGCTGATCCTGGCCGGCCTGGACGGCAAGAACTGGCACCTCGAGGACTACGTCAAGCGCGGCGGCTACACCCAGCTGCGCCGTATCCTCGAACAGAAGGTAACGCCCGAGCAGGTCATCGCCGACGTCAAGGCCTCGGGTCTGCGTGGCCGTGGCGGTGCCGGCTTTCCGACCGGCCTGAAGTGGAGCTTCATGCCGCGTTCGTTCCCGGGCCAGAAGTACCTGGTCTGCAATACCGACGAGGGTGAGCCGGGCACGTTCAAGGACCGTGACATCATCCGCTACAACCCGCATGCGCTGATCGAAGGCATGGCCATCGGGGCGTACGCGATGGGTATCACCGTGGGTTACAACTACATCCACGGCGAAATCTGGAACGAGTACAAGATCTTCGAGGAAGCCCTCGAAGAGGCACGCCGCGCCGGTTTCCTGGGCGACAACATCCTGGGTTCGGGCTTCAACTTCCAGTTGCACGCCCACCACGGCTACGGCGCATACATCTGCGGCGAGGAAACCGCGCTGCTCGAATCGCTGGAAGGCAAGAAAGGCCAGCCGCGTTTCAAGCCGCCTTTCCCGGCCAGCTTCGGCCTGTACGGCAAGCCGACCACGATCAATAACACCGAGACGTTCGCCGCGGTGCCGTTCCTCCTGGCCGTAGGCCCGGACGAATACCTGAAGATGGGCAAGCCGAACAACGGCGGCACCAAGATCTTCTCGATCTCTGGCGACGTCGAGCGTCCGGGCAACTACGAAATCCCGCTGGGCACGCCGTTCTCGACGCTGCTGGAGCTGGCGGGTGGCATGCGCGGTGGCAAGGCGCTCAAGGCGGTGATTCCTGGCGGTTCGTCGGCACCGGTGGTGCCGGCAGACCTCATGATGGCGTCGACCATGGACTACGACTCGATCGCCAAGGCCGGCTCGATGCTGGGCTCGGGCGCCGTGATCGTCATGGACGAAACGCGCTGCATGGTGCGCTCGCTGCTGCGCCTGTCGTATTTCTACTTTGAAGAATCGTGCGGCCAGTGCACGCCGTGCCGTGAAGGCACCGGCTGGCTCTATCGCATGGTGAATCGTATTGAACACGGAGAAGGCCGCCAGGAAGACCTGGACCTGCTCAATAACGTCGCGGAAAACATCATGGGTCGCACGATTTGCGCGCTCGGCGATGCCGCGGCGATGCCGGTACGCGGCATGCTCAAGCACTACTGGAAAGAGTTCGAATATCACGTCGAACACAAGCAGTGCATGGTCCCGGCCCATTCCTGAAGCGTGGCAGAACATGGTTGAACTCGAGATCGACGGCAAGAAGGTAGAGGTTGCGGAAGGCAGCCTCGTGATGGAAGCGGCCCGCAAGCTGGGCACCTACATCCCGCACTTCTGCTACCACCGCAAACTGTCCATCGCGGCGAACTGCCGCATGTGCCTGGTCGAAGTGGAAAAGGCGCCGAAGGCGCTCCCCGCCTGCGCCACCCCGGTGACGCCCGGCATGAAGGTCTTCACGAACTCCGAAAAGGCCGTCAAGGCCCAGAAGTCCGTGATGGAATTCCTGCTGATCAATCACCCGCTTGACTGCCCGATCTGCGATCAGGGCGGCGAGTGCCAGCTGCAGGATCTGGCGGTGGGCTACGGTGCCTCGGAGTCGCGCTACAAGGAAGAAAAGCGCGTGGTGTTCCACAAGAACGTGGGCCCGCTGATCTCCATGGAGGAAATGACCCGCTGCATCCACTGCACCCGCTGCGTGCGCTTTGGCCAGGAAGTGGCCGGGGTGATGGAGCTGGGCATGCTGAACCGCGGCGAGCACTCGGAAATCACGACGTTCGTCGGTCAGACCGTGGATTCGGAACTGTCCGGCAACATGATCGACCTGTGCCCGGTGGGCGCGCTGACCAGCAAGCCGTTCCGCTATTCGGCCCGTACGTGGGAACTGGGCCGTCGCAAGTCGGTGTCGCCGCACGACGGCGTCGGCGCCAACCTCGTCGTCCAGACCAAGAACCAGCGCGTGATGCGCGTGGTGCCGCTGGAAAACGAAGACGTCAACGAGTGCTGGATTTCCGACAAGGACCGCTTCTCGTACGAAGGCGTGAACAGTGCCGACCGCCTGACCCGCCCGATGCTCAAGCAGGGCAACCAGTGGATGGAAACCGACTGGCAGACTGCCCTGGAATACGTGGCCAATGGCCTGGCGAGCATCAAGCGTGACCATGGCGCCGACCAGATCGCCGCCATCGCCAGCCCGCACAGCACGCTGGAAGAACTGTTCCTGCTGGGCAAGCTCGTGCGTGGCCTGGGCAGCGACAACGTGGACTTCCGCCTGCGCCAGACCGATTTCTCGGCCGCGCTGAAGGGCGCGCCGTGGCTGGGCATGCCGATTGCCGACGTCACCACGCTGCAACGCGCGCTGGTGATTGGCGCTTCGCTGCGCAAGGATCAGCCGCTGCTGGCCTCCCGCCTGCGTCAGGCCGCCAAGAAGGGTGCCCGCGTGGCCGTGATCGGTACCGGCGGTGAAGACCTGCTGATGCCGCTGGCCGCACGTATCGACGTGGTGCCGTCGGGCTGGGCTGCCGCCCTGGCCGGCGTGGCCCGTGCCGTGGCCGCCGCCAAGGGCGTGGCCGCTCCGGCGGGCACCGATGGTTTCGACGGTGGCGCTGCCGCCAAGGCCGTGGCCGATGCGCTGCTGTCGGGCGAGCGCCGTGCCGTGTTCCTCGGCAACGAAGCCGTGCGTCACCCGCAGTTCTCGGCACTGCACGCGCTGGCTCAGTGGATCGCCACGGAAACGGGCGCGACGCTTGGCTTCCTGACCGAAGCGGCCAACACCGTCGGCGGCTATATCGCCGGCGCGCTGCCCCAGCAGGGCGGTGCCAATGCCCAGGCGATGTTCGACGCGCCGCGCAAGGCCTACATCGTCCTGAACGCCGAGGCCGAATTCGATACCGCCGATGCGCGCAAGGCCTTGGCCGCGCTGCAGCAGGCCGGTACCGTCGTGGTGCTGTCGCCGTTCCGCTCGGAGGCGGCCATGCAATACGCCGACGTGATCCTGCCGATCACGCCGTTCACCGAGACCGCTGGTACGTTCGTGAACGCCGAGGGCCGTGCGCAGAGCTTCAACGGCGTGGTGCGCGCGCTCGGTGAGTCGCGTCCGGGCTGGAAGGTGCTGCGCGTGCTGGGTAACCTGCTCGACGTGCCGGGCTTCGACTTCGAAACCGCCGAGGCCGTGCGCGATGCCGCGCTGGTCAAGCTGGCCCCGGCGCAGCTGAACAACGCTACGGACGCCCCGATCCGCGTGACGGCAGCCGCCGCCAGCGGTATCGAGCGTATCGCCGATGTGCCGATCTACCACGCCGATCCGATCGTGCGTCGTGCCGATTCGCTGCAGCTGACTGCTGCCGCGCGCCGCGCGATGACGGTGGGCCTGTCGTCGGAACTGTTCGCCAAGCTGGGCGTGCAGGCTGGCGACCCGGTACGGGTGACGCAGGACGGTGCCAGCGTGGTGCTGCCTGCGGCGCTGGAAAAGACGCTGCCGGCCAATGCCGTGCGCGTGCCGGCCGCCACCGTGGCCGCCGCAACGCTGGGCGCGCTGTTCGGTACCGTCACCGTTGAGAAAGCCATCGACCTGTCGGCCGGCCAGGGTGCCGCCGCGACGGCCACCGTATAAGAAGAGCGAGATAGCAACATGATCGATCTCATTACCTCGCAGGGCCAGGCCATCTTCGGCAGCGCTTGGACGCTGATCTGGATCCTGATCCGTGCCGTGGTCATTGTGGTGCCGGTGCTGCTGTGCGTGGCCTACCTGATTCTGTGGGAACGGAAGCTGATCGGCTGGATGCACGTCCGTATCGGCCCGAACCGTGTGGGCCCGCTGGGCCTGCTGCAGCCGATTGCCGACGTGCTGAAGCTGCTGCTCAAGGAAGTGATGTTCCCGTCGCAGATCAACCGGATGATGTATCTGGTTGCGCCGCTGATGGTGCTGGTGCCGGCAGTGGCCGTCTGGGCCGTGATTCCGTTCCAGCCCGAAGTGGTGATGGCGGACGTCAACGCCGGTCTGCTGTACGTGATGGCCATCAGCTCGGTGGGCGTGTATGGCGTGATCCTGGCTGGCTGGGCATCGAACTCGAAGTACGCGTTCATCGGCGCCATGCGTGCCGCGGCGCAGATGGTGTCGTATGAAATCGCGATGGGCTTCGCGCTGGTGACCGTGCTGATGGTGGCCGGCAGCCTGAACCTGTCGACCATCGTGAACAGCCAGAACGTGGGCTACTTCGCGGACATGGGCATCAATATCCTGTCGTGGAACTGGCTGCCGCTGCTGCCGATGTTCGCCGTGTACTTCATCTCGGGCGTGGCAGAAACCAACCGCCATCCGTTCGACGTGGTGGAAGGCGAGTCGGAAATCGTGGCCGGTCACATGATCGAATATTCGGGCATGACGTTCGCGCTGTTCTTCCTGGCCGAGTACATCAACATGATCATCATCTCGACGATGACCTCGCTGATGTTCCTCGGTGGCTGGGCGCCGCCGTTCTCGAGCGCGATCACGAATGCGATCCCGGGCTTCTTCTGGCTGGTGATCAAGGTTTTCCTGCTGCTGTCGGTGTTCATCTGGATTCGTGCCTCGTTCCCGCGTTACCGCTATGACCAGATCATGCGTCTGGGCTGGAAGATCTTCATTCCGCTGACCGTGGCGTGGCTGATCATTGTGGCGATCTGGATCAAGTCGCCGTGGAACATCTGGCACTAAGAGGCCAGGCGATGGCGCGCCGCCCGGACGGGCAGGGCGCGCCGCGCGGAAATACTTAGGAAGCAATCGTCATGCTGATCGCCATCAAGGACTTCTTCAACAGCCTGCTCCTGAAGGAACTCTTCAAGGGCATGGCACTTACCGGCCGCTATCTCTTCGCCCGGAAGGTGACTGTCCAGTTCCCGGAAGAGAAGACGCCGATGTCGCCGCGTTTCCGCGGCCTGCACGCACTGCGCCGCTACCCGAACGGGGAAGAGCGTTGCATCGCGTGCAAGCTGTGCGAAGCGGTGTGCCCGGCAATGGCCATTACGATCGAATCGGATGTGCGTAACGACGGCACCCGCCGCACCACGCGCTACGACATCGATCTGACCAAGTGCATTTTCTGCGGCTTCTGCGAAGAAGCCTGCCCGGTCGACGCGGTCGTCGAAACGCATATCTTCGAATACCACGGCGAAAAGCGCGGCGACCTGTACTTCACCAAGGACATGCTGCTGGCAGTGGGCGACCGCTACGAGCCGCAGATCGCCGCAGCCAAGGCCGCGGACGCGAAGTACCGCTAAGCGGACCGGCAGGACGGGAACAGGGCACCCGGTGTGCTGTTCCCGGCAATGAATTTGAAGTGGCCCCGCAAGGGGCACAACCAAGAGAAGCAAGTCGCGCAAGGGCGGCTGCCCCGATGGGCAGTCCGGACCGGCGCGGCCCAAAGAGGATCCGATAGGGACCATGGAACTCACGACAGCCATCTTCTATGCCTTTGCCCTGGTGCTGGTGCTCTCCGCACTGAAAGTCATCACGGCAAAGAACCCGGTGCATTCGGCACTGTTTCTCGTGCTGGCATTTTTCACCGCCGCGGCGATCTGGATGATCCTGAAGGCCGAGTTCCTCGCCATCCTGCTCGTGCTGGTCTACGTAGGCGCGGTCATGGTGCTGTTCCTGTTCGTGGTGATGATGATCGATATTGACATCGAGCATCTGCGCCGCGACTTCTGGACATACGTGCCGATGGCGTCGATCGTTGGCGCGCTGATCATCGCCGAAATGGCCATCGTGCTGGTGCGCAACTTCATCGGCACCACCAACGCCGTGCTGCCGCCGGGCGCGCAGGAGCCGAACTACTCGAACACCGCCGCACTGGGCAAGCTGATCTACACCGACTACGTGTACGCCTTCGAAGTGGCGGGCATCATCCTGCTGGTGGCAATCGTGGCCGCCGTGGCCCTGACGCTGCGCCGCCGCAAGGACGTCAAGGCGCAGGACGTGGGTGCCCAGCTGCGTGTGCGCCGCGACGAGCGCGTGCGCATGGTGAAGATGCCGGCCGAGGGCCGGGCCGAAGCGGATGCTGCTGCGTCCGCCAACAAGAACTAAGCCCGGAGAACCCGCTGTGCTGTCTCTCGCTCACTTTCTCGTCCTCGGTGCCATCCTGTTCGCGATCAGCATCGTTGGCATCTTCCTGAACCGCAAGAACGTCATCGTGCTGCTGATGGCGCTCGAACTGATGCTGCTTGCGGTGAACATGAATTTCGTCGCCTTCTCGCACTACATGGGCGACCTGGCCGGACAGGTTTTCGTTTTCTTCATCCTTACGGTGGCCGCCGCCGAGTCGGCAATCGGTCTGGCAATCCTGGTCGTGCTGTTCCGTAACCTGGACACGATCAACGTGGACGACATGGATACCCTCAAGGGCTGACATGAACGCTCACGACATGAACCAAGACTGCATCCCGACCGCACACCAATAAGCGTCCTATGGCAACCACGCTCAACCCCAACCTGCTGCTGGCGATCGCGCTGGCACCGCTCGCCGGTGCCGCGATAGCCGGTCTGTTCGGTACCAAGTTCTTCGGCACGTTCTCCTCGGAGACGCGCGGCGGCCGCATCGTGGCCCACTCGGCAACGATCCTCGGTGTCGCCATCTCGTTCGTCCTCTCGGTGATGGTGCTGCTCGACGTGATGAACGGCGCCGGCTACAACGCCACCGTGTATGAATGGATGGCCATCGGCTCGCTGAAGATGGAAGTCGGCTTCCTGGTCGATTCCCTGACCGCGATGATGATGGTCGTGGTGACCTTCGTCTCGCTGATGGTGCACATCTACACCGTCGGCTACATGGACGGGGACCCCGGTTACAACCGCTTCTTCGCCTACATCTCGCTCTTCACCTTCTCGATGCTGATGCTGGTGATGAGCAACAACTTCCTGCAGCTGTTCTTCGGTTGGGAAGCCGTGGGCCTGGTGTCGTACCTGCTGATCGGCTTCTGGTACACGCGTCCGACCGCGATCTTCGCCAACCTGAAGGCGTTCCTGGTCAACCGGGTGGGCGACTTCGGCTTCATCCTCGGTATCGGCCTGCTGCTGGCGTACAGCGGCAGCATGAACTACACGGACGTGTTCGCCCAGCGCGAGCAGCTGGCAACCGTGATCTTCCCGGGTACCGACTGGCTGATGATCACCGTGGCCTGCATCTGCCTGTTCATCGGCGCGATGGGCAAGTCGGCGCAGTTCCCGCTGCACGTGTGGCTGCCTGACTCGATGGAAGGCCCGACCCCGATCTCGGCACTGATCCACGCGGCAACCATGGTGACGGCAGGCATCTTCATGGTGTCGCGCATGTCTCCGCTGTTCGAGCTGTCGGACACCGCGCTGTCGTTCGTGATGATCATCGGCGGGATCACCGCACTGTTCATGGGCTTTCTGGGCATCATCCAGAACGACATCAAGCGCGTGGTGGCGTACTCCACGCTGTCGCAGCTGGGCTACATGACCGTGGCGCTGGGCGCTTCGGCCTACTCGGTGGCCGTGTTCCATCTGATGACCCACGCGTTCTTCAAGGCTCTGCTGTTCCTTGCGGCCGGTTCGGTCATCATCGGCATGCACCACGACCAGGACATCCGCAACATGGGCGGCCTGCGCAAGTACATGCCGATCACCTGGATCACGTCGCTCGTGGGCTCGCTGGCGCTGATCGGTACGCCGTTCTTCTCGGGCTTCTACTCGAAGGACTCGATCATCGAGGCCGTGGCCGAGTCGCACCTGGCGGGTTCGGGCTTTGCGTACTTCGCTGTGCTGGCTGGCGTGTTCGTCACCGCCTTCTATTCGTTCCGCATGTACTTCCTGGTGTTCCACGGTGAAGAGCGTTTCGGCAAGCCGCACGCGCACCACGACCACCACGAGGAAGAAGAGGAATCGCACGGCGACGACCATCACCATGGTCTGGCCCCGGGTCAGAAGCCGCACGAGTCGCCGTGGGTCGTGACGCTGCCGCTGGTGCTGCTGGCCATCCCGTCGGTGATAGTTGGCGCCATCGCCATCGAGCCGATGCTGTTCGGCGACTTCTTCAAGCATGGCCTGGCGTTCAAGGACGTGATCTTCGTCGGCGAAAACCATCACGCCATGGAAGAACTGAAGGAAGCGTTCCACGGCTGGGTGCCGATGGCGATTCACTCGCTGACGACTCCGGTGCTGTGGCTGGCCATTGCCGGTGTGGTGCTGTCTTGGTTCTTCTACATGAAGCGCCCGGATATTCCGGCCGCCATCAAGCAACGCTGCTCGGGTCTCTACAACCTGCTCGAGAACAAGTACTACATGGACGCGATCAACGAGGCCGTGTTTGCCCGTGGTGCGCGCCTGCTGGGTACCGGCCTGTGGAAGGGCGGTGACCAGAGCTTCATCGACGGCCTGTTCGTCAATGGTTCGGCCCGCGTGGTGGCGTCGTTTGCCGCGGCCAGCCGTTACCTGCAGTCCGGCTACATCTACCATTACGCTTTCGCGATGATCATCGGCATGCTGGTGCTTTTGACGCTGACGATCACTGGCGTGATAGGCACCAAGTGATAGGCACCGAGTAAGGAAAACAAACAAATGGTTCTGTCTCTCGCAATCTGGCTGCCTATCTTCTTCGGCCTGCTGGTATTGATGTTCGGCTCCGACAACAGCAAGTGCTTCGTGCGCTGGATGGCGCTGTTCGGTGCCATCGCCAGCTTCGTCGTGACGCTGCCGCTGGTCTTCCATTTCGATACCTCGACGGCTGCGATGCAGTTTGTCGAGCAGGCGAACTGGATCGAGCGTTTCAACATCGCCTATCACCTGGGCGTTGATGGCATCTCGATGTGGTTCGTCGTGCTGACGTCGTTCATCACCGTGATCGTCGTGATCTCGGCCTGGGAAGTGATCACCGAGCGGGTGGCCGAGTACATGGCCGCGTTCCTGATCCTGTCGGGTCTGATGGTGGGCGTGTTCTGCGCGCTGGACGGCATGCTGTTCTACGTGTTCTTCGAAGCCACGCTGATCCCGATGTACATCATCATCGGTGTCTGGGGTGGCCCGAACCGCGTGTACGCTGCGTTCAAGTTCTTCCTCTACACGCTGCTGGGCTCGCTGCTGACGCTGGTTGCGCTGCTGTACCTGTACAACAAGACCGGTACGTTCGACATCCTGTCGTGGCACCAGGCCAAGCTGTCGTTCGAAGAGCAGGTGCTGATCTTCCTGGCGTTCTTCATGGCCTTCGCCGTGAAGGTGCCGATGTGGCCGGTGCACACCTGGCTGCCGGACGCCCACGTGGAAGCGCCGACCGGGGGCTCCGTGGTGCTGGCCGCGATCATGCTGAAGCTGGGCGCCTACGGTTTCCTCCGGTTCTCGCTGCCGATCGCCCCGGACGCCAGTCACTACATGGCACCGTTCATCATCACGATCTCGCTGGTCGCGGTGATCTACATCGGCCTCGTGGCGCTGGTCCAGGCCGACATGAAGAAGCTGGTGGCGTACTCGTCGATCGCCCACATGGGCTTCGTGACGCTGGGCTTCTTCATCTTCAACGATCTGGGCGTTGAAGGCGGCATCATCCAGATGATCTCGCACGGCTTCGTGTCGGGCGCCATGTTCCTTGGCATCGGCGTGCTGTACGACCGCGTGCATTCGCGCCAGATCGCCGACTACGGCGGTGTTGTGAACGTGATGCCGAAGTTCGCCGCGTTCTCGGTGTTCTTCGCCATGGCAAACTGCGGCCTGCCGGCTACCTCCGGTTTCGTCGGCGAATTCATGGTCATCCTGGCATCGGTCAAGTTCAACTTCTGGATCGGCCTGCTGGCTGCTACGGCCCTGATCCTGGGCGCGGCCTACTCGCTGTGGATGGTCAAGCGCGTGATCTTTGGCGATATCGTGCATCAGCACGTGCGCGAACTGGTGGACCTGAACAAGCGCGAATTCCTGATGTTCGGCCTGCTGGCCATCCTGACGCTGTACATGGGTCTTTACCCGAAACCCTTCACCGATGTGATGCACGCCTCGGTGGTGAACCTGCTGTCCCACGTGGCACAGTCCAAGCTGTAAGCGGGGGAGAGAAATCAACATGCAATCGTCCTCTAGCCTGGCCCCGGTGGCGCCAATCATTTTCCTGGCGGTCGCCATCGCGGCGATCAACTGGATCGACCTAGCGCGCGGCAAGGGCCGCACCAGCGTGGCATACCCGCTGGCACTGCTGACGACGCTGGTGCTGACCTTCTGGTTCGCGCTGGACGCCGCCAATGGCGAGACGCACTACGTGTTCGCCAACCTGGTGGTCGTGGATCCGATGGCCAACGTGCTGTCGGCGTTCTGCTCGCTGGGCATGTTCCTGACGCTGATCTACACGCGCACCTACCTGAGCAACCGCGACATGTTCGCGGGCGAGTTCTACATGCTCGCGCTGTTCACGCTCGGCGGGCAGCTCGTGATGATCACCGGCAACAACTTCCTGACCCTGTATCTGGGCCTGGAACTGCTGTCGCTGTCGTCGTACGCCCTGGTGGCACTGCGCCGCGACTCGCGCGTGACGTCGGAATCGGCCATCAAGTACTTCGTGCTGGGTGCGCTGGCCTCGGGCTTCCTGCTCTATGGCATGTCGATGATGTACGGCGCCACCGGTTCGCTGAACCTGGGTGAAGTGTTCCGCGTGGTGGAGTCGGGTCGCGTCAACACGACGATGCTGGCCTTCGGCGTGGTGTTCATCGTCGCCGGCGTGTCGTTCAAGCTCGGCGCCGCACCGTTCCACATGTGGATTCCGGACATCTACCAGGGCTCGCCGACCGCGGTGACGCTGCTGATCGCAGCCGGCCCGAAGGTTGCCGCGTTCGCGCTGATCATGCGCCTGCTGGTCGAAGGCCTGCTGCCGCTGGCCGGTGACTGGCAGATGATGCTGGTGGTGCTGTCGGTCGTGTCGCTGCTGATCGGCAACCTGACCGCGATCGTGCAGACCAACCTGAAGCGGATGCTGGCGTACTCGACCATCTCGCACATGGGCTTCATCCTGCTGGGCATGCTGTCCGGCGTGGTGGCGAACAAGGCGGACGGCGCGGCCAACGCCTACAGCGCGTCGATGTTCTATTCGATCACCTACATGCTGACCACGCTCGGCACGTTCGGCCTGATCCTCATCCGTACGCGCAAGGGTTTCGAGGCCGAGACGCTGGACGACCTGAAGGGCATGTCGCGCCGTCATCCGTGGTTTGCGCTGCTGATGCTGGTGATGATGTTCTCGATGGCCGGCATCCCCCCGACCGTCGGCTTCTACGCCAAGCTGGCCGTGCTGTCGGCCGTGGTCAAGGCCGGCATGAGCTGGCTGGCGGTGGTGGCCGTGGTGTTCTCGCTGATCGGCGCGTTCTACTACCTGCGCATCGTGAAGCTGATGTACTTTGATACGCCGGCTGGCGAAGAGCCGCTGGAAGCGTCGGTTGGCGTGCGCTCGTTCCTGAGCCTGAACGGCCTGGCCGTGATCCTGCTGGGCCTGTTCCCAGCTGCGCTGATGAACCTGTGCTACCAGGCCATCCGCGCCACGCTGGCTTCGTAACGTAATAAGGTGACGAAATGAGTTCCTCGGCGGGCGGTTGGTTTGTCATTTTGCTGGCACTGGTTTGTGCCAACCTGCCGTTCGTCAACCAGCGCCTGTTCGCGGCGGTGGGCCTGAAATGGGCTCGCAAGCCGCTGTGGCTGCGGGCCGTGGAACTGTTCGTCTGGTACGTGGTGGCCGGTGTTGCCGGCTTTGCGGTGGAAGCGGGCCTTGGCAACGCATTCCCGCAGGGCTGGCAGTTCTACGCCATCACGGCCTGCATGATGCTGGTGTTTGCCTTCCCTGGCTTCACCTGGCAATACCTGGTCAAACATCGCACGGCCTGAGGGCTTGCCTGCTCCGGTCCGTGTCATCTCCGGAGCGCGTATGACCGACAAGACTCTTCCCGTTTCCTCCCAGTCATCCGAAGTCTCGGACGACCATCTCCGCGAAACGCCGGTCGCTTCGGCAACCATCCACCGCGGCAAATTCCTGACCCTCAAGCAAGACATCGTGCGTCTGCCCGACGGCAAGCAGACCGGGCGCGAGTACGTGCTGCATCCGGGCGCGGTCATGATGATCCCGCTGTTCGACGATGGCACCGTGCTGATGGAGCGCCAGTTCCGCTACCCGGTGGGCGAAGTCATGCTCGAATTCCCGGCCGGCAAGCTCGACCCGGAAGAGGGCGCGCTGGTGTGCGGCAAACGCGAACTGCTGGAAGAAACCGGCTACACGGCGACGCGCTGGGACTACCTGACACGCATCCACCCGGTAATTTCCTATTCGACGGAATTCATCGACCTGTTCCTGGCTCGCGATCTGACGGCCGGCGAGTCGAAGCTCGATGACGGCGAGTTCCTTGAAACCTTCGTCACGCCTGTCGGCCAGGTCATTGACTGGGTGCGGCAAGGCCGTATTACCGATGTGAAGACGATCATCGGCGCATTCTGGCTGGAGAAGATCGTCTCGGGCATCTGGCAACCCGGTGAACAGGCCGAGCCACCGTTCCCGGCAGCCCGGGCGGCGGGCTAGAACGTCGCTTTGCTGCTAAGCTTGGCGAGGCGCGACCCGCGGGTTTTCCCTTGATTTTTCAGGGCCCTGCGCCCAAATAGGCGGCTATCGGCGGGATTGTGTTTCCGACGCATCCTGCCAGGCAAAAACGGCTGCAAAAAAATTAGCACGACCGTTCACAAAATTTCGATTCACAGCTAACATTGCCCCGACGGGCTGGAAAGATCATGAAGGTGCTCGACCTGCGCTGTGCGCAAGACCATCGTTTCGAGGGCTGGTTTGCCTCGGAGGAAGATGCGCAATCGCAGATTTCACGCGACCTCGTCCAATGCCCGGTCTGTGGCGACCATGCGGTCAGCCGCCTGCCCAGCGCGCCGCGCCTGAATCTCTCAGGTGCTACCGCGAAGCCGGCGCTGACGCAGGGCCGCGATGGCGAGCCAGGCAAGGCCGAAGCCCAGCAGATGATGCAGGCGCTGCAGGCCCACTACCTGAAGGCCGTGCGGCGGGTGCTGGCGCAGACCGAGGACGTGGGAGACCGCTTCGTGGAGGAAGCGCGGCGCATGCATTACGAGGAGGCGCCCGAACGCGGCATTCGCGGTTCGGCCACCGCCGAGGAAGTGCAGGCGCTGGCTGAAGAAGGCATCGACACCTTTCCGCTCATCGTGCCGGACGCATTGAAGCAGACGGCCCACTGAACAAGCATCCTGTGCCCGGTTTTACCAGCGCAGCGATGCGCAGGTAAAACAATCGGCCGGCGCCCGCCGGCACCACCTATGGAGACGGGCATGGATCTCAACTACTCGGCGGCGGACAACGCCTTCCGTCAGGAAGTGCGCAGCTGGCTCGAAGCCAACCTGCCGGCGGAAATCAGCGAAAAGGTGCTCAACCACCGCCGCCCCAACCGCGACGATCTGGTGCGCTGGCACAAGATCCTGGCCGGCAAGGGCTGGTCGGTGCCGCACTGGCCGGTGGAGTTCGGCGGTACGGGCTGGAACGCCACGCAACGCCATATCTGGGACGAGGAAAATGCCCGCGTCGGCGCACCCGGCGTACTGCCGTTCGGTGTGGCGATGGTCGCGCCCGTGATCATGAAGTACGGCAATGCCGAGCAGAAGTCGTACTACCTGCCGCGTATCCTCGATTGCACCGACTGGTGGTGCCAGGGCTATTCCGAGCCTGGCTCCGGTTCTGACCTTGCGTCGCTGAAGACGCGCGCCGAACTGACGTCGGACGGCAAGCACTACATCGTGAATGGCCAGAAGACCTGGACCACGCTGGGCCAGCACGCCGACATGATCTTCTGCCTGGTGCGCACCGACCCTGAAGCCAAGAAACAGGAAGGCATCTCGTTCCTGCTGATCGACATGAAGACGCCCGGTATCACCGTGCGACCGATCATCATGCTCGATGAAGAGCATGAGGTGAACGAAGTCTTCTTCGACAACGTGAAGGTGCCGGTCGAAAACCGCGTGGGCGAAGAGAACCGCGGCTGGACTTACGCGAAATACCTGCTGGGCCACGAGCGCACCGGCATCGCCCGCGTCGGCAACTCCAAGCGCGAACTGGGCTTCCTGAAGCGCGTGGCGCGTCAGCAGCAGAAGAACGGCAAGCCGCTGCTGGCCGATCCCGTGTTCGGCGCCAAGGTGGCCGCGCTGGAAATCGAGTTGATGGCGCTGGAAATCACGGTGCTGCGCGTGGTGTCCAGCGAAGCCGCCGGCAAGGGTCCCGGTCCGGAAGCCTCGATGCTCAAGATCAAGGGTACCGAGATCCAGCAGATGCTGACCGAGCTGATGGTGGAGGCCGTGGGCCCGTACGCCCAGCCGTTCGACACCGCCTACCTCGAATGCGAGCACGACCATGCCGTGACCGGCTACGACGATGCCGCGCCGCTGGCCGCCTACTACTTCAACTACCGCAAGACGTCGATCTACGGTGGTTCCAACGAAATTCAAAAGAACATCATCAGCCAGATGATTCTGGGGCTGTGAGGAGACACGCGACATGAACTTCAATCTCAGCGACGAACAGAAGCAACTGGCCGACGCGATTCGCCGTTTTGTCGAAAAAAGCTACGACTTCGAATCGCGCAGGAAGAATATCAAGACCGATGCCGGGTACGGTGAGCAGGCCTGGGGCGCCCTGGTGGAACTGGGCCTGACCGCGCTGCCGGTGCCGGAAGCGCAGGGCGGTTTCTCGGGCACGGCCGTCGACATGATGGTGGTGCAGGAGAAACTGGGCCGTGGCCTGGTCGTCGAGCCGTACTTCGCCACCGTGGTGGCCGCGCAAGCGCTGAAGCTGGCCGGTGGCCAGGAGGCGGTGCTGGAACAGGTGGCCGGCGGCGAGGTGAAGCTGGCCACGGCGTTCAACGAGCCCCAGGCGCGCTACGAACTGAACAACGTGACGGTGACGGCCAAGGGCGGCAAGCTCAACGGTCGCAAGGTGGTGGTGATCCACGGTGCCCAGGCTGACAAGCTGGTGGTGTCGGCCCGCACCAGCGGCGCCCAGTCCGATCGTGATGGCATCTCGCTGTTCCTGGTCGATACGAATGGGGCCGGCGTCAGCGTCAAGGACTACCGCACGATCGACAACCTGCGCGCCGCCGACGTAACGTTTGCCGACGCCCCGGCCACGCTGCTGGGCGCCGAGGGCAAGGGCTTCGACGTGCTGGAGGCGACGGCCGACTACGCCGCCGTGCTGCTGTGCGCCGAGGCCGTTGGCGTGATGGATACGCTGAACGCCGCCACGCTCGAGTACGCCAAGACGCGCCAGCAGTTCGGCGTGCCCATCGCGCGCTTCCAGGCGCTGCAGCACCGCATGGTGGAAATGTTCATCCACGCCGAGCAGTCGCGTTCGATCACGCTGCTGGCTGCGGCCCGCTTCGAGGAATCGTCGCCGGAAGACCGCCGCCGCTACGTGTCGGCTGCCAAGGCGCGTGTGGGTCAGGCGGCTCGCTCGGTCGGTCAGGAGGCCGTACAGATCCACGGCGGCATGGGCGTGACCGACGAACTGCCGGCCGCGCACATGTTCAAGCGACTGACGCTGATCAACACGACGTTCGGCGACGTGGACCATCACCTGGGCCGCTTCGCGAGCCAGCCGGGCTTCCAGGAAGCCGCCTGATCGTAGCGTTTGACCTGAACCGCGCCGGCGACCCCGAGCGCGGTTTTTTGCTTTGGAGCCCACGATGTCCAACAAGATGTACTTCGAAGACTATGTCGTCGGCAGCGAGATCCCGCTCGGTAGCTACCACGTCACCGAGGAGGAGATCCTCACGTTTGCGCGCCAATACGATCCGCAGCCATTCCATATCGACAAGGCCGCGGCGGAAAGCAGCATCTACGGCGGCCTGATTTCAAGCGGCTGGATGACCTGCGGCATCATCATGCGGCTGCTGGTACAGTCGATGGGCGACCGTTCCACCAGCATGGGGTCTCCGGGCGTGGACGAGGTGCGCTGGATCAAGCCGGTCTATGCCGGCGACACGCTGACCGCCGTGCTGAAGATCCTGGAGACGCGTCCGTCGAGTTCGAAGCCCGACCGCGGCGTGGTGCTGACCCAGTGGGTTGGCACGAACCAGAAGGGCGAGGTCGTGTGTACGGTCAAGGGCATGGGCATGTACAAGCGCCGCCCGGCCTGAGGCCCGTGCAAGCGCGGCAGCAAGCCGTGGCAACAAGACGATAAGACATTAGGAGACAAGTCATATGCGCACCATTGCATCGCTGGAAGAGCTGGAGTCCCTCCAGGGCCAGGAAGTGGCCGTCAGCGACTGGTCCGAAATCACGCAGCAGCAGGTGAACCTGTTTGCCGAGGCGACGGGCGATCATCAGTGGATCCACGTCGATGTCGAGCGCGCCAAGCGGGAGTCGCCGTTTGGCGCCCCAGTGGCGCATGGTTTCCTGACGCTGTCGCTGCTGCCCCAGTTCATGCAGAACGCCATCCACATGGAAGGCGTCAAGATGGGCGTCAACTATGGGCTGAACCGTGTGCGATTCACCTCGCCGGTGCCGGTCGGCAGCAAGCTGCGCGCGCGCGTGAAGCTGCTCAAGGTCGAGCGGCTCGATCCGTTGCCGAACGGCCTGCTCGGCGCGCAGTCGACCTGGGAGGTTACTATCGAACGCGAGGGCAGCGATCGGCCGGTCTGCGTGGCGGAATCGATCAGCCGGCGCTACTCGTAGCGCCTGGCAGGTGGGCAGGGCAGAGGGGCCGCTAGAACGCGGCCCCTTTCTTTTGTCCAGAAGAATCGCATGACAAATACGTTCACGGCGTGATCTGTTTCCTTTGCGCGACATCAAAAACATTGTCCGGTTAAAAGAACAGTGTTTCCGTTGTGTTTGGGTTTACCCGCAATGTTGCGTTGCGGTACATTCGCGCCCAACGATGTTTTAAGTAATGCGATATCCGCTCGGAGACCGTGCTCGCTGCGCTGGCGGGTCGGTCAAAAGCAGGCGGAAATCGCGTGAGCATCGTGACACAACGCTTGTCCCGGTGGCTGCTCCGAACCGGGAACGATCGCAGTTCAGGCAGTCGGTTACCTCAGCGCACGCTTCCGCCCCCGGCGTTTCGCGCACGCAGTCGTCAGTTGCTGTCCAGCCGCGCTCACGGCGTTGCCCGGCCGCATGGTCCGCCGGTGCTTGCTCGCCCCATCAACGCTTGCGCCTGCTTTGGACACGTCCCCGGTTTTTCCCAGCCCAGCCAGCCCGTTGCCTCGTGCAGCAGGCGGCAGTGCCTCGCTTGTGCACAGGCGTGGCGCAACCAGACCGTCGTGACATGAACACATCAACAATGCCGCGCCTGATGCGGTACCTGCCTTGCCTTGGCCTGCTCCTGCTGGCTGGCTGCGACTACGCGCTGATGAACCCGAAAGGGCAAGTCGGCGTCGACATCAAGGGCATCATCCTGATTGCCACCTGGCTGATGCTGCTGGTCGTGGTGCCGGTGATCATCCTGACGATCGTGTTCGCGTGGAAGTATCGCGCCAGCAACACGTCGGCCACGTACGACCCCGACTGGTCGCACTCGACCAAGATCGAAGTCGTGGTCTGGCTGATTCCCTGCCTGATCATCATTGCGCTGGGCATCATCACCTGGAAGTCGTCGCACGATCTCGACCCCTACAAGCCGCTTGAGTCGAACGTCAAGCCTGTGCAGGTCGAAGCCGTGGCGATGAACTGGAAATGGCTGTTCATCTATCCGGAACTGAAGATCGCGACGGTCAACCAGCTGGCGCTGCCGGTGAACACGCCGGTGAACTTCAAGATCACGTCGGATTCGATCATGAATTCGTTCTTCATCCCCCAACTGGGCAGCCAGGTGTACGCCATGGCCGGGATGGAGACCAAGCTGCACCTCATCGCCAATGAAGCCGGCACGTACGACGGCATGTCCGCCAACTACAGCGGCGGCGGCTTCTCGGGCATGAAGTTCAAGACCATCGCCATGTCGAATTTCGATTTCGACAAGTGGGTGGAACAGGTGCGCGCGTCCAGCAAGCAGCTCGGCGCCGAGGACTACAAGGTCCTGGCCAAGCCGAGCGAAGCAGATCCGGTGACGTACTTCGGCAAGATCGAAGACGGCCTGTTCACCGGCATCCTGCATCAATACATGGGGCACGACGGCCGTGCCATGGCCCGCGAAGGTTTCGATGGCGGTCCGGTCTGCACGTCGCGTAACACGCTTGGCGAAGAGCGTGTATCCATGACCACGCCGGCCAAGCCGGCCGTGGGCGCGCAAATCTAGGAGCAATGATGTTTGGCAAATTGAGTTTGTCGGCGATTCCGTTTCATGAGCCGATCATCATGATCACGCTGAGCTGCGTGGCCCTTGGCGGGCTGGGGCTGCTCGGTGCGATCACGTATTTCAAGAAGTGGAATTACCTGTGGGTCGAGTGGATTACCTCGGTCGACCACAAGCGCATCGGCGTGATGTACTCGCTGGTGGCGCTGATCATGCTGCTGCGCGGCTTTGCCGACGCCATCATGATGCGTACCCAGCTGGCGGTTGCCACCAACGGCGCCACCGGCTTCCTGCCGCCCGAGCACTATGACCAGGTGTTCACGGCCCACGGCGTGATCATGATCTTCTTCGTGGCCATGCCGCTGATGACGGGCCTGATGAACCTCGTGGTGCCGCTGCAGATCGGCGCGCGCGACGTGGCGTTCCCGTTCCTGAACACGCTGAGCTTCTGGCTGTTCGTGGCCGGCGCGCTGCTGGTCAACATCTCGCTGGGGGTCGGCGAATTCGCGCGTACGGGCTGGCTGGCCTATCCGCCGCTGTCGGGCCTGGACTACAGCCCGGGCGTGGGGGTGGACTACTACCTCTGGTCCTTGCAGATTTCAGGGTTGGGCACGCTGCTGACCGGCGTGAACTTCCTGGTGACGATCCTGAAGATGCGCGCCCCGGGCATGACCCTGATGCGCATGCCGGTGTTCACGTGGACGGTCTTCTGCACGAACGTGCTGATCGTGGCCGCCTTCCCGGTGCTGACGGTGTCGCTGGCCCTGCTGGGTCTGGACCGTTACTTCGACATGCACTTCTTCACGAACGACGGTGGCGGCAACGCCATGATGTACGTGAACCTGATCTGGATCTGGGGCCACCCCGAGGTCTACATCCTGGTGCTGCCGGCATTCGGTATCTTCTCGGAAATCATCGCCACGTTCTCGGGCAAGAAGCTGTTCGGCTACAAGTCGATGGTTTATGCAACGAGCGCGATCATGGTGCTGTCGTTCATCGTGTGGCTGCACCACTTCTTCACGATGGGCTCCGGCGCCAACGTGAATGCGTTCTTCGGCATCACGACGATGATCATCTCGATCCCGACGGGCGTGAAGATCTTCAACTGGCTGTTCACGATGTACCGTGGCCGCGTGCAGTTCACGTCGCCGGTGCTGTGGACGCTGGGCTTCATGATCACGTTCGTGATCGGCGGCATGACCGGCGTGCTGATGGCCGTGCCGGCAGCCGACTTCGTGCTGCATAACAGCCTGTTCCTGATCGCCCACTTCCACAACGTGATCATCGGCGGCGTGCTGTTCGGCTACCTGGCCGGCATCACCTACTGGTGGCCGAAGGCGTTCGGCTTCAAGCTGAACGAGCGTCTGGGCAAGTGCGCCTTCTGGTGCTGGATCGTCGGTTTCTACTTCGCCTTCATGCCGCTGTACGTGCTGGGCCTGATGGGCATGACCCGTCGTCTGAACCACACGAACAACCCGGAATGGACGCCTTGGCTGCATCTGGCCGTGGTGGGCGTGGTGTTCGTGGCGCTGGGCATCTTCTTCCAGGTGCTGCAGATCGTCGTATCGATCCGCGACCGCAAGAAGCTGGCCGACGTGACGGGCGACCCATGGGGTGGCCGCACGCTGGAATGGGCTACGTCGTCGCCGCCGCCGTTCTACAACTTCGCACACACCCCGGTGGTGCGTGACCTGGACGCGTTCGCCGACATGAAGGCCCGTGGCGAGAAGCTGCCGACCAGCGGCTTCGAGCAGATCCACATGCCGAAGAACACAGCTGCCGGCTTCTACATGGGTGCCTGGAGCCTGGCGCTGGGCTTCGCGCTGATCTGGCACATCTGGTGGCTTGCCGCCGTTGGCCTGGTCGGCATGGTGGTGGCGTTCATCCGCCGCGCCAACGATGACCACATCGACTATTACGTGCCGGCCGCCGAGGTCGAGCAGATCGAAACCCGCTACCAGCAGCGTGTGGCTGCACAGGGCTGATAACGATGTCGACAGAAGTTCTTGACCGCTTTGGGGCGCAAGCCCCCGCGCATGCGCACTCGCACGACGAGTCGCACGACCACGCCCATCACGACACCAGCGAGAACACCATCTTCGGTTTCTGGCTGTACCTGATGAGCGACTGCATCCTGTTCGCGTGCCTGTTCGCCGCGTTCGCCGTCCTGCGCGGCGAAGTGGCGGGTGGCCCGTCGGGCAAGGAGCTGTTCGAGCTCAACTACGTGCTCGTGGAAACGGCAATCCTGCTGTTCTCGTCGATCACCTACGGCTTTGCCATGGTGTCGATGCAGAACCAGCAGCGCGGCCGCGTGATGTTCTGGCTGGCCGTGACGTTCCTGCTGGGCGCAGGCTTCATGGCGATGGAAATCAACGAGTTCGCGCACCTGATCCATGAAGGTGCCGGCCCGAGCCGCAGCGCCTTCCTGTCGTCGTTCTTCACGCTCGTGGGCACCCACGGCCTGCACGTGGCCAGCGGCATGCTGTGGATGCTCGTGCTGATGTACCAGCTGTCGAAGAAGGGCCTGACCCCGGCAGTGGCCAAGCGCCTGAACTGCCTCAGCCTGTTCTGGCACTTCCTGGACGTGGTCTGGATCGGTGTGTTCACCGTGGTCTACCTGATGGGAGCAATGTAAATGGCACAGCAACACGCAAGCGCCGCCCATGGCGCGTCGCACGGCCACAGCAGCGTCAAGTCGTATGTGATCGGCTTCGTCCTGGCGGTGATCCTGACCGTGATCCCGTTCAAGATCGTGATGGACGGCTCGATCGACCGCGCCACCACGCTCTGGATCATCCTGGGCATGGCGGTTGTCCAGATCATCGTGCACCTGAAGTACTTCCTGCACCTGGACGGCTCGGATGGCCAGAAGTGGAACGTGATGGCACTGCTGTTCACTGTCCTGATCCTGTTCATCGTGCTCGCCGGTTCGCTCTGGATCATGCACAACATGAACGCCAACATGATGCCGTGGATGAGCAAGTGACCGTCGTCACCGGTATCTGAAGAAACGGGGCCCCTGCGGCCCCGTTTTTTATTGCATTGTCCTGGGGTGGCCCCAACCCCCGGCGCGTGGGCGACCCCACGCGGCCCAGCCCGGAATCTTGCCTCTGGTGCGCTGCGCACCGATCCCTTCCAGCCATGCACCGCATCGGGCCGATGCACGACGCCGGTGCATGCGTCCGTTCCTGCCCCTCCGCAAGCCTGGCACCTAACTGGTGCGCCTCCGAACCGTCCCATCCGATTTGTCTTGCCGCCGTTGCCCGGCAACGGTCTGCGGTCGTCTCTGCCCTTGGCACGCTAGTTGCAGAAGCGTTACCCGGGGTGCGTAGTCCCTGACCACATACGACAAATTGGACAAAATGGGAGCTGCAATGAAACGACGTGACATGCTGAAGCTGTCGGCGGTAGCCGCCGCGGCGATGATCGGTACCAGCCCGCTGATGGCGCAGACGAAGGAACCGATCAAGGTCGGCATCCTGCATTCGCTGTCGGGCACCATGGCCATCTCCGAGACTTCGCTCAAGGACGTGGCGCTGATGACGATCGACGAGATCAACAAGAGCGGTGGCGTGCTGGGCCGCAAGCTCGAGCCCGTGGTGGTCGACCCCGCTTCCAACTGGCCGCTGTTCGCCGAAAAGGCCCGTCAGCTGATCACCAAGGACAAGGTGGCTGTCACGTTTGGCTGCTGGACGTCGGTGTCGCGCAAGTCGGTGCTGCCGGTCTATGAAGAGACCAACGCGCTGCTGTTCTACCCGGTGCAGTACGAAGGCGAGGAAATGTCCAAGAACGTGTTCTACACGGGCGCCGCGCCGAACCAGCAGGCCATCCCGGCCGTGGAATACCTGATGAGCAAGGAAGGCGGCGGTGCCAAGCGCTTCTTCCTGCTGGGCACCGACTACGTGTATCCGCGCACCACCAACAAGATCCTGCGCGCGTTCCTGAAGAGCAAGGGCGTGGCCGACAAGGACATCGAAGAGGTCTACACCCCGTTCGGCCATAGCGACTACCAAACCATCGTCGCCAACATCAAGAAGTTCTCCCAGGGCGGCAAGACGGCCGTGATCTCGACGATCAACGGCGACTCCAACGTGCCGTTTTACAAGGAACTGGGCAACGCCGGCCTGAAGGCCAAGGACGTGCCGGTGGTGGCCTTCTCGGTGGGCGAGGAAGAACTGCGCGGCATCGATACCAAGCCGCTGGTGGGCCACCTGGCCGCCTGGAACTACTTCATGTCGGTCAAGAACGGCGAGAACGACGCGTTCAAGAAGCAGTGGGCGGCATGGGTCAAGGCCAACAACCTGCCCGGCGGCGACAAGCGCGTGACCAACGACCCGATGGAAGCTACCTACGTTGGTATCCACATGTGGGCCCAGGCCGTGAAGAAGGCCGGCACCACCGACGTGGACAAGGTGCGCGCCGCCATGTACGGCCAGACCTTCAAGGCGCCGGACGGCTTCACGCTGACCATGGGCGACAACCATCACCTGTTCAAGCCTGTGATGATCGGCGAAGTCAAGGGCGACGGCCAGTTCAACGTGGTCTGGAAGACGCCGAAGCCGATCCGCGCCCAGCCGTGGAGCCCGTTCATCGCGGGTAACGAAGGCAAGGCCGACAAGGTCGGCGGGAATTGATTTGCTGCTTTCCGCGGATATGCGCTCCCCTCTCCCATGAAATGGGGGAGGGGTGGGGGAGAGGGCGTTGAGGTTCAAGTTGTGTCATGTGCCGGTTTGAACCGTCGAGCCCTCTCCCCCAGCCCCTCTCCCGCAAGCGGGAGAGGGGAGCAAGGCCAGAACAACCCCAAGACGCGATCCATCGCGCGAACCAGGCTCCTGAATGCACCGACCCCATATCCGTTCATGGCTGAGCGCCATGCTCGCCGCGTTGCTGCTGGCCGCTGCCCCGCTCTGGGCCGCCACGCCGCTCACGCAGGCCGACCTGAAGCCACTGGCCGAAGACGACTTCGACGCCAAGACCGCCGCGCTCGCCAAAGTCACGCAGGCACCGGCCGACCAGGCCGGCCCGATCCTGAAGGCACTGCAGGACGATGCGCTGCAGTACGAGCCATCGGTCGGCATGGTGCGCCAGGACGGTGACAAATATCTCGATGCGATCAGCGGCAAGCCCGTCGCCGTCAAGAGCGACGCGCTGGAATCGCTGACGCTGAACAACAGCCTGCGCACCATCGTCGACAGTGCCGCCAGCAGCCTGCTGCTGCAGTCGCCGGACATCGCGGTACGCACGCAGGCCATCAACACGCTGTTCGACCAGCCCGAGAACGCGTCGCGCGAGGCGGTCGAAGCGGCCCGCAAGGCCGAGGCCGATGCCGGGCTGCGCGCCCGCCTGGATGTGATCTGGGCCAATACCGTACTGGCGCAGGGCACCGAGGCCACACGCGATGCACGGCTCGATGCCATCCGCATCCTGGGCAGCGACCGCAACCCGCAGTCGCGCCAGAAGCTGATGCCGCTGATGGAAAAGGACGATGCCGGCAAGTACAAGGAGCCCGACGAAGACGTGCGCGTGGCCGCCCAGCAGGCCATCGACCAGTTGCGCAGCGAACAGCGCCGCGCCGAACTGCTGGGCAACCTGTTCGCCGGCCTGAGCCTGGGCAGCGTGCTGCTGCTGGCGGCGCTGGGCCTGGCCATCACGTATGGCTTGATCGGCGTCATCAACATGGCGCACGGCGAGTTTCTGATGATCGGCGCCTATGCCACGTACGTGGTGCAGACGCTGTTCCGCGCCTATGCGCCGAACGCGTTCGACTGGTACCTGGTGGCGGCGCTCCCGGCGTCGTTCCTGGCGGCTGGTGTGGTCGGCTTCGCGCTGGAGCGCATCGTGCTGCGGCACCTGTACGGCCGTCCGCTCGAAACGCTGCTGGCCACGTTTGGTATCAGCCTGCTGCTGATGCAGGCCGTGCGCACGATCTTCGGCGCGCAGAACGTGGAGGTGGCCAATCCGGTGTGGATGAGCGGCGGCTTCGATGCCATGGCCGGGCTCGTGATCCCGTACAACCGCGTGGTCATCATCCTGTTCGCGCTGGCCGTGGTGGCCGTGGCGTGGGCCGTGCTGAACCGTACCCGTCTGGGGCTGTTCGTGCGCGCCACCACGCAGAACCGAACCATGGCAGCGTGCGTGGGCGTGCGCACGTGGAAGGTGGATAGCTACGCGTTTGCCTTTGGCGCCGGCATCGCCGGGCTGGGCGGCTGCGCGCTGTCGCAGATCGGCAACGTGGGCCCCGACCTCGGGCAGGCGTACATCATCGATTCGTTCATGGTCGTGGTGCTCGGCGGGGTGGGGCAGCTGGCCGGGACCATCGTCGGGGCGTTCGGCCTCGGCATCATCAACAAGTTCATCGAGCCGTTCTACGGCGCGGTGCTGGCCAAAATCTTCGTCCTCGTGCTGATCGTGCTGTTCATCCAGAAGCGGCCGCAGGGACTTTTCGCGCTCAAGGGGCGCAGCGCGGAGGCCTGACATGAGCAGCTTTTCTTCTTCATCCCGCAAGGCGTTCAAGCTGTCGGTGCCGGAGCGCCAGCCGCTGTTCTCGGGCCGCGTATGGACGCTGCTGGTGCTGCTGACCGTGGTCGTGGCCATCGGCGTGCCCATCTGCGCGCTGGTGCTGCCGGAGTCCCATCCGCTGCACCTGTCGGCCTACGCGCTGACGCTGTTCGGCAAGATCATGTGCTTTGCGCTGGCGGCCATCGCGCTGGACCTGGTGTGGGGCTACTGCGGCATCCTGAGCCTGGGCCACGGCCTGTTCTTCGCGCTGGGCGGCTATGCGATGGGCATGTACCTGATGCGCTCGATCGGCCGCGAGGGTGTCTACAAGAGCGACCTGCCCGACTTCATGGTGTTCCTGGACTGGAAGGAACTGCCCTGGTTCTGGCATGGCACCGAGCACCTGCCGTATGCGCTGCTGCTGGTGGTGCTGGTGCCCGGCGTGCTGGCGTGGCTGTTCGGGTTCTTCGCGTTCCGGTCGCGCATCAAGGGCGTGTACCTGTCGATCATCACCCAGGCCATGACCTACGCCGCGATGCTGCTGTTCTTCCGCAACGAGACGGGTTTCGGGGGCAACAACGGCTTCACGGACTTCAAGCGCATCGCCGGCTTCGCGGTGGCCGCGCCGCAGACCCGCGCCGCCCTGTTCGTGCTGACGTTCCTGGCATTGGTGGCCGGCTTCGTTGCGTGCCGCTACATCGTCACGTCGAAGCTGGGCCGCGTGGTGACCGCCGTGCGCGATGCCGAAACCCGCGTGATGTTCTCGGGCTACAACCCGCTGGGCTACAAGCTGTTCGTCTGGACGTTCTCGGCCGTGCTGTGCGGCATTGCCGGCGCGCTGTACGTGCCGCAGGTGGGCATCATCAATCCGGGCGAGATGTCGCCGGCGAACTCGATCGAGATGGCGGTGTGGGTGGCCGTGGGCGGCCGCGGCACGCTGATCGGCCCCATCATCGGCGCATTCCTGGTGAATGGCGCCAAGACCATGTTCACGGCCTACTTTGCCGAGTACTGGCTGTTCCTGCTCGGCGCGATGTTCGTGCTGGTGACGCTGTACCTGCCCGATGGCGTGGTGGGCCTGATCCGGCGCCTTCGCGGCGAGCGCACCGCCGCTGAAAAGATCGAGGCGGCCGCCGAGGAACCGGCGGTGGCGCCGCAACAAGGGAGCAACGCATGAACGCCGCGCTGGGACTGCAACAGGCAGAGAGCGGAGACGCCACCGGCCTGGGCCGCATCGTCGAACCCGGTGTCATCGACACCACGCACGGGCCCATCCTCTACATCGAGGACCTGACCGTGCAATTCGACGGCTTCCGCGCGCTGAACAAGCTGTCGCTGTCGATCGACCATGGCGAACTGCGCTGCGTGATCGGCCCGAACGGCGCCGGCAAGACGACCATGATGGACGTCATCACCGGCAAGACCGGCCCGCGCAACGCCAACGTCACGGGGCGCGTGTTCCTGGGCCAGACCATCGACCTGATGCGGATGACCGAGCCGAAGATCGCCCAGACCGGCATCGGCCGCAAATTCCAGAAGCCCACCGTGTTCGAGCAGCACGCGGTGTGGGAGAACCTGGAACTGGCGATGAAGGCCGACAAGCGCTGGTGGTCGTCGCTGCGTGCGCGGCTGACCGGCGAAGGGCACCGCCGGATCGAGGAAACCCTGGCGCTGACCGGCCTGGAGGACGAGGCCTACCGGCCCGCCGGCCTGCTGTCGCACGGCCAGAAGCAGCGTCTGGAGATCGGCATGCTGCTGATGCAGCAGCCGCAGCTGCTGCTGCTCGATGAACCCGTGGCCGGCATGACCGACGAGGAAACCATGCAACTGGCGGCGCTGCTCAACAGCCTGCGCGGCAGCTGCTCGATGATGGTCGTGGAGCACGACATGGAGTTCGTGGCCGCGCTGGCGGGCGACGCCGGCCGCGTGACGGTGCTGGCCGAAGGCAGTTTGCTGGCCGAGGGCACACTCGACGCCGTCAAGCGCGACGAGCGCGTGATCGAATCCTACCTGGGAAGATAACCATGCTGCAGGTCAATGTACTGAACCAGTTCTACGGCGGCAGCCATATCCTGCGCGATGTGTCGTTCGAAGTGCCGCACGGCAAGCTGACAACGCTGCTGGGCCGCAACGGCGTGGGCAAGAGCACGCTGCTCAAATGCCTGATGGGCGTGGTGCCCACACGCAGCGGCAGCGTCAGCTGGGACGGCAAGGCGCTGGAGAAGAAGGCGCCCTATGAGCGCGTGTCGGCCGGGCTGGCCTACGTGCCGCAGGGACGGGAGATTTTCCCGCGCCTGACCGTCGAGGAAAACCTGCTGATCGGCGCCGCCAGCCGTGGCAAGCCGGCCGGCGTGCCCGACCGCATCTACGAACTGTTTCCCGTGCTGCGCACGATGCGCCAGCGTCGGGGCGGCGACCTGTCGGGCGGGCAGCAGCAACAGCTGGCCATCGGCCGCGCGCTGATGAGCGAGCCCCAGCTGCTGATTCTTGACGAGCCGACCGAGGGCATCCAGCCGTCGATCATCCAGGACATCGGCCGCGCGCTGCGCCTGCTGGTGGACGAGTTCGGCATGACCGTGCTGCTGGTGGAGCAGTACTACGAATTCGCGCGCCATCTGGCCGATCACTACGTGGTGATGAGCCGGGGCGAAGTGGTGGCCAAGGGCGCGGGCGCGACGATGGAACAGGACGGCGTGCGGGAACTGATCGCGGTGTGATGCCTGCCAGTGGCATGCGTGCTGCCGCGCCTTCCGGTGACGGCGGCCGCGCGCTATGATCCGTGGGATACCTCCGCGCGCCCCGCGCCTGCCTCTTTCATCATGCGTCATCCGGATTTTCCTTCGTCACTCGCCATGCCCGTGGGTTGGCACGCCAGCCTGCGCCTGCGCTTTGCCGAACGCGCGGGCCGCACCGCCATGGTCGAGCGCCGGCACGAGGGTCCGCTGCGCGTGCAGAAGCCGCTCTACCCGGAAGGGGCCATCTGCCATGGCGTGGTGCTGCACCCGCCGGCCGGCGTGGCCGGGGGCGACCTGCTCGATATCGACATCGCCGTGGAAGCCGGTGCGCACGCCGTGCTGGCGACGCCTGGCGCCACCAAGTGGTACAAGTCGCAGGGCCGTGACGCGGCGCAGCAGGTGCGTATCGAAGTGGCCGAAGGGGCGCAGCTGGACTGGCTGCCGCAGGAGAACATCGTGTTCGACGATGCCCGCGCGCGCCTTGCTACCGACGTGGTGGTGGCGCCCGGCGGCAGCGCCATCGGCTGGGACGCGGTGGTGCTCGGCCGGCTGGCTTCAGGCGAACACTGGGCCCGCGGCTCGCTGTGGCTCGATACGCGTATTGCCGGCCCGGATCGCGCGCTGTGGATCGAGCAGTCGCATCTCGACGCCGCGTCGCCGTTGCGCGGCGCGCTGGCCGGCATGGACGGCCTGCCCATTATGGCCACGCTGTGGGCCGTGGGGCAGGGCGCCACGCAGGAACTGGCCGAATCGCTGGCCGAGCGGTTGCCGTATCGCCCCGACCTCCGGGCCGGCGTGACCTGCCTGGCGGGCCGTGGGCAACCGGCGAGCCAGTCGATGCTGCTGGTCCGCGTGCTGGGCCGCGACATGGAGGCGGTGCGCCACGTGATGATCGATTGCTGGAACACCCTGCGCATGCCGATCCACGGCGTGCCGGCCCGCCCCCTGCGGCTCTGGGCCACCTGACGGCACATCAACAAGAACGCCAACAAGAACGCCAACAAGAACGCCAACAAGAACGCCAACAAGAACACCAGAACGGAAAAGCCAACATGGAACTGACGCCGCGCGAGAAAGACAAGCTGCTGATCTTCACCGCCGCCCTGCTGGCCGAGCGCCGCCGGGCGCGCGGGCTCAAGCTCAACTACCCCGAGTCGGTGGCGCTGATCACCGCCGCCATCATGGAAGGGGCCCGCGACGGCCGCACCGTGGCCGAGCTGATGCACGAAGGCACCACGGTGCTGCGCCGCGAGGATGTCATGGATGGCGTGGCCGAGATGATTCCGGAAATCCAGGTGGAAGCCACGTTCCCGGACGGCACCAAGCTGGTCACCGTGCATCACCCGATCGTCTGAATCCATTACCCGGCCCATCGCCCGAACCGAACGTTCAACAAGAAGAGGACCAACCCTATGCAACGCCCGACTTTCGCCCGCGTATTGACCGGCGCCACGCTCTCGCTGGCCGCCGTCTCCGCCTTCGCCCATCCCGGTCACGACGCAGCCACGGTGGGCGCCAGCCTGTTCGCGGGCCTGGCCCATCCGTTCACGGGCGCCGACCACCTGCTCGCGATGGCGGCCGTAGGTGTCTGGAGCGCACTGATCGCCACGCCGAAAGGTGCCTTCGGCCAGGGGGCGTCGAAGCTGGACATGCTGCGCCTGCCGCTGGCCTTCGTCGCGATGATGCTGGTGGGTGCCGCGCTGGGGCTGGCCGGCGTGACGCTGCCGGCCGTGGAGCCGATGATCGCCGTCTCGCTGCTCGTGATCGGCCTGCTGGTGGCGATGCGCGCGAAGCTGTCGGCGCTGTCCGGCATGGCCATCGTCGGCGGCTTTGCGCTGTTCCACGGCTACGCGCACGGTGCGGAGCTGCCGGCCACTGCGGCCGCGCTGGCCGGCGTGCTGGCCTATGTTGGCGGCTTTGCCGTCAGCACCATGACGCTGCATGTGATGGGTATCGGCGTTGGCGCGTTCCTGCGTCGCCATGCGGGCTGGATGGCGCGCGTGGCCGGGGCGGGCGTGGCGCTGTACGGCGTTGGCCTGCTGGTGGCCTGACGTTCGCAAAGGAGCCAGGCGATGATTCCCGGTGAACTGATGCCGCTGGACGGCGAGATCGAACTGAACGCAGGCCGCGCCACGGTCAGCGTGACCGTGGCCAATACGGGCGACCGTCCGGTACAGGTCGGGTCGCACTTCCACTTCTACGAAACCAATGCGGCGCTGTCGTTCGACCGCGAGGCCGCGCGCGGTTTCCGGCTCGACATCGCGGCCGGCACGGCGGTGCGCTTCGAGCCGGGCCAGTCGCGCACGGTGCAGCTGGTGGCGCTCGACGGCGATCGCATCGTCTACGGCTTCAACGGCAAGATCATGGGAGCACTGTGATGAGCGTGAAGATTTCACGGCAGGCCTACGCCGAGATGTTCGGCCCCACCACCGGCGACCGCCTGCGGCTGGCCGACACCGGCCTGGTCATCGAGGTGGAAAAGGACTTCACGATCTATGGCGAGGAGGTGAAGTTCGGCGGCGGCAAGGTGATTCGCGACGGCATGGGCCAGAGCCAGCGCATGTCGAAGGATTGCGTGGACACCGTCATCACCAATGCGTTGATCATCGACCACTGGGGCATCGTCAAGGCTGACATCGGCCTCAAGCACGGCCGCATCGCGGGTATCGGCAAGGCCGGCAACCCCGACATCCAGCCGGGCGTGACCATCGTCGTGGGCCCCGGCACCGAGGTGATCGCGGGCGAGGGCATGATCGTCACGGCGGGCGGCATCGACACGCACATCCACTTCATCTGCCCGCAGCAGATCGACGAGGCGCTGATGAGCGGCGTGACCACGATGATCGGCGGCGGCACCGGGCCGGCCACAGGCACGTTTGCCACCACCGTCACGCCGGGGCCGTGGTACATGGAGCGCATGCTGCAGGCGGCCGATGCCTACCCGATGAACATCGGCTTCCTGGGCAAGGGCAACGCCAGCCAGCCGGGGCCGCTGACCGAACAGGTGGAAGCGGGCGCCATCGGCCTGAAGCTGCACGAGGACTGGGGCACCACGCCGCAGGCCATCGACACCTGCCTGTCCGTGGCGGACGATACCGACACGCAGGTGGCCATCCACACCGACACGCTCAACGAAGGCGGATTCGTCGAGGCGACCATCGCCGCATTCAAGGGCCGCACGATCCATACGTACCACACCGAGGGCGCGGGCGGCGGCCATGCGCCGGACATCATCAAGGTGTGCGGGGAATCGAACGTGCTGCCGTCGTCGACCAACCCCACGCGGCCGTACACGGTGAACACGCTGGACGAGCACCTGGACATGCTGATGGTCTGCCATCACCTGGATCCGGCCATCGCCGAGGACATCGCGTTTGCCGAATCGCGCATCCGGCGCGAGACCATCGCCGCCGAGGACATCCTGCACGACCTGGGCGCGTTCTCGATGATTTCCAGCGATTCCCAGGCCATGGGCCGCGTGGGCGAGGTCATCATCCGCACCTGGCAGACCGCGCACAAGATGGCGGCCCAGCGCGGCAAGCTGCCCGGCGACCCGCACGACGCGCGCGGTGGCCACGACAATTTCCGCGTGCGGCGCTATATCGCCAAGTACACGATCAACCCGGCGCTGACGCACGGCATCGCGCACGAGGTGGGCTCGATCGAGGTGGGTAAGTGGGCCGACCTGGTGCTGTGGAAGCCGGCGTTCTTCGGCGTGAAGCCGAGCCTGATCATGAAGGGCGGCATGATCGCGGCGGCGGCCATGGGCGACCCCAATGCGTCGATTCCGACGCCGCAGCCGGTGCATTACCGGCCCATGTTCGCGTCGGCCGGCGGTGCACTGCCGAAGTCGTCGCTGACGTTTGTCTCGCAGGCGGCACTGGCGGCCGATGTGGGCGGGCGCTACGGTCTGGCCAAGACACTGGCCGCCGTGCGCGGATGCCGCACGGTCAGCAAACGCGATATGGTTCACAATGACTGGCAGCCGCACGTGACCGTGGACCCCGAAACCTACCAGGTGGTGGCCGACGGCCAGTTGCTGATGTGCGAGCCCGCCACGGTGCTGCCGATGGCGCAACGCTACTTCCTGTTCTGAAGCTGAAGCCGTGATCAAGATCGACAAAGTCCTGCCCGCGCCGCACGGTATCGCACCCGTGCTGGTGCGGCGCGCCCCCAAGCTGGTCCTGCCGTTCGGCGACCGCAGCAAGAGCCGCCTGCGCGCGGCGCTCGACAACGGCGCCGAAGCGGCGCTGTTCCTGCCGCGCGGCACCGTACTGCGCGGCGGCGACCTGCTGGTGGCCGAAGACGGTACCTTCGTCGAGGTGCAGGCCGCGCCGGAATCGGTGCTGCAGGTGACGGCCACCGACCCACTCGCCCTGATGCGCGCCGCGTATCACCTCGGCAACCGCCACACGCCGGTGGAAGTGGGGCGCGACTACCTGCGCCTGGAATACGATCCGGTGCTGGCCGACATGCTGACGCGCCTGGGCGTGCAGATCGAACGCGCCGAACAGCCATTCGAGCCCGAGGCGGGCGCCTACGGCGGGGGCCACAAGCACGGCCACGACGCGACCTTCGCCGAAGACTACGCGGCGGCCCAGGCGGTGTTCCACGAGCATCACGGGCATGGTCACGACCACGACCACGACCACGACCACGACCACGGGCACGACCACGCTCACGGGCACGATCACGGGCACGGTCACGACCACGGCCATGTGCATGACGAACACTGCGGGCACAAGCATTAACCGGATGGCATCGTGAATCAGACGCTTGCCCTCTGCCCCGACCCCTCTCCCGCGCGCGGGAGAAGGGAGCCGACCGGCTGCCATGCCAGCGCAGCGGTCCCCGATGCCACCGCTGCGGGTTCTCTCCCCCCTCCCGCGGGCGGGAGAGGGGCTGGGGGAGAGGGTAAGCCCGCCACGTTGCCAACAACATGCAAACGGAGCCATTCGCCATGACCGCGCTCCACCAACTGATCTCCCTGCTGCACCTGGCATCGCCGGCATTGCCCATTGGCGGGTTCAGCTATTCGCAAGGGCTTGAGGCGGCCATCGATTGCGGGCTCGTCAGCGACGCGGCAACGGCCGAGCACTGGATTCGCGACAACCTCGTGCAGGTGCAGGCCCAATGCGAGGCGCCGGTCTGGCTGCTGTTGCATCGTGCCTGGCGGCAGCGGGACGCGGCGGAGGTCGCCCGCTGGAACGACTGGTTCCACGTGACCCGCGAAACGTCCGAATTGCGGCTCGAAACCGAGCAGATGGGCTGGTCGCTGGCCAGGCTGATCGGCCAGATGGAATGGGGCGATGCGGCGCTGCGCGACACCCTGCGCAGCCTGTCGCCGCTGTGCCTGCCCACGGCCTTTGCCGCGGCGTGCGTGGCGCTGGATATCGATGCCCGCGAAGGGCTGGCCGCCTACGCCTTCAATTGGGCCGAGAACCAGGTGGCCGCCGCGCTCAAGGCGGTGCCGCTGGGCCAGGTGGCCGGCCAGCAGATCCTGCGCGGCCTGCACCGCCATGTGCTCGACACCGTGGACGAGGCGGCCCGTCGCGCCGATGCCGACCCGCCGCAGCTTTCCACGTTTTCTCCCATGCTGGGCCTGCTGTCCGCGCGACACGAAACCCAGTATTCCCGGCTTTTCCGCTCCTAGCGTTCCTGGACCGAATCATGACCCGTACCAAGAAGAATCCTCCGCTGCGCGTTGGCGTGGGCGGCCCCGTGGGCTCCGGCAAGACCACCTTGCTGGAAATGCTCTGCAAGGCCATGCGCGACCGCTATGACCTGGTGGCCATCACCAACGACATCTACACCAAGGAAGACCAGCGCCTGCTGACCATCTCGGGCGCCTTGCCGGCCGAGCGCATCATGGGCGTGGAAACGGGCGGCTGCCCGCATACGGCCATCCGCGAGGACGCTTCGATCAACCTGGAGGCCGTGGACCGCATGCTGGCCAGGTTTCCGGATGCCGACGTGGTGTTCATCGAATCGGGCGGCGACAACCTGGCCGCGACCTTCAGCCCGGAACTGTCCGATCTGACGATCTATGTGATCGATGTGGCGGGGGGGGAGAAGATTCCTCGCAAGGGCGGACCGGGGATTACGAAGTCCGACCTGCTGGTGGTCAACAAGACCGACCTGGCGCCCTACGTGGGGGCGTCGCTCGACATCATGGAAAGCGATACGCGCAAGATGCGTGGCGATCGTCCGTTCGTGATGGGCAGCGTGAAGTCAGGGCAGGGCCTGGACCAGGTGATTGCCTTTATCGAGCAGCAGGGCATGCTCAACGTCTGAGCCTGCGTGCGCCCCGCCCTGGGCGGGGCGTTTCAGCGAGCGTGCCGCCGCGCCAGCGCCCGTGCCACGCCAGCCACGACATCGCGATCGACATCGCTGAGGTCTGCCATATAGCGCAGCGTTGCCTGTACCGAGGGTGACTGCTCGGCGTCGAACGGCGAGCGGGCGGCTTCCTGCGCCTCTTCCGGTCGATGCTTCGAAAAGTCAAGCATCTCGGTTGGCGAAACACCGAGCGTGTCTGCGAGGGTACAAATGTTATAGAGCGCAACATTGCGCGTGCCGCGCTCGATGCCGCTGAGGTAGGATCGGGCCAGGCCGCTTTCCAGCGACAGCGCTTCCTGAGACCAGCCGCGCTGCTTGCGCAACCAGGTCAAATGTCGCCCGAACAGCTTGAGTGGGTCTGCTGTCATATGCTGCTGTGTGGATACTAAGTCGCTAAGTCGATCGAGACTAAGGGCTCGATCTATGCGGAACGACAACTTATAGTTGGTCGTTCTATCGGTGCCAGTTCCTCATCGTAAGCGATACACCTGTCGCCAATGCGGCACAGTTGCGGCGCCGGGCAGTCACCACAGACGCCCTCCCACGGGATGCCCAAAATCCGTCCGTGGGCGGAAATCCGCGCCACGCGGTCCATTGGGCATCCGGCCAGCCTTCAGCGCACGCTCCGGTTTCCACCCATTGCGATACCGATATTCGCGCGCCCCTGCCGGGACGGGCGTTGTCACCCGAGCCCGACACCCGATGCCATATGCGGCATCGATTCTCATTTCTGTGTCATTCCGGCAACGGCCGGACCCGTCGGGTGGCGTGAATCCGTGCCGGACACGCCACCCGTACGGGTGACGCCATGTCCCTAGCGCCGCTGGTACTGCGTGGCACCGAACAGGATCTCGCGTTCCTTGTCCGACTGCAGCGGCTTGCGCTCCTTGGCCAGCACCTCCACGCCGCGCTTCACGGCCGGACGCTCTGCAATTTCGTTGAACCAGCGTTTGAGGTGCGGATAGTCGTCCAGTTCCACGCCCTGGTTCTGCCAGCTGCGCAGCCACGGGAACGTGGCAATGTCGGCGATCGAATAGCTGTCGCCGGCCAGCCAGGCGTGTGCCGACAGCTGCTTGTCGATCACGCCGTACAGTCGCCTGGCCTCGTTGGTATAGCGGTTCACCGCGTACTCGATCTTTTCCGGTGCATAGATCCGGAAGTGGTGCGCCTGGCCGAGCATGGGGCCGACCCCACCCATCTGGAACATCAGCCACTGCAGCGCGTCGTACTTGCCGCGTACGTCGTCGGGCAGGAACTTGCCGGTCTTGCCGGCCAGGTACAGCAGGATCGCGCCCGATTCGAACAGCGAGATCGGCTGGCCGTCGGGGCCGTCGCTGTCGACGATCGCCGGAATCTTGTTGTTGGGGCTGATCTTGAGAAAATCGGCGCCGAACTGGTCGCCGGCACCGATATTGATGGGATGGACCTTGTACGCCAGGCCGCATTCCTCAAGCATGATATGGACCTTGTGGCCGTTCGGAGTGGCCCAGGTGTAGACGTCGATCATGTGCAACGCTCTCCATGGAAGATTGGCCGGGGCATTTAAGCACAGAGTGAATAACCCTGCTGGCAGCACATGAAAAAGCCCGGCACGAGGCCGGGCTTGTCGCTCGGGGCAGGCCGCCGGGCCTGTCAGGAGCCGCGCGTCACGGGCATCCGGATGCTGTCGGCGCTGACGTTCATGTGCTTGGCCAGTTCCAGCTTGGCGATGGCGTTGCGGTGCACCTCGTCCGGGCCGTCGGCCAGGCGCAGCGTGCGCTGGTGCGCCCACCAGTTGGCCAGCGGGAAGTCGCCGGACACCCCCGCGGCACCGTGCACCTGGATGGCCCAGTCGATCACGCGCAGCGCCACGTTCGGTGCCACCACCTTGATCATCGCGATCTCGGCCTTGGCCACCTTGTTGCCCACGGTGTCCATCATGTAGGCCGCCTTCAGCGTCAGCAGGCGCGCCATCTCGATATCGCAGCGGGCTTCGGCGATGCGCTCCTGCGTCACGCCCTGACGGGCCACTTCCTTGCCGAACGCCACGCGCTCCAGGCTGCGCTTGCACATCAGTTCCAGCGCGCGCTCGGCCACGCCGACGCTGCGCATGCAGTGGTGGATACGGCCCGGGCCCAGGCGGCCCTGCGCGATCTCGAAGCCGCGGCCCTCGCCCAGCAGGATGTTGCTGGCCGGCACGCGCACGTTCTTCAGTTCGATTTCCATGTGGCCGTGCGGCGCGTCGTCGTAGCCGAACACGGGCAGGAAGCGCTTGATGGTAATGCCCGGCGTGTCGGCCGGCACCACGATCATCGACTGCTGCTCATGGCGGCCCGCCTGGGGGTCGGTCTTGCCCATCACGATGTAGACCTTGCAGCGCGGGTCGCCGGCGCCCGACGACCACCACTTGGTGCCGTTGATCACGTAGTGGTCGCCGTCGCGCTCGATGCGGCATTCGATATTGGTGGCGTCCGACGATGCCACGGCCGGCTCGGTCATCAGGAACGCCGAACGGATCTCGCCGCGCAGCAGCGGTTCGAGCCATTGATCCTTCAGTTCCTCGGATGCGTACCGCTCCAGCGTTTCCATGTTGCCGGTGTCCGGCGCGGCGCAGTTGAACACTTCGGCCGACCAGGGCACCCGGCCCATGATCTCGCACATCGGCGCGTATTCCAGGTTCGACAGGCCTTCCGGGGCCCGCTTCGATCGCGGCAGGAACAGGTTCCACAGGCCGGCTTCGCGGGCCAGCGGCTTCAGTTCTTCGACAACCTTGGTCGGCACCCATGCGTTTCCGGCCTCGCGGTTGGCCTGCACCTCGGCGTAGAAACGCTTTTCGTTCGGGTAGATGTGCTTGTCGAAGAAAGCCAGCAGCCTGGCCTGCATCTCCTTGACCTTGGGCGAATATTCGAATTGCATGGGGTCTCCTCGGGGTTGTTCGATAGGCACGCCGTGCCGACTGTGGCTACTCTATCGGAACGTGACTAATAAGAAAAATGAATTTTCTGGATTGGTCAGTATCAATCTTGTGCATTCCGTGCCAGAATGCGCGACATTGATGCCTCAGTAAAGCACGCGTGCGGGAAGGTGCCATGCAACTCAGCCGGATCGACCTCAATCTCTTCGTCGTGTTCGACGCCATCTACAGCGAAGGCAGCATCACGGCTGCGGCGCGGCAGCTGAACCTGACGCAGCCGGCCGTGAGCCATGCGCTTGGGCGGCTGCGCACGCTGTTCGACGATCCGCTGTTCGAGCGGCGCGGGCAGGGCATGGCGCCCACGCCGCTCGCGCGGTCGCTGGCGGGCGAGGTGCGCGGCGCGCTGCAGTCGTTTGCGCGGACACTGCAGGACACCCCGCACTTCGATCCCGCCAACACCACGCGGCGCTTCACCATCGGCATGCGCGACGCGCTGGAAAGCACGCTGCTGCCGCCGCTGATGGCGCGCGTGACCGCCATGGCGCCGCACGTGGAAATCGCGGCAATCCGCTTCGACCGCCGCGAGATGGAGTCCGAACTGCTGGCCGGCACGCTGGATACCGCCATCGACATCCTGCTGCCGGTGTCGCCGGCCATCCATCACAGCGCCTTCATGTCTGACCCGATGGTGGTGCTGGCCCGCCGTGACCATCCCTTGGTGAAGAAGGAACTGACGCTGGAACGCTATCTGGCGGCCGAACACGTGCACGTGTCGTCGCGCCGGCGCGGGGCGGGGCTGGAGGACCAGGCGTTGCACCGCATGGGCCTGACGCGCCGTGTGCGGCTGCGCTGCCAGCACTATGCGGCCGCCTGCCGCGTGGTCAGCTGCACGGACCTGCTGGCCACGCTGCCGCTGCGCTACGCGCGCATCGCCAACGAGCCCTATGCCAACCGGCTGCTGTCGCTGCCGTTCAAGGTGCCGTCGCTGGAACTGCACCTGTACTGGCATGCGGGCGGCGAAAACGATGGCGCCAACCGCTGGCTGCGCGAACAGCTGATGGCGGTCATGACGTCGCTCGGCAGCGGCATGGGCGATGTCTCGACCGCGCCCGCGGCCTGATTCACCACTGGCGGCGCCGCGCGCGTGCAGCGCGCTCGGATCACAGCGTAAGAAAGTGTTCGAAAGGTGGACGATGGTGGCGGGCGTCCCTACCATCACTGCGTTCCATCTGTCCCCGACGCCTCATATGGCGGCGCAGCAGCGCCCAGGCGTCGTCCCGGCCCACACACCGGGATGCGGGCAGTTTCCCCAATCCAGACCTATCACATCGAGGCACGCTGACATGCCAGGGAAACTCTTGCGCACTGCTTTCATCAACGGACGGCCCATTGCACTCGGCGCCATCGCCGCCTGTGCGGCCCTGACACTGGCCGCCTGCGGCGGCGGTGACGGCGGCGGCTCGGCAACCGCTTCGGGCGGCAGCGGCAGCGGCAGCGCGGCCCAATCGGGGGCCGCCGCCCCGTCGGCCGCCAGCGGCCAGGCCGCCGCCGCGCCGACTGCCGGCGGCACCGACCGCGCCTGCTACACCGTGACCGGCGCCGCGCCGGCACCGGTGACCGGCTCGGTCGCGCTGCTGCCCGCGCGTGGCACGGGCGTATCCGGCTACAAGGTGCTGGCCGATGCGCGCAGCGCCGGCCTGTGCTACGCCAACTATCGCCGCGAGCAGGTGGGCCTGGCCCCGCTGACCGCGCGCGACCCGCTCAACACCGTGGCCCAGAACCACACGGCCTACATGCTGGCCAACAACACGCTGACGCACGATGAGCAATCGGGCAAGACCGGCTATACCGGCGCGGCCCCGAACGACCGCATCCAGGCCGCGTACCCGAGCAACGCCACGGCCGAAGTGGTGGCCGGCGCCAATCGCTGGACGTCGCAGGCGGGCGCCAGCCTGTCGATGACGCCGAAGGATCAGCTCGTGATCGATCTGGTCGATGCCCCGTTCCATCGCGCGGCCCTGCTGGGCAGCTACGGATCGGCCGGCAGCGGGTTTGCCGAAAGCGTGGGCGCGGGCAGCAGCGGCGGCACGCAGGCGTACTACTTCCAGACCATCGACCTGGCCGACCGCAGACAGGGCGGCGCCGACAACCAGATGGTGGCGTACCCGTACAACGGCCAGGCCGATGTGCCGGTCAGCTGGGTCAACAACGAAAGCCCGAATCCGGCGCCGGCCTACGCGGGCAAGACCATGGGCTATCCGGTGACGGTGCAGGCGGTGAACACGTCGCTGGCGTTCAATGCCGACACGTTCTCGATCACCGATGCAGCAGGCAACAGCGTGCCGTGCGAGAAGGTGGATGCGCGCACCTCGGGCATGTCCAGCGCTGCGGGCGGCCTGGCGATCTGCACGCCGACCGCGCCGCTGGCCGGCAAGACGCGCTACAACGTGACCGTCAGCGGTACGCTGAACGGGCAGGGCGTGAACCTGAACTGGTCGTTCACCACGCTGTAACGCGGTGGTCCATCGGGCCCGGAACGCGCCCCGATGCGCGGCCGGAAAGGAAGACGGGAGGCATCGGCCTCCCGTTTTTCGTTTCAGCGCCTATTTGACGCCAGGCGGGTCGGCGCCCGGTTCGATGCGCAACTGGCCGCGCGCGAGTGCGTCGTCGCGCTGGATATCGTAAGGCGCCACGGGACGCACATCGGCCGGCATGGCCGCCCACAGCCGTGCCACCCAGTCGCGCACGGCCGCATTGTCGGGCTCGGCGCTCCAGACGTGCAGACCATTGCCGGGGCGCCACTGCATGGCGACCGAAGCGGGATCGTCCTCCAGCGTGACGATGGCCGCTTTTCGCGCTTCCGGCACAGCCGCCTTTGCCGTGGCCGTTGAAGCGGCGGGCGATTCGGCCGGCGCCGGCGCAGGCGCCGCCATGTACGCCGACTGCGGCACGCGCCGTGCGCGTGCTTCAGCGCCCCCGCCCGGTGCGGGGGCCGGTGCGGCTGCGGACGGGGGTGCCGGTGCAACGTCGGTCTGGACCTGCGCGGATGCCATCGGCGGCGGCGCGGCCAGGATAGCCGGTGCGGCAGGGGCAGCCGGTGCCGGAGGCATGGATTCCGCAGCGGCGGCTGCCGGTGCGGGCAAAGGTGCAAAAGCGGGCGCTGGATCAGGCGCCGGCGCCGGTGCGGGTTCCTTGCGGGCCGTGGGCGATGGCGTGGTCGGCCGACGCACAGGCGCCGCGTGTGGTGCCGCGCGCTCCGGGGCGGCAGCCGGCGGCGCTTCCGCGGTCTGCGTGTGCTGCGCGGCAGCGGGGGGCGGTGCTCCGATTGCAGGCGCGGCGCTCGACGAAGGTGCGGACGCCAGCGCCGGGTCGTCTCGGGTTGCGGGTTCTGCGTTGTCGGCGATGACGACATTCGACGATAGCGAGGCCGTCGTTGGCGTGCCGTCATCGAGCTGGCTCAGCACGATCCTGGTGGCCAGTCCCGCCACGGCAAACGCGGTGGCCGCGACGCCGAGCGACCGCCACCAGCGCGACACGGCAGTGGCGCGCGCGGCAGGTGGCGGCGCGACGGCCGCCGCGGAAGCCGCACCGTCACGATGCTGTGCGGCCTGCGTCTGCAACCATGCCTCGGTCGGCGCGGAGACCGGCGCACCCAGGACATCGTCGGCGGGCTTGCCCTGCAACACCTGATCGAACACGACATCGCGGCGCGCGGCCTGTGCGGCCTGCAATCGCGCGGCCTCGCGCAGCACGCTGCCGGACAGCGTGGGCGGCGCGGTAAAAGTGGGTGGCGGCGCGGATGCCCGCACCGCATCGCGTTCGGCCTCGGCCGCCATGCGCGCCTGCACCGCGCGGGCGGCGGTGGTCACGGCGCTGGCCAGGCTTGCGGGCGCGCCAAAGCGCGGCACGTCGCGCAACAGCGCGGACAGCCGGTCTTCGCCAGCGATAAAACGTTCGGCGGCGCCGTGGCCAGATTGGCCGGGTTGCCGTGTCGTCATGGCCGGGGCTCCCCGGGCACCATGCTGCCATCGGCCAGCACCGTGCGCAGCCGGGCAAACGCATAGCGCAGCCGGCTCTTCACCGTCTCGAACTTCTCGCCCAGCATCGCGGCGATCTCCTCGACGCTCATCTCGCTGAAGAAGCGCAGCACCACCACCTCGCGCTGTGCCACGGGCAACTGCAGCAGTGCCTGGCGTACGCTGGCCAGATGCTCGCGCAATTGCGCCTCGGTCTCGGGTGTCAGGTCGTCGACCGGCATGGCCGGTTCGTGTTCGTCGATCGATTCACGCAGCCGGGCATGCGCGCTGCGCACCTGATCCAGCCAGGCATTGCGTGCGATCTGGAACAGGAAGGTGCGGAATGCGGCGGTGGGCGTGTAGTCGCCGCAGCGGGTCATCAGCTGGATCCACGTCTTCTGCGCGATATCCTCGGCCTCGCCGGTGTCGCCCCGGCACAGCCAGGCAACATAGTTGAAGAGGCCGCCGTTGTGGCGGCGGAACAGTTCGCCGATCGGGGCCTCGATGACGCCGCCGGCCACCAAGCGCATCAGGTCGGCGTCGGGCAGCGCAGCGATATCGGGGGCGGGGCTGGCAGGCGTCATGGCATCGAGTATAGATCGCCGCTCAGCGCACGGCGGCCTCGCGCAACTGGCTGCAGTCCTGCGATGCCGCCGGCTTGCCGGGCTTGTCCGCCGGGGGCTGCAGGATGTACGGCGGCGTGGGCGCGGGCACCGGGGGCGGCGACGGCTCTGCCGGATGCGCTGCGGGCCCGGCGGGCGGCAGTCCGCTGCATGCGACCAGTACCAGGACGGCGCACAGCGCGGCCGTTCCCGGCGTGAGGAATGCGGAAAGCCCGTTGCGCATGGTGTTCTCCTGTGGCATGCAACCGGCGCGAGGTGCGCCCTGGCCATGAAACGGCGCAGGCGGGCAGATGGGGTTGAGCTAAATGGACAAAATATGGTGCCCCGCTGGACATGCCACGCCGCCGCGCCGGCTGGCGTCGGCCGCATAGGAAAAAATGCCCCGAAACGCAAGACCGGCTTTCAGACGATTCGCACCGCCGTCAGCCTTTTTCGCCGCTACAATCGCCGGAGATTTCCACCAGGAGACACGGCATGACTGAAGCAGTGGCACCCCGTTCCGCGGACCCGACCGCGCATCATTCCGATTCACTGCGCTGGCGTGGCGCGCTGGCCGTGGCGCTGACCGCGTTGCTGGCGGCCTGCGGAACGCCGGACAAGGGCGCCGGCACACCCGCCGCCTCGGCCACGCCGGCCTCTGCGCCCCCCGCGCAGGCGGCGATGCCGCCGGCGCCCGAAGTGTCGTCGGGCTATCGCCCGGACATGACTACCACCTACGCGCAGAAGCACATGGCGGCGGCCGCGAATCCGCTGGCCACCGAGGCGGGCCGCGAGATCCTGCGGGCCGGCGGGTCGGCCATCGACGCCGCCGTGGCGATGCAGGCCGTCCTCACGCTGGTGGAGCCGCAAGCCACGGGCATCGGCGGCGGCGCGTTCATCATGTACTGGGATGGCAAGCGCGTGCAGGCCTACGACGGCCGCGAAACCGCGCCGGCCGGTGCCACCGAAAACCTGTTCATGCGTGCCGATGGCAAGCCGATGGAATTCTCGGAAGGCCAGATTGGCGGCCGGTCGGTGGGTGTGCCCGGCGTGCTGCGCGCGCTGGAGATGGCCCATCGCGAGCACGGGCGGCTGCCCTGGGCGCGCCTGTTCCAGCCGGCCATCCGGCTGGCGGACAAGGGCTTCCCGATGTCGCAGCGGCTTTACACGCAGGTGGCGGCAGACAAGTTCATGGGCGGGTCGCCCGAGATGACGGCCTACTTCCTGGACGCGCAGGGCAAGGCGAAGCCGGTCGGCACGATCGTCAGGAATCCGCAACTGGCGCAGACGCTGCGCGAGATTGCGAAGAGTGGTCCGAACGTGTTCTACAACGGGCCGATCGCGCGCGATATCGCGGCCAGGGTCAACGGCCATCAGAACCCGGGCAGCCTGTCGGAGGCGGACCTGAAGGGCTACAAGGCCAAGGTGCGCGTGCCGGTGTGTACCGACTACCGGCAGTACAAGATCTGCGGCATGCCGCCGCCGTCGTCGGGCGGCATTGCCATTGCGCAGATCCTCGGCACGCTGGAGGCGCTGGAAAAGCGTGACCCGCGCTATGCGCTGGCCAGCCTGAAGCCGACGAAGGTCGACCTGCCGTCGCTGATGGAGCCAAATCCGCTGGCCGTCCACGCCATCGCCGAAGCCGACCGGCTGGCCTATGCGGACCGGGGCCTCTATGTGGCCGACGCCGATTTCGTGCCGGTGGACGTGGCCGCGATGGTCAGTCCGGGCTACCTTGCCGAGCGCGCGGCGTTGATCGGCGACCAGAGCATGGGCAAGGCGCAGCCGGGCACGCCGCCGGGCGTGAAGGTGTCGTTCGCGCCGGATCGCTCGCCGCCGCGTATTTCCACGTCGCAGATCGTGGCCGTGGACAACCGTGGCGGTGCGTTGTCGATGACGACCACCATCGAGTCGTATTTCGGCTCGCACATCATGGTGCGCGGCTTCATGCTCAACAACCAGCTGACCGACTTCTCGTTCACGCCGACCGAAAATGGCAAGCCGGTGGCCAACCGCGTGCAGCCGGGCAAGCGTCCGCGTTCGTCGATGGCGCCGACGCTGGTGTTCGACCGCCAGAGCGGCAAGCTGGTGGCCGCGCTCGGTTCGCCGGGCGGCTCGCAGATCATCGAGTACGTGTCGAAGACGCTGGTGGGCCTGCTCGATTGGGACATGGATGTGCAGCAGGCCGTGGGCATGGCCAACTTCGGCAGCCGCAATGGCCCCACCGAGGTGGAGCGTGGCCTGGTCACGCCGCAGCTGGTGCAGGCGCTGAAGCAGCAAGGCCATCAGGTGGCCGAGATCGAGATGACCAGCGGCACGCAGGCCATCATGCGCAAGACTGTCAACGGCAGGGCAGTCTGGGCCGGTGGCGCGGACCCGCGCCGCGAGGGCGTGGCACTGGGCGACTGAGTCGCGTGGCAGGCCGCGCGGCTGCCACGGCAGCCCCAGCCGGCCAGCAATAAAGAACGGGCGCGAAATTCGCGCCCGTTTCAGTTCTGCTTCTTGTGACTGCCGGATTTATGCGTCCAGCTTGACCCCAGCCGCCTTCACGACTTGTGCCCAGCGTTTTTCCTCGGCCTGGAACCACTTGGTGGTGTCGGCCGGGGACATCGTTACGACCTCGGCGCCCTGGCCGGCCAGGTTGGCGCGGATCTCCGGCGTGCGGATGATCTTCACCAGCTCGGTGTTGATGCGCTGGACCAGCGCATCGGGCATGCCGGCCGGCGCCATCACGCCTTGCCACGTCCCGGATTCGAAGTTCGGCACGCCGCTTTCGGCAATCGTCGGCGTCTGGCTGACCAGCGCCATGCGGGTGCGTTTGGACACGGCCAGCAGCTTGAGCTTGCCCGATTGCACGTGCGGATAGGTCGCCAGCATGCCGTTCATCAGCACCTGGGCGGTACCGCCAACCGTATCGGCAATCGCCTGCGCGCCGCCCTTGTAAGGCACGTACTGCCAGCCGGCCTTGGTGGCCTGCTGCACGGCCACGCCTGCCAGGTGCGGAGCGCTGCCGATGGCCGTGACGGCGAAGTTGAGCGCCTGCTTGTGCGACAGTTCGACCAGTTCCTTGAGGTTGTTCGCGGGCACGGACGGATGCACGACCAGCAGGTGCGGCGAATAGGCCAGCATGGCCACGCCCTTGAGATCCTTATCAGGGTTGAACGTGAGCTTGGTATAGACCGACGGGGTGATCGCCAGCGCGCCAACGTCGCACAGCAGCAGCGTGTGGTTTTCCGTGCCGGCCTGCGCCACCATGGCGGCGCCGATGTTGCCGTTGGCACCCGGGCGGTTGTCCACCACGATTGGCTGGCCCAGTGCTTCGCCCAGCTGCTTGCTGATCAGGCGCGCGATGATGTCGGACGAGCCGCCGGCGGGATAGGGCACTACCAGGCGGATTGGGCGGCTCGGCCACTTGTCCTGCGCCCACGCCGAAGCGGGCGCCAGGATGCCGGACGTACCAACGGCACCAAGAGCCGCGAGGCCCGGAAGCTGGCCAAGGAATTGGCGGCGAGAAGAGGTCATGCTGTGTCTCCAGTCAACACTTATCATCAGTCGTCGTACAACGATTGGATGGGAGTGTAGGCCCGCTTTGAGGTTGGGTCTATCGGGAAAACACGTAGTCGGATGCCGCTAAATGTAGCAACAATGCGGCCGTCAGGGAGGGAGGTGCGGCGCCAGGGCAGATGGCAGACGAGCGCGGGTGAGGTGCGGGTTGGTGCTCAGTTGTCTGATGACGTCATCAATATGTGATCTTCGCTCCCCCTTCCAACGGGCGGGCAGGGGGAGCAACACATCACATCGGAGGCGGCCTTGCTCAAGCCGCCGACTTCTTCGCGTACTCCCAGCCCATCTCCGCCATCGGGCGTGCGCGCTTGCCGGCGTCGAGGGCCTGCGCCGACGATGCCGTGCCGTCCACCACGCGCTTCATGATGCCCTGCAGGATGCCGGCGATCCGGAACATGCTGAAGGCGAGGTAGAAATTCCAGTCGCCGGTGATCTGGCGGCCGGTGCGCTGCTCGTACAGGCGGCGATAGGCGGCCTCGTCGGGAATGCCCAGCCCCTTGTGGTCCAGGCCGGCGATGCCGCGGAACTGGCCCGGCGCGATATGCCAGCTCATGCAGTGGTAGCCGAAGTCGGCCATCGGGTGGCCCAGCGTCGACAGTTCCCAGTCCAGCACCGCCAGCACGCGCGGCTCGGTCGGGTGGAACATCAGGTTGTCGAGCCGGTAGTCACCATGGACGATGCTGGTCAGGTCCAGGTCTTCCTGCGGAATATGATCGGGCAGCCAGGCGATCAGCTGGTCCATGGCCGGGATCGATTCGGTCTCCGACAGCTTGTACTGCTTGCTCCAGCGTTCGATCTGGCGCTGGAAGTAGTTGCCGGGCTTGCCGTAGTCGGCCAGGCCGATGGCCTTGTAGTCCACCGAGTGCAGCGCGGCGATGACGCGGTTCATCTCGTCATAGATCGCGCCGCGTTCGGTCGCGGTCATGTCGGGCAGCGACTGGTCCCACAGCACGCGGCCGCTGACGAATTCCATGATGTAGAACGCACGGCCGATCACGTCTTCGTCCTCGCACAGCGCGTACATGTGAGCCACCGGGACGTCCGTGCCGGCCAGCGCCTTCATCACGCGGTATTCGCGTTCGATGGCGTGGGCGGACGGCAGCAGCTTCGACTTCGGGCCCGGCTTGGCGCGCATCACGTAGGTCTGGCCCGGCGTGATCAGCTTGAACGTGGGGTTGGACTGGCCGCCCTTGAACTGCTCGACGGTCAGCGGGCCGGCAAAGCCCTCGACATGCTCGCGCATCCAGGCTTCCAGCGCGCCCACATCGAAACGCTGCTGGTCTGCCACGGGGCGTGTACCTTCAAAGTGCGATACGTTGCTGCTCATCTTTGTCTCTCTCCGCAGTGTCTTTATTTTGTGATCGTTGTCGAAGGTGCGTTACAGGTGTGGCGATTACCTGTAATTCGGCTTGCGCTTCTCAAGGAACGCCGTGATGCCTTCACCGCCGTCCTTGTGATGAAGCGCGGCCACGAAGCTGTCGCGCTCGGCGGCAAGGTGTTCGGTCAGCGTTGCAGTGCCGGCATGGTTGATCAGCGATTTCATGCCGCGCACGGCGTTGGGGGATTCCTTGGCCAGGTTTTCGGCGATGCGCAGTGCCTCGGTCAGGGCATGGCCCGGCTGCACCACGCGATTGACGATGCCGAAGTGTGCCAGCCGGGCCGGGTCCACCGGCTTGCCTTCCATCAGGATTTCGCTGGCCAGCTGGCGCGGCAGCATCCGCGCGATTTCATACGAACCACCGCCGTCGGGGGTCAGGCCGACCTTGACGTAGGCCATCACGAACTTGGCGTCGCTGGCGGCCACCACGTAGTCGCAGGCCAGCACCAGCGAAAAGCCGGCGCCGGCGGCGGGGCCTTCCACGGCGGCGATGATCGGCTTGGGAAAGGCGTGGAACGATTCGATCCACTGGTGCAGCGTATCGATGCTCTCGGCCTGCACCGACGGCGGTTGCGAACGGTTGCCCAGCAGGCGGTTCAGGTTGCCGCCGGCGCAGAACACACCGTTGGCCCCGGTCAGCACCACGGCGCGGATCGAGTCGTCGCGGGCGGCCACTTCGAGGGCTTCCTGCGATGCGGCGTAGATGTCCGGATGCAGCGCGTTGCGCGCCTCCGGGTTGGAGATGGTCAGCACGAGCGTCGCGTCGACGCGTTCGGACAGCAACTGGGCAGTCATGGCAGCCTCGTTATCTCGAAACGAATTCTTGATGCAAATGCAAAAAGGGCGCCCGGTGTCTGTTTCGCGGGGCGCCCACTCGATCAGGCTTCTTCGGTCAGCAGCGACAGGCCCAGGCCGGCGCGGCGCCACAGCCACGGGCTCGGACGGTAGCGCATGTCGCCGGTCAGGCGGTTCATGTTGCGCAGCACTTCCAGGATCACAGCGGCGCCGATCGTGTCGCCCAGCGCCAGCGGACCCTTCGGATAGCCCAGGCCCAGGTTCACGGCCAGGTCAATATCGGTCGGCGTGGCGATGCGCTGCTGCGCGATGTCGCTGGCGATGTTCACGATGCAGCCGATGATGCGCTGGGCGATGAAGCCTGCCGAATCGCGGATCACGGTCACGGGCACGCCATCGCTGG